>Ga0066903_100002493_pt1 | contig 14476 bp, 13 predicted proteins | sample PanSoiMetaGPlot1_FD_67491 | JGI IMG/M metagenome (GOLD analysis project Ga0066903, IMG submission 67491) | Tropical forest soil microbial communities from Panama analyzed to predict greenhouse gas emissions - Panama Soil - Plot 1 (version 2) | ecosystem: Environmental > Terrestrial > Soil >...
TGCCATCGTTAGGCTGCTGGATGTCGAGTGGCTCCGTGAAGCCTGTTGCGACCGTGACCAGGTCAAACTGGGCTGGACCCGGGCCAGGGCCAGGTCCCGGCCCCGGCGCAGGAGAAGAACCGCCGCCGCACGACAGATTCGCACTAATAAGCACTGCGATGAGAATGCGAGAGACAAATCGCACCGGAAAACAAGAATTGCTGCGGGACATAGAGTCTCCCATTTTTCAAACTCTAGCACCGCATCCGCACGCACGTTGTCAGAATCGATGACGATGTCTGCACAAAAGTAACCAGCCATCGCACTTCGTCCTGAGCGTGATGCGCCCCCCCACAGTCATGCCGATCGTTTGCCGATACGCAAAGAGAAAGCCGGAAGCTTTCGCCTCCGGCTGATTCAATACAAATTGGAACTATCTTATTTTTTCGCCCACGGCTTTGCCCTGGGTGAACAGGTACAAATAGTCCGGACCGCCGGACTTTGAATCCGTGCCTGACATGTTGAAACCGCCGAACGGATGGCACCCTACTGTCGCACCCGTGCACTTGCGGTTGATGTAAAGATTGCCGACGTGGAAATCGCGGATCGCGCGGTCAATCTTATCTTGCGAAGTCGTGTACACCGCGCCGGTCAAGCCGAACTCGGTGTCGTTGGCGATCTCCATTGCGTGATCGAAGTTCTTTGCCTTGATCACGGCCAGCACCGGTCCAAAGATCTCTTCCTGCTCGAGCTTCGACTTCGGCGCAATATCGGCAATCACGGTCGGTTGGATGTAGTATCCTTCGCCTGCTTTGCTGTCGCGAGCGCCACCAGTGATCAGCCGCCCATCTTTCTTGCCGACTTCGATGTAGTTCAAGATGTCCTTCATCGAGCCTTCGTTGATGACTGCTCCCATGTTCGTATTCTCGGCAGGATCACCAACCGTGATCTTCTCGACACGCGGCTTCAGTTTCTCGAGGAACTTGTCGTAGATCTTCTCATCGACAATCGCTCTCGAGCAGGCCGAGCACTTCTGTCCCTGGAAACCGAATGCAGCGGAAGCAACTCCCTCGACAGCCGCGTCGAGATCAGCATCCGCGTCGACGATAATTGCGTCTTTGCCGCCCATCTCAAGCACCGTGCGCTTGATCCAGACTTGGCCAGGGGCGTGGTTTGCCGCCACCTGATTAATGTGCAGTCCGACTTCTCGCGATCCAGTAAACGCGATGTAACGCGTCTTCGGATGCGCGACAATAGCATCGCCAAAGCTGCCACCCGCGCCGGGACAGAAGTTCACGACGCCATCCGGGATGCCAGCCTCTTCCAGCAACTCGATGAACTTTGCCGCAATCGTCGGCGAATCGCTTGATGGCTTCAGGATGACCGTATTACCCGACACAATCGACGCCAGCGTCATGCCGGCCATGATCGCGCAAGGAAAGTTCCAAGGCGGGATCACCGCTCCGACACCTAACGGAATGTATCGTAGAGTGTCGCGTTCGCCCGACATCTGCACCGGAAGCTCAGTCTTCGAGAGACGCAGTGCCTCGCGAGCGTAGTACTCGCAGAAATCAATCGTCTCGGCAATATCTCCGTCGGCCTCCGCCCAGTTCTTGCTGACCTCGAACACCAGCCACGCGCAATACTCAAACTTGCGCTCGCGCAGCAGGTCGCCCACCCGAAACAGTAACGACGCGCGCTCCTCGACCGACGTCTGCCTCCATGACTGGAAAGCCGTAAGCGCCGCCTGCATCGCAGGCTCGACATGTTCCTTGCTTGCTTTCTGATGGATTCCGACGATTTGCGACGGCTTGCCGGGATTGACAGACTTAATCTTGTCGGTGGTCTTGACCCGCTTACCGCCGATGATCAGGTCATACTCGCGGCCGAGCTGGCCGCGGACTTTCTCGACGGCAGCACGCATCTGCCGCGCATTTTCTTCCTTACTGAAATCGGTCAACGGCTCGTTGACAAAGGGCCCCGCGTGCAGCTGAATTCGCGGACGAGCAGGGGCTTCAATAGTTGCCATAATTGCACCTCGGGAGATATTGATGCCTTAAAAGACAGGGTTGAACTATCAATTGTAGCACCGGCAAATGACTCTCTGAATCGCCCCTTTCCGGTACTCTGAGCCTGCTGCTGGGCGCCGGACTCCCGAAAAGCAGGACCGTCACTTGACGGTCAAGCCATCTTCGTACAAAATGCTCGCCGCATTCGGGTCCATTGGAAACCAGTAATTAAGATCCTGGAGGCACGGCATGATTTCGCTTCGGGGTATTTCCTTTGTCATCGTCGCCACATTGTTGTTTGTCTATTCCGCCCCTGCCGTAACCTGGCAGATCATCGACTATCCCGGAGCGGACGGCACTTCCGTCTCAGGCACCAATCTCAACTTGGATGTGGTCGGGGCTTACGGCTTGGGCGGCACGACTCATGCCTTCCTGTTGAAGGGTGGTGTGTTCACGACGATCGACGTTCCCGGCGCCGATCTCACGTCAGCCACATCCATTAACGATGCCGGCGACATCGCCGGGGTTTATTTCGTTACGGCAGAGGGACGGCTGCACGGCTTCCTGCTGCAGGGCGGAAGCTACACGACCATCGACTATCCTGGCGCGATTTTTACCTTGGTCTATGGACTGAACAATTTAGGAGATATCTCCGGCTATTACGTCGATGTTGCCGCCGTCTACCACGGTTTCACTCTGGTGGGCGGGGTCTTCACCTCGATTGACGTTCCCAACGCCATGATGACGGAGCTGACCGGCATCAACGACAACGGAGATCTGTCGGGAGCGGCGTACCTGGCAGACAACCTGGCGCACGGGTTCGTCCGCACCCATGGGCATCTTCAACACATTGCCGTGCCCGGAGCTACGGAGACTTTCGCCACGGGAATCAACAATCGCAAGCAGGTGGTGGGGTACGCGACCTTCCAAAATGGCAAGCAGTCGGGATTTCTTTTTTCCAACGGGCAGTACATCCGGCTTAGCCGGCCTGGGGCGACCATCAATCCCTTTGACATCACCGACAATGGAGATATTTCCGGGTCATACATCGATGCCCAGCAAATCGATCATGGCTTTCTGAGAATTCACTAGGCTGGAGTATCTCAGCAGAGCTCGTAGCATTGGCATTCGCTGAACCGCGTTTAAGCTCGCCACGTGCCGTAAGCCAACGGCTGCGCTGATCCGCTGTTTCCGTAGTAATCTAATCCCGTCCCGACATGCCTGCTGACAAGATTCTCGTGGTCGATGACGAGCGCCTGGTGCGTTGGTCCCTGCGGCAGAAGTGTGAGGAGTGGGGATACCACGTCCTCGAAGCCGAGGCTGGCGAAGCCGCGCTGAAGCTCGCTCAGCACGAATCTCCGGATCTTGTCCTCCTCGATGTCCGGCTTCCTGACATGAGCGGCCTTGAAGTGCTCGAACAACTCCGAAAGAACGGAGATGCACGCGCCGTCATCATGATCACCGCCGATCCCCAACTGGACGACGTCAAAGCCGCTCTTAAGCTGGGTGCCTACGATTTCGTCGGCAAGCCGGTGGACTTCGAGGAACTGAATGTCGCGATCAAGAACTCGCTCGAGACTACCCGCCTGCGCAGTGAAGTCCAGTCTCTGCGCGGTGAAATGCGCCGCCGCACTGGCTACCACGAGGTAATCGGAACGTCCGCCAAGATGACCGAGCTCATGAGCTTCGTCCGCAAGGTGGCTGCCAGCGAAGCCACAACCATTCTGATTCAAGGCGAGAGCGGCACGGGAAAGGACCTGATCGCAAAAGCCATTCACTACGAGAGCTCGCGCCAGGACAAGCCATTCGTCGCCATCAACTGCTCGGCGATTCCCGAGACCCTCATGGAAGCCGAATTATTCGGCCACGAGCGCGGTGCCTTCACCGACGCCAAGCAGATGAAGAAGGGCCTGTTCGAGATGGCGGACGGCGGCACACTCTTCCTCGACGAAATCGGCGAACTCTCTCCTTTGTTACAGGCAAAGCTGCTGCGCGTGTTAGAGGACCAGGTCATCCGCCGCGTTGGAGGAGTGCGCGACATGCAGGTGGATGTGCGCGTGATTGCGGCATCCAATCGCGATTTGGAAAAAGCTGTCCGCGAAGCGCAATTTCGGCAAGACCTTTACTATCGTCTGGCCATCATCGCCATCTTTATTCCTCCTCTGCGCGAACGCAAAGAAGACATCCTCCCGCTAGTCGAGTTCTTCATCGAGCGCTACAACCGAAAATTCAAGAAAGGCGTCCGCGGGATTACGGACGACACACAGAGATTGCTGTTATCCCATAACTGGCCTGGCAATGTGCGTGAGCTCAAGAACTCGATTGAGCGCGCCATGATCCTGGAAGAAGAGCAGCAATTGCGTCCCGTGTACTTGCCGTTCTCGGTAGCTGAATCCGGAGGCCTTACCGCTTTTGAGCGCTCATCCGCCGACAACGGCCAGCAACTGCCCAACGGACGCAGCTTGCCTCGCCTCTACATTCCCGAGGGCGGCACGTCGCTCGAAGAGGTCGAGCGAAACATGGTCGAGATTGCGATGCGCCAGGCCAATAGCAATCAGACGCATGCCGCCCGTTTGCTCGACATCTCACGCGATGCGTTGCGTTACAAGCTGAAGAAGTTTGGACTGATCCACGCCGAAGATGAAGAGTCCGAACCCGCCGCGGACGCCGAATCCGGACATTGAGCCTACTTCACCTCGAGAATCTTCGCGCCCGCCCAACGATACTTTCCCTGCTTCTTGATGCTAGGGCAACACAAAGGATCGTTCTTGCCCATCACCATTTGATCCACCAGGATCAGGCCATTCTTAACCGAAACTGCATCGGCCTGCCCGACTACGTCGAACGACGCAGCCGGGACGTAACCCTTGCCCGCATCGGAGAAGACGGTGAGCTGGTTCGTCGCATAAGTCGGGCCCATAAAGGCCCACAAAAGAACGATCTCAGGTTTGCCGTCGCCATTGAGATCGGCAATCACGTTCCCGGAAGATTGACCCTCGCCGTCGGCAGTCTTCTGCTTTTCCAGATATTTATTGATAACAACATCTGCAGCTTTTTGGTCCAACGCGCGAGCAGGCGCACCAAAACAGACGACAGCCGCCAACACCAGGACTGCTGGTTTTAAGATTTGCATGTAGGTTTCCCCATGGAGTGGATTGACAAACAATGCGATGGCGCGGGGACACGCCACCAGCGAGCAAAGTATACCGCATTGCATGCCCTCGCAGTTGCCGTTTACGGACCTTGTTCAAGTAGCCGTCGAGTTCAACCCCGGCCAATGTCCATAGTTTTACCGCGCCAACTGCGGTGCCGTCCCATAACGCTGCGTCGCGTAGCCTACGATCATTCCCACGATTCCGCCGGGAATCATGATTTCAAAGTAGTAGTGATGACCCGACGGATCCGGCATGGCTGCCACTGCATACGCCAGAATCAATCCGACCACTAGCCCAAACAGAATGCCTAGGGCCAGCGAGTTCACCTTTCGCGAGAAGTAGCCAATGATCACGCCGGCGATCAGCCCCTTGAAGGTTGAACCGACAACTATGCCAACCATTTGTGCGCGCACCGCTGGGGTGAACCAGGCAGTCAGTCCATCAAAGATGCCAAGTATTCCGCCAACAATCAGTCCCAACACGACTTTGTTCATGTTGCCTCCTCGCGGAGTATTCCGCTGGACTTCTATTCAACGGACACCAGAAATCCTTTAAGCCCTAAGACTCGATCGGTGGTCCTCAACTTCACTGGCTCATTCTGCCCGCCACAAAATGAAAAGTGTACGCATAATCAAATACGCAAGAACCAGGAGCAGCCAGGCTTTGTTCTTGTCCGCCCAACGGCCCAGGCGCGTCATCCAGCTTTCCGGATACGCCGAAACGGGCAGCCCATCCAAAAAATTCGCGACATCCTTTGAGAGATCATGAACCGATGCGTATCTGTCACCGGGACTCTCCGCTATCGCCTTAGACGAAATTGCGGCAATGGCCTTGGATGTACCCGAATTCATGAAATGCAGCAGCGCCCCAAGTGAGAACACGTCCGCGCGATGGTCAACATTCTCACCCCTCGCCTGTTCCGGAGCCATGAACCCTGGAGTACCGAGCACGGTACCGTGGTTCGTGCCGACCACCGCCAATTCCCCACTCGAGTTCGCTTCTGCTTTTCCCAATACTTTGGAGATGCCCCAGTCCATGACCAGAACCTCTCCGAACGGTCCTACCATGATGTTCTGCGGCTTGAGGTCTCGATGCAGCACTCCGCGTGCGTGGGCAAATGACACAGCTTCACAGATCTTCCCAAAGACGCGTAGCCGCTCCGCCAGAGTTTCCAACCCCGCAACATGATGATCCAGCCTTTGGCCCTGCACCAACTTCATCGCATAGAACACGCGCCCATCGGGAAGCGTTCCCACATCATGGACTGGAACAATCCCCGGGTGCTCGAGTTGAGCAATCACTCGTGCTTCATGGAGTAGCCGATCGGCCAATTCGCTGCCGGAATCGAAAGCGCTCACAATCTTGAGCGCCACCTTGCGATGCAGAACCGTGTCTTCGACTCGATACACACCACCCATGCCACCCTGTCCGAGCTTGTCAATCAGTTGATAACGAGTACCGCTCAGGTCAGGAGCATCTGCTGCGGCGCGCAGGCGATCCAGAGCGGAATCAGATAGAAACGTCACGGCAGCTCCACTCCCAGCAATGAACGGGCTTCCCGCCTGAACTCGTCTTCCGATGCGGTCATCTGCCGCAACTGTTCGAGCACAATCCGTCGCAGCTCCCGTCGCGCATAGGCTAGATAATTCGTGACGTCGGATGGTTTCAGTCCGAACTGCTTGGCGACTTCTTCGTATGTCAGATCCTTGCCGCCCTCTTCAATGTCGTATAGCTCAAGCAGCCGAAAATGTATCTGCTTCCCTTTCGCCTCGCAATCCGCGCGCAGCTGCTCGATCGCCGCGCTGAAAACATTTCGCGCCCATTCCCGTGCGAAGAATTCATCCATGTCACCAGGAGCGGCAACATCAATCTGCCGGAGCTCGCCTTCCGCTGACGCGAAATCAAGTGAAAGTACCTGCATCTCGCCGCCTCGTTTTAGTCGATGCGCTGCCTTCTCTTCGTTGCCAACCATGCGATCGACGCAGACGCGAAGAAAAGTTCTCAACTTGGCGCGTTCGGGGTCAAAGCTGTCGAGAAAACCCTTCTCCAGCAGACGAGCGAAGAATTCCTGCGTCAGGTCCTTGGCTTCCTCATTCTCTTTGTTCCACCGCATTCGTATGTACTTGTATACCGGTTTCCAATAAGCGGCGATTAGCACTTCGAGAGCGCGATGACGTTCCTCGGCCTGTTCGCTGCGCGAAGCCAGGATGAGCGACCAGCGGGTTGTGGGAAATGCGCCCTTATCGCCGCCGATACGAGTGTCGTTGGGCATAATGTCAGCCGAACCCGGAGTTTACGACTGTCTCACTTTTGGACACAAGGGAACCATCGTGTACTCATTCCGCCCCGCATCCAATATACTGTTGCGAAAATTCGGGGGCGTGGGAGCTGATTCATGCAACTTGGAAGACTGAGGTTTTGGATTTTTGCCACGCTGTTGCTACTCGGAGTTGTCACATTCGCCGCGGCGCCGAGTCAGGTTCAAGCTGCGCCGCAAGAAGATGAATCCAACATCCCGGTTTGTGAGCCGGGAACCGTGGCCAGTTACATGGGCCACACCTGCGCACTGCCTCCGGCGGTGTATCACTGGGTCTCCTACGAATGCACCAGCACACCATCAAAGATTTGCGATCGCCTGGGAGAACATGGACTTGAGATCCACATGCGCCGCGATCCTAACGGCCCCAACACACTGCTCGTCGGCGGCACCGACAAGTGGAACGTCAAGGCTGGGGAGAGCATTCACGTCATTATTCGCGGTACGGTCTATGGCGCGACTGGAAACCTGACTTGGCCCCATTTTCATTCCGAACGCGCTGCCACAGGCGATGGCTATTCGGAAAACATCACCAAGGTGGATTGCGGAGATAATTGCACGCAAGGCGATGGCTCCAGCAATTTCCGCTGCGATTCATCTGCGCCAGAAGAAAACTGCATGGAGCAACGCCGCATCGCTCCCTACCAACACGCCATCTCGCGCTTTCGGGCCGCGACGGCCGACAACCCTTACCCTTTCCGAATCGAAGTCAAGATGAGTGGAGGAACCAATGGCACCGCAAGTCTGCGATCCTTGGGCCTTCACATCAGTGCGATTCGCCAAGGGCCTGGCGGTCCCGGACAACGTCAAGGCGGCCGCAGGCCGCCGTACTAGGCTAACCGTATCCGCACATAAGAAATTGGGGAAGCGCTTCGCTGCTTCCCCAATTTGGCGTCTATGAGGAGGAGTGTATTAGGACGCCGAGTGCTTGCCGGATGCGTGTTGCCGTGCCTTCCCGATAATTTCTTCGACCTGCTGTTTCTGCGGATAGCTCGGATTCCGCTTCAGCAATTCCTCCCACGCCGCGACTGCCCCGGCTGGATCGTTCTTTCCTTGCCAGCGCACGATGCCCAGGTTGAACAGTGTCCCCGGGTGGTCAGGTCGAATCTTCAGCGAGCGCTGAAACTCGGCTAGCGCTCGATCCGCATCATTCGTATACCAGTACGCCGTCCCCATGTCGGTGATCACGTCGGCATCGTTCGGGCGAATCTTGAGCGCCCGTTCGTAATACTCGATTGCCTGCGGATAAAGCTGCCCATCGTAGTAAATGTTGCCCAGCTTCACGATGCTGTCGTAATCGTTGGGATTGCTCTGCAGGGCTGCAACCAGCGGAGCTGCAACTTGCTCGACCATTGCCTTTTGCTGCGCAGGACTGGGCTGACTCTGGCCGCCACCCTGAGCCACTCCGGTCGCAGTATTTTGCGCCACACTCGTGGAAGCTCTTTGCGACTCCGAGCCGCGAAATAGGTATCCGAGTGCTACGCCGAGTAGCAGGCAAAATACCGCCAAAACGTAAGCTTGGGTGTTGGTCCAGGTAGTTTCCGATTGCTTTGCTTCCTGCGTAGCTGCCCAGGCGGTTGTCATCTCTCCTCCTCCACCGCTGAGTGGGAGTCGAAAATTCTCGGCCACTCCTTCTTAAGAAGTGCAGGCTTTCGGCCAAAGACGCACCGCACAGCCCAGGCCAAATGAGCTATTGTTTTCTGTAATTTACGGGTAATACTGTCTTTGTAGAGACACTCCGCGGTGGTTCAGTTGTGCGGGATGACGCTAAAGAGTGGGTCTTCTACCGCTGTAGGACGCCACGGTTGAATCTAGTTCACCGTCTTAAAAAACTGCTCGTGTCTTAGAAGAGCTTCTAGGCCTTCAACCACGCGAGTCACGTCCGATTTCGCGACTGCACCTTGAATTCCGGCTTTTTGTGCCTCGTGCACCAATTGCCGTGACATGTGCATGGTAAACATCAGAATTGGAATCGAGGGCACGACTTTGCCGATCTCCCTCGCTGCCTGCAGACCATCCATTCCGGGCATAAGGAAGTCCAGCACGATGACGTCGGGGTTGAGTTCCCGGGCCTTGTCGATTGCATCCCGGCCATTCACGGCCTCGCCGCAAACCCTCCAATCAGGATGCTGCTGCAACAAATCCCGCAAGCGCTGGCGCACCAGGGAGCTGTCGTCGACTATAAGGATTCGCGCCATGCAACTTTCACTATCTAAAACAAATACTACTCAGGGCTGCACTGGAATCGGCTCGCTACTCAGATGACGACTCCTCACTAGTTTGTCATCAATCGTGACCATACTAGCACCTGAAAATATCAGCAAGGTGCTGCCCTCAGTAACAAAAAGCCTGTAATAACGCCGTGGCTTGACTGTAGGGCAACCTACAGTCTTTCCTCTAGCTCGCCCCGAAAAATGCCCGCGGTAAGATGCAAGGCATTGCCAAAGGGCCGCATTCTTGAGTGCTCGAAACGCAGAATTCCGGTCTTGCACAGTTTGCGAAAAGCGGCTAAGGTTCTCAGGTTCAGCGCTTTTTCCTGAATGTCGCCACTATCCGCTGCGGTGAACCGCGACGCCGATCCTTCTGGGTACTCGGCTTCGCTCAACTTAGGAGAGATGAGATGAAGAGTGTCCTGAAATTTCTGATGGCTGTGCTGGCTGTTGCGGTTTTGTCGTCCACACTAGTTCTGGCCCAAGGTGGCGCCGATACTTACAAATCCCGTTGCGCGATGTGTCATGGACCTGACGGAAAAGGTGACACGGCCATGGGCAAGAAGTTCGGTCTAAAGGACCTGGGTTCGGCCGAGGTCCAAGGCATGTCCGATGCGGACCTGAACGGCGTCATCACCAAAGGCAAAGACAAGATGCCGGAATACGGCAGCAAACTCAGCAAGGAACAGATTGAGGATCTCGTGAAGTTCATCCGTTCTCTAAAGAAGTAGGAATATTCCAACATTGCTTGGCGTCGGGAGCCAGCCGCTATCCATTTTGGGCATGCGGCTGGTCCTAAACGCATTGTGAAACACACCTTACGCCCCTTTAACTCTGATCACAGCTGTATACTTTTTTCTGCTGAGCAACATCCAAAGACACTGCTTGTCTCATGTCTGCTAACCAAATTATTGCCCGTTTGTCCAAGTCTTTCAGTCCCGTGACCAATCGCATAAGTATGGTGTGAAACGCGGAGGAAGCGATGTCAGAAGACGATCCGAAGAAAACGAGCGCACCGGATTCGGGTGTTTCGCGCCGTGACTTTCTGAAAATTTCCGGGATTTCCGCCGCTGCGGTTCCGCTCATCGGAACGCAAGTTGTAGAAGCAGCCGGAGCACCCGTAAAGGTTTACGGTCCCGGTAAAGTCCCCATCGAGCTTACGGTGAATGGCAAGAAGCAGACCTTGCAGCTTGAGCCGCGTGTGACCCTGCTCGATGCATTGCGCGACAACCTGAACATCACGGGAGCCAAGCGCGTTTGCGATCGTGGAGAATGCGGCGCGTGCACAGTTCTTCTGAACGATAAGGCTGTGTACGCCTGCTCGGTACTGGCAATCGACGCACAAGGCAAATCGATTACCACAGTTGAGTCTCTTTCGCAGGGCAACAACTTGCACCCCGTACAACAGTCCTTCGTCGACAACGATGCCTCACAATGCGGATTTTGCACGCCGGGATTCATCGTCGCCACCAAGGCTCTCCTCGATAAACACCCGCATCCCACGGATGAGGATGTTCGACGCGGTCTTAGCGGCAATCTTTGCCGCTGCGGTACTTATCACGGTATTCAGCAGGTTATCGCGCGGTTTGCCCAGAAAGGAGCGTAATCCATGCCGGACTACAGTTGGCCGACGGCCGAACAACGAACTCTCATCGGCAAGCGGATAACGCGAGTGGATGCGCCCGACAAGGTGAGTGGTCGCGCCAAGTACAGCTACGACTACTTCCAACAAGGCATGCTGTTCGGAAAGATTCTGCGGTCCCCGCACGCGAAAGCTCGCATTGTTAGCATCGACAGTAGCGCGGCGGAGAAGATGCCCGGTGTCAAGGCCGTAGAAATCCTGCAAAAGGTTGGCGCAACCGTGCAGTGGGAAGGCGACGAAATTGCTGCCGTAGCTGCGGTCGATGAGTCCACCGCTGAAGATGCGGTCCGAGCGATCAAGGTTCAGTACCAGCAGCTTCCACACCTCGTAAGTGACGCTGAGCCGCCGGCCAACGCCGCTTCCCTTGCAGGTCCTCTGAGCGACGATGATATTTACGACGCCCTTAGTAATCAGATGCCGGACCAGGATCTCATCTCTCTATTGCAGAAAAATGGCGTCTCTTTCCACGTCGACCAGGATTTCCTGAACGAACTCAAGAGTTCCGAAGTGCCCGATCCCGTCGTGCAGGCTGTTGCCAAGGCGCAATTTCACGAAACGACAGGAGCGCGCTCAAATTTCCAGAAAGCAGCAGTCATCAAGCAGGGCGACGTCGATCGGGCCATGTCGGCCGCCGAGGGCACCATCGAAGGAATCTACGGCGTCCCGCTCATCACTCATTGTTGCCTCGAGACCCATGGATCCACGGCTGAGTGGCCGGCCAAGGATCAGCTACTAGTTCATCTATCCACCCAGAACGTCTCAGGAATACCAGGACAGATGGCGGATCCCTTGGGGATTCCCGCAGCCAACGTTCGCCAGAAACAGGATCATGTCGGCGGCGGTTTCGGCAGCAAATTCGCGGCAGACCGTTGGGATATTGCCGCCGCCAAGCTCTCTCGCAAAGCAGGTGGCAAACCCGTTCGCATGATGCTCGAGCGTGACTCCGAGCTCAAGGTCGCTGGTGCGCGTCCCTCCGCATTCGCCCGTGTCAAAGTAGCTTTCAACAAGGACGGCACAATTACGGGCTGGCAATCACAATCCTGGGGAACCGGTGGCATGGGCGGCGGAGGCATGCCCCCGATTCCTTATGTCTTCAACATTCCCAACCAACGCAAAGAGCACATTGCAATCCGCACCAACACCGGACCGGCGCGGGCTTGGCGGGCTCCGAATCATCCCCAGGCAGCGGTCATCACCATGGGCGCGATTGAAGATGCAGCAGCCAAGCTGAAGATGGATCCTCTCGAGATGTTCCTGAAGAACATTGATCTTGCCAAGCCTCGTCAGGACATTTACCGAGAGGAGTTCGGCATCGCTTCCGAGTTGATGGGATGGAAAGATAAGTGGCGCCCACGCGGCGAGAATATCTCCGGCAGCATGGCCCACGGACTCGGCCTATCGATCCACACCTGGGGTGGACGCGGGCATGAAAGCAACTGCGATCTAAGCATCCATCCCGATGGATCTGTTGACATCAAGATGGGTTCTCAGGATCTCGTCACCGGAACCAGGACCTGCATCCTTATTGTGGCGGCGGAAACGTTGGCCATTCCAATGGAAGCGATCAGTCTCCACATTGGCGATACCATTTATCCCACTTCGGGCGGCTCGGGCGGTTCAACCACGATCGGCGGCGTAAGTTCGTCAACCCGCCGCGCTGCGGTCCAAGCGCGCGAGCTGTTGTTCGCTAAAGTCGCTCCCGCACTGAATGCTCAACCGGACGATCTCGAGTGCGCAGCGGGATCGGTTCGTGTGAAGTCCGACACCAAGCGTTCGCTGAGTTGGAAGCAAGCTTGCGCCAAACTTGGCGCAATGCCGGTAACTGCCCGCGGTAAGAATCCCGACAAGGAACATCCACCCGACCTCACCAATAGCGGTGTCGGCGGTGTTCAGATGGCCGAAGTTGAAGTCGACGTTGAGACCGGAGTTGTCCACGTCAAAAAGATGGTGGCAGTCCAAGACTGCGGGTTGATCATCGACGTGAAGACAGCCGAGACGCAGTGCTATGGCGCCTTGATCATGGGCATCAGCTACGCGCTCTTCGAAGAAAAAGTGATGGACCAGCTCACCGGCCGCATGCTGAACCCGGACATGGAGTTTTATCGTCTAGCCGGCATCAGTGACATTCCCGAGCTTGTCGTTCACATGATGACGGGTAAAGGTTACGACGAGAAAGGTGTGATCGGGTTGGGCGAGCCGCCCGTGATCTCGCCCGGTGCAGCGATCTCTAACGCCGTCGCGAATGCGATTGGCGCGCGGGTACCGTTCCTGCCCCTTACCCCGGATCGGGTGCTCAAGGCGCTTAACGATCGGAATCTGGATTAGCGAGGCACTCATGCGAGCTTTTGAATACGCATCTCCGCAAACGAAAGAACAGGCGGTCGAACTGCTCGGTACGACTTGGGATGCTGCCGAAGTCCTGGCTGGCGGCACCGACCTGCTGGCTCTGATGAAATCCGACGTCGTCCATCCCAAGCGGCTCGTGAACATCAAGGACATTCAGGAATTGCAGGGCGTGCGTTCCGACGGTGGAGGCTTGCGCATCGGCGCACTCACCACGCTCGGCGAACTGGGGGACAACCTAAATGTGATGCGAAGTTATCCAGCCTTTTCTGAAGCCGTGAACGAAGCCGCTAGTCCACAGATTCGTAACATGGCGACACTTGGAGGGAATTTGTGTCAGCGTCCACGTTGCTGGTACTTCCGAAATGGACTCGGACTGCTTCCAAAAGATAAAGATGGCAAGGAGCTCGTGATTGCAGGAGAGAATCGCTACCACGCCATCTTAGGCAACGATGGTCCGGCAAAATTTGTAAGTCCCTCAACGCTTGTTCCGGCACTGATTGCCTATGGGGCAACCATCCGTCTTGTAAGTCCTAAGGGTTCGCGCGAAGTTCCACTCGAAAAGTTCTACGTGATTCCGAAAGCCGACAACGACAGAGAACACGATCTGCGCCCAAATGAGATTGTCTCCGACGTACTACTCCCCTCGCCCGGAACATGGAAAGTGGCCCACTACGAGATTCGCCAGAAACAAGCCTTCGATTGGCCTCTCGCCGTTACCGCGGTCGCATTGCAGATGAATGGAGAGAGCGTCGGCACGGCCCGCGTTGTGATGGGATACGTCGCACCCGTTCCATGGGTATCTGCTGAGGCGGCACAAG
>Ga0066903_100002494_pt1 | contig 14474 bp, 11 predicted proteins | sample PanSoiMetaGPlot1_FD_67491 | JGI IMG/M metagenome (GOLD analysis project Ga0066903, IMG submission 67491) | Tropical forest soil microbial communities from Panama analyzed to predict greenhouse gas emissions - Panama Soil - Plot 1 (version 2) | ecosystem: Environmental > Terrestrial > Soil >...
GCCGGCTTGTGCACCGTCTCCTTCGACTCGAAGTGGCTGTCGTAGACGTGCATCGCCGGGTTGACCAGGACGTTGAGGCGCTGGCGCGAGTAGATCACCATGCGGCGAAAATCCTTGCTGCAGTTCTCGATGCAGTGACCGATGCCGATCGGCACCAGCATGACGTCGCCCGGCTTGGTCGGCGTCTTGTGCTCGTATTCCGACATGTTGTCGCCGGTGCCCTGAAACTGCAGCGCGAACTCTTCGCTGCGCAGCGCGCGGTGGAACGCCCACTGATCGCCGACCGTGTTATAGGTGTCGATCAGGCAGTGCGGCGACTCGATGATCTTCGGTCCTGGGCCCTTGCCGGTGATCTCGGTAAAGATGTCGAAGGCGCGGATCTTCTTCACGATCGGTTCCTTCGACTTCACGCTCGATACGCCGACGAGGTCGGTATAGTCGCGCTCGATGATCGTGGCCTCATCCGGATCCTCGTCCCAGATGTAGAGCTTCTCGGTGACCTTGCTGTTCGCCGGCGGGGCCGCGGGTGCCGACCAGTTCGGCCCGTTCACGCGCCGCATCACATAGGTCGTCTCGCTGGTGTGGTCCTCGTCCTTGAACACCTTGAAGATCGGCTCGTGCAGGTTGAGGAACATGCGCAGGCAGTCGTTTGCGCCCGTCGACCGGTAGGAGACGCCGCCCGGGATCACCAGCACCTCGCCGGCGCCGAGATCAAACTTGCCGAACTCCGACTCGACGTGGCTCGTGCCGCAGAACTGGATCAGCACCTCGTCGAAATCGCTGTTGCGGCGGAAATGGCTGGTGCCGGTGACGCTCTCGACGCCCACGCGCACATCCGCGCTCTCGAAGATTTTGAGCCGCTGGTTCGGCTCGGTCAGCATGTCGAAGGGCCGCAGCTTCGGCGTGAAGCGCTTGCCCTTGGCGGTGCCGCGCAAGTTCTCCTTGTTGCGGTCGCTCCACACCAGCGGGATCATCTGGTGGGTGTCAGGACTCTCCCAGCCGGTCATGAACTCGCGAACTTTGGTCATTGAAATCTCCTCACTGATCCCGATGGGCGGCCCAGCGCCGCGTTATGCGTGCGCCGGCGTCAGGCGGCAAGGCCGAATGTCATCATGCCGACGCCGGTCGCCCAGGGCTTGACCGGCTCGTAGACCACGACCTCGCCCTTGCGGCCGTCGAGCGCACCGGCGAGCGCGATCCAGCTCAGAAGCTCGAAGGCGCCAGCGCCGGCAGCGGCGAGTTCGGAACGCTGATAGCGGCCAAGCGCTTCGCAATTGCCCTGCGCCATCGCAGTCATGAACCGATGGTCGAAATCGGAATCGATAATGCCGTGGTTGCGCTCGCCCGGATCATGCGAGAGCCCGCCGGTCGCGATCAGCCCGATGCGGCGCTGTGAACGCCGCGCCACCTCGCCCACGACGCGTCCGAGCGCGAGTGCGCGGCTGGGGCTCGGCTGTGGCGCCGCCAGCGTGTTGAAGAACACCGGCACGATCGGCCGGTCCATCCTGGGCATCAGGAAGTGCAGCGGCAGCATGGTGCCGTGATCGAACTCGAGCTCGTAGGCGAAGCTCGGCTCGACGCTGTTGTCGTAGCAGGTCTCAAGCAGCTCGGCGGCGAGTGCGGGGTCGCCCTTGATCTCGGCGCGCGGGATCTGCAGCCACGGCTCGACCGGGCCGGTATATCGCTCCGCGCGGCCGATGCAGAACGCGCCGATATGGTCGAGGAAGAAATTGGTCCAGTGCTCGGAGGTGAGCACGATCAGCGTGTCTGTGCGGCTTTCGTCAAGTGCCTGCCGCAGCCGCTCGAAGCCGCCGTAGATGCGGTCCTTCTGCGGCGCGGGTGCGGCTTCGGCCCACGCCGTGATGCCGGGCGCGTGGCTAGTGGCACAGGCGAACGTGATCGGCATCTATTCTCCGCGGATCGCTTTGAGGTAATCGGGTTCCGGCATCTTGTGCAGCAGCGTGAATGGCCGCAGCAAGAGGCCGTGCACGCCCATGGCGTAGAGCGCGCCCACGTCGCGCTTGATGAGCGCCTCGCGCTCTGGCTGCGCCAAGTCGTAGCCCGCGGCGAACTTTTCCGCCGACTGGAAGAACGCCTCCCGGCAGGCCGGCTTACGGTTCACGTCGCGGATCAATTTCTGCAGGGCGTAAAGGCTCATGTGAACCATTTTGGCCGCGCCCCCGCGCAATCGCAAGCGCACCTTCGCCGCGGCTGTTCTGGCCGGATGCGCAGACGAGTGTGCAAGGAATCGCTCGCGTCACGGATTTCACCTCGCCCCGCTCGCGGGGAGAGGCAGAGGCGGCCTTCGGCCGCCGTTCTTAGCGGCTAAGAACGCCGATGCTTTGCATCGGCTATGGCCGTAGGCGCCGGGTGAGGGGGATTCTCCACATGGTGGCTCCTGGAGAGTCCCCCTCACCCGCTCGCTTCGCCCGCGACCTATCCCCGCAAGCGGGCGAGGTGACGGAGTTCGCGGCCCGGCAGCAGCGAGCCGGACAGGCTTGTTCCGGCCGGCCACGTCTCTATAACAGCGCAACGATCGAGAAGGCATAGTGAGGGCAGCACATGGCGGCATTGCGTTTGGCGACATTCAAGACAGGCGGCCGCGTGAGCTACGGCGCGGTCATCGACGGCGGCATCATCGATCTCGGCCGTAAGCTCGCGAAGCACCCGACGCTGCTCGATGTGTTCCGGGCGCAGGCGGTCGGCGAGGCGCGCGCCACCGCGACCGGCAAGGCCGATTACCAGATCAAGGATGTGGAGCTCCTCCCGCCGCTCATCGCGCCCGAGAAGATCATCTGCGTCGGCATCAACTATCCGGAGCGTTCCGCCGAATACAAGGACGGCCGCGAGCCGCCGAAATATCCGAACCTGTTCTGCCGGTTCCCAAGCTCGCTCGTCGGCTCCGGCGTGCCGATCGTGCGGCCGAAAGTCTCCGACAAGTTCGACTATGAGGGCGAGATCGTGCTCGTCATCGGCCGGGAGGGCCGCCACATTCCGAAGGAGAAGGCGCTCTCCCATATCGGCGGACTCACCCTCGGCAACGAGGGCAGCGTGCGCGACTGGCTGCGTCACGGCACCCTCAACGTCACCCAGGGCAAGAACTTCGACGCCTCCGGCAGCCTCGGACCCTGGATCGTGCCGCCTGATGATGTCGATCCGGGAAAGCCGCTGCGCGTCACGACGCGGGTAAACGGCGAGCTGCGCCAGGAGGACACCACTGATCGGCTGACCTGGGGCTTCGCCTGGCTGATCAACTACATTTCCACCTTCGCCACGCTCAAGCCCGGCGACCTGATCTGGACCGGCACCCCGACCGGCGCCGGCGGCCACCACAACCCGCCGAAGTGGCTCAAGCCCGGCGACGTGGTCGAGGTCGAGGTGCCGGAGATCGGCGTGCTGCGCAACACCGTCGTGGACGAGAAGTAGGCCGACGCCGCGACGTATTTGCTCTCACCCCGCCCTCATCCTGAGGAGCGCGCGGCACTGACGGTGCAGCCGGACAAGCCTCTCATGGCGCGCGTCTCGAAGGATGGGGGCGGCCCCATGCTTCGAGACGCATCGCAGCGCACCCGAGCTTGTGGAGGCGCTTGAGCTTGGTGTGCTGCGATGCTCCTCAGCATGAGGCCGGTCGGGGGCGGCATTCCAAGGCCCCGATCCCGCAGCTATTTCCCTTCTCCGGGCCGGCATGCTAACCCACCTCCACACACAGAAGACCGGGGGTCAGCGTCCAAATGGCCAAGTTGCAGCTCACGTTTGCGTCCGCGCTCTATGACCGCATGCAGCCGATCTACACCGGCGAGGTCCAACCCGAAGGCATCGATCTCAACTTCATCCGCATCGAGCAGCCGCGTCCGATCTTCGATCGCATGTCGGGCGGCGAGGAGTTCGACGTCGCCGAATATTCGAGCTCCGAATACGTCCAGCGTTACGCCAACAAGAAATGCAATTTCGTCGCCATCCCGGTCTTTCCGTCGCGCTGCTTCCGCCACAGCTTCATCGGCGTCAATCCCAACAAGATCAAGAAGCCGAAGGACCTGGAGGGCAAGCGGATCGGCGTCGCTCTCTACACCATGACGGCTGCGATCTTCATCCGCGGCATCCTGCAGCACGACCACGGCGTCGATTTCTCGAACTGCACCTGGGTGCAGGGCGCGATCAACGAGAAGGGCGCGCACGGCTCGCCCACCGTGCTGCCCCTGCTCAAGCCGGTGAAGATCGAGCAGGGGCCGCCCAATAAGTCGCTGGACGACATGATCCAGGAAGGCATCATCGATGCCACCATTGGCACCAGCATGCCGGAATCGTTCCGCAAAAATCCCAACGTCGCCCGTCTGTTTCCCGATTTCGTCGAGCGCGAGCGCGATCACTACAAGCGCACCAAGATCTATCCGATCATGCATCTCGTCGCGATCAAAAAGTCGGTCTACGAGCGCAATCCGTTCGTGGCGACGAGCCTGTTCAATGCGTTTGAGCGCGCCAAGGAGATCGCGCTCACCCGCATGTTCAATCAGCGGGCGTTGCGCTACATGCTGCCGTGGCTGCCGCGCGACATCGACGAGGTCCACGAATACTTCGACGGCGATCCCTGGCCCTACGGCGTCGAGCCGAACCGCCCCACGCTCGAAGCGCTGGTGCAGTATCTGCAGGACCAGAACCTGACGAACTGGAAGCCGACGCTCGAAGAGCTGTTCGCGCCACTCTACGGCCTCGAATGATGCTGGTCATGACGTATCGCGTTTGGGCCGACCATCTGGCCGCGAACTCGGTGTGCTCCCTCTCCCCTCCGGGGAGAGGGAGCCCACCGAGTCTGCCGCGCTAAAATCGGATTGCACCTCCTCACCTCCGGATCCCTAGCAATGGCCAATCTCGACCCAATCATCAAAGACCTCGTCATCGCCAACCGCATTCTCGCCAAGGAGGACGTGGTCGACGCCTACGGTCATGTCAGCATCCGCAATCCCGAGAACCCCAAGACCTTCTTCATCTCGCGCTCGCTGGCGCCCGAGCTGATCACCAAGGACGACATCGTCGAGCTCGATCTGAGCGGGGAGCCGGTGAACAAGAACGAGAAACGTTCGCTCTATCTCGAGCGCTTCATCCATGCGGCGATTCTCGATGCGCGGCCCGACCTCAACTCGGTGGTGCACGCGCATGCCGAGGATACGCTGCCGTTCGGGATCGCGGCGGCGGTGAAGCTGCGGCCGGTCATTCACTCGGGCAGCTTCATCGGGCCGAACGTGCCGGTGTGGGACATCGCCGACAAGTTTGGCGCCACCAACGTCCTGGTCACCAACATGGCGCAGGGTCGCGATCTGGCGAAATGCCTCGGCAAGAACAATGTGGCGCTGATGCGCGGCCATGGCTTCGCCTCGGCGGCGCGTAGCCTGATCGAGGTCGTGCGCATGTCGGTCTATCTGCCGCGCAACGCGCGTGCGCTGATGCGGGCGAAGATGCTCGGCGGCAAGATCAAGTACCTCTCCAAAGGCGAGATCGACGCCCGCAACAAGGGCTACAGCCCGTATTCGACCGAAACCTGGCGCGCCTGGGAGTACTGGGCCAACAAGGCCGGCGTCGGCAACCTATTGACGCGGCCCGATGGCGGCACGGTGACCGGCAAGAAGCACGACCACGCGCATGGCGATCGCGACCATAAGCACTGAGAAGTTCTCTCCTGTCGTCCTCGCAAGCGGGGACCCATAACGCAGCGAATCCGGTGACGAATAGGTCCCGGCTTCGCTGGGATGTCAGTCGAGTGTGGGGATCAGCACATGAAGCTCGCAAGCTATATCGCCAACGGCAAGCCGGCCTTTGGCGTCGTCGTGGGTGACGGCGTCGTCACCATGAACGAGCGCCTCGGCGATCGCTTCGGCACGCTGCGCGACGCCATAGCGGGCGGGGCGATCGACGAGATGGGCCGTGCCGCGCAGGGCGTGGCGCCCGACCAGAAGCTTGCGGGCCTGCGCTACCTGCCGGCGATCCCGAACCCCGAGAAGATCATGTGCGTCGGCATCAACTACAAATCGCACGCCGCCGAGCACGGCACCGAGGCCCCGAAGATGCCCAACATCTTCACCCGCTTCGTCAACACGTTGGTCGCCCACGAGGGCGAGATGATCCGCCCCAAGGTCTCGACCAGTTTCGATTTCGAGGGAGAGCTCGCGATCGTCATCGGCAAGCCCGGCCGCCACATCAAGCCGGACGATGCGCTCGGCCATATTGCCGGCTACACCTGCTTCTGCGACGCCACCGTGCGCGACTTCACCAAGTACTCGCTGGTCGCGAGCAAGAACTTCGCCGCGTCCGGCCCGCTCGGCCCGTGGATCGTGACCGCGGACGAGATTCCCGACCCGACCAGGCTGACGCTGACCACGCGGCTCAACGGGCAGGAGATGCAGCGCTCCGGGACGGACATGCTGATCCATTCGATCCCGGCGATCATCGCGTTCTGCTCGCTGTTCACGCCGCTCACGCCCGGCGACATCATCGCCACCGGCACGCCTGACGGCATCGGCGCCAAGCGCACCCCGCCGGTCTGGATGAAGGCCGGCGATGTGCTTGAGGTGGAGGTTTCGGGGATCGGTACGCTGCGCAACAAGATCGTGGATGAGAAGTAAGAGGCGCGCTCTCTCATTAAGCACGCCTCTCTCGCCGTTCGTCCCCGCGAAGGCGGGGACCCAGGGTCAAACACCCCTGACCTCCCGAAAGACTGGGTCCCCGCGTTCGCGGGGACGAACGGGGACGGGTTCTCGCAGAACATCGAAACAAAAAAAGCGCCGCCCCGAAGGCGGCGCTGATCTTTGTGGCAGATGACCGCTGCGCTTACTGCACCAGCTGGATCACCTTGCCATCCTTGGCCTTGCCCTGCGCCCGGTACTGGCCGATGTTGCGAAGCAGCGCCGAGTCCGAGACCGTGTAGAGGATGGCATTGCCGGAGCCGGTGTTGATGTGCTTGCGCCAGACGAAGTTCGGCACGACCATGATGTCGTTCGCCTCCCAGTCGAAGGTTTGGCCGCCGATTTCGGACTTGCCCTTGCCCTCGATCACCACGATGAAGGTGCCGCAGGTCTCGCGCTTGGGCAGCGTCTCCTCGCCAGGCCGCAGCAGCTGCGCCTGGTAGTTCAGCGTCGGGAATACGGGCTTGCCGGTGACCGGGTTGACGAGCTGCATCTGGATGCCCTCGTGCGGATCGCCGGCCTCCTTGGCCAGCCGCTCGAGCGCGACGCGGATCTCTTCGCCTCGATAATGGATATAGGGCGCCGGCTCATTGCCCCAGCCGCGCTGATGCGACACGAAGGTCGGGATCAGTCCGCCGTTGCCGTAGAGCCGCTCGGAATAGCCGTTGCTCTGCAGCGTGGCCTGGCTCTTGGTGTTGCTCTGGCCGGCCGGCTTGAACTCCTGGTCGACCCAGGCGCAGTCCAAAAACTCCATCAGCGGCCAGTCCAGCATGTCAATCCAGATCACCGGCTGGCCGCTCTCGTTGCCATGGTCGTGCCAGGTGCCGTTCGGCGTGAGGATGATGTCGCCGCGCGTTGCCTCGCAGCGCTCGCCCTCGACGTTGGTGTAGCCGCCCTTCTCGGACAGGATGGTGCGGCTCGCATTCGGGCTGTGCACGTGTGCGGGCGCAACGTCGCCCGGATTGTAGATCGAGATTGCGCAGCGGATGGTGTTGGTCACCTGCAGCCGGCCGTTGAGGCCCGGATTGGTGAGGAGGATGCTCTGCCGATCGGCGAACTCAATCGGCGGCACGTCGGCCTTGGCCGCGATGGTGGAGAGCCGGTCGAGATAGGCCTTGTAGTCCTTCCAGCGCCAGCGATAGGCGGCGCTCTTCATCTGGTTCGCGGCAACGCGGCCGCTCGCCATCGAGCCGGTGCCGGTCGCGCCGCCGGTGTCTGAAAACCACGGGCGCTGGGCGGGCGCATTCATCTGAGTGCGGACCCAGATGTGCTCCTTGGCGGCATCGGTGTTGATCTGCTCCATCAACTCGCGCGCCTTGTTCGAAAGGCCCGGACGGGCTGCTGCTTCTTGCAAGGTCATGGATTTTCCTCCTGATCGGCCGGCGCGCGGCCACAATCATCGGCCTCGCGCCCTGATCTGATTTCGAGCCGGGCCGTTTCAGTAATGAGGTATAACGCCGCCTGAATGATTGCAACGGCCGCAAGCTGCGTGTGCCGCAGCGCACATCTGCGGATTTGAGGACCTCTCTACGTCATGCCCGGCCTCGTTGCCGGGCATCCACATCTGACGTGCATAAACCCCGACCTGCGGCATCAAGTCCGGCCGACCGACGGATTGTCTTATGCCGCCTTCAGGAAATCGCTGATCGCCTTGGTGAATGCCGCCGGCTGCTCCAGATTGGACAAGTGGCCGGCGCCCTCGAGCTTGACCAGGCGCGAGCCCGGCACGCTGGCGTTGATCTGCTCCATGCCAGCGAGTGTGGCGTCCTTGGTGCCGACGATGCACAGCGTCGGCCGGCTGATGCCGGGGAGTCCCGGCCGCAGGTCGTAGTCCGAGAGCGCCTGCGCGCAGCCGGTGAACCCCTTGACCGGGGTCGACCGGATCATGGCGCGCACCTTGTCGAGCACCTGCGCCTTGCTGGCGACGAAATCCGGCGGGAACCAGCGGTTCACGGTTACTTCGACGAGCCCCTCCATGCCCTTGTCGGCGGCGACTTCGATGCGCTCCTTCCACTGCTGTGCCGAAACCGGCGTCGAGGCCGGCCCGCAATCGCAGGCGATGATGCGGTCGAACCGGTCGGCGTGCCGCTGCGCCAGGAACAGAGCCGTCATGCCGCCCATCGAGATACCGGCGAAGTGCGCGCGCTTGATCGACAGCGCATCCATGAGCGCGATCGCGTCGGCGGTGAGCGTGTCGAACGTATATTTGCCGTCAGTGGCCTCGGTCTGGCCGTGGCCGCGCTGGTCGTAGCGCAGGATGCGATAGTTGTCCTTGAGCGCGGCCACCTGGTCATCCCACATCGCGAGGCTCGTCATCAGCGAATTGCTAAAGATCAGCCAGGGCGCCCCTTCCCGGCCGTCGATCTGATAGTTGAAGCTGATGCCGTTGGCGTTGATCTTCATGTTGATCCATTCCTTCTTCGATCTCGGATGTGTGAGTCCATAACCTCGCCGCGCGCTCGGTGGATTCCCTCTCCCCCGCAGGGGAGAGGGTTGGGGTGAGGGGGTTCAGATCTCTCGATAGAGCGTAACCCCTCACCCCTCCCTCTCCCTATGGGAGAGGGAGCAGACCGAGTTTGCCGATAGATGATCGGCTCACAAGATGCGCCCGTCGACTATTTCGGTAGAAAATCTAGCAGCAGCCGCAGCAGCGGCTTCGGCCCGGTCGTGGGCAGGAAGTGCCCGGCCTCCTCGATCAGCTCGAAGCGCGCGCCGGGAATCTTCTTCGCCAGCTCCTCGGTGCCGGCCGGCGGCCGCACGGTGTCGTGTTTGCCAGCGACCACCATGGTCGGCACCGTGATCTTCGGCAGCATGTAGAGCATGTTGGTCATCGCCAGCATGCGGTGCGCGAGGGCGAAGCCGACCGGATCGTTGGCGAGGTAGCGGCCGCGATAGGCTTCATAGGCGGCGCGCTCGCCAAGATCGGGCGGATAGGACTTGTCGAGCGTGATCGACATGACGCCGCGGATGCCGTCGCGCTCGGCGAGATCGGCGCGCTCGCGCAATGCGCCGGCGCGGCTCGGGTCGACGCCCGGCGCCGGATTGCACAGCACGATCGCGGCGACTTCACCGGGATGGCGCTCGAGGAAGCGCAACACCTGCGTGCTTGCCGCCGCCACGCTCACGAAGTTGTAGGGCGGCTTGAGGTCGAGGTTCTTGAGCACGCTCTCGAGGTCGTCTACCGCGTCGTCATTGGTGAACTGCGTCCGCACCTTCTCGGTGAGGCCGGCGCCGCGCTGGTCGTAGCGCAGGATCCGGAAGCGATCGGAAAGGCCGGGCGCGACGCCGTCCCAACTGTCGAGCGAGCCGCCCATCTCGTGCAGCAGCACGACGGAGGGGCCGCTCTGGCCAGCGAGCTGGTAGTGAATGCTGACTCCATTGGCGGTGGTCCAAGGCACGGCAAGTCCTCCCGGTTCTTCGCCCGCTTAGCGAATCCGGCGCATCGGCGCAATGGACTCTGATTTTTCTACTTCTTCTTGCCGGGCGGCGTCGGTGTGGCGCCGGTTCGCGCAAAGCCCGGGATGCGCGTAAGCACCACCCGCAACGGGTCGGCGACCCAGGCCTGGGTCACGAAGTCGTTGTGCTTGACCTCGTCACCGACGTCGAGCAGCGTGACGCTGCCGGGATTGAGCCGCGCCGGCATCGCCTTCTGGGCGCTAACGCCGCGTTCGGTCAGCATGCGTTGCAGTTCCGCGTGCTCGGCACGCGCCGCCTTGCCGTAGGCGCTGAAGAAGAACGCCGGCGGTCGCTTGGCGAGCCAGTCGGCGAACTTGTCGATTTCGGCGAACAGGCCGTCGAACAGGACGATGCCCTGCACCCGCTGGCCGGCGCCGCCGAGCGCGAGCGCAAACGCCGCCGGGTTGTAGCCGCCGCTGTAGGCCACAATGACGACCGGCGCGCGATCGAACACGGCGCGGGCGCGCGCGTCGCCGTGCAGCTTGGTGAGACGCTCGGCCGCCTCGTCGAGGAATTTGGCGAACACCCCCGGCTCCCAGAAGTGGCCGCTCGAGGAGTCAAGCGCATCGACCGCGAACTGCGGCGCCACCAGCGCGGCGTTAAGCCCGGACTGTTCGACCTGCCGCGGCACCTGCTGGCGGTCGCGGACATCGCGGGTGAGCGTCGCCTGGTTGCCGTGAAAATAGATGACGATCACCGCCGGCCGGCGAATGTCGAAGCCGCGCGGGATCGCCAACAGCGCACGCCGGTCGCTGTAGGTCAGATCCTCCCAGTAGACGCCGCCACGGCCCGAGGTGTGGCCGCGCCGCTCGCCATTGACGACATCGAGAAACGTGACGTTCTTGTCCGGCACCGGCCCGCTATAGGGGAACGGCGATACGTCGAACGGCACCAGTTTGATCTTGGTCGACGGCATTGGCGCCTGCGCATGAGCCGCGGTGGCGAAAAGCAAAACAACCGAGAAGGCCACCAACGGGCACACTCTCGAACCGTCTCCCTGAGGTGCGCGCGTAGCGCGCCTCGAAGGGCGCGGCCCGGGGTGGGGCCGTTCATCCTTTGAGGCCCTCGCCGCGCTCGGGCACCTCAGGATGACGGTTTGAGAGTGGGGCTCGCTGCTTATCATGTCGTGGCAGCAGCATACCTTGCCTTGAGCGGCAACAGCACCGCGAAGAATGTCGGCATGGCGAGGAGATAGGCGATGCCCGCCGCCATCAGCACCGCCGTCAGGCCGAACGAGGTCGCCACGATCGGCACGATTGCAGCGCCGATCACCGAGAAGCAGCCGTTGATGCCCCAGGCCCACAGGAACATGTGATCCTTGCCGAGCCGGCCGAGCGTGGTCATCGCGGTCGGCATTGGGAAACCCATCAGGAACGCGGGTGGGAACACCAGCACGAAGCAGAGCAGCAGCCGCACCAGGTAGGGGAAAGTGCCGATCCAGTCGAGCACGTGGTCGAGGAACAGGCTGTAGCCGATCAGGATCGTGCCGATCGCGATGAAGACCTTCGGCATGAACGTGCGCGCGCGGTCGAGATAGCGCTCCGACACGAAGGCGCCGAGGCCGGAGAAGACCAGCATGCCGGTGATCAGGATCGAGGCCGAGACCGTGGCGTTGCTGAGCGCCAAGATGAACTCGGAGATGAGCCCGACTTCGACCATGATGTAGCCGGCGCCGAGACAGGCGAAATAGATGATGGTGCGGAATTTCCCGGGATTGTGGCTGAAGATCGTGCGCCAACCGAAGATCACCGGCAGGATCACGAGCGACAGCGCGGTCGCGCAGGCGATGGCGAGCGTCGCCCAGAGCAGGAGGTAGCCCCACTCATCCTGCAGCAGTTCGAGCCGGTCGGTGACGCGATGCAGATCGGAGGGCTTCACATAGGCGGCGAAGTAGGGCCGGTTGTTGGTGAGGATCCGCGTATCGAACACATAGTCGCTGGCGATGTCGTCCCAGCCGCCGTTGATCAGCCGGTTCCAGGCGAGCTGTCCCATCGTGGTCGCCGGCACGACGGTCGGGGTCTTCTCCGGCGGCGGTTCGCCGCCGGACGGGGCGCCGTCCACCGGCTCGGTCGGCTCGGGCTCTTCGCCGGTCCCGAAGATCTGGCTGCGGTAGTTGTCCAGGACGGTTTTGGTCTGCGAGTCGTCGTAGGCGAAGCCCTTGTAGTAGATCTCGTCGAACGACATCGCGCGGGTGTGTGCGCGCAGCGTCTCGATCTCGGCCGCGGTGAAGCCGCCGCGCTTGTAGAGCACGGTCGCGGTCGACAGATAGCTCGACACCACGAAGAAGCTGTCGGCGATGCGCTCGGCGTCGAACTCGCGCGCCGCCGCCGCCATGGTGGTGTAGAGCTTGAGCACCGATTTCGGCGGCTCTTCCTTGTTCCACAGCGTGACGGACAATATGCCGCCGTCTTTGAGCGCGCGCATATAGTTGAGCATGGCTTCGCGCGTGTAGGAGAATTTCTCCACGATGGCGAAGCCGCCGGGATTCGACAGGCCGGCCGAGTCGGCGAGGCTCAGGTCGATCACGTCGTAGCGGTTCCTGGTGTAGGCGAGGTAGAGCCGCCCGTCGAAGTCGATGACGCGGACCTTGGGATTGTTGAGGATGTCGCCGGTGAAATCGCGCAGGCCCCGGTCGGTGCGGAACGCATGCAGCACCGACGGATTGCCTTCCGCGACCGTCACCGTGTTGGAGCCGGAGCGTAGCGCCACCGCGGTCGAGATGCCGCCGCCGAACTGAACCACGAACGTGTCGGCCCGCTGCTTGATCAGATACGGATAGACCATCGGCAGGAAGCGGAAATAGGCCGTCTCCTCCGGCGGCAGATCGCGAATGATGCCGATCGGGCCGTCGCCGTCGATATACATGCCGAGATAGGCGTTGGCCGGCATCTTCGGCAGGTTGAACGCGGCGTTGTCGGAGAGGCCGGGCGCGAAATGCAGGTACGAACTCGAATAGATCTCGAGATAGCCGAACGGGCTGGCGCTCTCATAGACGCGCTGGCTGTCGGGGAACTTTCGCGCGTAGGCGACACCCTTGTAGTCGGAGACCGCGAGCTTGCTGATGTCGAGGGAGGATGGCAGCCAGTAATGCGCGCCGACGGTGGCGAGCGCGAGCGCGCACAGCGCGACGATGCGGCCGCGGCGCCACGTCGCTTCGAGCCAGAACGCGCAGCCGCCGAACCACAGCAGCAGCGGCACGATCACGAGATCGTCGGGGAGCACGAGGTACATCGCCACGAGGAAGGCGAGGCCGCACAGCCCGGCGCCGGTCAGGTCGGCGAAGTAGACGCGGCCGAACACCTTCTGCGCCTTGAGGAAGACGGTGCCCAGGAAGAACGCACCGGCCAAAAACGGCAGCATGTACAGCATGAAATTGCCGGCCAGCCGCCACTTCTGCATCGGATCGGAAATGAGGAAGATTGCATTGAACGGAATCTGCTGCGCCAAAAGATTCGCGGCCACCGTCAACGGCCCAAACAGGACGAGCGCGGTCGCCGCGACGCCGCGCCAGTGCCGCGCGAACCAATCGGTGGTGACGCACATGATCGCGCTGGTCAGGCCGAACCCGAGCATCGCGAGGCTCACAACCAGCGAGCCGAAATGAGCCCAGCTGCCGACCGAGAAGATGCGCATGATCCCGATCTGCAGGGCGATCACTGCGCCGGCGATCAGCGCGACGGAGAGATAGAGCGGCAGCGACGGCCCGAGCGCGGCGTCGTCCGCGCGCGGCCGCGTGGCGCCCGCACTTATCGCTTCGGCCGGAGGGTGAAGCGTGATGTCGTCCACGATCGTGTGCTTTCGTCTCTACCTGTCAGGGCCGGGAAGGCCGGTCACCGTTCGTCCCCGCTTGCGCGGGGCACGAGCGGAGACACGCTCGTAAGCCCGGTCATGTGTGCATGGATCAAGTTAACGACGCATCACTGGTTATGTGTGCCCTTGATCACGTCGCCGTCGAGTTTCGTAAACGGCACGAACGGTACCACGCGGCCATTGTAGATGTCCGAGCGCGCGATCGTGAAGTTGCCGTCAGCCGCCTGTTCCTTGACCACCCGCAGGATGCGCTGGGCGCCGGGCGGGCCGACCGGGATCACCATGATACCCCCAGCCTTGAGCTGCTGCAGGAGCGCCGGCGGAATGTGGTCGATGCCGCAGGTGACGATGATCTTGTCGAACGGCGCCGCCTCCTGCCAGCCGTAATAGCCGTCCGCCGGTTTGCTGCTGACTGCCTTGAACTCGGTGTAGCCGCGCGCGATCAGCGCGTCATAGATGCCGCGCGTGCGCTCGGCCAGAGGCCTGATGATCTCGATGGTGAAGACCTGATCGGTGAGGTTGGCGAGGTAGGCC
>Ga0066903_100002495_pt1 | contig 14473 bp, 12 predicted proteins | sample PanSoiMetaGPlot1_FD_67491 | JGI IMG/M metagenome (GOLD analysis project Ga0066903, IMG submission 67491) | Tropical forest soil microbial communities from Panama analyzed to predict greenhouse gas emissions - Panama Soil - Plot 1 (version 2) | ecosystem: Environmental > Terrestrial > Soil >...
AGTCGCATTTACGCCCGGGCTCGCCGAAGTCGCCGCCGCCGGGCTCGTTGTCGATGAAACAACCGACGCGTCTTCGGTCGGAAAACGCGGCGCCGCGCCGGCCGCCGGCGATGGTGAAGGTGATGCCGCGGCCGTAATCGGCGACGGCTCGGGATTTTCCGCAGCAGTCGAACCATTCTGCTGATTCAAGTGATCAATTGTGCTCTGATGATCTTTGACTTGTTGTTGCAGAGTCTTAACGGCCTCGGTGAGCGCTTGCACTTGTTGGCGCAGATTTTCGACGTCTGACGATGCAGCGGGTGTCGAGGCCGCTTCCTGCGCATCTGCAGTTGCGAACGCGGCGGTCGTTACTCCAATCAAAATAAATTTGTTCATCAAAACTCCTCATTACAATTTGGGCGAGATCGCCCGACGAGTTTGCGTTCGCGCGTTGATTTACGACGACTGGAACGTGCAAACGCCGCATCCCGCAAAAGCGGGAACAGAAATCAACGGTCAGGACTGCGCCGGCGGGGCGTGCTCTAAAACGGCCGCGATTAGAAAAAGCGGACCGATCGAGCGAGGAGCGAATTCAGCAACTTTAAATTCGTTGGTTGGAGCCGGCGCGCTAATCAAGAGCGCTGCTGGTGAGTGGCTAAATTTGCCAGAAGCGACAAACGTCACTGCGCAGGAATGATCGCCGCGATTCGCATCTGGATGAATTCGTTCATGCAGTCGCGGCGAAACGCTAAGAGTCAGTGCCCAAAGAAAAGCTATGGAAGTAACAAGCCCAATGAAAGCACGTCTGCCCGTGCCGTTTTTCATCGGGGACGAGTATCTGTCCCCCTAACGAAATTCGCAACCATTTTTTGCGCCTGCATTAAAAGTGGAAAGAAAATCCGGCGCGAACTCTGTAGTCCGGCACCGCTTGCAACGCGGTGTTGTCGATCAAAACTGGAAACTCGCCGGTGAGCTCAGCACTCCAACGTCCGCGCGAAATAACCAGCCGCGGTCCGACAAAAACTGAAGTGATACCGGTGTCATTTGCAGGCTTGCCGCGAAAACGATCGACATCCTTGTATTCACCGGACAGTTCGAATTCCAAACCGGCAATCGTTTCCTGATTACGGACGAGATAATATCCGGGCCCACCGCTCCAAACCAAGTCGTTGGCAAAATGATATTGGTGCGCGCCGTCGCCGCGCAAGGTGAACTGAAGATTCGTTTCAAAGAAAATATTTTTGTACCTCAGTGAATTCTGTTCGCCAAAAATCCCGTCGAAGGAACCGGTGCCGAGGGTAAGATCGTGCCCATGAATTCCGCTTGGCGGCGCCCCGGGAATGTTGATTTTCGTGGAATTCCTCTTCGAGACGGCTGCTATCGCCGGTCGGGAATTTTATGCCGGTGAGCAATACGGCGGAAAGAGTGAGATCGGGCTCGTGCTCAATCGCGACCGGATTTTTTCCAGTGACATCAAAGGTGCGGCTGGCGGGCGAAGAATACTTGAACGCAATGGTTCTCAAGAGCAGTGAAAGATCGCCGGGGCCAGATTCGCTACCGCGATCAATCGTCAAGCCTTCTGGTCTTTTAAATTCGCAATCAATGATGGGAACATTTATCTGAAGGGCGAATCGTTCGTTGAGTTCGTAGCCGGCGAATAATTGGGTGATTGAACTGGCGAGATATTGCCCGGTAGGGTTGGGAAGTTCGTCACCTTCGAATTGCAACGTTCCGAAGTAGGTGAACTGCTCGCTGAAGCCAAGATAAAATCCCGGATGGGTTGTTTGAACCTGCGGTTCGGTCACCTGCGGCGTGAAGCAGTCGCAAAGATCGCACGCCCACGCGCGACCATTGGCTGTCGCCCACAGCCAAGCAATACATCCAAGTAATAAGGCTCTCTTCACAAAAATTCTTTCGAGTCACAAGCGCAGTGCCAGATTTGAGGCAGCGCGCTCGAGTTTGTCGCACGGCAAGTTCCCGACGCGACTCACACGCGGGAAACTGCTTTCGCTTTACCTCAGGCGAGGACGGCGCGAGGAGGCGGAGACGGCGGCCGATGAGAAGTCGTCGACGACTGGTCCACTAGTCGCGGATAGTCGAAAGAAATAAGCCGTGGCAGCAGCGCGACCTTTCCTGTAACGCAAATCAGATCTGCTTTTGTCGCGACCCGTGCGCTCTCCTGATTTTTCTCGGAAGATTTGGCTTTACTGATCTGTTTGCACAAGTCGCAAGGATGAGCGCCGTCAAATGTTTGTACGATCGCCTGCTTGAAAGAGCAACGCTGCGAATAATCGACGAACATCGTCGCCCAGGCCATCGATTGCAGAACGAGCCAATGTCCGCCAATCGAGCAACAAAGCGCGAGAGTGACAATGCATCGGGCAAAACGCGCGAACATCATCGCGATACTACGGACGAGACGCGTTGAGTGTCAACGTTGGCTACGTGCCGCCGCAACAGCGCTTCTGTTACTTCGACGAGCCGGACTCAGCGTCTTTTTCTTTTTTCTCGCCCCACAAATGAAACGTGTAGGTGAAGACGATGTAGCCCATCAGCCGACGAGGATCCTCGTTACTGAAATAGATCGCGGGGTTGAACTGCAAGTCGCGCGTTACATTGCAGGTGAAGCCGATGGTGGAGGAATTCTCCGAGCCGCTTTGCCAATCAACCTGAACCCGCCAGGTTTTGTTGAAATCATAGGCGTAGCCGAGGATTGCTTCGTTTTTGGAACCGGCGTGGATTGCGCCGACGATGAACTTGTTGTGCTCCAAATAATAACCCGCTTCGATGTACGGCTGAGGATCGACACTGAGATGTGGCGACCAGTTTATGAAACCGACGGAAAGAAGATAGGGCTCTTTGGTCAGGATGCCCAGCTCGGTTGCGAAAATCCAATCGTCCGGTTGAAAACCTCTAAACACCGAAACTTCGGCCCATTTCGTTAGGCCAAGTTCGGCCTGAAGTTCGTACGGGTTGGCAATTCGCTTGTCTTGAATTTGCAGACTCAAGGAGAGGTCGCCTGCGTCTTCCAGATCCGGAGTCACGATCTGGCTCAGACCTTTCGTGGTTGAAGATGCTGAGGCGCAAATGAAAATACTAGCGCAGATGATCAACGCGATGTCGATCTTTGCGAGGCGCTGCATCGTGCAACGATTACCGCTGCGCGCGCGAGAGTCGAGCGCAGATCTTGGCGGCCAAGAAACAAAACAGCCCCGAAAAAATTCGGGGCTGCGTGTTGGTTTACGATTGTTGATTACGGGGTCGGCGAGTGGTGCGGATTATGTCTGCCCTTTTGCCAGCCGAGGTGTTTCCCCGGTGGTGTGGGACTTGTCTTGATGTGCGGGTTCGGTGTCGTGTTCCTGGTCGGCGCTGTTGCCGCCGTGTTGCGACCGAACTGCGAGTTTGTCATGCCGGTTGAGCCCATGGCGCTCGTGGTATGGCCGCCACTGCGGCCTTGTCCCATCACGTAGGCCGTCAGCGAAAAGCAGCCTGCTATAACAATCGCTAAGATAGCGGAGTTACCTAACTTCATTGTCTTACCCTTTCCTGTTTGATTTCTCCCGTGGCCGTCGTCGACCGAACGGTCCCCGAACGAAGGCCTGAATAAGCTTTGACACCTCGCTGCGTCGCGGCATTCACACTTCTCGCTAGGACTCAGAATGAGTTGAGCGTCGGAAATGACCGGACAAAAGCGTCCGATTGTGCGTGGGCTTTGCGCCCGGTTAGATCGAGCGCTGCTCGATCCATTGCACGGCGGAGCGGGTCACCTGCCGCGAATTCTTGAGTTTCAATTTTTCCTTAATGTTGGTGCGATGCGCCTCCACCGTTTTTGGGCTGACGCCCAAAGCGCTCGAGATTTCACGCACTTCGTGGCCTTTGCCGATCAGCTCGAACACTTCGAATTCGCGATCGGTTAAGATCGCCATCGGATCGCCGCTCGGGTACAGCTTTGCATCGGGCCCGTCGTGTTGAATTTGTTCTGCGATCACCGGGCTGAGGTAACGCCGGCCGTTCAAAGCTTCGCGCAGCGCGGCCGTGATGTTGTCGATGGCATCCTGTTTCACGATGTAACCCATGGCGCCGGCCCGGAGGGCGCGCGTGGCGTAAAGCGCTTCTTCGTGCATGGAAAGAATCAGCACCGGCATTTTTGGAAACTCCGCGTGAATGGTTTTGGTCAACTCAATCCCGCTGGCGCCCGGCAAACTGACATCGACGATGACGAGGTCGGGCGGGAGCTTGCGAATCAGCGCGATGGCCTCGTTCGCCGAATCCGCCTCGCCGCAGACCGCGAACTCTTCTTTTGAGTCGATCAAGCGGACCAGTCCTTTGCGCAGGACGGGATGATCGTCGACAAGAAGAATCTTTTTGGCGCGCGATTTCGTAGTCATCGCGGCGCCCGTCCCTCGAGCCATTGCACGGCGAAGCGCGTTACCTGGCGTGCGTTTTTCAAATTCAATTTCTCCTTGATGTGGGCGCGATGCGTCTCAACGGTTTTCGCACTGATGCGCAACGCGTCCGCGATCTCGCGAACGTCGCGACCTTTCCCGATGAGTTCGAGGATCTCGAGTTCGCGATCGCTCAACCTGTCGGTCTGGTCAGCCTGATCCTTTTTGCCGCTGGCGAAATTAATGATCAATTTCGACGACATATCGTTGCTGAGATAGGGCCGGCCGGCGAGCACTTCGCGAATGGCGATGATGACATTTTCGAGCGCTTCCTGTTTCATCACATAACCTTGTGCCCCGGCCCGCAGCGCCCGCAGCGCGTAGAGCGATTCGTCGTGCATGGAAAGAATCAGCACCGGCAGCTTTTGAAATTCGGCCCGGATGTTTTTGATTAGCTCGATGCCGTTCGCACCCGGCAGGCTAAGATCGACAATCGCCAGGTCCGGCTTTGATTGACGGATTACATCCATGCCCGCGGCCGCGTCGCTGGCTTCACCGCAGACATTGAAAGCGTCGTCCGAGCTGTTGATCAATTGCTCGAGTCCTCTTCGAAACAGCGGGTGATCATCGATAATGACGATTCGCTTCGTTCTCTCCGATTTCGTCGCGGTTTTCACAGCAGTCGCGGTTTTCATTCAGTCCATACGATACTTGATTCTTGATCCTTGATGCTGGATAAGAAAATCGAGCTTCAAGTATCTAGTATCCAACATCCGTTTCATTTTTCTCGACCGGCAGATAAATACTCAGGCGCGTCCCGCCTTTCTTGCGAGATTCCAATTCCAAACGCGCCCCGATCGATTCCGCGCGGTATTTCATAATGTGAAAGCCGAGTCCGGGACCGGGTTTGGTTTTGGTGCTAATGCCAATTCCGTCATCGGCTACGCTGAAGACGAGCTCTTTTTTCGATCGGCGCACTTCGAGCACAACTTTCCGGGCGTGAGCGTGTTTGTTCGCGTTCACGAGCGCTTCGCGCAAAATCCGGTAAAGCTGCGACGCCACTTTGTTCTCTTCAATGTTGATTTCGGTTTTCAAATCGAGCCGACAGGGTCTTCGCCAGATTCTTCGGTCGACTAGGCGTTGCAGCGCGGGCACGAATTCCGCCGCTTCGACCTCTTCCTTATGCAAATCGCGCGCGATGTTGCGCGCGTCCATGACCGAGCTGTTGATCAACTGTGCGATTTTTTCGAGCTCGTCCACCTGGACGACACGATGATCCTTGAGCCGCAAGGCGGTGGAGCGGGCCAAAAGTCCGATTGCGGTCAATTGCTGGCACAGTCCGTCGTGCAACTCCTGGCCGAGCCGCTGCTGCTCCCGGTCGCTGATCTCGAGGATCTGACCTTCCAAACCTTTCCGTCGGGCAATCTCGCCTTGCAGTTCCACATTGGCGACGCGCAACGCCTTGGTGCGCTGCTCCACCAGACTTTCTAAAAGTCTTTTCGATCGCTTGAGCAAGGCCTCAGCCTTCTTGCGTGTGGTGACGTCGACCATGACAGCGACCGCATATTTCACCTTGCCTTTTTCGTCGCGCACAGGGCTTGCGCTTATGTCCGCCCACAAAACTTTGCCGTCTTTGCGGACATAGCGCCTTTCAGCTTCGAATGGTTTGCCATTGCGAATCATTCGTTGGAACAACTCCATGTTGTGCCGCACGTCGTCAGGATGGGTTATCTCCTTGATCGTTTTACCGATAAGCTCGGAGCGCTGGTAGCCAAACATCTTGGCCAAGCGTTGGTTTGCGAAAATTATCCTTCCACGGCGGTCGCAACGCGCAATGCCGGCAGTCGCTTGCTCGACAAGCGCTCGCATCCGTGCTTCCGATTCGCGGAACGCTTCTTCCACTCGCTTGCGGGCGGTGATGTCGATCAAAGAGGCAAACCACCCGACGACTTCACCGCGCTCATTTTTGTCCGGAACGTAAACGCAGTGAAGAAAATATCGCTGCCCGCCGCGGAATGGAACGAGTCCTTCATAGCACGCAGTTTTTCCCGATAATACGCGGTCGATGAACGGCTGGATTGCGGCCAAAGCTTCTTTGCCCATGATTTCGACCATCGGCCTGCCGGCAATCTCGTCCGGCGTGCGTCCGAGCATTTTCGCGTAGGCGTTGCTGACGTAGCGATAGCGCAAGTTTCGCGTGCAGCGCGTGAGCATGAAGGGCGTTTGGGTAACGATCAGTTCCAGCTCAGCTTCTTTTGCGCGCAACGCTTCTTCGGCGCGCTCGCGCTCGGTTAGATCGATAATTGCCGTTTGGTAAACGTAGGAGCCGTCATAAAGAACGTCGGCCGTTGCTGTGCTGGAAAGAAAAACCGAGACCGGTTCGCCCGTTCGCCTTTTCAAGCGCAGACTGGTCTCCACCCGGTGATCGCCGGCGCGGCAGCGCACCAGATGGTGAAGGAAGAGATTGAGATTGTTTCGTTCTACGCAAAGTGAGAAGGGCGCGCCGATCAAATACTCCCTCTTTGCCCGCAGCAGTTCGCAAGCGGCGAGATTGACCTGCTCGATCCGGCCAGAGCGATGTAAAGTGACGTAGCCAACGGGCGCGAATTCGTAGAGATCGGCGTTGGGTTGAATCGCCGACTCCAAATCGCGACGCGGACCACGAAGGGCACGAACAGCGCGAAGGACTGCCCCATTGCCGTCGTTTGCGTCGTTTTTCAGAGACTCGCTCAGTCCATTCCGCCGGCGGCCATTGGCATTTGGCGTCCTAATGGAAGCGACTCTTGCCTTGTTCATATCCGAGGAACAGACTCCCCAGCTCGAATCCCGAATTTACCCGTAAAAGCCCTCCTCGAAAGGCAAAAAAGCGAGCGGGCAGCCAGCCGGTTCGACAACAGCAGCGCAGAAATCACGACTCTCAGCAGGTAAACGAATGAAACCAATCATTTGATGTCGACTTTAGGATTCGATCCACTTTTTTCGGCGAGCCATTCGTAACGCGGGAACAGGCGCTTACCGCCGCAACCGGTCGATCTCGCTGGCCAGTATTACCTGCCGGCGTTTTTGTCGAGCTTGTTCTTTTCGTTTCTCGGCGCCTTTTCGGTGAGATCCAACAGCGTAAGCACGGCGCCATCGATTTTGTTGTCGGCCGTGCGGTAAGGACGGATTCGCAGCAAGAATTGCCGACCGCGACTGTCGCGGACTTTTCTTTCCTGCGTGGAGAGCGTTTCAATCACGTCTCGCAGCAAATTGTCCAGGTCGGAAACGTCGACGTTCGGCTTTAATTCGCTCAAGCGCCGGCCAATATCACTCTCGCGAATATTAAAGACTTGCGCAGCCGTCGGCGTCGCGCGGCGGACGGTGAGCGTGCCATCCACCATCACGATCGGAACCTGGATACTATTGAGAAGATTGTTCAAATCGCTGTTGACCTGAATCATTTCGACGTTGCGATTGCTCAGCTCGTCGTTAAGCGTCGTCAATTCTTCGTTCGTTGATTGCAACTCTTCCTTGGCCGTCTCGAGCTCCTCGTTGGTCGATTGTAATTCTTCGTTGCTCGATTCGATCTCTTCGTTGGCCGACTTGAGTTCTTCGTTGGTCGCTTCCTGTTCCTCAATGATTGCCTGAAGCGATTCCTTGGTGGCGCTCAATTCTTCGCGTAGTTGTTCGACTTCACCGTGACGACTAACCGACTTACCCTTTGGTTTTTTAGAGCCTTTGATGGTTTCGGACATCACTTTGTCGAAGATAACCAGAAACCAGGTTGCTTCAGAGGTTGGCACTTTGAAAGGAACAACCTCGATGTTCACTTCCATGATTTCGGAGTCCAGCTTCATCAAGGAGCGCTCTTTGCGGACCGGTTGTCCAGTTTTGGAAGCGCGATGAATCGCGGCCCGCAAGTCCGGGACCAGGGCGGCCCGCGCCATGTGGAGGAGGTTCAGCGTGGCAGGTCCCGCCGCGTGTTCGAGATACGTCGCCGTCTTACCGCGGAACTGGCGCACGTTCATATTGCTGTCGAGCACCACGCCGGCCGGCGCATAAGTGCCGAGCATGATCCGGTCTGCGACCTTTTGAACCTGCGCGTTAAAATCACCGCCGTCGCTGGCCGGCGCCATTTCCGGGGCCTCGATAAATCTTAACTCAGCGGGATGATAGGCGGGCAAATCTATGTCGCGTCGGCCAGGGAGTACTTTCTTGGCATAAATCTTCGATTTCTTGTCCACCAGCTCGAACATATCACTGAAAACGCCCACCGTTTCGGATGGGCCAAGAATGAGATAGCCGCCCGGATTAAGCGCGTAATGAAAGATCGGCAGACAACGTCGTTGCAGCTGCACCCCGAGATAAATCAAAACATTCCGGCAGCTGATCAGATCGAGCCGCGAAAACGGCGGATCGGCGGTGATGTTCTGTTTTGCAAACGTGCAGATGTCGCGCACCATCCGGTTGATCTGATAGGTGCTGTCGAGCTTTTTGAAAAAGCGTTCCAAGCGCGCCGACGAAACATCTTTTTCAATTGCGCTCGAATAAACGCCCAGCCGCGCGCGGTCGATTCCTACTTCGCTCAAGTCGGTCCCGAATATCTGGATCCGCATCTTGGAGGCAGCCTGGCCAAGCGTTTCTAAAATAACGATAGCGAGCGAATAGACTTCTTCGCCGGTCGCGCAACCGGGCACCCACACACGCAGCTCGCCCTTGCGTTCCTTTTGTTTCAACAGCGCCGGGATGAAACGTTTCTTCAGGACTCGGAAAGCGCGCTCGTCCCGGAAGAACCGCGTCACATTGATCAGCAGATCGTTGAACAATTCCTGGATCTCTTTGTTGTTCTCGCGCAGAAAACGGACGTAGTGCTCGAGTCGTTCGATCCGGTGCAGGGCCATGCGGCGCTGGATGCGTCGATTCAAGGTGGACTGCTTGTAAGAGGAGAAATCGACGCCCGTATTTTTTTTGAGGGTCAGGAAAATCCGATGCAGGTCATCGAGCCCTTGTTCTTTTTCTGCGATTTCAACTTCCTCCTCATCCGGTTGTCGAATGTAAGGATGCTCCGCGATGCGCTTGATCTCGCCCGCGATTTCAGATGGTGACAACGCCGCATCGACAAATCCGGATTGGATCGCGTTGCGCGGCATCGACGGATACTTCGCGCTCTCTTCGTCCTGCGCGAAAGTGAGGCCGCCGGCGGCTTTGATCGCGCGCAGTCCGGCGGTCCCGTCACTGCCCGATCCGGAAAGAACTACCCCGATCGCGCGCGGTCCCTGCGCTTCGGCCAATGATTCAAAAAAATGGTCGATCGCGAGACTTAATTTTTCCGTGCGCCGCACCAAAGCGAGCGTTCCGTCTTTGCAGATGACGCCTTTGTTAGGCGGCTGGACATAAACCGTGTTCGGTTTCGGCTCGACCCGCCCGCTCACTTCGATTACCGGCATGGTGGTCACGCGACCGAGCAGATTCGGCAACCGGCTGGCGTGATGCGGATCGAGATGCTGGACGATGACAAACGCCATTCCGGTGTTTGGAGACAAACTTCGCAGCAATTCCATCGCGGCCTCGAAACCGCCGGCCGAACCGCCGATGCCGACAATTGGACAACCGGAATTTGGTTTTCCGCGGTTCGGTACCTGCCGCGCCGGCCTGTCGGGCCGTAGCCTTGCCGAGGCGGAAGGAAGGCGCGTCGATCCTGTGCGAGCGCCCTTAACCGTTTGGGAGGGCGGTGCCTTTCTCTTTGCCTTTGATTTCGGCGGCATCGCGCTTTTCTTTTTTATGTTAGAGCCGTCGATCTTTGGACTCAAGCAGCGATTAGAGCGCGTCCGCTGAGAAGGAAACAGTTAAGCCAGGTCGCCGGCCCCGCGCCGATTCATTTATAGGAGCGCTTTCAAATGCCCACGCCCAAGCGAAATATCATTGTCATCGGCACCTCCGCCGGCGGGGTCGACGCGTTGTGCGAGCTGACGAAAAATCTGCCTAACGATCTCGACGCGTCGTTGTTCGTTGTGATGCACATTGGCAGCTCCAGCGCGTTGGCTCAGGTCTTATCGCGCTGTGGAAATTTGCCGGCCGTCACCGCGGAAAATAACAAGTCCTACCAACCCGGTTGTATTTATTGCGCCCCGCCGCATTGCCACTTGTCGATCAAAGATCACAAGATGGTTTTAAAGCGCGGCCCGCGAGAGAACGGTCATCGTCCTGCGGCTGACGTCCTGTTTCGAAGCGCGGCGCGCACGCACCGGTCAAAAGTCGTCGGCATTGTTTTGAGCGGCGGTCGCGATGACGGCTCGGCTGGTTTGTTCGCGATCAAAGCGCGCGGCGGCGTGGCGATTGTTCAAGATCCAAAAGAAGCGATGACCAAAAACATGCCGCAAAATGCGCTCAACATGGTGGACGTCGATTTTTGTCTGCCGGTGCGCCAGATCGCCAAAGTTGTCGTTCAACTGGTGAACGGCAAAGCAACAAACGTGGCGGAATCGCTCGCTGACGGCACGAAGATGGAGGGACACGCCAGCGCCGATCATCCGACGAGCCAGCCGCCCGGCGGCCAGATACAGTTCTCATGCCCGGAATGTAACGGTCCGATGTATCAAGTGAAAGAGGGCGACCTCGTCCGCTTTCAATGTTTCGTCGGGCATGCTTTCTCGCCGGAAAGTTTGAGCGAAGAACACACTGAAGCTCTCGAACGCGCGCTTTGGACCGCGATCCGCAAATTAAAAGAGCGGATTGTCCTTCATGAAGAGCTGATCAAGCGCAAGACGCGCAACAAAGGAGAAGACGAATTGTTGAACCGGCTCGAGGAGTCGGTCGCGACCGCAGAGCAGGACCTTAAGCTTCTGCGCGATATTCTGGATCGGATTTAAGCGCTCGTGACTCTTGGGTTGTAGAGTCCGCGGCGCAGCGGCTCGGCTGGTGGCCGCGGACCCGCTTGATATTGTGCATCAAAGGCGCGCAGCGCGGCTTCGACCGTTTGGCCGATACCGACAATTCCTTCCTCCACGCTCGGACCTAACAGCGCGATCCAAAGTTGCCCACGACACAGCAACTGCGGCTTGAGCGCTGCGGATGGACTGCCTGGATGCGAAGCGCAATAGCTTTCCAATCGCGCCACCGCCTCCATCGTTGGATCGAAAGTGTGGCGTTGTTCTCTCAATTTACGACCATTCGTCCTTTTCATTCCTACCTCAGAACGCTCAACTCGCATCGTTTGGATGTGGACTAACCCAAAAGAAATCGAGGGCGCCTCGGGGCCAGGCTCCAGGAAGCGTACTTCTCTCACCGCTGCAAGGGGTTCGCGCTCGCCCATCAGAGTTTCACCTATGCCGGGATTAGCCGTTCGCCTGATTGCCGGGAGGGCGAGCAATCTGCAATTCTCCATGGTGACGTCACTACTTGCTCCCATCGAACTCTCCGACGTGGATAAGTACGTGCTTTTGCAACGGCTCGATCGCTATCGGAAATGGAATTCGCTCAACGACAAGCGTTACTGCCTTGCCTGCGGGCAGGTCATTGATGGTCGCGAGATTCTCGTGGTCGGCGGCACGCGCGGGACTGGGCCGTTGCGTTTGATTTGTCCGACTCGCGGTTGCCATTCCATTCCGATGGACTGGGTAGTTCCAACCGGCGAGGTGCTTGCGCGGATGTCGGTCTTGGAAGCGGAAAGCGCGGCACGGTCGAGATCGAATGCCCGGTTGCGGGAAAGATTTTCGGCTCGACTAAAAAAGTTGGCGATGCAATTTCGGCCGGCCGCTTGAGCTGAATTCTCCCAAGTCCCACACGTCTAAGGATTTGACCTACCATTTGACCGGTGTCCGCCCCGATTGCGCGCTGCGCTTTGACTTCTCATTGTTGGAACTACACAAAAACGTGTGAGGAAAAGGAACGGCAAAAACTCGTCAGGGAAAGACTTATGTTGACTCCAACTTTGCAGGTTACGACTGGCTCGGCCCTCTCCGATGAGGCGCTCATGGAAGCCATCACCGAACGTCGACCGGAGGCATTGGATGAATTCTATGTGCGCCACGGCAGCAGGCTCAAATCGGTCATTGGCAATGTGGTGCACGAGGAAAGTGACGCCGATGACGTGCTCCAAGACATCCTTTTGCAAATCTGGCATGAGGCAGACCACTATTCGCCGAAAGCGGGAAAGTTACTCGGCTGGGTGGTGACGCTGGCCCGCCGGCGCGCGATCGATCGTCTTCGTCGCAAACAAGCTTACTGTCGCGCGAAAGAGCGTTACCAGGCGCATCTGAACGAGCAACCGGCGAACGCGGCGGAGAATTATTCCTTCGGGGATGATGTCTCGCGTTCTGATTTGCGGCATTTTTTGCATCAGCGGTTGAATGTACTGCCGCGCCATCAGCGCGAAGCGCTCGAACTTGCGTTCTTTACGGGAATGAGCCACCGCGAAATTGCGGCCGTGACCCGCGCGCCGCTCGGCACGGTCAAGACTCGACTCGAGCTCGGTTTACAAAAAATGACCCAGTCGCTCCGACCGCTTCGCCATAAAATCTAAAATCTTAGGGTGCCGGGGGCTCCGTCAAAACACGGCCTCAGGGAAATCGGAGCTCCCGGCAGGGCTTTTAATCGAAGCGGCGGCGGCTTGTCGATCCTCTACTGGCAAAAAAGAGCGGTGAGTTCATTCCACCCTGAAATTTCGCAGCGCTGTGTTATCTTGGAGATAAATGGATACGCCTCAAATCACCGCCTATCTGAAAACTTATTGTGGGTGGAGCGCTGGCGTCCGCGCCGTGCTTGCTAAATACGACTTGCGTTACACGGAGAAGGACATCATCCAGAACCCTGCTTTTCGTTGGGAAATGGAAACGAAAAGCGGCCAACCGCTCTCGCCGTGCGTTGAAATAAACGACAAAATGCTAGCCGATGTCAGCGGCGAAGAAGTCGAGAAATATTTGATCGACAACAAACTCGTGCGGCCGAGCGCCGCGGAAACCGATGTGCCGCTCAATGCGCCCTGCGCGACTGAAGTTCACGAGGGCAGCGTGAAGCTAAACTTCTAATTTCAGAAGGTGGATCGGCTTGTCCTCAAGCCGATTGCAAACAGAGTCGCGCGCGAGGGCATTTATTTTAACAACGCGTTAGGGACAACGCGTTCCACCTACTCGTCCGACTCTGTCTCCGGATCCGGCTTGAGGCCTTCTTCCTCCATTTTGCGGAGCACATCGCTCATATCGTCCACTTCATCCCAGACTTCCTGGCTGACATAAATCGGGGCTTTCTGTTGAGTCGCCATCGCGATGCAATCGCTTGGCCGCGCGTCCAGCTCGATGATCTTCTTCTGTTGCAGTTCGTTTTCCGCGCGGATGATCGCCCGCGCGTAGTAGGTCGCGTTTTTTAGGTCGTTGATGATAACGCGTTCCACTTTGGCGCCGAGCGCCGTCATCAGATGTGCCATCAAATCGTGCGTCAGCGGCCGCTCCTTGCTGATGTCGCGCATGAACATGGTGATAGCGCTCCCGACCGTTTGATCGACATAGATGATGAACACCTTGTCGTTGTTTCCAACGAAAACCGCGCACCCGCCGCTCGTTGGTAGCACCGCGCGCACCTGCACCTCGATCACCGTCTTGTTCATTCCCACGCGCGAACGTTATCCGCGCAGGCCGGAAAAACAAGCGGCGCGGAAAAGTGTGAATAAGTTTCTCGATAAATTTTTTCATGCAGGCTTGCATGTTGGCTGCTGTCATTGATTATGCGAGTTGCCTCTGATTTCGGCGCGCGAGAAAAATGAAGAACGAGTGGGACGTTGATGCCGCAATCGCGACTTACAATGTCGATGCGTGGGGCAGCGGTTATTTCACGATCAACGCCGAAGGCAACGTCGTGGTCAAACCGCTCCAGGAAAACGGCGGGAGCATCAACATCCTCGAAGTTGTAAACGAAGCCCGATCTCGCGGACTCAGTTTTCCGCTGGTCATCCGGTTTCAGGATCTCCTCCGGCACCGCGTCGAATCAGTGAACCTTGCATTTCAGAACGCGATCACTGAGTTCGATTATAAGGGTCAGTACCGCGGTGTTTTTCCAATCAAGGTCAATCAGTTGCGCGAGGTCATTGAAGAGATTGTCGACGCCGGCCAGCAATTTCATTTCGGACTCGAGGCCGG
>Ga0066903_100002496_pt1 | contig 14472 bp, 12 predicted proteins | sample PanSoiMetaGPlot1_FD_67491 | JGI IMG/M metagenome (GOLD analysis project Ga0066903, IMG submission 67491) | Tropical forest soil microbial communities from Panama analyzed to predict greenhouse gas emissions - Panama Soil - Plot 1 (version 2) | ecosystem: Environmental > Terrestrial > Soil >...
AAATCTACGTGCTCGATCTCGCCACCGGCGACACCAAGCGCATCTCCCCCGGCATCGGCAAGACGACGTGCGCCTTCTTCCGGCCGGGGAGCGACGAGATCGAGTTCGCGTCGACGCACGCGGATCCGAAATCGAAGCAACTGCAGGAGGACGAGCTCGCCTTCCGCGCGTCGGGCAAAGAGCGGCGCTACTCATGGGACTACGACGAGATGATGGACATCTATTCCTACAACGAGAAGACGGGCGCGCTGAAGCGGCTCACGACCGCACGCGGCTACGACGCCGAGGGCAGCTACTCGCCCGACGGCCAGTGGATCGTCTTCTCGTCGATGCGGAGCGCCTACGATCATCCGCTGAACGACAAAGAGAGAAAGTCGCTGGCCGAGAACCCGAGCAACTTTGCCGAGATCTACATCATGCGCGCCGACGGGTCGGGGCAGAAGCGTCTCACCAACGTGTGGGGCTACGACGGCGGGCCGTTCTTCACGCAGGACGGCAAAAAGATCGTCTGGCGCCGCTTCGACGAGTCCGGCCTCATCGCCGACGTCTGGACGATGAACCCTGACGGATCTGATCAGCGCCAGATCACCGACTTCGGATCGATGAGCTGGGCGCCCTATATGCACCCGTCGGGCGAGTACTTCTTCTTCGCCTCGAACAAGCTCGGATTCGAGAACTTCGAGCTGTTCATCGTCGACAAGGACGGCGCAAAGGAACCGGTCCGCGTCACGTACACCGACGGGTTCGACGGGCTGCCCGTGCCCTCGCCCGACGGTCGGACGCTCGCGTGGACGTCGAACCGCGCCGGCGGGTCGGGCGGACAGATATTTCTGGCGCAGTGGAATCACGAGAAAGCCATGGAGGCGCTGAAGAACGCGCCGCCGAAGAAGTCGGCGAAGAAACCATGAAAAAAACAGTCGTCTCTGCGGTCTTTGCGCTCTCGGCGGTTTCTGTCTTCGTCGCCGCGCAGGCGCCGTCGAAGACGCGCACGACGGTCGAAACGCTCGCGTCGAGCCGGCTGGAAGGGCGGCTCGCCGGATCGAACGGCGAGAAGCTGGCGAGCGATTTTCTCGTGTCCGAGCTGAGGCGGATCGGTGCGAAGCCGCTGCCGGGCCACAGTGATTTCCTCGAGCCGTTCGAGTTCACGGCCGGTACGAAGGACGGCGGCTCGAGTGTCGTTTTGCAGACGCCGATCAAACAACGGCTCGACGTGGAAACGGGCGGCGCGGCGCTTATTCGTGCTCGCGCGCTCTCCTTTTCGGACAACGGCGACGCAAGCGGCCCGGTGGTCTTCGCCGGCTACGGCATCGTCGTGCCCGAGAATCAGGGGTTCGCCTACGACAGTTACGCGACGCTCGACGTGAAGGACAAAGTCGTGCTGGTGCTTCGTTATTTCCCCGAGGATGCGGAGCCGAAAACCAAAGGCATCCTGTCGCGCTACGCCGACCTTCGGTATAAGGCGATGGCGGCGCGTCAGCACGGCGCGAAGGCGATGCTGGTCGTGACGGGGCCGAATTCGCCGAACGCAGGCGAGCTGGTGCCGATGACCTTCGACACGGCGATTGCAGGCTCCGGCATCGTTGCCGTCAGCGTGACCGGCGACGTCCCGGGTCTATTGTTGGCTGGCTCGGGCAAGACACTTTCTTCGGTGCAGAAATCGCTGGACGATGCGAACCCGCACGCGACCGGCTTTGCGATTCCCGACGTCACCGTTCACGTTCACGCCGACGTCATCCGTGAGAAGAAGACGGGCCACAACGTGGTCGCGTACCTGCCGGCAACCGACGTCACGGCGGCTACGCGGAAGCCCTGGGTCGCCGTCGGCGCGCACTACGATCACCTCGGACACGGCGAGGCCGGCAACACGCTCGCGGGCAAGGAAGACGCCGGCAAAACCCATTTCGGCGCCGACGACAACGCGTCGGGCTCCGCCGCGGCCCTCGCCGTCCTGGCGACGCTCGCGAAGGAGCGGCGCCATCGCAACGTGCTCGTCGGCCTCTGGTCGGGCGAAGAGCTCGGCCTGCTCGGCTCGTCGGCGTTCGCGGCGGCTCCGCCTGTGCCGTTGGATCAGCTGGCGGCGTACCTCAACTTCGACATGGTCGGCCGCATGCACGACAACAAGCTGACGATTCAGGCGGCGGGCACGAGCCCGGCGTGGGCGAAGATCATCGAGCAGGCGAACGTCGCCGCCGGGTTCGATCTCGTCGTGCAGGACGATCCCTATCAGCCGACCGACGTCGCCACGTTCAACTCGTCGAGCGTGCCGTGCCTCACGTTCTTCACTGGAACGCACGCCGACTACCATAAACCGTCGGACACTGCGGACAAGATCGACTACGAGGATCTGGATCGCGTCGTCGATTTCGCCGCGGCGATCCTGCGCCGGCTCGATACGATCGATCCCCCGGCGTTCACCATGGTCGAGCAGCAGATGCAGCCGGGCGCCGGCCGCGCCGGTGTTCGCGTTTACACCGGAACGATCCCCGACTACTCGACCGAGGTGAAGGGTCTGCTCCTCGGCGGCGTGGTCGGCGGCGGGCCCGCCGAACAGGCAGGCCTCCAGAAGGGCGACGTCATCGTCGAGATCGCCGGCCAGACGATCGCCAACATCTACGACTACACGTACGCGCTCGACGTGCTGAAAATTGGACAGCCCGCCAAGGTCGTCTATATGCGCGACGGGAAGAAGCGCGAGACGACGCTCACGCCCGCGGCCCGCAAATAAACGTGCGGTCCGGCTGGCGGACCTCCCCGGCCTGAACCTTGAAAGGGTACCTCCTTCTGACGGAGGTTCGTCATGCCTGAACTGCTTCGCCGGGGCTCAGCCGTCGTAACCTGTTTCATCGCAGCTGCTGCGCTGGCCGGCGCTGCCCTCGCTCAGACGATGGGAACGCCTGAACGGTATACGGCGGCCGCGATCAACATGAATCGCGGCGCCGCCGGAAACATCGAGATCGTCGTCAACCGCTGGTCGACCGACAAGGATCGAGACCGGTTGATGTCCGTGCTGATGGAAAAAGGACCTGAGAAGCTGCTCGACGTGCTGCAGGACATGCCGCGCATGGGTTACTTCCGCGTGCCGACCAGCATCGGATGGGACATTCATTTCTCGCGCAAGGTGCCGTTGCCCGACGGCGGCGAACGGGTCGTACTCGTCACCGATCGCCGCATCGGCTTCTGGGAAGCGTCGCGTCAGCCGCGCTCGATCGACTACCCGTTCACCGTCATCGAGCTGCGGTTGAACAGCGACGGCGAGGGCGAGGGGAAACTGTCCGTCGCGACGAAGATCATCGCCGACAAGGAGAACAACATCGTCACGCTGGAGAATTACGACATCCAGCCCGTGCTGCTGAAGAACGTGCGGCGCGAGCGCATGTCACACTAGCGGCGCGAGAGCGTCATCGTCTGTTCAATGCCGTCAGCAGCGCGTCGATCTGCTGACGCACCTGCAGCAGCCGCGCGCGATCGACGGTGACCGTCTGGCTGCCGGAACCTCCGGTGGTGCCAGACGTGCCGACCGGCGCCGGCGTCGTGTCGGCGAGAATGCGATCGAGCGCCTGCTCGATGTCGACGACGCGCGCCCGCACATCGTCGTCCGTCGTCGGCATCGTCGTAGTTCGACGAGCCGGCGGGGTGGATGCAGCCGGCGGAGCGGCTTTGCCGGGCGCGTCCGTTGCGGAAGACGATGCGCTTGCCCTGAGCGCATCGATGAACGACCGCGCCTCCGGCGGAGCGGACAGCTCGCGGCTCGCGAGCAGCGTCCGCGGCTCCGCGCCGCGCCCGTAAACGTCCACGTTGGTCTCCTCGTCCGGGCGCAGCACGCCGCCCGACACGTCGATGCCGGCGAAGAGCCCGTGGGACCGCGAGTACGACAGGATTTCGGCGGCCAGCAGCGCGTCGGTCGCCACCCCCGCGCGACGCCCGATCGGTCCGGCCGTCGCCGAGGCGTCCGCGCCAAGAGTGGTTTTGTTCTGCAGCAGCTTCTGGACGCCGCCTTCGTTCATCACGAGCAGCACGAGATCCACCTGTTCGACGCCAGCCTGGAAGCCCCAGCTTCCCTTCGCCAGCTGCAGAAACACCGGCGCACTCCACCCGTCGCCGGCGCGGCAGCTCAACACGCCCCTGCCGTACTCGCCGCCGAGGAAGAAAGCGCCCTTCTTCAGATCAGGAATCACCGCGACGCAGCGCGCGCGATCCCAGATGTCGTCGGCGATCTCGGGCCGGATGTCGTGGATGTTCCGGGCGGCCGCGTCAAGCCGCGCCACGACGGCGGGCGGAACGGACGCGCTCGCCGAGACGACGCCCGAGAGAAGGGCGGCGGCCGCCACCAGGGTCTTGCACATGGGGCACCTCTGCCGGCTCCGGCTGCAAGTATGATTCCCACATGCCTCCACGCAAAAAGGCCGTCCGGCGCAAAAAAGCCGCGCCGGCGTCCGTCGGACTGTCGGCGGCGGAAACACGATCAGTGTCGAACGCCGAGCTCGATCGCCTGGCCGGCCAGGTGGAATCGGACGGCGGCGCGGTGGTCGGCCGCTACAAGGATCCGTTCGGCGGCACGCCGCTCCTGCTCGTGGCGCTGCCGGTGGACCGCGTTGAGCCGACCCCGTACCAGCGCGACCCGTCGGACGCGCACGTGAAGCGGCTGATGAACGTCATCGAAACGATCGGCCGGTTCCTCGATCCGATCGTCGCGGTCAGGCACGACGGCCAGTATCTGACGCCGAACGGCAACCACCGGCTCCAGGCGCTGAAGAAGCTCGGCGCCAAGACCGTCGTCGCGCTGCTCGTGCCCGATCCGGAGGTCGCGTTCAAGATTCTGGCGCTCAACACCGAGAAGGCGCACAACCTGCGCGAGAAGTCGCTCGAGACGATTCGCATGGCGCGCGCGCTCGCAAAGATGGGCGACGAGCCCGAGTCGAGCTTCGGGTTCGAGTTCGAGCAGCCGGCGTTCCTCACGCTCGGCGTCGCGTATGAAGATCGTCCGCGGCTGAGCGGTGGCGCCTACCAGTCGATTCTGCGCCGCGTCGACGTATTCCTCGAGGAGCCTCTGGCGAAGGCGGTCAAGGAGCGCGACCGGCGCGGCCGCAAGATCCTCAAGCTTGACGATGCGGTCAGTGCCGCGGTCGAGAAGCTGAAAGCCAAGGGGCTGACCAGCCCGTATCTGAAGCCGTTCGTCGTCTCGCGCGTGAACTACACGCGCTTCTCGAAGGCGACGTCGTTCGATTTCGACGAGGCGCTCGACAAGATCATCGCGAGCGCGCAGAAGTTCAACGTCGATCGCGTGAAGCAGGAAGACGTCGCCAGATCGGGCGGCGGCGCGCCGGACGAGGAGTAATATCAGCCCGGGCAGGCAACACAAAAAGGAGCGCGAGCCTTCAGGCGAGCGGAATAACGTATGACGCGGGTTATCGCTTTCGTTGCGTTTATCATCCTCGCGGCACCGGCATGGGCGCAGGGCCGAGGCGCGCAGCCGACGCCGCCGGCTGCCGACTCGACGCCGCGCGTCGAAGTTGCGGGCGAAAAAGAGATAAAGATCTCGCAGACGTCACACAGCATGCGGCTCGACGGCCGCGAGATCCGCTACACCGCCACCGCCGGCACGCTGCCGATTCGTCTCGACAACGGCCAGATTGCCGCGCGCATGTTCTTCGTCGCGTACACGAAGGACGGGGAGGACGCGAAAACGCGGCCGGTGTCGTTCCTCTACAACGGCGGCCCGGGCGCGGCGACGATCTGGCTGCACATGGGCTCGTTCGCGCCGCGGCACGTGGAGATGGCAGCCGACGGCTTCCAGCCCGCGCCGCCCTATCACCTCGTCGACAACGAGAACTCGCTGCTCGACGTCACCGACATGGTCTTCGTCGACGCGATCGACACCGGCTACAGCCGCGTCGTCGCGGGCGCCAACAATCAGCAGTTCCACGGTCAGTCGGGCGACCTGCGCGCGTTCGGCGAGTTCACCAACGCGTACCTGACGGCGTACAGCCGCTGGCCGTCGCCGAAGTACCTCATCGGCGAGAGCTACGGCACGATTCGCTCGGCGGGCCTCTCGCAGGAAATCCAGGAGCGCCACGGCATCGAGCTGAACGGGATCGTCCTCGTCTCGTCGCTGCTCACGTATCAGACGCTGTCGCCCGCACCCGACAACGACATCGCGTACGCCGCGAACATCGAGACCTTCACCGCCGACGCCTGGTATCACAAGAAGCTGCCGCCGGATCTGCAGAGCCTCTCGCTGAAGCAGGCGGTCGACCAGTCGCGCACGTTCGCGTGGGGCGAATACATGCTCGCGCTGACGAAAGGCAACACGGCGACCGACGCCGAGCGCACGGCCATGGCGCAGAAGCTGGCGCGGTTCACGGGCCTGTCCGCGCAGTTCATCCTCAACGCCAACCTGCGCGTCAGCGCCGAGCGGTTCCGAAAGGAGCTGCTGCGCGACAAACGCCTGGCGATCGGCAGGCTCGACGGACGCTTCACGTCGATCGACGCCGACGCGGCCGGCGAGCGCGAGGAGTTCGACATCTCCAACAGCGCGCTACAGGGTCCCTACACGGCGATGTTCCAGGATTACGTGAAGAACGAGCTGAAGTGGGAGACCGACCTGCATTATCCGACGTCGGGCAACGTCCGGCCGTGGACCTACGATCAGAACCGTTACATGGACATGACCGAGGCGCTGCGCTCGGCGATGACGCATAATCCGTTTCTGAAAGTGTTCGTCGCGATCGGCTACTACGACATGGCGACGATCATGGGCGGCGCCGAATTCAACTTCACGCACCTCGCGTACGAAAAGCAGGTCGTCGATCGTGTGTCGTACGGCTACTACGAGGCCGGCCACATGATCTACATTCGTCCGTCCGAGCACAAGAAGCTGAAGAACGACATCGCGCGATTCATCACTGGCACGCGCGGCGCCGCGCCGGGGCGCGCGACGTCGCAGCAGTAGGCCGGGCGGGCCGGGCAGGTCAGGCGGGCCGGGCAGGCCAGGCGGGTCGGGCGGGTCAGGCAGGTCGGGCAGGTGGAGCGCGAGCCTTCAGGCGTGCGTTACGGGAGCCGTTGATATGAGAAACGCGTGCGTGGCTCTGTTAACTCTGTGTGCGGTGTCCCTGCCCGGGTTGTTCGGCCTGCCGGACCTGCGGGCCGCACCTGTGGTCACCGGCCCGCCCCACGGCGCGCTCGTCATCGTCGGCGGCGGCCGAGTGGGCGTCGAGATCCTGACGCGGCTGTTCGACCTCGGCGGCGGCCGGCACGCGCCGCTCGTCGTGATCCCGACGGCCAACGGCGCCGAGAGCTATCCGGAGGACTGGCCGGGGCTGAAGATGTTCAAGGACTTCGGCGCCGACAGCATTACCCTGCTCCACACGAAGGATCGGAAAGTCGCCGACTCGGAGGAGTTCGTCAAGCCGCTGACGACGGCGAAGATCGTGTGGTTCGTGGGCGGACGGCAGTGGCGGCTCGTCGACTCGTACGCGCATACGCGGACCCAGCGCGAGATCGAGCGCGTGCTCGAGCGCGGTGGCGTCGTCGCGGGTTCGTCGGCCGGCGCATCGATCATCGCCGACTACATGGTCCGCGGCGCCCGCGAGAACAACTACATCATGATGGCGCCCGGGTACGAAGAAGGATTCGGTCTGATGAAGGGCGTTGCCATCGATCAGCACATGCTGACGCGCAATCGGCAGGACGACCTCGAGGAAGTCGTCGGCAAGCATCCGGAACTCCTGGGCATCGGCATCGACGAGAGCACGGCAATCGTCGTCCGCGGTCAGGAGTTCGAGGTCGTCGGCGCCGGCAAGGTCGCCATCCACGACGGCCGCGTCGTGCCGGGCGAGCGCCAGCAGCGCAACGGCAAGAAATATTTCTTCATGGCGCCCGGCGAGCGTTACGACCTCACGAAGCTCGAACGAATCGGCAGGCGGCCCGCGACCGAACAGTGATCTCGCGCCGCGAATTCCTCGGCGGCATGACCGCGCTGGCATGGCAGCGCCAATCCGCAATCTCCAATCAATCCGCAATCCGCAATCCGCAATCCGCGATGACGCCGCCGCGAGTCAGCGCGAGCGCGCTGCGCGAGCGGATAGAGCGGCTGAGCACGTTCGGACGCCCGAGCGGCGGCACGTTTGCCGACGGCGTGGGCCGGACGGCCTACTCCGACGCCGACGTCGAAGGCCGCCGCTACGTCATGGGACTCATGCGGAGCGCGGGCCTGCAGCCGCGGATCGATCCCGCCGGCAACATCTTCGCTCGCCGCGACGGCGCCAGTCCTCAACTCGCGCCGATCCTCTTCGGCTCGCATATCGACTCGGTCCCGAACGGCGGTAACTTCGACGGCGATCTCGGATCCCTCTCGGCGCTCGGCGTGCTCGAGGCGCTCGGCGCCGCAGGCGTGCGCACGCGCCATCCGCTCGAGATGGTCGTCTGGGCGCATGAAGAGAGCTTTGCATTCGGGCGCGGCACCGCCTGCAGCCGCATCGTCGCCGGCGACGTGAAGCCGACCGACATGGACGCGGTCTGGAACGGCATGCGGCGCGGCGACGCGATCAGGAGAATCGGCGGGGACCCGGACCGAATTCTGGAGGCTCGGCGTCCGAGGGGATCACACCACTGCTACATCGAGCTGCACATCGAGCAGGGCGGCACGCTCGAGCGAGCGGCGATTCCCGTGGGCGTGGTGCAAGGCATCGTCGCCATCGACCGCTACGACGCCGTCATCACGGGTGTCGCGAACCACGCAGGCACGACGCCCATCGCAGACCGCCACGACGCGATGCTCGCTGCGGCGCACCTGACGGTCGCCGTTCGCGACGCGGCGACGCGGCGCCCCGGGCGGCAGGTCGCCACAGTCGGCCAGATCGACGTGACGCCCAACTCTCCGAACGTGATTCCGGGACGGGTCGTGATGTCGGTCGAGCTCCGCGATCTCTCGGCACAGACGATTACGGCAATGATGGACGATATACGCACCCGCGCGCGCGAGATCGAGCGGACGACGCAGACGACGATCACATTTACGCCGATGGCCCAGAACCCGCCGGCCGCGGCGGCCGCAGAAGTGCAGTCGGCGATCGAGCGGGCGTCCGCATCGCTCGACTTGCGCACGACGCGGCTGCCGAGCGGCGCCGGCCACGACGCGCAGATGATGGCGCAGCTCGGGCCGATGGGAATGATCTTCGTCCCGAGCGTCGGCGGCATCAGCCATTCGCCGAAGGAGCTGACGACGTGGCAGGACTGCGCCAACGGCGCGGACGTTCTGCTGCGAGCCGTGCTCGAGATGGACGCTGTTGGATAACGGAGAGGAGGGCGAGCCTTCAGCGAGCCGCACCGCTCGGCTGAAAGCCTCGCGCTCCTTCCTTAAGGTACCTCGCGTTCCTTCTTAAGGTACGCAGTGTCCGCCGTTGCGCGGACCTGAGGTCAGCAGCGCCAGCTGCAGCGCGCCCATGACGAGGAAGAATGGCGCAACGTACAGCCACTCCTGCCCTTCGCCGACGACCGCCGCGATCGCCGCGCAGGCGCCGCTGCCCAGATAGCCGGCGGCCGTCACCGCGACGAATCGCGTCGCACGCCGCACCGCGTCGTCGTTCGGAGACGGAAAGAGCGGCCGCTTGATCACCGACCGCCAGACGCGCGAGGAAAAAAAGACGACGAAGGCGGCGGCCGTCCACGGCTCGCCGCCCTGCCATCCGAACGCCAGCACCACGGCCGCGCCGATCACGAACAGCGTCAGCCAGAACGCGCGCACGTGAACAGTCGCAGTCGGCAGCTGCAGGCTACTGGCCCGCCGTAGAGCGCGGCGCGTTGCCGTTGAGGAACCGCCCGAGGAATTCCTCCATGCGATTGAACGCGTACAGGTAGCGCTTGTGCAGCAGCGGCTCGTGCGTGTCGTCCGTGAAGACGATCAGCTCGTGATAGACGTTGTGCGCGCGCAGCAGCTGCACGAGTCCCGTGGTCTGCGAGAATTGCACGTTCCGGTCGTCGTCTCCGTGCACGAGCAGGACCGGCGATTTCCACGTGTCGATCGCCGAGATCGTCGACGACTTGTACGACACGTTGTCGGGATCGAGCGAGCTGCCCCAGAGGTGCACCCCGGCGAGATCGACGCCGACCTTGAAGACGTCGGAGTTGCGCGCGAGCGCCTGCGACGTCAGCACGCCGCCGTAGGAGAGGCCCCAGATGCCGACCCGGTTCGGATCGACGTCGGGCCGAGTCTGCAGATACTTCCCGCCCGCGATCACATCCTGGTATTCCGCGTTGCCGCGTCCGCCGGTGTTCGGCGCCGTGCGGAACGATTTGCCGTAGCCGATGCCGCTCCGGTAGTTGATCGACATCACGACGTAGCCGCGGCTTGCGAGCCACTGATTGACCGCGTACGCGACGTGATAGAAGTGCATGTAGTGGTAGCCGAGCAGCATCTGCCGCACCGGACCGCCGTGCACGAACACGATCGCCGGCCGCCGCTCTCCGGGCCTCAGATCCTTCGGCACGAACACCTGATTGTGAATCTCCGTGCCATCGGCCGCCTTCGTCAGCACGAGTTGCGGCACGACTTCAGCGTCGGTCGGGAAGGTAGCGAGCGAAGGATAGATGTACTTTGCGACGCCGCCGCTTGCCGGCACGATGCCGACGCCGAACGGCCGCTTCGCGTCGCCGCCCAGCACGGCGACCTGTCGGCCTGACGCGATCGCCGCAGGATACGTCTCGATCGTCTCGCCCTTCGTCAGCTGCTCGGCCGCGCCGCCCGCCGTCGGCACTTTCCAGATGTGGCGGCGCTCGATGTCGCCGGCGTTGGTCGAGTAGAAAAGGAGCGTTCCGTCCGCGGAGACGGCCGTGTGCTCCACCGCGCCGTCGCCGGGCGTGAGCATGGCCGGCGCGTCGGAGTTGTCGGTAGTGTCCGGCTTCAGCCGGACCGAATACCACCGCGTCCACTCCTGCGGCTCCGCCTCGAAGATCACGTGGTCCGGGCCGGCCCATCTGATCGCGCTGACCGCGGTGAACTCCTGGTCGTCTTTCGTGTCGTGCCAGAACTCTTTGCCCTCGCCGGTCGCGGCGTCGGCAACCCAGAACGACAGCGTGTAGCCGCCGGCGAACGCCGCGCTGTACAACCCCGGCCGCGGATCGACGGGCGCCTCGTCGCCCGGTCCGCGACCGCGTCCGCCGCGCCCGCCCGGCTGACCGCCGCGGCCGCCGCGACCGCCGCTGCGGAGCGCATTCAGCGGGTTGTACGCGGGGCCGTCGGGGTTGCCGATGCTGCCGGCGCCCTGATGCGCCTGCATGCCGAACGGCGTGCCGGGACGGCGGATGAAGGCGACGCGCTTCCCGTCGGGCGACCAGGTCGGGCTCGTATCGTGATCGACGCTCGGCGCGAGGAAGGTCACGGCGCGCCTGCGCACGTCGTAGACGCCGATGAGCGAGTGATCGACGCGGTTGCTCACGAACGCGAACCTCGTCGAATCGGGCGACCACACCGGCGTGCCGTTCGTGCCCCAAGCCTTGACCAACGGCGTCGCCGACATCTGCCGATATTCGGCGCGCTCGTGCACGGCCAGGTGATACGCGTAGATTTGACCGTCTTTCGCGTAGACGACTGTCGATCCATCCGGCGACAACGCCGGCGTCGAACCCTCGCCCAGCTTCCACGCACCGCCGCCCAATACGCTCGCGGCCCAGACCGTGCGCTGCGCGCCGGCGGGATCGGCCGTCGGGTTCGCGATCCAGCCCTCGCGATTCGGCTGCGTCCCACGCACGAACGTCACGACGCGTCCGTCGTCGGAGACGCCGAGGTCGCTGAGCTCGACACCGTCGTCTTTCGTGACGGCCGTGAGACGCACCGGCGCAAAGTCGGGCGCGGCGGCCGTGTACACGTTGCGCAGCCCGTGTTCGTACGCGGTCCACGCGATGCGATCGGCCTTCCGTGCGGACGCGATTTCGATCGGCGTGCCGGGCATCAGGAACTGCTCGATGGTCGGACTCGATGACGCGGCGTGCGGCGCGCGAGACGAGGCGGCCGCGAGGGCACAGCCGACGGCAAGTGACGCGATCGCGAGACGAGATGTGCGCTTCACAGTGCCTCCAGACGGTAATACGCGATCATGTCCATCGATTTTGCCGGCTTCACGCCGAGCTGACGCAGCATGGTCGTGATCTGGCCGCGATGATAGCTCGCGTGGTTCACCACGTGCTGGACCATCTGCCAGATCGGCGACGCGCCGGCGTCCCCGCTCAGCAGCTTGTATTGGATGACGCGCGAGGTGTCCTGGTCGCCCAGGCCGTCCACGAACGCGCGCATCTTCCGCTCGTGCTCGGTCCATGCGCGCCGAAGCGCAGCGAGATCCGCGAACGTGTCGGTCGGGAGCAGCGCCGCCGGCGACGTGCCCAGCCACCGCGAATGCCACGCCCACTCTGCCGCATAGATATGGGTGAGCGTGTCCCGGATGGACTTGAAGCTGCTTCCGAGATCCTTGTTGTACTGCTCGGGCGTAAGCGTCTCGACGGCCTGGAGCAGGCGGTCGCGCGCCCAGTAGTGATAGTTGATGAGCGTCTGCAGGTCCTGACGGTTCATGGGATCACTCTCGCACGAATAAGGCGATCGAGGCGCGGGTACTCGCGATCGAGGTACGCGTTGCCGCGGTCGAACAGCGGCTGCTGCCTGCCGGCCCGGATGCCGCCGCCCGACGATTCGCCGTATTCAGCGTTCAGCGCGTCGGCGACGTCCATCCCTTCGACGACCTCGCCGAAGGGAACGAAGCCCTGCTCGTCCTGGTACGAGTTGTCGCGCAGGCTGATGTAGATCTGCGTGGTCCGGCCGTTCGGCACGGCGAAGGCGAACGCGACGCGGCCGCGCGTCACCGACTGCCCGCGCGGGTCGTCGGGAATCGTGCGCGTGCGCCACGCGGACGCGACCTTCGGATCGCCGTTGATCCCGAACTGCGCCCACTGCCCTGTCACCACGCGGAAGAAGCGCGAGTCGTCGAAGTAGCCGGCGCGGACGAGCTCCAGGAAGCGATCGGCGCCGTGCGGCGCCCAGTCGCGGTGCACGGCAATGACGATTGCACCCTTGCTCGTGTCCAGACGCACGCGCGCCTCCTGCGCCGGGATGACCGTCAGCAGGGCGAGGACAACGAGCACGCGCATGCGTGCCTATTATGACCGCAACTAGAAATCGACCACGATGCCAACGGTCATTCGATGGCCGTCGCCCGACGCCGGCCCTCTGACGTGACGCTGAATCTCGGCGCACCAGCCGAAGGAACGGCCGGCTCACCCCCTTTCACGATCGCGTTCGCGATACATGACCTTGTTCGCCTGATGGATCCGCTTCCACCGGCGTTTGTGCTCGGCCGCCGCCGCCTTGTCGTGGCGCCGCTCCTCGTACGCCGCCTCGCGCAGCAGCCGGCGATAGTGCTCGAGCCGGTCCGCATCGAGCCGGCCGCGCTCGACGGCTGCAATCACCGCGCAGCCCGGCTCGCCCGTGTGCGCGCAGTCGACGAACCGGCAGCCGGCGGCAAGCGCCGCGACATCGGCGAACGCGGCGTCCACGCCGTCTTCGCCGGCCCACGGCTGCAGCTCGCGCATGCCCGGCGTGTCGATCAGCAGCGCGCCGCCCGGCACCTCGACGAGCTGCCGCGCCGTGGTCGTGTGGCGACCCCGGCCGTCGGCGTCGCTCGTCGCGCCGGTTCGCAGCGTATCGCGGCCGAGCAGGCGGTTGATCACGGTCGACTTGCCGACGCCCGACATCCCGACGAGCGCCACCGTCTGCGCCGGCCTCAGGTAGGGCGTCAGGCGCTCCAGCCCGATATCGACCCGCGCGCTGACCAGGACGACGTCGACGAGCGGCAGGCGCGCACGCAGCGTGTCGCACGCCCCCTCCGGGTCGTCGCTCAGATCCGCCTTGTTCACGAGCACGACGGGCGTCGCGCCGCCGTCCCAGACCATCGTCAGGTACCGCTCGAGCCGCCGCGGGTTGACGTCTTCCGGCAGCGCGGTGACGACGAAGATCGTGTCCACGTTCGCCGCGACGATTTGCTCGGCGACGGCGCGTCCGGCCGCCGCGCGCGACACGACGCTCCGGCGCTCGAGCACGCAGTGAATGATCCCGTCGCGGATACCGATCCAGTCGCCTACGGCGGGAAAATCGGCCGCCGACGCCGTGTCATGCCGGAACCTGCCGCTGATCTCCGCGAGCCCTTCGAAATCGCCTGCCACTCGATACAGACCGCGCTGCTCTTCAACCACGCGCGCGAACCCGAGATCAGGACGCGCGAGGCTGACTGCCTGTGCCTCGAAAAACGGACTCCACCCCAGTCGTTCGTGTCTGGACACGACGAGTCTCCTTCGAAAAAGTTTGCTGGTGAGATGGAAGACGAGGGTGGGCTAGATCGAGAAGGCGGACCTATCCCACCCTGTAGCAACGGCGGTCATCCGGATAGGCCCTCCTTTCAGCGGCGAATTGTACCAGAAACAGGGGACTAGGGG
>Ga0066903_100002497_pt1 | contig 14467 bp, 14 predicted proteins | sample PanSoiMetaGPlot1_FD_67491 | JGI IMG/M metagenome (GOLD analysis project Ga0066903, IMG submission 67491) | Tropical forest soil microbial communities from Panama analyzed to predict greenhouse gas emissions - Panama Soil - Plot 1 (version 2) | ecosystem: Environmental > Terrestrial > Soil >...
TGTTAAAAGTCAGGGTGAAAAGGAATACTGGGGAGTTGCGTCATTTGAGGCTTGCCTTGCCCCAGTATCTTTTGGAATTCCTCGGCGCTGAGTTGGCGAGCATTTCTGCGACCGAGTACGCGATTATCGTAGTTGTTTGGCATACATATCTCCTTTCCACATTTGGTCTTCTTATGGTAACCCTAGTCGTATGTGGGTGGCCCCAACCGTGAGACGAGCTCATCACACTCGTCATTGAGAAAATCTTCTCTTCCCGAAATGGGAATTCAGGGCGAGCTAATCCCATTGTTTTGTTGTCTGGCAGACGAAATAGCACCGCCAGGGTTTGAAGCCCAAATTGCACCAAATCTTAATTTGCTCTCGTGCATCGCCGGGCGTAAAATGCCGCCGCCTTTTCCAATTCAGCATTGCAAGGATAGCCAACATGAACCCATTTAGGCTTTCAATCGTTGTAACTCTGCTGCTCGCTTCAGCCGCGGCAAATGCGCAAACCGCTCCCGACGCAACCGGCGCAAAGTCCGGGATCACTGTATCTTCCTTTGAGTATAAGATCCTCGGCATCAGTGACCCTGATGTTGCGCCCATTCCAATCGACCTCTGGGCGCGCGTCTACATTCCCGATGGATATACAGGCAAGCTGCCGGTGATTGTCTTCCTCCACGGCAATCACGCCACTTGTGGCACTCCGGACGGCGACGGTCCGGCCCGCCGCGACGACAATATCCAATACACGCTGACGGGCACCTGTCCGGACCGTTATGTGGTCATTCCCAATCACATGGGGTACGACTACCTGGCACAGCCGTTGGCGAGCTGGGGTTTCATCGTGGTTTCGATTAACGCCAATCGAGGAGTTACGGCGGCACCCGGGGAGGCGCTGGACCGAGGTCTGAATCTTCGACGCGGGCGCCTCGTGCTTCGCCACTTCAAGCAGTTGGCGGCTCTGAACGGAACAGCCAACAGTCCTGTCTTCCGAAGGATCGACTTTTCCCACATCGGATTGATGGGCCATTCGCGAGGGGGCGAGGGGATGCGCGCAGCGTATGAGCAGTATCGTGCGGCCGGGAGTCCCTGGCCGGTGCGCATCGGAACTCCACTGACCTTCGAAGGTCTGTTCGAAATTGGGCCGGTCGATGGACAGACCGGTTCGCGTGATAATCCCAACCGGCTGAACGCCGACGGTCTCGCCTGGACGGTCTTGCTGCCTAACTGCGATGGCGACGTTTTCAATCTCCAAGGCATCAAGCCTTTCGACCGTATGCTGCAGATCACCAACGAGAGTCCAGCGCGCTTCAAAGCAAGTTATACAGTCTGGGGCACCAACCACAACTTCTATAACACGGAGTGGCAGGTCAGCGATTCACCCGGTTGTCTGGGCCAGACACGGCTCTTTCCCCACCTGCTGGAATCGCCGCAGCAGCGGGCGGTTGCGTCCGCGGCGCTGCTGGCTTTCTTCCGCGGCAACATCGGCGTGAATAAAAATCCGGTGTTCAACCAGAACTTCAATCCTCAGTTCGATCCACCGCCGGTTGTCACCAATATCACGCGCGTGGATCGTGGCTATACCGATTCTCCGAACTCGACCGTTACCAGAGTCTTTGACGATTTCACCAATCAGACGGGCAATACCTATACCACGCAAAATGTTCAATTTTCGATCTCCGGTGTGGCCCAGCACGATACCTCGCAGCAGGCAGCGGCCGTGTCCTGGAACGCCGCCAATGCTAATACTTTTTTCCAGACGAATGCGGCGGCCCCTGTAGACCTCTCTTTGCATAAGACGCTGGATTTTCGCATCGCACGGCAATGCGGCGATGCGGCATGCCGGCAGCGCGGGCCGCAATGGAACACGACTACCAACTTCTCGATTCAATTGGTTACTGGTAACGATGGGAGCGTGTCCAGCTCGGCGCAGTTGCAGGATTATGTCTCGCTTACGGGCCCGGTGGGATCGCTGGTTGCGTTCGCCGGTGCAACCCCTCACCCTATGATGATCACAGCGCGGATCCCGCTGAGCATCTTTAGCGGCGCCGATCTGACCAAGGTCCGCGGCGTTCGTTTCACCTTTGACGACACCAATACCGACCAGATCTTCATTGCGAACGTCCGAGCTTCGAGTGTCAGTGGTTTGACCGGATCGAGCCTGCTTGCAGCGGAAGCGCTTCCGGTCGACGACACGCCCCTGCAAACCGACAACACGCCTGACCAAAACAATGTCAATTCGATGAAGACCGTGGCGGCTTCGTCTGCTCTCAACGGCCAGTCCGGAGTTGAGATTTCGCTGAACAGCAATCGCTCCTTCCTGCCCACGGGCGAAGTACTGATGCTGCAGATCGGCAGTCAGCAAGTCGACCTGAGCCGCTATGCTGACAACGGCTCCATCAACCAGATCACATTTGTGCTCACGCAGGAGCAATTCGCCGCCCTTCAGCAGGGCGACCATATCTCGGTTCAATATGGCGATGGCGGACCAAGCTGGAACTTCGGCACAGTCGATAAGACCATGCTGAATAAATAGAACCAATTCTGCTGGCAGGGCCGTCCGCTTTCCGCACTGCTCGGCACGGGGAGATTCACTGATTCCCGCAACATAAAGAAAGAGATAGGAAGAGAGGGCAGAGCGCGCGTTGTGCTCGGCCCTCTTTGTTGGCTGCGGCTTTGAACAGGTTAGGTAATCGAAGTGATACCGCCGCCTGAGCCGCTCGTGCCGTTCTTATCCTTGCTGCTCTGGTTGGTGATGAGCGCGTTGGTTCCATCAAACTTCGTGATCGTCACCGCGAACGGCTCGCTGTAGGACAATGCCCGGTCGCGCAGAATTGCCAGGGCAACTTCCTCGCCCAGCAGGATAGATTGATAGGTTGAACTGCGGAAGTGGATTCCGGCATGGATCCCGTGCCCAAGAGAGATATTCCACGCCAGTTTGTTTAGCTCTCCGTTGATCGTCAGATTACCCGCATCGCTGCCCGTATAGTTGTTCAGCGAGAGGCCGTCGTCGCTGGGGACGAAAACATTCCTGAGCTGGCCGCTAGGCAGTCTTGGACTGTCACCGCCCGTCAACAGCGGTTGGATATTCCGCGAGCAATCAAAGAAGAACTTGATCGCCGTAATGCAGGCGCCGCCTACGGTTCCGTGACCGGTGGGATAGCACGGATGCGTGGGGGATCCCTCCGGGAAGGCCTGTGGCAGCAGGAAACTCCCGAATTGCTGGTTGATGATCGGCAACACCGTGGATCTGAAAAGGTCAGCGTTTAGTTGCTGCGATGCCTGGGGGACCGGTATCGTCCCGGTACGATTGGCTTGCACCAGGGCCCCATATTCCTCCGGACGCAGTCGCAGGTTCACGATCCACTTGTGGAACCAAGCCGCTTTCAGGGCACGGGTGGCCATTTCCGTCAAGGTTCCCGCAGCGTCGGGCCCGCCCAGCGTGCAAAAGGGTTTTTGTGTCAGTGAGCCATTGTAGGGGTTGTCTCGATTGGGGGGCGTACCAATTTGCGAGAGTATCAGGAAGGCCGTGAGGTATGCTTGATAAAGTACATCCACGTGGGTATAGGCTGCCAAATCGCGCCCGTTGCGAATGTACCGGGGGGTTGAGTCGAGGGTGACGCTGCGGCCTGAATTGCCGCCGTTGGCAATCAGTTTATATTCGTCTGGTGAGGTCATAAATTCGTTAACGCTCCCACTAGCGAATGTGTTGTACTGCTGGGTGATGGGCTGCGCGCCCATCACGGTGGGCTGGACCAGGAACTGCGAGACATAGGGCCCCATGACGTTGCCGTCACCGCTTTGGAACCGCCCGCGAAACAAATTGCCGGGATTGACCGGAAATGGGTACTCATTATTGGATAGGCCGCTGATGTATGACAGGTTGTTCATATCGCTCGCCGCCGCGGCAACCGTAGAATTACTGCCGTACTGGTCGAAGGGTACGTCACGCAGCAGGGCAGCCCAATAATGTTCCACCGCCTCGGCCGCCGTCTGGTTGAGCGTGACGCTGGGCGCAGCAGGAATAGGGACAGCGTGCGAGTCGCGGCCTTCCAGGTCGAAGGCAAACGCTCCAGCAGGGCCGTTCTCCAGGGAATTGGCTCCTCCGTTTTGCGTGCCGACCGTGATGCCTTGCAGCGCGGTGAAGGTTCCGGCCTGCAGCGCATTCTCGAAGGTCTGATAGGCGCTGGCATTGGGCACGCCCAAGCCATCGTGCGGCAGGGCCTTGCTGTACAACGCGCTGAAATCAGTAAAGAGTGTTTTATCACCGTTGTCTGGAAATACCCCGGGGTTGACATCTTCGTTCCTGGCCGTGGTGACGCGGTACGACTTACTGGATGCGGACCGATTAGTCTCGCTATAAGTGATCACAGACGCTTCTGCCTGAGATTCCTTTCCTCCAAACAGCGGCTCAAGAGAAATCGTTGCCGCCACAGCCGCTGCCGTGGTAGCGCCTTTCATGAAATTTCTTCTGCTTAAATTCTCCTTTTTCTGCTCTTCGTCATTGCTTGCATCTGTTGCCATGTTGCGTTGGTCTGGCTGCTTAGCCATGTGGGTTTCTCCTTTTTTTCACTCAAATTTGCAAAAAAATCCCCTCTCCTCGCTGGGATCAATCTTGTTGCCGAGGAAGTTTCGGATTGTCTCTATCGTCCGAAGGCACACCGATCCCTGTGCCTGCGGGCGCTGCATCCGCTCAGGGTTTTGGAAGAGAGAAAGACTGGGAATATCCTTATTCATTCAAGTTTGAATAAGGAGATCCAGATTGTTCTATACGAGAGGTGAAAGATGATTACCGGCTATCTATAGTTTTCATCCTCCTTGCACTTAACCAAACTTTACAGTATGCAGATATTCCGGCAGCTACATTGGCTTGTCAAGCGGTTTTCTGGGGATTGTACATAAAATATTTATTTAGTCCGTGTTAATTAGGAAATTGCCCTTTTATGGAATGTGCAGTAAAGACGCCAGTATCCTGCAATTCTTCAAAACAGGTTTCGTACCAAAACTACTTTGTTTCTACCAGGAGGATTTGCTTCAGTAACTCGGTTTTGTGCTGAAGCTCGGTCTTGCCAGGAGGAAACCTGTTCATACTAAGCATGTAGGCGAGGATATCGGTCTTTGGCAGCCTGCCAACTTTTGCCGGGTCGTCGGACGGCATGGTCAGGCGAATTCTTTCGAAGAGAACGTCGAGTGTAAGGCCATTCCAATTCGAAAGGAACTGACCGCCAGCGAGCGGGGGCGCGGATTCACCACCGGTCAACTTGTCGCCGTGACAGGACGCGCATTTCTGCCGGTACAGCGGTTCGCCGCGTTTTGCCTGCTCCTCCGTATACACGCCGTCCCAGACAGAGCGGGTCCGTCTGGCAGTCGGTTCTGCCTGATCAGGCTTATCCTGCTGCGCCCGAACCATGCCGTTCGTGCAGCAGATGAGCACCCCTACGAGCATCGCTGTAAGTAAGCCGGTCTTCATCTGTGCTTCAGTCCTCGGGCAAAGCGAAGGCAATGTATTCTCCCGAGTATGCGCCGCCACTGACGGCCACCACTATGTATTGCTTTCCGTCCAACATATAGGTCATCGGCGACCCGCTCTGCGGTGCCGGCAGATAGACCGCGCCAACCTCTTTTCCGGTGGCTTTGTCGTACGCATGCAGCAGAGCGCCGCGCGGATGATCCGGCGTAGTGGTGATCTGGCCGTCCCCGGCGATGACCAGGGTCTTGGTGACCAGCGTACCGACGTTGTATGTTGTCTGCCCGGTGCGCGGGATGTTCAATCCTTTGAGGGCCGGATGGTTGCGCACAACATCCGGTGTCTCCCCGTGCGCGATCTGCCACACGATCTCGCCACGATCAAGGTTGATCGCCGTGATGGTGCCGTAGGGAGGTTTGATCAGCGGCATACCGTCAATGTTCAGAGCAGCGCCGCCTCCACCGCCACCGCCTGCAGCGGGTGGACGATTCCTACCCGGCAACGGAGCATCTGCGCCGGCATTTTCTCCTGGCCCCGTCCGCATTTGGACTCTTACGCCGGCGGTTCCGGCGACATAGCTCATGTCAGAGATTTCCTTTGGCGGCTGAACCAGCCCGATTGGCGTGAGACACGCATTGCAAGCGAATGCATAAAGGATGTGCGTTTCCGGATCGTAGGAACCCCCCGGCCAATTCGTCCCCCCGCTCGCGGTTCCCAGCGTGAGCGTCGCCAGCGGGCCGTCAATCTGGCTCAGGGTGGGTGGTGTGAATACCGGTCCGAGGCGGTATTTAGAAACGATGGCTTTGGCCTGTTCACGCATCTGCGGAGTGAAGTCAATCAGATCGTCACTGGAGACCCCATTCCGGCTGTAGGCGGCAGGCTTGGTCGGGAAAGGCTGGGTTGGCGCATACCATTCGCCCGGCACGTTCCCTTTCTCGACCGGCTTTTCCTCGATTGGCCAGACTGGCTTTCCCGTGATGCGATCGAACACGTAGAGGAAGCCCTGCTTCGTTGGTTGAGCAACGATCTTCATCGGCGCGCCATTCACCGTAACGTCCGCGAGTATCGGAGCTGCAGAAATGTCCATGTCCCACAGAGGGTGATGCACTAGCTGGTAGTGCCACTTTCGCTGCCCTGTCGTTAATATCCTGCAACAACTGCTTTTGGCAGACAGTCCTATTCCGTCGTCACTTTGAAGCGGGGGATTACGATGAGCAAGGCGCTGTTCAATGAGCAAACCTTCCCAGTTTCTTGACGAGAAGGAACATCCAACATATTCTGCATTCCGACACTCATTAGGCCCCCAAGCACGAAAGGAGCCCCATGTCCGAGAGTCGTCTCGAGTATCTCATGCATCACCGATCCGCGCGCGCCTGGGCCGCGCTCGACCGCGCCACCAACGCTCAGATGCAAGTCGCTTACGATCCGAGCGTGATCGGACGAGACAGTCTCAAGGGAAAACAGGTCGTGGTCATCGGTGCCGGAGTCGGCGGGCTGACCACCGCATACGAGTTGCTGGCAAACCATAGCGGCGCCACGGTAACAGTTCTTGAAGCCCGCAACCGCACTGGCGGGCGATGCTTAACTCTGCGCACCGGTGATACTTTGACCGAAGACAAGAACAGCGACCTCTACAGTTCGCCCGGCGATACACAGGTGGTGCGGTTCGAACATCCGGTCGGCGATAGTGAGCCGTATCTCAATGCGGGACCGGGACGCATCCCATCAAGCCACAGACGGTTGCTTGACTATCTGCGGCGCTTCGGGGTTGCGGTTGAGATTTACGTCATGGCCAGTGAATCGAACATGACGCAGATGAAAGCCGGTCCTGAAGGAGACAAGCCGGTGGTGAACCGCCAGCTCACCCACAACACTCGCGGCTGGATCGCCGAGATGGTATTCCAAAACGCCAAGCAACTGCTGGGAGACTCCGGGAAAGATGAGAAGCGCGTCGAGCAATTGCAGTCATTGATGGTCACCTTCGGCGATCTGACTACGAAAGGGCGTTATGTCGTCGGAACTCCCAAGCCTGGGCAAGACGATACAGTGGATGTCTCCGATCGCGCCGGCTTTACTGAGCTGCCCGGAGTCCGCCCCGGCGAGATCGCGGAGGCGATTGAGCTTAATCGGCTGCTCGCGTCAGAGTATTGGAAGAAAACGCGTTTTTATCAACCCCTCGATTTCCTGTGGCAGCCCACCATGTTCCAACCGGTTGGAGGCATGGACCAGGTCCAGCACGCGTTCAGCCAGCAAGTCGCGACCTTCGGTGGAGTAGTGCACCTGAACAGCCCGGTAACCAGCATCGACTATGACCCGAGCAAAGGCCAGTTTGTGATTTCCGCTGCCGGTCACGCGGAACCTTTTCGCGCGGATTACTGCTTCTGTAACCTCGCCATTCCTTTCCTTCAGAAAACTCTTTCCCATCGGCTACAGGCGCCCGGCGAAGCGAGTGGCTTCTCCGATGAGTTTAAGCAGGCGCTGCACGCCGTCTACAAAGCGCAAGCCGGCACAGACGAGACGAAGCGATTCCTCGCCTGCACCACCAAGGTTGGCTGGCAGGCCGATCGCAGCTTGTGGCAAGGCAAGCCGTTCCACACTCACACCGATTCGAAAGGCATATCGGTGACGTGTTGCGATAGATCCGAGATCGGCGTCGTGCCCATCTACGGCGGAATCTCCTGGACCGATAATGCGATCACGCAGATCTGGTACCCCTCATACGGTTATCACGATCGCAAAGGTGTGCTGACCGGTGCCTACAACTTTGCCGACAACGCCGCTCGCTTTGGCCGCATGCCGGTCCCGGAGCGGCTGCATGAAGCGCGTGCCGGAGCAGCGCTATTTGACAAGGAGTTTGCCGCAGGTCTTGAGCGTGGAGTCGCGATCGCATGGCAGAACATGGCTCACATTAAAGGCGGCTGGGCGCAGTGGAACTACGTTGATGACAGCGTCGGGCACTACAACCAGATCATTCAGGGCACGGGCGTGGATGGCGCGAGCAATCCATGCTTCTTCATTGTCGGCGATCAGACATCGTCATTGCCGGGCTGGCAGGAAGGTGCGATTTCTTCGGCGCTGAGCGCTCTCAGCCGCCTCGCGCGCCCTGACCTCATGCTGCCCTACCTGAGCGCGTTGCCGGACACGAAACTGATGGTTGAGGGACTGTAGTGGGTGGCCCGGCCAATGAACGAGAGCGCAAACAGTAGTCCTGCATGAAATAGGGCAGGCGTGGCGCTTTAAAGAACAGTAGCGGCGATCCCAAAATGTTGTTCCTGTCAAACATTTGTTGCAGTTCCGTCTCGATTTGATTGATACGCAACCGTTGCTGGTGTCTTTCCTCTTGTAGCGGGGGCTTGTCACAGCTCCAGTAAACCAAGCCTGAAAGAAATCTATGCTTGTCTCCACTCGTCAGCTCCTGGATTTCGAAACTGCTGCATGAGATCGTGCCGCTCCATAGAGAACCTTCGAGACACCCCGTATTTCCGCAAATACTCCTCAGCCAGCTCCGTTACTAGCTGCTTTGCGGTCGTCGCTTTGCCACATCCAAAGTCACCATGGACAACAACCGCCGATCGAGCTGATGAAGCTAGCTGAGCCTCCAACAATGTAAGGATTGATTGATTGTGTTCGGGAATTATTCCGTATCCAGAGGGACGGAAATCGATATCGGTTACGAATGGCAATTGCCTATGCTGCTGGCTGCTTGTTCTTCTCCGGTCTCACGGCGCCAGTCGATAGGGCACACAATTAATCCAGCCAACTTGTCATAAGTGCTCACAACTTAACTAACCTTTGCTATCAATGTGGGCGTTCTCCGCCAGACCGGTTTATTGGGCGCACCCATGGTTGCGCACTTAAGCCCCGATCCCGACATAGATTCTAGGATGGTTCTTCAATTCGCCATCAGCCCACAAAATGCAGGTATCCGCCTCCACCCCCTTCTGCGGCCGGCTTGAAGCCGTATTCAATCGTTTTACGGTTTGTCGTGACATTTCTTTCCTCACTGCATAAGGGCACGGAGAAGAATGATCACGTCCGGTTCGCACCTGGGCACAACAAGAAAGCGGTTGCATCACACGCTGAACTTGATCGAATTACCACAGTGGGGACACTTGATAGACTGCGGACTCGGTGATGGAGAGGTGCCCGTACCTGTGCTGCTGCCGCCACTAGACGAACCGGGGATTACGTCTTCATCAACCCCGTGGGCAAGCACTTGCGCCTTCGGCCATTCTATCGTGCCGTCTGGGTTGACTATAATCCGACCGGGAATTCGCAACCGATTCGGCGATTTACTTAGCGCCTTGATAACGCTGAAAGCTTGAAGGTACTCGTCGCCGACCAGCCCTCTCGTCGAAGTCTCTAAGTCCTGAATAATCACTTTAAGTTCATCGCTCATGGTCCTGCCTCCTGCGACTTTTCCCATTCAAAATTCGTAAAGCTTTTCAATCGCGTCCAGTCCTCCCGTATCGCTTCATCAAACTTCGGGATTACGCAGCCCGCTTTCTCCCCACTTTTTAGGAAAATAAGCATTTCCTTCTTCATCCCGACGGATTCGATCAAGCCCACGTCAGCGACTCCGGCGAAGCAAATCGCCGCAACGATGTCGAACCAATTCCCTATCGCCAGTACACGATTAATGCTCGGCGGATCGTCTTTGAATCTATCCGGGTGTTTCAGCATCGTTTGTATTTGAGCGATCTCGTGAGTCACTTCGACCATTCGCTCAAGAATCTTCATGGACATTTCGCGGCGTTTGCGTTGTCCATCGAAATAAACCGTAAGACCCGCGCCTGCAAGCCCTCCCAGCAAGGCTCCCGCCAAGCCTTCCCAAACTACCTTATCCCACTCAATCATCATTGCGTGAGCCGCCGTGCGACGCCGTCATGATGTGAGCACGTCCCGCGCGCGTGTTGGCTGAAACGGTACGATCCGTCTCCACATTGGGCGGTGGCGCCGGCAGGCGCAGAGGTCGAATGAACAGGCCGGCGGACTTTCTTGCCATCGCTGTTGGTGTAGTAGTGGCTGGTGCGATGCGTTGTGTGTGAGGTACGTGGCGCACTGGCCGATTGGGTGTGAGCCATTGTGCTGCCGTGATGGCTCGAATGGCTGCCTTTTGCCCAGATGGGCAGGCATAGCACGAGGAACAAGACTAGGGTAAGAGACTTACGCATGTGGCGCTCCTTAAGAACGTTCTAATGAAGGGGCCGAGAGGTTGAGCGAATATACAACTAAGAAACCGCTCTCGCAACAATTTTATCTAAAGGGCTTGCTGCCGTGGGCTTTGCTACGCCCGCGCTGCTCGGAGCCATTCTCGCTTCCCCTGGGCGCCGTCACATCTTGCTTACCGGCGAAGGATCTCTCCAGATGACAGTGCAAGAGCTTTCGACCGTCATGCGGCATGATCTTAAGCCCTTCCTTTCGTGATCAACAACTCAGGATACACAGTAGAAAGAGCTGTTCTGGGTAAGAACGCTACGTACAACGATCCACGAGCAGGGTACTCCGGCGATAGTGTTCGCAACAATAAAAAACGCAACTTAACCAATTCAGAAATCTCAAAATGGCGAATACCAAAAAGCCTGGGTAGTTAGCGGGCAAGCACCAACTCATACTGCCGTTCCAGGTGTAGCGTCTTAGTGGGGCCATCAAGAAACCCCGTTTGGCCAAAAAATCGATCTGGGCTCGCTCAACATATATTGAATCGCAGCGCCTGAGCGACTCTGCGACATTACTCCTTCTCTTTCTTGTTGCCTGGCCTTGCTTTGCGTTCCAATTAAGCCCGCGATGGTCGCATCTTAGATCACCCTAAATAAACAAGTTCGTCTACGTCGTGATAAATCCAAGACAGCCAGCCCGAGTAGCGTTGAGACTCAGTGTCTTTCAGTGACCGTGGGTGGATTTTTTGACCATACGGGCTCCACGCTCCAAAATTTTCCGGTCATCTCAGATCGCTGCCTGTCAGCGTTTGCACAGTAGCGCGTGGCCATGGGTATGTATTCCTTCTCGGCCAAGAGCGCGGAATGAAGGTTAGAAACCCATGAGACCGGTTCCACTCCAGAATCTTCAATGCCATCTTAAGCCTAGCCAGCCATAGACGCCCGCTCGGCTTCTTCTCTCTGTTTGCGTCGCAGTCCTTCGCGACCGTCATAGCGCCAGAACGCGGGAAAAACCAGAGCCAACACTGCGGTGCCCAGCACGCAAAGCACTCCGCCGGAAACAACGGACGTCCGAATGGTGAAGAGGCTGGCTACGATCCCCGCTTCGGCGTTGCCCAGCATCGGCCCCGACATATAGCTGACCATCTCAATGCCCGCAAGCCTTCCCCGCAGATGGTCGGGAATGGTCTGGTTCCAGATGGTCATGCGAAATAGTCCGCTCACCATGTCCGCGGCGCCCGCGGCGGCTAGACACAGCAGCGCCAGCCATAGGTGATGAGCGAATCCAAAGGCTACGATTGCCACGCCCCAGATGCCCGCAGCCAACGTTACAGCCAGGCCGTGGCGGTGAATATGTTTTGACCACCCCGAGGCCAGCGACGCCACGAACGCTCCCGCCGAGGGCGCCGCATAGAGCAAGCCCACAGATGCGCCGCCGAACTTCATGGCGATCGCAGGGAACAGGGCCATCGGCATGCCGAAGAACATGGCGTTAATGTCGATGAGATACGTTCCCATCAATTCCGGGCGGCTGCGCGCATAGCTCAAGCCCTTACCCAGTGAGCGCAAACTGGGACGGTCGGCATTTAACGGCGGTGGCGTGGCGCGCATCATCCACAGCGTTGCGAGGGAAAAAGAAAATGTGCAGAACGTGATGGAATAAGCCCGCGCCGGCCCTATGCTTGTTGCCAGCACTCCTCCCAACGCGGGACCGAGCACGCCACCCAACGTGCTGCCGACCGCGCGTAGCGCGGCAACAGAGGGTATCAGCTCCGGCGGCACAAGCTTGGGTGTGATCGCCTCCAGTGACGGCCTCTGGAGGCCATTTGTCCCGGCGAATGTGGTTGCGCAGAGGAAGAGCACCCATGTGCGTGGATGCGGCAGCAGAGAATTTGCGATCAATGCGGCGCTGCTCACGGCCATGAGCAACTCTGTGGCCAGCACCATGCGCCGGCGATCAACGTAATCCGCCAGTGCGCCGCCGACAAACGCCATGCTAATGGTAGGAACAAATTCCGCAACGCCCAGCATTCCCACAATCAGCGATGAATGCGTGAGCTGGAACATCTGCCACGGCAGCACGACGAAGCTCATCATCGAGCCGAAGAAAGAGATCGACTGGCTGGAAAAAAGCAGGCGGTAATCGCGCGAGACCCTGAGCGGCATGAGATCAACCACAAACCCGCGCAAACGCCCCGGCTGCAGCGGGGCGGCCGGCTCCGGCACAGGATCGGGCGTTAGATGGGCGGGGTTGTGCGGTTGCGGTTCCACCTTGAAACTATAAACGAACCAGGCCGCGCGATGGTTGAGCCGAGATTAGTCGCGCCGGCACTCAAATGATTTCAGGCGCGTCGCAGCAGTGCCTCCCGCGCCTGGCTCTTACCCAGGATCATCGGCAGCCGAGCTGCACCGAGTGACGGCAGCGTCGAAATCTCGTCATTTGCCCATCGTGTGACAGTGGTGGAAGTGGGAATGGTTTTCAGGAATGGCTGAGAGCTTCATCCGACAGGCGAAGCGGAATCCTCGAATTGGCACAAGGCCAAGAGATTACCTATTTCGTGATCTGCCCTGACGAATGAGGGAAGTGAATAGACGATCCCATCCCCTGTGCCCGATTCGTTCCCATTGTAGGCTCGCGCTGCGCTGGGTATCCTTATGTGCAAACGCATCAGTATCCTGTATTTGTACGGCTGCGCGTCGGTAGCGTCAATTGTTGATTTGCGCGTCCAAGCAGGCCGCATGCGTTCTCGGGGGAGATGGAGATTGGATCGATATACAGCTTTCTCATCCATCCAGGGAAAAACGAAGAGAATCCGCATGAAATCAACGGCACGCCGGTGGCCAAGTCGGGTTTGCTGTTCGACAGGCTGAAAGACGTGTTCGATTCGGGCGGAGGCGGAATGCAAGCACAACATTGCGTTTATTCCCGATGAGGATGAGACCCAGAAGAACGAGTGCAGAGACGACGTTCTCCGTTATCTTAAGCACCGTAACCAAACAAACGGTCGCGTGCTGGCAAAGCGCCTGCAAGACGCTACGACCCACAGATCCGGATTTGGATTGATGTTCTTGATGATGGGGCAAGAAAAGGGATTTCGTATTCGCCGCCGGGTTTAAACACTTTTTCCGTTGCTGGTGGTTGCTATCACTTTGCCTTTGGGAACCAGCGAAACGGTGCTTCCTATCAGGACCGCCTCCTGAAGCTGGACATGAGAAAGTGCTGGATTCTTCTGGATAATCGCGCGGATTCTTTCCACCGCGTCAGCCTTAGCGCGACAGCCAATGACGACACTCTGAATACAGTCCGGTGGGATCGCGAAAAGCAGGACGTCTTTTCCATACGGATCAGGTCCAACCTTGGCGACGGCGTCATTGAAATTCCGTATGATGCGCCATTCCTTTTCGTGCTGCCATTCGAGATCTTTGGTATACAGAGTGTCGTCGTCCGTAGTTTCTACCAAGAACTTAGCCGACCGGTCGGCAACGTAAATGACGGGCCGCAAATGACGGAAGCCATCGTCGGCCTGTTTCTGTGCCCAGAACCACTTATGGTTAGGATCGAAATGAATCAGAAAACCGTAACCGCCGTCACCGTAGTATCCCCAAAGAAGGGGATCGGTGGGTGTTTCTGATAGCGACAAAATCCCGAAGTTCTTGTCCAGCGTTTCGTAGATTTTCTGAGCGTTGTGCGGTAGCGCTGCTTCTGCCTGTGCGACCGCCTTGGTCATGACATCATCAATGAGCTGGGCCGCAACGTGGCTCGAGAGCGACTGTTCAACCCGCTGTAGTAGATCTGGATATTTTTTACGAAGGCGGTCAGTGAAAACTGCCTTAGCATCAGATGCTACGGCGATCCCTT
>Ga0066903_100002498_pt1 | contig 14464 bp, 8 predicted proteins | sample PanSoiMetaGPlot1_FD_67491 | JGI IMG/M metagenome (GOLD analysis project Ga0066903, IMG submission 67491) | Tropical forest soil microbial communities from Panama analyzed to predict greenhouse gas emissions - Panama Soil - Plot 1 (version 2) | ecosystem: Environmental > Terrestrial > Soil >...
TGACGGGGCGCGCGTCCGACGCCGCCTTTTTTTGTGCCCCGATGGTCCACGCACGATGCCTCGACGCACCGACATTCAATCGATTTTGATCATCGGCGCCGGCCCCATCGTTATCGGCCAGGCCTGCGAGTTCGACTATTCCGGCACCCAGGCCTGCAAGGCACTCAAGGCCGAGGGCTATCGGATCGTGCTGGTCAACTCGAATCCGGCCACGATCATGACCGACCCGGATCTGGCGGACGCCACCTACATCGAACCGATCACCCCGGAAATCGTCGCCAAGATCATCGCCGCCGAGCGTCCCGACGCGCTGCTGCCGACCATGGGCGGGCAGACGGCCCTGAACTGCGCGCTGAGCTTGCGACGGATGGGAGCGCTCGAGCGCTTTGGGGTTGAGATGATCGGGGCAACCGCAGAAGCGATCGACAAGGCCGAGGATCGTGAGCGCTTTCGCGAGGCGATGCACAGGATTGGGCTTGCAACGCCTCGCTCGCGCCAGGTCAAATCGCTCATTGCGGCGCTCAAGGCGCTCGACGACATCGGGCTGCCGGCGATTATTCGACCGTCCTTCACGCTTGGCGGCACTGGTGGCGGCATCGCATACAACAAGGCGGAATTTGTCGAGATTGTCGAACGCGGCATCGATGCCTCCCCGACCAGCGAGGTTCTCATTGAGGAGTCGGTGCTGGGCTGGAAGGAGTTCGAGATGGAAGTCGTGCGCGACCGGCACGACAACTGCATCATCATCTGCTCGATTGAGAACCTCGATCCGATGGGAGTGCACACAGGGGATTCGATCACGATTGCACCGGCCCTGACCTTGACCGACAAGGAATATCAGATCATGCGCGACGCCTCGATCGCGGTGCTGCGTGAGATCGGGGTCGAAACCGGGGGGTCCAACGTGCAGTTTGCGGTCAACCCGGACGACGGCCGTCTCGTGGTCATCGAGATGAACCCGCGCGTGTCGCGCTCCTCGGCGCTGGCCTCGAAGGCAACCGGCTTTCCGATCGCCAAGGTCGCAGCCAAGCTGGCGGTCGGCTATACGCTTGACGAAGTAGCCAACGACATCACCGGCGGCGCGACGCCCGCCTCGTTCGAACCGACCATCGACTATGTGGTGACCAAAGTTCCGCGCTTTGCGTTCGAGAAGTTTCCGGGCGCTGAAGCGATTCTCACCACCTCGATGAAATCGGTGGGCGAAGCGATGGCGATTGGTCGCACCTTCAAGGAGAGCGTGCAGAAAGCCTTGCGTTCGCTCGAGACCGGTCTCACCGGTTTCGACGAAGTGGAGATCGAGGGGTTAGGCCAGGGTGACGACAAGAATGTGGTGCGCGCTGCGCTCGGCACGCCGACGCCCGATCGCCTGCTCAAAGTGGCGCAAGCGATGCGGATCGGCATGAGCAACGAACTCATCCACGCATCCTGCAAGATTGATCCATGGTTTCTGCAGGAGATTCGCGGCATCGTCGATACCGAGGCGGAAATCGGCGCCAAAGGTCTGCCCGCGACCGCGGCGAGCTTTCGTCACCTCAAATCGATGGGTTTCTCCGACGCCCGTCTGGGCAAGCTCACCGGACTTGATGCCGACGACGTGTCGCGTCGTCGGCGCGCGCTCAACGTAAGGCCGGTGTTCAAACGGATTGATACCTGTGCGGCGGAGTTCGCCTCACCGACCGCTTACATGTACGCGACCTACGAGGCGCCATTTGCCGGCGTCTGCGCCGACGAGGCGGCCGCGGGCCCGGGCACCAAAGTCATCATCCTCGGCGGCGGCCCGAACCGTATCGGTCAAGGCATTGAGTTCGATTATTGTTGCTGTCATGCCGCCTTCGCGCTGAAGGAGGTTGGTTTTGAGACCATCATGATCAACTGCAATCCGGAAACGGTCTCAACCGACTACGACACCTCGGACCGCTTGTATTTTGAGCCGCTCACCGCCGAAGATGTCCTGGAAATCATCGATGTCGAGCGCAGCAACGGCACCCTGCTTGGCGTGATGGTCCAGTTCGGCGGGCAAACGCCGCTCAAGCTTGCGACCTCGCTCGAAGCCGCGAACGTGGCGATCCTGGGGACGTCGCCCGATGCCATCGATTTGGCCGAGGATCGTGACCGCTTCAAGAAGCTGCTCGATGCGCTCGCGCTGCGACAGCCGCGCAGCGCGGTCGCCACCAGCTTGGCGGCGGCGCGAACCATTGCGCATGAGATCGGCTATCCTGTGCTGATTCGCCCCTCCTATGTGCTGGGCGGGCGCGCCATGGAGATCGTGCATGATACGCCGCATCTTGACCGCTACCTGGCCCGACTCTCCTCCGACCTCGATCGGCCCTCGGAACTCATTGTGTCCAAGCGACGACCGTTATTGATCGACCGGTATTTGACAGACGCAATCGAGGTCGACGTTGATTGCCTCGCTGATGGCGTCGACGCCTACATTGCCGGCATCATGGAGCACATCGAGGAGGCGGGCGTGCATTCCGGCGATTCGGCCTGTTCACTGCCGCCGCGCTCGTTGCCACCTGTGGTCATCGCCGAGCTTGAGCGCCAGACCCGGGCACTGGCGCTGGCGCTCAACGTCGTCGGGCTCATGAACGTCCAATACGCCATCAAGAACGGGGACATCTACGTCCTCGAAGTCAACCCGCGGGCCTCGCGCACCGTGCCGTTCGTGGCCAAGGTGATCGGCAAACCGATCGCCAAGTTGGCGGCGCGCATCATGGCCGGCGAATCGCTTGCCAGCTTGAAGCTCACGCCGCCGCGTTGCGACCATGTCGGTGTCAAGGAGGCCGTGTTTCCGTTCGCCCGTTTTCCAGGGGTCGATACCGTGCTGGGTCCGGAGATGCGCTCGACCGGCGAGGTCATGGGGCTGGATCGCTCGTTCGATGTTGCCTTCGCCAAGAGCCAGCTGGGCGGGGGTTCGCGGGTGCCGCGCGGCGGCACGGTCTTCGTTTCGGTCCGCGACGTCGACAAGTCCCGGATCCTCGGTGCGGTGCGGCTGCTCGCGGACCTCGGCTTTAAGGTGATCGCGACGTCAGGCACCCAGCGTTTCCTGGCGGGCCAGGGAATCGATGCCAGCAAGGTGAACAAGGTGCTTGAGGGCCGCCCCCACATCGTCGATCGGATCACCAACGGCGAAGTTCAGCTGGTCTTCAATACGACCGAGGGGGTGACCGCCCTGGCGGACAGCCGCTCGCTCAGGCGTGCCGCCCTCTTGCATAAAGTCCCGTACTACACCACTCTGGCGGGAGCCGTTGCCGCCGCGCAAGGGATCAAGGCCCACCTCGCCGGAGATCTCGAAGTGCGTGCGTTGCAAAGTTATTTCAGCGACCAGGCCTGAGACGGGAGACTGGACGGGCGCCGGCGGCGGCACGAGTTTGGGAGCAAGTTCTTCGGTCGCGGAACCGGTCTCGGTCCGCGATCGAGGTTATTTTGTGTCATCAGGTCGGAGGACTAAGGACCTATGGACAAGATCCCGATGACGGCGGCGGGTTACGCCGCGCTTGAAGATGAGCTCAAGCACCGCCAGCAGGTTGAGCGGCCACGGATCATACAACAGATTTCCGACGCGCGAACCCATGGCGATCTTTCGGAGAACGCCGAATATCACGCCGCCAAGGAACAGCAGGCCCACAACGAGGGCCGCATTGCCGAGCTTGAGGATAAATTGGCGCGCGCCGAAGTGATTGACGTCTCCAAATTGTCGGGCGACACGGTGAAGTTTGGCGCGACAGTCACGCTCGTTGACGAAGACACCGAGGAAAAAAAGGTCTGGCAGATCGTCGGCGAACCGGAGGCCGACGCCAAGGCGGGTCGGATCTCCATCACCTCGCCGCTGGCTCGTGCGCTGGTTGGCAAGAAGAAGGGCGCCTCGGTCGAGGTGGTGACGCCGGGCGGTGCCAAAGCCTACGAAGTGGTCAAAGTCGAGTGGCGATAAAGACGCGGGCGCGCGGCTTTTCGTCGGCGTCGTCCATCAATCCGAACTGCGGCCGGCTGCGCCCTGCGGGCAAGGCGCGGGGAGGTGTCCGCGATCCGCACCCGGCATGCGGGTCGTATCACCGCGCCGGTTGTGACCCGATGGGAGCGATCTCCAGGGGGACAGCGGGCGCGTCTTTTGAGCTCTTGAGCGTCAACGACGTCTTCACGTTGCGCACATGCGGCGCCGCTGTGAGTTCGGCGATGAAGGTCTGAAGCGTGCGCAGATCCGGCGACACGCACTTGAGAATGAAATCGATCTCCCCCGACAGCATCCAGCACTCCCGCACCAGCGGTTGGTTGTGCACGAAGGTCTCGAATGCAACGAGATCGGCCTCCGCTTGGCTTGTCAAGTGCACCATTGCAAACACCGTGACCTCGTAGCCAAGTTGCTTGGCATTGAGGAGCGCGCGGTAGCCGCGGATGTAGCCCGCCTCTTCCAGGGCCCGCACGCGGCGCAGACAGGGTGGGGGCGAGATCCCGATGCGATGGGCCAGCTCGACATTGGTCATGCGACCATCATTCTGCAGTTCTTCAAGGATCTTCCAGTCAAGGGCATCGAGACGAGCAGGCACTGAGCTCTCCGCATGAGGCGCACGGCATGCTCCACGAGGCCGGCGGGTCGAACGCCTCAAAGGTATGACCGGCACCGCCGCGAAACAATATTGCGCTGTGCTCTCCTGTGGGCGGGCGGGCGGCATCTTGGCCGGGAGCACTGGGTTGCGTCTCTTGCATAGCTCCTGCGAGCCTCTACATATGCTGAGTATCTCCGGCAAACCCGGGTCGCGTGGCTTGGGGCGGTGAGGCGACGATCGTCCCAAGGGAGCGTTCATGGCAACGCATGCCAAGGTCGTGATTATCGGCTCCGGGCCCGCGGGCTTGACGGCCGCCATCTATGCAGCGCGTGCGATGCTCGAACCGGTGCTGATCCGCGGCATTGAGCCTGGCGGGCAGCTCACGTCGACGACGGACGTCGAGAACTATCCGGGCTTTGCCGAGGTCATCCAGGGCCCTTGGCTCATGGAGGAGATGGAGAAACAGGCAGCCCACGTGGGCACCCGGCTCGTCGCCGATCACGTCATCGCGGTCGATCTGGCGCGGCGGCCGTTTGCGCTAACGTGCGATTCCGGTGACCGCTATGTGGCTGACACGCTCATTCTTGCGACCGGGGCCCGGGCCCGCTGGCTCGGCCTGCCGTCGGAACAAAAGTTTAAGGGCTATGGCGTCTCCGCCTGTGCGACCTGCGATGGCTTTTTTTATCGCGGCAAGGAGGTCATTGTCGTCGGCGGCGGCAATACCGCCGTCGAAGAGGCGATATTTCTCACGAAATTCGCTGCGCGGGTGACGCTGGTTCACCGCCGCGACAGCCTTCGGGCCGAAAAAATTCTGCAGGAGCGCCTCTTCAAGAACCCCAAAATCACTGTGCTATGGGACACGGAGGTCGCGGAGATCGTCGGCACGGAGCCGAGCCCGAAGGTCAAGGGTGTGATCCTGCGCAACCGCAAAACCGGCACAACGACGCAGATGCCGATCGACGGCGTCTTCGTGGCCATCGGTCATTCCCCGGCGACCGACCTCGTTGCCGGGCAGGTGCGCCTGAAACCCTCGGGCTATGTCGCCACGGCTCCGCATTCGACCGCGACCTCGGTGCCGGGGGTCTTCGCTGCAGGTGATGTCACCGACGACATCTATCGTCAGGCGGTCACCGCCGCGGGGCAGGGTTGTATGGCTGCGCTTGAGGCCGAGCGCTTCCTTGCGGCCCGCGACGAGCCGCGCGCGGCAGCGGAATGAACCGGACGCGTCGGAAGAGTTTAGGCCAAGGCACCATGGACTGGGACAAGCTCAAGGTTTTTCATGCCGCCGCCGAGGCTGGCAGTTTTACGCACGCGGGTGAGCAACTCGGCCTCTCGCAATCGGCCGTGTCACGCCAGGTCAGTGCCCTTGAGCAGGAGCTCAGCGTGCCCTTGTTCCATCGGCACGCCCGCGGTCTCATTCTGACCGAGCAAGGCGATCTCTTGTTCCGCACCGCGCACGACGTCTTCATGAAGCTTGAGGCGGCTCGCACCAAGCTCACCGACAGCCGAGAGAAGCCCAATGGCGAACTGCGGGTGACGACGACACCAGGCATCGGCGTCCACTGGCTCACCCCGCGGCTTGGCGAGTTTCTCGACCTTTACCCCGAAATCCGCATCAATTTGATCACCTCCGATACGGAACTCGACTTGGCGATGCGGGCGGCCGATGTGGCATTGCGGTTGCGTCAGCCGCAGCAGCCCGACCTCATTCAGCGCAAGCTGTTTTCCATGCACTTCCACGCCTATGCGTCTGCGGACTATCTCAAGCAGCTGGGAACACCGCGTGCCGTCGAAGATCTCGACCAGCACCGTATCCTGGTTCTGGGAGGCGCGACGCCGACCTATCTTCAGGACGTGCATTGGCTGACCAAGGTGGGGCGCAACGGCAAGGAGCCGCGTACGCCGCGTTTCGTGATCAACAATGTGCTCGGGCTATTCCGCGCCTGCCAGCGCGGGCTCGGCATTGCGATGCTGCCGGACTATTTGGTTGAAGGAGACGGCGGCCTGGTGCAGTTGTTCGGCACCGGCGACGGCGTCGCCTTCGAGGTGTTCTTTGTTTATCCTGAAGAGCTCAAATCAGTGGCGCGTATCCAGGTGTTCCGCGACTTTCTGGTTGCCAAGGCGCAGCGCTGGAGCTTCTGACAACTCGTGCGCGCGTTTGCCTCCTAAGGCTGTTGCCGACCCCGCATGGCAGGCATGCGGGGCTCGGCATTGTGTCGTTTGACCGCCGCTCGCATAGTTTCAGTCATGCGGCAGCGAGCCTTTGCCTGATCCTCCCAGGTGGCAAGCGGGTGCGCTTCCGCCTGTTCCCCTCTGGAAGTTAGGAGCCGACTTTGCGTCGGTCACACTACGCCGGGCGTTAGGCCCGGCGTTCTTCTTTTAGACGCGCTTGACGAGGCGCGCTTGGACTATGGTTTTGTTTGTTTGGGCCTCGAGGCCGCTAAGGCACCTCACAGCCGCACCCGAGGGACCGAGCCGCCAGGCGCCGGACAGACCAGGGTGGGGGCGCTCGATCTCTCCGCGTTCTACCGGTGCTCGACGCAACCGCGCGGGCTTCTAGCAAGCACCCGATTGACAGGCAGAAACCACCTCACTCGGCCGCACGTCGTGCTGCCACAATCTGGTCCGCCTGTTTGCCGGTCAACTCCGCCATGTGATCGAACTTGAACGTGAAGCTGCCGACGCCTGCGGTTGCCGAGCGGACCTCGACAATGAGATCGCCGATCTCGGCTTCCGGCATCATCGCTTTGACCACGTCCCAGCCCGCCCACCCTTCGCGGGTATCGAAGCCCAGAATCTGGCCGCGACGCCCCGACAGGATCGCGTTGATCTTCGCGGTGGCTTCCGACGGACACACGAGGTCAACGGTATAGATCGGCTCGAGCAGCACGGGCTGGCATTGCGGCAGCGCCTCGACAAGGCCGATGCGGCCGGCGGCGCGAAACGCCATGTCGGAGGAATCGACCGTATGATAGGAGCCGTCGATCAGGGTCGCGGCGATATCGACCACCTGGAAGCCCAGCGGTCCGCTCTTGAGCCCGTCAATCACGCCCTCCTCGACCGAGGGGATATATTGGCGTGGCACCACACCTCCGGTGATCGTCTCGTCGAACGAAAAGCCTGCGCCGCGTGGCAACGGCTTGATATCAAGCACGACATCGCCGAACTGACCATGTCCGCCCGACTGCTTCTTGTGCCGGCCGCGTTGGACGACGCCTCGCCGGATGGTTTCGCGATAGCCGACGGTCGGCTGACGCCTGTTGAGCGCGATGCCGAAGCGCGCGGCGAGTCGCTCGGTCGCCACCCGCAGGTGCATTTCGCCCTGTCCCCAGACGATGACTTCGTGGGTCTCGGCGTTGTGGACGACGGAGAGCGAGGGATCTTCCTCGAGCAACTTGTTGAGCGCCTGGCCGAGTTTGACGTCGTCCTTGCGTTCTTTGGCGGAAACCGCGATGGCCAGGACCGGCGGGTAAGGGGTGACGGTCATGATCGCCGGACGCGGATCCTTACCGGTTGTCAGTGTGTCGCAGGTCTTGGCGTGATCGAGCTTGCCGAGCGCGACGGTATCGCCGGCGCTGGCGGCGGGGCGTTTCTCGCTTGACTGCCCCGTCAGCTTGAAGACGCCAGACACGCGATCGGCCGTCTGCGAGGCGCCCGCCAGCATGGCCCCTTCGCCGATGCCTCCCGACAGCACACGGGTGATCGACATCTTTCCCCCGTGCGTGGTGTGCAGGGTCTTCATCACGTAGCCCGCGGCTTCCCCATTGACCGCAAATCCCAGGCGTTTGACGGTGTCGATGACGCGCGGGGCTTCGTGGCGCAACGCCTTCAACAGCCGCAACACGCCGTGACAGCGGATGCCGGATCCGATCAGCACCGGACAGATGGCTCCCTCGCGCAGCTCCTTGGCGAGGTCATCGAAGACCTTGTCGCGCGGCGGCGGGATGTCATCGAGCAACTGCTCCATGAGCTCGTCGTCGTGGTCGGCGAGCCGTTCGAGCATGCTAAATCGCGCCTCTTTGTCGAGGTGCTCGCCCACCGGCACGACCTCGGAGGGAGCGTGTTCCTTGTAGATGTACGCGCGTTCGAGGGCGAGATCGACGAACCCGGTAATGATGTCGCCCGACCAGATCGGAATTTGCCGCAGCACCAGGGGCACGCGCGAGGCCGGCTGCAGGATCTTCAGGGTATCGCGGACGCGCTTGTCGGCCTTGTCAATCTTGTTGAGAAATAAAAAGCGTGGGATACCGAGTTGTTCGAGTTCGCGCAGCACCAGCTGCAGCTGCGGCACCTTGCGCTCGTCAGCCTCGCACACGACGACGGCGGCGTCGATCGCAGGCAGCACCGCCCGCATGTCGTGGAGGAATTCGACCGACCCCGGGCAATCGATGAAATTATACGGGTCGTCCATGAACGTCGCGGTCGCCACCGAGAGCTCGACGCTCATGCGATGATCGCGCGACTCCGCGCTCGAGTCGCTGACCGTGGTCCCCGCGTCGACCGTCCCCTGACGCGGAATGGTTCCGGTTCGGGCAAGTATGGCCTCGAGCAGGGTGGTCTTGCCGCTTTGAAAAGGGCCCACCAATGCGATGCTTCGTGGGCCCGTCGAACTGGTGCCTCCCGATTGTCCCATATTCACCTCCGTCGTCGGCCGTTTGCGTTTGTGTTGTTGCCGAGATCGGGCCTTCTCCTGGGTCCGTGACGATATCGTTTCAGGACCCGGCGATGATGACAAGAGGCTCGCGCGCCAAGCGACAAGAATACCACGGGCGAACCTAACGGGATGTCCCGGCTAAGGAACGACAGGTAACCGAAATCTTGGGGCGACGTCGCCGCCGTAGCGTCGTTGGACTTCAGCGACCCAACGGGACGCCACCTTCTGTCCGAGCGCGAGGGGTTGGGACAGACGGGAGGCCGCTCGTTCGACCCGTCACCTGGCATTCCAAGACGGGCCGTGGCCCTAGATCCACGCGGCGAGGTCCGCGGGCCCACGAATCAGCGTGAGCGCGGCGGCTGCCTTCATTGCAGATTGCCGCAAAAGCGCTGAATGCGTCGACAGGCCTCTTCGAGATCGTCCGTCTTGGTTGCGTATGAGATGCGAAACGCCGGGCCGGCCCCGAACGCGGAGCCCTGCACCACCGCCACCCCTTCGGCTTCGAGCAGCTCCCTCACGAAGTCATCATCGCGCTCCAGCCGCTTGCCGGACGGGGCTGTCTTGCCGATGGTGCCCGCGCAAGACGGATAGACATAGAACGCGCCGTCGGGCTTGGGACAGCTGATGCCCTGAGCCTGGTTGAGCATCGAGACCACGAGGTCGCGCCGCTCCTTAAAGACCCGGTTGTGCTTGGCGATAAAACCCTGCGGGCCGGTCAGCGCCTCGACGGCCGCCCACTGGGCGATCGAGCATGGATTCGAGGTCGATTGCGACTGATAGGTCGACATCGCCTTGATCAGCGGCTCGGGCCCGCCCCCATAGCCGATGCGCCAACCGGTCATGCAATAGGTCTTCGACACACCGTTGAGCGTGAGCGTGCGCTCGTAAAGGGCCGGCTCAATCTGCGCCACGGTGCTAAAACTGAAATCGTCGTAGACCAGATGCTCGTACATGTCGTCGGTCAGGATCCACACCTGCGGATGCCTGATCAGCACTTCGGTCAGTTTCTTAAGCTCGGCGCGCGTATAGGCGGCCCCTGTCGGGTTCGATGGCGAATTGAGGATGAGCCACTTGGTCTTCGGCGTGATCGCCCGATCGAGCGCTTCGGGCAGCATCTTAAATCCGTGCTCGAGCGTGGTATCGATCGCGACCGGCGTTCCACCGGCCAAGATCACCATATCGGGATAGCTGACCCAGTAGGGCGCGGGGATGATGACTTCGTCGCCGGGATTGAGCGTGACCGCCAGCGCGTTGAAAATAACCTGCTTGCCGCCGGTTCCCACGCTGACTTGCGACGGCGTGTAGTCAAGCGAATTTTCGCGCTTGAACTTGCTCGCAATGGCGCTCTTGAGTTCGGAGATGCCGTCGACCTGGGTATAGCGCGTGTGTCCGGCATCGATGGCGCGTTTGGCGGCTTCACGGATATTGTCCGGGGTGTCGAAATCGGGTTCGCCGGCGCCGAGGCCGATCACATCGCGGCCCGCGGCTTTGAGCTCGCGCGCCAGGTTCGTCACCCCGATCGTGGGCGACGGTTTGACGCGCAGCAACGTGTCCGCAAGAAAGGCCATTGATTGAACCTCCGGTTAAAAACACCCGCAAGGGACAGGCGCGCAGTCCTAATGCTCTCGGTCGCCGACTGCAAGGGCCGGTTCCATGGTGAGGGCTGCGTCGCGTCACAGAAATCAGCATCACGGAATCAAATGTATTGCATCGTATCGCGTGATGGACCCGCGGCAATTCGCAACAGATTGTGCGCCGCAAGGTACTGTTTTGAGGCAAAATAAATTTAAAGCGCTGGTAGTGCGGAAAGGATTATTGTCCAGGGCCGAAAAGGATTATTGTCCATTCCTGATTTGTTATTGCACGATCACGGCGTCTTGAATGCCGAGCGAAGACAGGCCTTGAATTTGGCCGCTCTTCGCAGCTTTATCGCAGCGGTTCGGGCGGACGGATGAAACTTTCGTACGAGGACGGAATGTACACGCTCTACTCGATGCAGCGTTCCGGTAATTGCTACAAGATTCGACTGGCGCTCGCCCAGCTCGGCATTCGCTATCGGTTGGTCGAGGTCGACATTCTCAAGGGGGAGACCCGCACGCCGGAGTTCCTCGCCAAAAATCCGAATGGTCACGTTCCGCTCCTGGAAGTGGCGCCCGGTCGCTACCTGCCGGAGTCCAACGCGATGCTGTGGTATCTGGCCAGCGGCACGTCGCTGGCACCTGAGGACAGCATTGACCGCGCCGAGGCGCTGCAGTGGATGTTCTTCGAACAGCATAGCCTCGAGCCCAATCTCGGCTCCGCGCGGTTTTGGCTGACCATGGTTAAGGGCGGGCGTGAACTACAGCAGCACTCCCTTGAAGATTGGATGGAGAAGGGTTACCAGGCGCTCGGCGTGATGGAGAAGCACCTGAAAGGCCACCGCTTCTTTGCGGCCAATCACTACACGATCGCGGACGTTGCGCTTTATGCCTATACGCACGTGGCCCCCGAGAGCGGCTTCGATCTCACGCTGTTTCCCTCGATCCGCGCCTGGATCAAACGGGTTTCCAACCAACCCGCCTACATCACCATCGACTGGCGGCCCACCGTCATGGCGATCGCCGAGTAGGCACGACGCCCGGCGTGAACCAAACAATTAACAACACGTTCTGAGTGTTTGATCGCGTGTTCGCGCCTACGCGCTCACCACCAGTCCGGGCATGGGCTTTGCCGCCTGGCTCATCGGAAACACCTTGGAAGCTAGAGCGGTTGCGTCGAGCCGTAAATGATCCTTGAGCACTCCCTTGAGCACGGCGCGCACATCGGTGGTGGCTTTAAGATCGCGGGCCTCGTAGAGATTGGCCGGCTTGAGCCCGGGCCAGTCGGCGAGGACCCGTCCGCCTCTAAGTGCGCCGCCAGCGAGCAGCATGATCGTCGCGGTGCCGTGGTCAGTTCCGTTGGTGCCGTTGAGATGCGCGGTGCGGCCGAACTCGGTGAGGACCGCCACCACGGTTTCGCGCCACGCCTGGCCCATCCCGGTTTCGAATGCCGCCAGCGCCGCGTCCAGGGCGCCAAGCAAGGCCGAGAGCCGCCCGTTGAGGGCGCCTTCATTCGCGTGGGTATCCCAGCCGTCATAGGCGAGTGCGCCAATGCGAGGCCCATCCGGCCGCGAAAGAAACCGGGCCGCGGCCGCCGCGGTGTCGGCGAAATAAGCGCGCACCTGCGCCGGGCCGGGCGCCGGCTTAGAGGCATTGCGATCCGCCTCCATGCCACCGGCCCGCGCGATCGCCGCAAGGCCCATGCGCTCCTCGAGCACCCGGGCCAAGGCCGGGTCGGTGTGACGATATAGCTCGGCGAGCCGCATCACGGTGTCATCGCTCGCCGGCGGCAGCCGCGGCGGCGTCCATGCCAAAACCGGCGCCGACCCGCGCACGACGAGCGGCGTCAGGGGCCCGATCGCGAACATTTCTCGGTTTTTTGCATCGACATATTCGCCTGGCTCAAGCGCTGCCAGCGCGCGGTTGAGCCAGCCCGTATCGCTGACGCCGGGCCGATCGAGGCCGCTTTCAAGCACGTCCTGGCCGTCGAAATGCGAGCGCTCACGATAGGGTGTCGCCGCCGCGTGCACGATCGTGGCCTCGCCCGCCTGATAGAGCCGATGCAAATTGGGCATGGCGGGGTTCAGCGCGAAGAAACCGTCGAGCTTCAGCCCGGGTGAGGCCCCCTCCAGGGTGAGCGCGTTCTCGCCGCGCAAGGAGATCCAGTCTGGATCCCCGACCGGCGCCACGGCCGCAAGCCCGTCCAGCGCGCCGCGCAGAATGATCACCAAAAACCGCGGATCGCGTCCCTCGGCCCGCGCCGCCTTAGGCAGATAGGACCAGGCGAACAGCGCGCCTGAGGCGAGCAGCAGCGCGCGACGGGAGGGAGCATGAAAGTCTAGCGCCATGATGTGATCTCCCAGGACATGGTCCTCTTTCAAGCCGAGCAAGCCCTTGTGCAACGCGCCGCTAGCTGCGCTGGAACTCGGACGCCATGAGCAGCAAGGCCAGCGCCTGAGGCCGGCTTTCCGCCCGCGCGATGGCCTGGCGGGTCTCGGCCATGGCGAGCGGGCCGAGCGCGATATCGACCACGCCTTGCGGATCGACCAAACCGGCGACGCGTCTTGCCAGTTCGTTGGCGACATCGAGCCGCTCGGAGAGGCCGTCGATCCAATCGGCGCTATCCGCCGAGAACCCCTTGGGAGCCGTTGGCCGCCACAGCGGGGCCCCAAGCATGTTGTGGGCTTGCATGACCGGCCGGATATCCGGCGGGGTCACACCGGTCGCGCGCAGCGCCGCGACGATCCACTCGCCCGGGGGCTTGAGCTTGCTGCGCGTCGCTGTCCAAGCCTCGGGGGCGGTGACGAGCGCGCGGGCCAATTCCTTGAGATTGCCGTTGCTGTCGAGAAAACGCCTGGCGAGGCGATCGACGAGCGTCTGCGGGGGTTGGTCGGCCACGAAATAACGCGCGAGTTTGCCGGCAATGTGCTTGGCCGTCGCCGCATCCCGCGCCAGATCAGCAAGCACCAACCGCCCCTGTTCCAGACCGAGATCGGGATAGACTTTGCCGATCACCGTCTGCGGGCCGGGCTCGTGAAGGCGAGGGTTGAAGGTGAACTCGCCGCCGTGCGCTCGATCCTGTCGAAACGGCTCCACCGTCCAACCGGTGATCACCTTGGCAAAATTCGTCACATCCTCCTGAGCGTAGACGGTGCGGACGCCGAGCGTGTGCAACTCGAGAATCTCGCGCGCGAGATTTTCGTTCAAGCCCTTATGCTGGTTGATACCGGCGATCGAGTTCGGCCCGATCGAGCGCGCATTGTCGAGGTAGAGCAGCATCGCCGGATGGCTCTCCACCGCGAGCAGCATATCGCCGAAATGGCCGAGCACCTGCGGGCGGATCACTTCGCGCTCATAGGCGCCCGCGAGCGCGCGCACCCCACCGCCTTTGTCGGCCGAAATGCAAAAGTGGTTCGACCAGAACCACACCAACCGTTCAACAAAACCCAGATCGGCCCCGAGCGCTGCATCGATCCGTGCCTTTGCCTCTTCCAGGAAGATCTGCTGGGGAATGCCGGGACCGACGTTAGGCTTTTGGGTCTGAGCGGCGGCGCTCGCCTCCATGGTATTGTCTTTGGGGCCGGGTGCGGCGTTTGCCATCTCCGTGGCAGGGGGGCTAACAGGCGCACCGGCTTGGCGCTCTCGGTCGCGCTCTTGGGCGGCCAGACGCTGCGCCTTGCGCTCCT
>Ga0066903_100002500_pt1 | contig 14459 bp, 9 predicted proteins | sample PanSoiMetaGPlot1_FD_67491 | JGI IMG/M metagenome (GOLD analysis project Ga0066903, IMG submission 67491) | Tropical forest soil microbial communities from Panama analyzed to predict greenhouse gas emissions - Panama Soil - Plot 1 (version 2) | ecosystem: Environmental > Terrestrial > Soil >...
GTACTTGTCACCAGGCGCGACGCCTGGCACGAACAGCTCCCACACGCCGGACGACCCGAGTGAGCGCATCGGGTAGACCCGCCCGTCCCACAGGTTGAAGTCGCCGACCACCCGTACGGACCGGGCCGACGGCGCCCACACCGCGAACGCGGTGCCCGCCGTGCCCTCGTGTACACGATGGTGCGCGCCGAGGACCTCCCACAGCTTCTCGTGCCGGCCTTCGCCGATGAGGTGGAGATCGAGATCACCGAGCGTGGGCCAGAACCGGTACGGATCCACGATCTTGATCGTCGTGCCGTCCGGATAACGGACCTCGACCCGGTACGAGCCCATGTCTTCGGCGACACGCGCCTCGAACAGGCCTGCAGGATGGATGACCTCGGCGTTGAACCGGCCCACGACCACCGCCGTCGCGCCCGGTCGCCAGACCCGCACGATGCCTCCGTGATGGCCGAGGAACGAGTGCGGGTTGGTGTGCTCGCCGTTCACGATCGCGGCGACCTCTGACGCGAGCAGTCGGCGTGTCATGCGCGCAGCCCGGTCATGTCGTGAGCCTGTTCACTGCCTCGAGCGGGATGTGCGCCCAGTCGGGACGGTGGGCGAGCTCGTAGCCGACCTCGTACACCGCCTTCGAGAGCACGAAGGCCTCGAGCACCCGTTTGCGATCCTCGTCGACCGCAGGGGTGAGCTCTTCGATGCCTGGCGTGTTGAAGTACTCGAGGCAGAAGGCCTCGGCCACGTACTGCTCCCACCGACGCCCGAGTGTGCGCAACTCGTCCTCCTCCGAGGCCGGGCCGCGCTCGACGAGCGCAACCTCTGCCGCGTAGTGGAACGAGCGGAGCATCCCCGCGACGTCACGGATCGGCGAAGAGGTGGATCGACGCTCTGCGAGTGGCACCGCGGGCTCGCCTTCGAAGTCGAGGATGTACCAGCCCTTGTCGGTTCGCATCGTCTGGCCGAGGTGGTAGTCGCCGTGGATGCGCATCGAGCGGCCCGGATCCTTCACCCCTCCCAGCTCGTCGTACACCGCGTCGATGACTTTCGCATCGAGCGCCCGAGCACGTGAGCGCGCGAGGTTCTGGCGCATCGTCGTCGCCCACCCATCCGGGTCGCCTTCCTCGGTGCCGAACGCCCTCGCGAGTGCGAGGTGCATCTCGGCGGTGATGCGGCCGAGGCGACCGGCCTCTGGCGCAAAGTTCCCACCCGCCTCCGAAGGGTCGGCTCGACTTTCGTACACGTCGCGCAACGACGTGAGCGCGAGCTGCCAACCGACCGTGCCGCCTTCCAGGAACTGGCGGACCACCGCGAGGTCGCGCCCGTCTCGCCGCCAGGCCGCGACCGGCGCGCTGATGTGCTCGAAGCCCTGCGCGGCGAGCGCCTCAGTCATCTCGACATCGGGGTTGGGTCCTTCGGCGACCCGACGGAACAGCTTCATGATCAGCCGCTCGTCGTAGACCACCGATGTGTTCGACTGCTCGACGTTGAGCGAACGCACCCGAGACACCTCCTCGTCGGGCGCGATGTGTCGCATCAGTGCCACCGCGAGATCGGGGTCGACCAGCGCGTCGTAGACGAGCGCCGGTCCGCTCTCGGTGTCGATGTCGCCGAGGAACGAACGGCCCTTGCCCTCGAGGAACCTCTCGGTCTGCTCGAGCGGTCGGAGCCCGACGGGTAACTGGAACGTCGCGGTCGAGCCGTCACCGAAGGCCGCGTCCACCAGCAGCCAACCGAGCATCGGCCACTCGGGCCGGACCATGTCGAACGCGGCAACATCGACCGACACCAGCTCGAGGTCGGCCGCGCCATACCAGCGCTGCCGGGGCAGGTAGTCGGGCAGCAGCGAGACGATCTCGTCGGGGCTGGTCATCCGTGCGAATCCACGTCACTTACCCCTCGTCGTGGAGGGTGAACCAGTAGAAGCCGTACGGGGGCAGCGTGACGAAGTACGGCAGTTCACCGATCGGTGGGAACGGGACGCGGCCGATCATCTCCACCGGCACCTTGCCGGCGAGGTCGGCCAGCATGAGCTCGACGGGCTGCGCAAATCGGCTGACGTTGCTGACACAGAGGACGATCGATTCGTGGCCGTCGTCCATCGCGAGCCGCCGGATGTACGCGAGCACCGACGGGTTCTCGGCAGACAGCACCTCGAACGTACCGATACCGAAGACCGGGTGCTGCCGCCGGATCTCGATCATGCGCCGGAGCCAATGGAGGAACGACGACGGATTGCGGGTCTCGCCCTCGACGTTGACGGCCTGGTAGCCGTACACCGGATCCATCAGGGGTGGCAGGTACAGCTGCGCGAAATCGGCGCGGCTGAAGCCCGCGTTGCGGTCGGGCGTCCACTGCATCGGCGTGCGCACGCCGTCGCGGTCGCCGAGATAGAGGTTGTCGCCCATGCCGATCTCGTCGCCGTAGTAGAGGACCGGGCTGCCAGGCATCGAGAACAGCAACGCGTGGAACAACTCGGCGATTCGGCGATCGTTCTCGAGCAGCGGGAACAGTCGGCGCGAGATGCCGATGTTGCGCCGCATCAACGGATCCGTCGCGTACTCCGAATACATGTAGTCACGCTCTTCATCCGTCACCATCTCGAGCGTCAGCTCGTCATGGTTCCGGAGGAAGATTCCCCACTGGCAGCCGTCTGGGATGTCCGGGGTCTGCGCCAGGATCTCTGTGATGGGGTACCGCTGCGACCGCCGGACGGCCATGAACATGCGCGGCATGAGCGGGAAGTGGAAGCACATGTGGCACTCGTCGCCTTCACCGAAGTAGTGCACGACTTCGGTCGGCCACTGGTTCGCCTCGGCGAGCAGCACACGGCCCGGGAACTCCGCGTCGACCGTCTGACGGATCCGCTTTAGGTAACCGTGCGTCTCGTTCAGGTTCTCGCCGTTGGTGCCATCACGCTCGTAGAGATACGGCACCGCGTCGAGTCGATAGCCGTCCATCCCGAGATCGAGCCAGAACCGCACGACGTCGACCATCGCCTCCTGAACTTCGGGGTTGTCGAAGTTGAGGTCGGGCTGATGATGGAAGAACCGGTGCCAGTAGTACTGCTCGCGCATCGGCTCGTACGTCCAGTTGGACGGCTCGGTGTCCACGAAGATGATGCGCGCGTCGGGCCACCCCTGGTCGTCGTCGCTCCACACGTACCAATCGGCCCTGGGGTTGTCACGAGATTGTCGGCTCTCTTGGAACCATGGATGCTGATCGCTCGTGTGGTTCATGACGAGATCGGCGATGACCCGGATGCCGCGGCGGTGTGCTTCCTCGATGAGCTGCGCCGCGTCTTTGACGTCGCCGTACGCGGGCAGGACGGAGAAGAAGTCACTGATGTCGTAGCCGCCGTCGCGGAGAGGTGACTGGTAGAACGGCAGCAGCCAGAGGCAATCGACGCCGAGCCACTCGAGATAGTCGAGCTTGTCGGTCAGTCCGCGGAGGTCGCCTGTGCCGTCGCTGTTCGAGTCGGCGAAGCCGCGCACCGACACCTCGTAGAAGATCGCACGCTGGTACCAGCGGCTGTCGCCCCAGTCGATCGAACCCGGCATCTACTGCGTCCGGACGTGGAAGACGTGGCCCGGGACGATCGTGGGGTCGAGCCGGATGTACTGGCGGTCGCCCGTCCAGGTGTACGTCACGCCGGTCATCTCGTCGTAGACGTCGAAGGACGACCCCGGTTCGATCCCGAGCTGCGCGACGTCGACCCAGAGGGTCGCCTCGTGCCAGCCGTTCGGGTCGAGATTCACCACACACAGGATGACATCACTGCCGTCGCCGGATCGCTTCGAGTACGCGATCAGGTCGTCGCTGTCGACTGCGTGGAAGGCAAGCGTGCGCAGCTCGGACAGCGCTTCGTGCCGGTGACGGATGTCGTTCACGAGTGAGATGAACGGCGTCAGTGAGTCTTCGCGGTCCCAGTCGCGGGACTTGATCTCGTACTTCTCGGAATGCAGGTACTCCTCGTTCGTGTCCGACGCCGGCTCGTTCTCGCACAGCTCATAGCCGGAATAGATGCCGTAGCTCGGCGACATGGTTGCAGCGAGAAGGAGGCGCAGCCTGAACGCTGAGGGCGGTCCGTTGCGGAGCGGTCCCGAGAGGATGTCAGGGGTGTTGGGCCAGAAGTTCGGCCGGAACCAGTCGACCATCGGCCCGTGCGCAAGCTCGTTCAGGTACTCCTCGAGCTCCCACTTCGCGACCCGCCATGCGAAGTACGTGTAGCTCTGCGAAAAGCCGATCTCCGCGAGTTTCGACATCACCCGGGGCCGCGTGAACGCCTCGGCCAAGAACACCACGTCGGGGTGCTCTTCGCGCACCGCGCGGATCACCCATTCCCAGAACGCGAACGGTTTCGTGTGCGGGTTGTCGACGCGGAAGATGAGCACGCCGTGGTTGATCCAGTGATCGAAGATCGCCTTGCACGCTTCCCACAGCGCTTTGCGATCGCCGTCCTTGTCGGGCCAGAAGTTGATCGGATAGATGTCCTGGTACTTCTTGGGCGGGTTCTCCGCGTATGCGATCGAGCCGTCCGCCCGATGGTTGAACCACTCGGGATGCTCGTGGACCCATGGATGGTCGGGTGAGCACTGCAACGCGTAGTCGAGCGCGACTTCGAGTCCGTTCGCATGCGCGCGGTCGACGAAGGCATCGAAGTCGTCGATCGTCCCGAGCTCGGGAGCGACCGCGAGGTGTCCCCCTTCCGCGCTGCCGATTGCCCAAGGGCTCCCGGGGTCATCCGATGCGGCACCGATCGTGTTGTTCCGACCCTTGCGGAAGGTCTGCCCGATCGGATGGATGGGCGGGAGGTAGACGACGTCGAAGCCCATTGCCGCGATGTCAGGCAGACGCTTCGACGCGGCATCCAATCCTCCTTCGCTCCGTGGAAACATCTCGTACCACGCTCCGACGCGAGCGCGGGGACGATCGACCCACAGTGCGGAGGACTTGGTGCGCGTGAGATCCGTGGTGTCGGACACCGACGACACGATCCCCGCAACGTGCTGATCGAGCCCAGCATTCAGCCGTTCGTCGACGGAGCGCGATCTGTCGCGCAACCCCGCCGCAGCAGTGGTGACTGACTGTCGCATGCGCTTCTCGACTCGCATCGCGAGACGGTCGAGCAGCAGGGCGCCCTCTTCGAGGACGACCTCCAGTTCGGGATCTCCGACAGACGCCTTGATCTCCGCGTCGTGACGCCACGTTGCGAATCGATCTGTCCACGCCTCGACTTGGAACTCGTTCTCGCCTGTCGTGTCGACAATGAGCGCACCCACCCACACGTCGAGTCCCGGCTCGACCAGATGGAGCTGCGACGTCTGCCAGTCCTTGGTACCCACGGGCCGCCATCGGACGCGGGCAGCGAGGATGTCGTGACCGTCGCGGTAGATCGTGGCGCTCACCGGCACGCGCTCGCCGACCACCGCCTTCGCGGGCAAGCCGCCCGGCGTGCGCGGGCGGACGTCCTCGATCGTCAGTCGCGGGAGCACGAGCTAACGAGTACCACGAGAGCGCCGGACATACCCACCCTTCCAATGTTGGTGCCATTGCGGGGCCATGGCCCCGCAATCGACCCAAAGATGGGACAGGTTGAGGTCAGAGGACAACCACGGAGCGGAGGACCTCGCCACGTTCCACGCGGTGGAACGCGTCCTCGACCTGGTCGATGCCGATCGTCTCGGACACGAACCGGTCGAGATCGAGCCGTCCTTGTAGGTACAGATCGATGAGCATCGGGAAATCGCGGCTCGGGAGACAGTCGCCGTACCAACTCGGTTTGAGGCGGCCACCGCGGCCGAAGAAGTCGATCATGGGGATGTCGATGCGCATCTGCGGATCGGGAACGCCCACTTGCACGACGGTGCCGGCGAGGTCACGTGCGTAGAACGCCTGCTCGAACACCTTCGGGTCGCCGACCGCCTCGATGCAGACGTCAGCGCCGTTGCCGTCCGTGAGCCCCCTGATCGCCTCGACAGGATCAGTCGTGCTCGCATCGACGGTGTCGGTCGCTCCGAACTGCTTCGCGAGCTCGAGCTTGCCGGCATAGAGGTCCACACCAATGACGCGCGACGCGCCCGCGAGCCGCGCCCCCGCAATCGCCGCGCAGCCGACGCCGCCACAGCCGAAGACGGCGACCGAATCGCCTTGACCGACCTCACCGGTGAACATCGCGGCACCGAGGCCTGCCATCACGCCGCAACCGAGAAGGCCGGCCGCGGTCGGCGATGCCGCGGCATCGACCTCGGTGCACTGTCCTGCGGCCACGAGCGTCTTGTCGGCGAACGCGCCGATCCCGAGAGCCGGCGACAACGGGGTGCCGTCCTTCAGAGTCATCTTCTGGCTGGCGTTGTGAGTGGCGAAGCAGTACCAGGGCCGGCCTCGCCGGCATGCACGGCACTCCCCGCACACCGCCCGCCAGTTGAGGATCACGAAGTCCCCGGGAGCGACGCCCGTGACGCCGTCGCCAACGGCTTCGACGACACCGGCGGCCTCGTGGCCCAGCAGGAACGGGAAGTCGTCGTTGATCGCGCCCTCCCGGTAGTGCAGATCCGTGTGGCAGACCCCGCACGCCTGGATCCGGACCAACGCCTCTCCGGGCCCTGGATCGGGCACCAGCACGGTGTCCAACGCGACCGGTTCGCCCCTTGCCTTGGCCACCACACCCCTGACCTCATGTGCCATGGCGGCCCACGCTACTGACCACCGCTGCCTCAAGACTGGGCCCTGTCCAACCGATCAGGCGCCCTAGGAATGCGATCTCCGATCCCCTCCACCTGGCGCGGCTGGTCCGCACGTTGCTCGGGCGACGACTCCCGGGCCGCGCGCGACCTCGTCTTCGCGTCTCTCGCCGTCTTGGCGGTGTCGGCGGTTGCCTTCGTCGTCTCCGGCGTCGATCAACGGGACGTCCTCGCCATCCTCATCGCAGTCCCAGTCGCGGCGACCATCCTGTCGTTCCGTCGATACCGCGAGGCTGTGTCCGCCCGGCGTGACCTCGCCGAGTTGTCGATGCGGGACAGCCTGACCGGACTTCCGAACCGCCGGTCCTTCCCCGAGTGGTACGCGAAAGCCGTAGAACAGGCCAGTCGGACCGCGTCACCGTTCGCCGTCATGTTCATCGACCTCGATCGGTTCAAGGTCGTGAACGACACGTACGGTCACGAAGCAGGCGACCAGGTGATCTCCGCGGTCACCGAACGCCTGACGTCCGTGGCCCGCCGCGACGACCGCGTCATCCGGTACGGCGGCGACGAGTTCGTCATCCTGCGCAACGACGTCGCCACCAAACCGAGCGTCGTACGTGCTGCCGAAGAGATCATCGATCTGGTCGAGCAACCGATCGACGTCAACGGAAGCCTCGTGTCGGTGTCAGCGAGTGTCGGCATCACGATCGTCGATGGCGAAGACAACCCGATGGACCAGGTCCTCACGACTGCTGACAGCGCCATGTACCGCGCGAAATCAGCCGGGCCCGGTCGTTGCGTCGTGCTCGAACCGCGCACTCTGGAGCTCGACGATCGCCAGCGGCTCCTCGACGAGCTGCGCGTCGCGTACCGCCGCGGCCAGTTCGTCCTCTACTACCAACCGGTCGTGTCGCTGGTCCACAAGTCGATGGTCGGCGTCGAAGCACTCCTGCGCTGGCAGCATCCCGAGCGCGGTCTGCTGCTTCCGGGGATGTTCGTCGAAGAGCTCGAGGAGACGGGCCTCATCGTCCCCGTCGGCGCGTGGGTGCTCGAAACCGCATGCCGCCAAGCAAAGGCATGGCAGGACGAATGGCCGGATCGCGAATTCCGGCTGGCGGTGAACCTGTCGCCGTGCCAGCTGTCGGATCCGGAGTTCTCGGACCGGGCCATGGAGACGTTGCAACGCACTGGCGTGGATCCGTCGTGGCTGTGCTTCGAGATCACAGAGAGCGCGCTCATGGACGACATCGACGGCGCGTGGACAACGTTGCGCACCGCGAAGGAGCTCGGCGTCGAGCTTGCGCTCGACGATTTCGGTACCGGGTTCTCGTCGCTCAGCTACCTCCGACGATTCAAGACCGACGTCCTGAAGATCGACCGCACGTTCGTCGACGGACTCGGCCGGGACGAGGAGGACGCGGCCATCGTCGAGCACGTCATCGGGCTCGCGCACTCGCTCGGCATGACGACCGTCGCCGAAGGCATCGAGCGTGAAGAGCAGTATCTGCAGCTGCTGAGGTTCGGCTGCGACCACGGACAGGGCTTCTGGTTCAGCCGGGCGCAGCCCGCGGAGATCATCACCCAACTCCTGAAGATGACGTCACCGCGCCGCGAGCGCACGCCTGCCCTCAGTGGGACAGGTTCCGCATCAGCGGTCGGATAGACCCGTCTAACGTCCCTCAGTGATGAAGGCGCTGCGTAGCTTCACCGTCCGTCCCAGCCTTCCAGCGGAGCTGAGCGCGCTCGAGACGCTCGCCATGAACCTGCGTTGGGCCTGGGACGATCACACGCGCGACCTGTTCCGGTGGGTCGACCCGGAACAGTGGGATGCCAGCATCCACGATCCGGTGCGACTGCTCGGTCTCGTTTCGCGCGACCGACTCGAGAACCTCACGAGCGATCCCGGATTCATGCGCTTCTTGGACGAGATGCACACGGAGCTGTCGGGCTACCTCTCCAAGCCACGGTGGTTCCAGGCGCTGGACCGTCCATCCGCGCTGCGCTCGGTCGCGTACTTCTCCCCGGAGTTCGGCATCGCGGAAGCGCTTCCGCAGTATTCGGGCGGTCTCGGAGTGCTCGCCGGGGACCACCTCAAGGCCGGATCCGATCTCGGCGTGCCGCTCGTGGGCGTCGGGCTCTTCTACCGCCACGGCCACTTCCGGCAGGAGTTGTCGATCGACGGCTGGCAGCAAGAGCGCTACCCGGACCTCGATCCATATGCAATGGCGCTGACACCGGTCGACGGCGTCCGCATCGAAGTCGACATCGCCGGCCTGCCGCTCAGCGCGGCGGTGTGGCGAGCGGACGTCGGACGCATCCCCCTCTATCTGCTCGACGCGGACGTGGAGGAGAACTCCGACGACCTTCGCCAGGTCACGGACCGCCTGTACGGCGGCGACGTCGAGCATCGGCTTCGTCAAGAGATCCTCCTCGGGGTCGGTGGTGTGCGAGCCCTCCAGGCGGTCGGTGTCGAGACGCAGGTGTTCCACACCAACGAGGGACATGCCGGCTTCCTCGGTCTCGAACGCATCCGTCAAGCGATCGTCGACGACGGTCTCAGCTACCTGCAGGCGATCGAAGCGGTCCGCGCCGGCAACATCTTCACCACGCACACGCCGGTGCCCGCTGGCATCGATCGATTCCCGCGCGAGCTCGTCGAGAAGTACTTCAGCACCTGGGCGAAAGAATGCGGCGTCTCGATCGACGATCTGATGGCGCTCGGCCATCGCCCGGGCGACACGCCCGACGAGCGGTTCAACATGGCAGTGATGGGCCTGCGTCTGGCCGGCCGATCGAACGCCGTTTCCAAGCTGCACCGGGATGTCAGCCGCGACATGTTCGCCGACCTCTGGCCCGATGTGCCCGAGGAGGAGACACCGATCACGGCGGTGACGAACGGCGTCCATGCCCTCACGTGGGTGTCGGCCGAGATGGGCGACCTGCTTTCGCGTTACGTGTTGCCGGAATGGGACAGCGCCGGCGCCGATCGTTGGGACCGCATCGACGAAGCGCGCGACGACGAGGTGTGGCGGGCCAAGGAACAGGGTCGCGAACAGCTCGTCGCGTTCATCCGCCGACGGTTGCGCGAGTCCGCGCTGGCCCGGGGGATGTCACCGTCGGACGTGGTCTGGTGCGACGAGGTGCTCGACGGCAAGGCCGTCACGATCTGCTTCGCGCGCCGCTTCGCGAGCTACAAGCGGGCGACGTTGTTGCTGTCGCAGCCCGAGCGACTGCGTGCCATGTTGCTGGCCGGCGATCGGCCAGTGCAGTTCGTGTTCGCAGGCAAGGCCCACCCGGCCGATGAGACCGGCAAGGAGATGATCCGTCAGATCGTCACCTTCGCTGCGGACCTCGGCATCCGTCATCGTTTCGTCTTCCTCGAGGACTACGACATCGCAGTTGCACGCGCGCTGTACCAGGGCGCTGACGTGTGGCTGAACAACCCTCGCCGTCCGCAGGAAGCGTGCGGTACGTCAGGGATGAAGGCCGCGCTGAACGGCGGGCTCAACTGCTCGATCCTCGACGGTTGGTGGAACGAACTGTTCAACGGCGAGAACGGATGGGCCGTCTCGTCCGCGGAGCAGATCGACGATCCCGAACGGCGCGACGAGGTGGAGGCGAACTCACTGTTCGAGCTGCTCGAGCGCCAGGTGGTGCCGTTGTTCTACGAACGGTGGGAAGGCCCTGTGCCCCGTCGTTGGGTCCGGCGCATCAAGAGCTCGTTGCGGACGCTCGGTCCCGAAGTAACGGCAGCGCGGATGGTGCGCGACTACGTCGAAGAGCTCTACGAGCCGACCGCGGCACAGACAGATCGACTGTCCGCCGATGGCTACCGTCCGGCACAAGAGCTCGCAGCGTGGAAAGCGCGCCTCGTCGCGGGGTGGGACGGCGTTGAGGTGCTCTCGGTCGAGACCGATGTGGACGTCGCGAGCCTGGGCGCCGACCGTCTGGTTGACGCGGAGGTTTCGCTCGGCACGCTCGATGCGGACGACGTCGAGGTGCAGCTGCTGCACGGTCCGGTGGGCCAAGCCGACGAGCTCGAGCAACCCACCGTGGTGCCGATGGCCGCCACGGGGGAGGGATCGTCCGGCAACCGGCGCTACCGCGGCCAGTTCGCGTGCGGGCAGGCCGGACGATATGGCTTCACCGTGCGCGTCGTGCCCGCCCATCCCCTGCTGACGTCGCCGGTCGAGCTCGGGCGCATCGCCTGGGCATAGATGGCGAGGGTCTAGAACGCGGAGCCTGGCGGCGGCGCTGAGGGCGGCGGTGGAGGCGGGGCGGCCGGGGGCGATGGCGCTGAGGGCGGCGGTGGAGGCGGGGCGGCCGGGGGCGGTGGCGCTGAGGGCGGCGGAGCAGGAGGCGGTGGCGGAGCAGGAGGCGGTGGCGGAGCAGGAGGTTGGTAGCCGGGCCGGTACGGCGGCGGCGGTTGTTGTTGCGCGTACGGCTGCTGCTGGTAGTAGGGCTGTGGCTGTTGCTGGTAGTTGGGCTGGGATAGCTGCGGGTATGAGGGTTGCGCCGGTGCCCGGCTGAGTGCGATCGCTTGCCGGTCGGTGAGTTGGCGGATCATCACCAGCGCAGCGATCGCCGCAGGAATCATGAGCAACAAGCCGATCGCCATGACGCGATCTGCATTCGCGAACTGATCGGCTTTGTCGCGGACGTTGAACACGTTGACGTCACTGTCTGACGGGTGCATCAGGCGCCCGATCAAGAACATCGCGGCCGCGGCCGCGTACAACACCCACCAGAGGACGACGACACCCGGGGCCCGTCCCGATCCCGGAGCTGCCTCAGGATCCGAGGCGGCCGCCGACCGGTACAGCTGCAACTCGGGCACGACCCAGTTCCCGATCGGGATGAACCAGCCGCCGATCGCCCATCCCGGCCCGAGTGACAGCTTGCCGGCGAGTCGCTCCGCGTTCTTTGCGTGGCGGAACTGCCAGATGACGAAGACGACACCGGTGGCGATCAAGACGAGCGAGAAGAAGCCGACGCCCGCGCCCACGGCGTCGTCGGCATCCTGGACGTCACTCGTGAACAAGCGGTTGACCAAGTCCGACATCACGGATGCTCGGTGGAAGGCCGCGATCGCGCCGATGAGGGCCGCGAGCGCGGCCACCGGCAGCAACACGGTGAGCGCGATCGAAAGACCCTTGAGTGGGAGCGACTGACCTCCACCCGTGGCGGACGATCCGGGATAGCCGTACGACTGGTACGAGGTAGCCGGATACGGCGCGCCAGACGACGGTGGCGGCGGAGGTTGGTAGCTCACGGGCGTGAAAGGTACAAGGCCGGGGTTCGCCGGAAACGAGAACACGTTCTAGTGTCTCGGCCGTGCAGCGCTTCGCCGGACGGGTCGCGATCGTCACGGGCGGAGGCTCCGGTATCGGCCAGGCGACGGTGGTACGCCTCGCCGCCGAAGGCGCGACGGTGCTCGCGATCGATGTCGACGCAAACGGGCTGGCGTCGACCGAAGAGCTCGCCGCGAAGACTGCGCCTGGGGACTACGAGGTCACGTCGACCGTCGGCGACGTGACCGATGGTGACTTCGCGCCGGCGATCGTCGAAGCCGTCGTCGATCGCTACGGCCGGCTCGACGTCCTCGCGAACGTCGCGGGGATCCTCCGAACCGGCGTCACGCACGAAGCATCGCTCGACGACTGGGACCGCGTGCTGTCCGTCAACCTCACCGGCACGTTCCTGTGCTGCCGGGCTGCGATCCCCGCGCTGCTGGACAGTGGCGGCAACATCGTGAACGTCTCGTCGACATCGGCGCTCGCTGGTCATCCATGGGCTGCGGCGTATTCGGCATCGAAGGGCGGCGTGCTCGCACTCACGCGCACGATCGCGGTCGAGTACGGCCAACAGGGTCTTCGTTGCAACGCGGTCTGTCCTGGTTCGATCGACACGCCGATCACGCAGGACTTCGTGTTCCCGGAAGGTGTCAACACGAAGCTCGTCCGGCGGATGATGGCGTTGGACCGTCCTCGTGGACCCGAAACGGTCGCGGCCGCCATCGCCTTCCTCGCATCGGACGATGCCGCACACGTCAATGGCGAACACGTACGAGTCGACGGGGCCACCCTGTCGTGAAGTTCGCGTACGCGGCGACATGGATGGACCCGGCGTCGTATCTGCCGATGGCGCGGGCGGCGGACGAGACAGGCTGGTGGGCATGTGCCTGTTCGGAGCACATCGCCAACCCCGAGGTGACGCGCTCGAAGTACCCGTACACGGACACGGGTGATCGACGTTGGGAGCCATTCACTCCGTGGCCCGATCCGGTGGTTGCCATCGCCGCGATGGCGGCAGTGACCGAGCGCCTCAACTTCTTCACCAACGTGTATGTCATGCCGCTACGCACGCCGTTCGCTGTCGCGAAGGAGTGGGGCACGCTCGCCGTCATGTCGAGCAACCGCGTGTCGCTTGGCATCGGTATGGGCTGGATGGAAGAAGAGTTCGAGATGATGGAGCAGCCGTTCGCCCGGCGGGGCAAGCGAGGCGACGAGATGCTCGAGGTGCTACGAGGACTGTGGTCGGGTGAGTGGGTCGAGCACCATGGTGAGTTCTACGACTTCGACAAGCTCGAGATGAGTCCCGCTCCGACCGCGCCGGTGCCGATTCTCGTGGGAGGACTGTCCGAGGCCGCGTTGCGACGCGCGGCTCGCAACGACGGTTGGATCTCCGACCTGCAGTCGACCGCCGACCTCGCGGAGGCATGCGCGACATTGCGTCGCTATCGAGAAGAAGCCGGAACGGCGGAGCGTCCGTTCACAGTGATCGGGTCCGCCAACGATGCTGCTGACCTCGACGGTTACCGTCGTCTCGAAGAAGCGGGCGTCGACGTGCTGCTCACGTGGCCGTGGGTGTTCTACACGGGCTTCAGATCCGACGACCAGCAGCGTCTCGACGGCATCCGACGCTTCGCCGACGACATCATCACCAAGTTCTGACCCGTTTCCCACCCGGAGTTCCATACGGGCGGCACGGTTACGTCGAGAACGTGCGGAACACGTACTCGGCCATCGGCGTGCATTGCAGCGTCGACGTCTCGGCGAACGTGTCCATGTGGTTGTTCACCCGATCGATGTTCTGTTTCAGCTTGGTGGTGTCGCCATCCGAGCCGAAGAAGCGATGGAAGTCGAGCATGTCGTCGAAGCTCGGCGTCGCCTCGTACACGTACGAACGGATCGTCGGCGCCGTCGCCGCGTCGGTCACCGGCCGCACGACCGCGTTGCGGACGTACAACCAGAGCGGATGGATCACGAAGCTCAACGGCGTGTGCTCGCCGTGCCAGATGCGGAAGAAGTCCGCATCGGGCAGGCCGTGCTTCTTGTCGAACACCGTCGTGATGCTGAGACCAGGACTGCGCTGACCGTCGGGCCACGTCCGGTGATCGCCGTACCCGAGCGGGATCGATTCCGTCACGAGCCAGCCGTGGGTCTCGACCGCGGGCGTCCGCAGAATGATGGTCTCGGCCTCCGCACGATCGTCGAGCGAATCGAGCCAGATCGAGACCGAGCCGCACAACAGGTTGCCGGTGCCGGCTTGCGCGCCCACGCGCAGGATTGCGCCCTTCGGTTCTTCAACGAGCACTCGCACGCCGTGTGCGTTCGTTTCGAGCAGCGCAGGCCCGACCTCGTTCACCAACGCTGACGCGATCGGCTCGAGCTCTTGGTCCGCCGCCCGCCAGATTCCGTAGCAGAGCTTTTCCACGGCCTCGCATTCTGGCGCCAACCCACAGCGCATGTGCGACGTGAGTGACGCCAGAACGACAGA
>Ga0066903_100002501_pt1 | contig 14458 bp, 8 predicted proteins | sample PanSoiMetaGPlot1_FD_67491 | JGI IMG/M metagenome (GOLD analysis project Ga0066903, IMG submission 67491) | Tropical forest soil microbial communities from Panama analyzed to predict greenhouse gas emissions - Panama Soil - Plot 1 (version 2) | ecosystem: Environmental > Terrestrial > Soil >...
CTGCGCGTTGCGGGATTCCGAAGGACGGGAACGAGATGTTCCGGCTGCTGGCGGTTCCCCTCGAGGAGCGCGAACTCTTCGAGGGCCGGGCATTCTGCGAGAGCGTCGAAAGCCACGAGGCCTTTCATGTTCTGGAGCACCACCCGGCGCAGCCCTCCGCATCCGTCAAGTCGCGGCAGGGTCTGGACGTGAGGAAGCGACTGGAGGAAGACATTCTGAAGGCCGGTAAGCGATCGGAGAACATCCGCATGCCGCAGCTCCCGGATCTGCCAGAGTTCGAGGTGCTTGATGGCGGCGTTGCCTTCAATCCCTTCGAAGGAACGGATGCCGCCAAGCTTGACGTCCACGGACCACAGGCGTTTCAGAGGGGCCAGATACCTCAGATCGGGCGTCGTGATCGACCTGAGCGTCACCTCTTCGAGCGCCTCGAGCTCTCCGAGGACGTCGATGCCGTTGCTCTGGCCCTCGAGGTACAGGCGCTTCAGCGACGTGAACCGATTGAGCGCGCTCAATCGTGGCTTCTTCGAGCGCGTGGCACCAAGGCTGAGCGTGAGCAGGGCCGGTGACACGACGTCCAGCAGCCGGAAATCCTGCAGTTCGAACACGCCGAGCGACAGCGCCTCCAGGTGCGGCATATCGGCAATCGCTTCGACGTTCCGTGCCCGCATGAGGCAGTCGGCCGCAAACCGGCGAACGCGCGTCATGCGCCCCGCGAATGACAGATCGCATTCCGTCGAATAGTGGCCGTACACGCGCAGTTCGACGTCCGGGCGCACCGAGAAGAATCGATCGTTCAGCAGCGACCAGACCGGATCTTTGACGGGGGACGAGCACTGGAGCGTCTTGACGGTCGAGAGCCCCGCAAGCTGCTGGAGGTCGCTCTCCGACACCGCGCCATCGAACTCCGCCCGGCTCGGGTCCCCCAATCGCAAAGATCCCAATCGCTGAAACAGCGTCGTTGCCATCGTCAACCTCGTCCGCCTCGCTCGGCCAGCCTCGACCATTATCAACACAGCGGCGGCCGCAAAGAGAAACGTTTGAAGCGAAGCCTGGGGGGTCACCGGGCGAGGCGCAGAGGCCATTGCGGCCAGGATCGCGCGGAGCCTCTATCGCAGGAGAGCAGGAGGTTAGGAGACGCAGGAGAAGAGGAGATCAGGAGTGATGTGGTTTTCCAAGAAGATGGCTCCTGTTCCTCCTGATGCTCCTGCGTGTCTTCTCCCGATCTCCTCGAGCTCGTCGTGTCTGTCGTCGGCCTGATCGAGTAGCCGACGCCTTTACGCGGTGGCCGCGGCGCCGCTCGCCTCGGCCGGCTTCTGCGCCGCTGACGGCCTGGACGTGCGCTCCTTGAGCAGCGCGTCGGCGCGCGCGAAGAAATCCTGCAGAGAGATCTTGCCGGCGTCCACCTCGGCGAGCAGCGTGCGCTGCGCCTTGTATTCGCGGTTCTCGACGCCCGCCTTGCTCTGCAGCATCCGCCAGGCCTTGCGCCGCTCGACGCAGAAGAGCACGAGCTGCCGCGAGATCGCGCGGTACTCGACGCCGCCGTAGCTCCCCTGCACCTTGATGTACACGCCGAAGTCGGGCACGTAGGACCGGTGATCCTTCACGAGGTAGCGCCGGTACACGACGTCCTGCTGCGTGATCCGCACGAGCATGTTCTCGAGCGGAATCAGCGCCGCCGCCTCTTCCGGCTTGACCTTCTTCAGGTGGTTCCGGAAACGCGCTTCCGTCGCGCACCAGTGCGCCACGGTGTAGCGGTAGCTCTCGCTGGTCGCCTTGAACTTCGCTTCGTACCAGTCCATGTCGAGCGTCGGGTTGCCCTTGATGTCGAGCGCGTCCTGGTAGCTCTCGCCGAGGCGCGGGTTGAAGACGAACTCCGGCGCGCCGCGCGAGTCGCGCACGCGCTGCGCCTGCGTCAGCGCCATGTCGTCCGGCACGCCGTGCTCGGGCTGGCAGGTCGTGAAGCACTGCAGGAACGCCGTGCCGCGGTACTCGATGCCGTCGAGGATCGAGCGATACAGCTTCGGCGCGTTCGCGATCGACACCTGCGCGACGAAGGGGGACCCGTGGCCGGCGAGGAACGTCTCGGCGACGGTCTTCTTCTCGACGTTTTTTCCCTGCGTCGCCGTACCGAACATGTTCATGTCGTTGCCGCCGAGCATCGGCGTCGAGTCGGAGTTCTGGCCGCCGGTGTTCGAGTAGACCTGCGTGTCGAGCATCACCGCCTTCACGTTCGGGCGGTTCTGCAGGATGACTTTCGACATGTTCTGGTAGCCGATGTCGCCCATGCCGCCGTCGCCGCCGACGACCCAGACCTTCGGCATCTCGAGGATCTCCTGGTCGGTCATGACGGCGTCGCTGAAGTGCGTGTACTCGTAGTACTCCCGCGGCGTGATCACGTCCGTCTCGCGGTGCATCAGCGCGTCGAGCAGCCGCTCCGGGATCACCGACCGCCGGCCGTGATCGACGATGAAGCTTTCGCCGAGGAGCCAGCCGACCGTGATGCCGTCCTGGAAGAGCGAGTTCATCCACGGATAGGGGTGCGGGTTGTTGGGCGGCGTGGAGCCGTAGACCGTGTTGCAGCCGGTGTGCGCGGCCATCGCCATCACCGACTGGCCGTTCGCGGCCCGGCCGTCGACGGGCTGCAGGTTCTTGTGGACGAACGCCTCGTGGCGCAGGACCGCGGCCATCGCGGTGACGATCTCCTTGTCGGAGATCGGGCCGTGCGCGGCCATGCGCGCGGTGGTGTCCTTGTCGTTCTCGCCGCCGAGCCCCATCAGCAGGTGCGCGACCGCCTGGCGGAACAGGTCGTATTCCTCGCGGCTGCGCGCCTTCAGCGCGGCCAGCCGCTGCTCGCCGGCCTGCTCGAGCTCGCCGGCCTTCCGGCGGAACCGATCCGCTTTCGCGTGGAAGAGCGGACGCATGTACGCCTCGGTCACGGCCGCGACCGAACGGAGGATGCTCTTCTCGCCGCAGCCGGCGCAGGCGCCGTCGCCCGACACCAGCGCGTCGTAGTTGCGCCGCACCATCAGCATGTTGCGAAGCGTCGCGGTCTTCGAATCCTGCGGACGCACGTCGTTGTAGAGGCCCAGGTATTTCTGTGAGGTGTCGGGCAGGAGATTGAGGAACGCGGTGCCGCTCTCGTGCTCGGCGTTGACCTCCTCGGTCTCCTGCACCATCCGGAGCGCCTGGTGATCGCCGCAGGCGGTGACGCACGCGGCGCACCCCTTGCAGAGATCCGAGACGAAGATCGAGAAGATGCCGCCGGACCCCGGGCTCTTCTTCTCGGGCGTCGCGAAGATCGCATTCGCCTTCTGATACGCCATCGGCACCTTGTCGATGACGCTGAAGAACTCCTCCTTCGCCCTGGGCGAGAAGCCGTTGACCTCGTGCGTGACCTTGCGGATGAACTCCTGCGGTGGCGGCGCGTCCTTCCCGGCGATGGCCGTGCGCATCAACTCGCGCGTCCGCCTGCCGATCTCCGGCAGCAGGCCGAGCATCTTCGTCCGCTCCCCCTCGTCGCTCACGTAATGGCTCACGGCCGTCCGGAGGATCGTGTCGAGATCCTGCGAGCAGTTGGGCAGCGCCGTGTCGGGGCATACCGCGATGCACTCCATGCACTGCGTGCAGTTCTCGGGAATGTAGAGCGGCGTTTCGCGGCGGGCGACGTACTTCGACGCCGTGTCGCCGCTGCCCGCGGCCATGACGCCGAGCGCGGCGTACGCGTTGGCCGGCTGGTTGTAACCGCGCTTCGCGCGGAACATCGCGTCGAAGTCCGCGACGCGCGTCAGCGGCGTCCGTTCCGGCTGGCCCTCCGGCGCATCGATCGTCCGGCAGCCCGTGCCGCATCCCTCGCTGGCCGCCACGCTCCGCGGCATCGCGATCGGCAGGAGCGCCTTGCCGCGCAGCGTCGACCGGTCCGCCGCCTCGAGCACGCCGACGTTGATCTCGCGCACCAGCTCGAAGCCCTTCGTCATCACCTGCATGTTGGAGGTGACGACCCCCTCGCCGAGCTTGCCGAACTTCTTGACGTACTGCTTGTGCACGGCGTCGCGGAACTGCTCGGGCGTGATGCGGAAGTCGCCGAGCATCGGCGACACGGAAAAGAACGCGCCGAGGAACGCATTCCCCTGCATGCGGAGCTGGAGGTCGCCGCGGTCGGTGGCCTCGCGGGCGATCTTGAAGCCCGGCAGCGTGAAGACGCGGATCTTCTTGTCGATGATCTGCTTGCGCGCCCAGAGCGGCAGCCGCTCCCACGCGGCCTCGCCTTCTTCCTCCGACTCCCAGACGAGGCTCCCGCCTTCGGACATGCCGTCGAGCGGATTGGTGTGGGTGAAGGCCTTCGGGTCGCAGCAGAGGACGACGTTCACGTGGCGGAGATCGCAGTTGACCCGGATGCGCTCGGGCGCCGCGATCATGAAGTACGACGTCGGCGCGCCTTTCTTCTCCGATCCGTATTTCGGGTTCGCGCTGACGTGAATGATCTCTTTGGGATTGCCGAAATCGTCGACGACCTTGTCGCGGTCGTAGAGGAGGTCGTTGAGGTCGCCGATGATGGCGCCCAGGTTCTTGCCGGTGGTGATCGCGCCCCACCCGCCGACGGAATGGAACCGGACCGCGATCGCCTTGTCGGGCAGCAGCGACGGCGTGTCGTCCGACTTCACTTCGTAGGGGTGGTCGACCCCGAGCACGATGAACGACGCGCCGTCGGCGGCGCGCTTGCCGTCCTTCCGCGCGCGACGGCCCGTCGCGTATTCGTATGCGCCGATCGTGTGTTCGGGACGGAAGTCGCGCGACCCGAGCCCATACACGGCGCCGAACAGCCGCGGCATCCGATCCGGCGTCAGCGCCGGGATGCCGTCCACGCCCGGCAGCGCCCCCTGTTGAGCCTTGTTCAGCGCCGTGCGGATGTCGCGCCCCATGGGGTTGTCGCCCGCCATCGGCTCGTCGGTCCGCTCGAGGACGATCACGTTCGTCTTGCCGGCGAGCGCGCTGACCACCGCCGCTTCGGGGAACGGGCGGAAGACGTTGATGTGGATCGATCCCACGCGCGCGTGTTCGCGCTGGCGCAGGTAGTCGACCGCCGCTTCGATGTTCTCGGCCGCCGAGCCGAGCGACACGAACACCGTGTCGGCGTCTTCACATTTGTACTGGCTGACGAGGCCGTAGTAGCGGCCGGTGAGCGCCGCGAAGTCCGCGTACGCCGCTTCGAAGAAGTCGAGGATCGGCTCGGTGAAGTTGTCGCGCCGCGCCACCACGCCCTGCATGTAGTGCTCCTGGTTCTGCACGGGACCGAGGAGCACGGGGTTGGTGAGGTCGATCATCTTCGGCACGCGGCGGCGCGTCGGGCCGAACAGCTTGCGCTGACTCTCGGTCGGGCACGCGATGATGTCCTCGGGCGCGCCGAGATACTCGCGGATCAACTGCGATTCGTGCTTGTAGAACGTGCGCTCGAGATGTGACGTGAGGAACCCGTCCATGACGTTCATGCCCGGCGTGAGGCTCAACTCGGTCACGCGCCGCACGATCAACGCCTGGTCGGCCGCCTGCTGCGCGTCCTTGCCGAACGCGATGATCCAGCCGGTGTCGAGCGCACCATACACGTCGTCGTGGCCGCAGTGCACGTTGAGCGCGTGCTTCGTCAGCGCGCGCGCCGCCACCTCCAGCACCATCGTCGAACACTTGCCCGGCGCGTGGTAGTACTGCTCGACGCCGTAGACGACGCCCTGGCCGGACGTGTAGTTGACGACCCGCTTCCCACAGACCGAGTGCGCGATGGCGCCGCCCTGCGCCGCGTGCTCGCCTTCGGCCTCGATCGCGATCGTGTTCCGGCCGAACACGTTCAGATGCCCTTCGGCGAACGCCTGCTGGTACAGCTCGCCCCCTTCGGTAGACGGCGTGATCGGGTAGAACACTCCCGCGTCGGCGATGCGCGTTTCGGTGTGGTACGAGACGAGCTGGTTGCCGTTCGCGGTGACACGGATTCCTGGATAGCGCGGTTTCTCGGTCATGGAGTCCTCGCCCCCCAATCCCGGCAGCGGCCGCAGGTCTCGGTCGTGTCGAGGGGACCGGTATGCGCTGGATGCGTGCAGCTCCACGGCGCGTCCCACGCGCTCAGCCAGACCGGAAATACAGTGTTGAGAGTGGGATCTCCCCAACGGCAGGACTGTGGAGTCCTCCCCGGTTGAGGAGCGTTACGGCCCGCGGCACCCGTCGACCAATCCATGGGGGTATTCGCCATGGAGCACCTTCCTGATCGAACCGAAGTTCAGAGCCAGCCGAGTGAGTACGTTTATACACCCGCGGCGGCCCGGACACCACCGGACCGTGCTGTAACGCGACGGGCGCGATCGTCACCATGTGGGCAAGGAGAATCTGCATGGCCCCTCCCACGCCCACCGTCATTGCGACCGGTTTCGCCGACGCCGTCGGCTGCGACTATCAGTCGAGCCAGAACCGCCTGATCGTGGCCGACGCCGGTAACGGCAAGCTCTCCGCGGTCAACGTCGCCACCCACGCGATCACGGTGCTCGGCACCGGTTATCACTCGCTCGGCGACGTCGTCGTGAGCAGAGACGACGTCCACGCCTACGTCGTCGATCAGTCGGGCGGCGTCGGCACGCTCATGCGAATCGACCTCGCCAACGCCAACCGCGTGCATGCGCACGTCATCGCCGCCGTGCCCAACCAGCCGGGGCAGATCGCGCTCGACGAGGCACACGGCTTCGCCTATATGCCGGAGTTCGGCCCGGCCGGGCGTCTGATCCGGATCGCCCTGAGCACCGGTACGCAGAGCGTCGTCGCCACGGGTCTCAGCAACGTTCGGGGCCTGCTGATGACGAGGGACGGCCGGTTCGCGTACGTCTCCGAAGACACGGGCCGCGTCCGCCGCTTCGACCTCGTCGCTCACACCGACGTGGTGATCGCATCCGGTCTCGGCGGCCCGCGCTATCTGACGTTCGCCGACGCCGGCGAGGCGGTGATCCTGGTGCCGGCGCCGAACCCGGTTCCGGGGCTCGTCAAGAAAATCGATCTGACGACCACGCCGGCGACGGTGACCACGATCGCCGTCAACACGCCGCACGACCCCTACGAAGTCGCGGTGTTGTCGCCGGAGAAGCTGCTCATCACCAGCGCCCGCGACATCAGCCTGGTGGATCTCACCAGCAGCGTCTACAGTGCGGCGGGTCCCGTCTTCCTCGGCATCGGTTTCGTGCCCTTCGATCGCATCACGACCGGCGCGTTCCCCGGATACGCCGACACCACCGTCGACCCGACGTATTTCTTTCAGGTGAAGGACGCGCCGTTCGGCGGCACGCTGCCGCTGATGCTCAATCACGACAAGATGCGTACGCTCGGCGCCGCTTATTACAAGGTGATGGCGGGGCCGGCTGCCTTGCCGGTGGAATCGCACCAGGCCTACACCGACTATCTGTGGAACGTGCCGCTCAATCGTTTCGAGTTGACGACGATCGTGCCGGTCAGCGGTTTCTACCCGGTCCATCAGGTCGGCCAGGTCTGGTACAACTACTGGCTGGGCCTGCGACTCGACACGTCGGCGATGGCGAGCGCGCTCAATGTGATCAGCATCCGGCTGTTCAACGCCGCCCACGTCGAGATCGGTTCGGCGGCCGATCCGGGGCGCAGCGTGCAGGTGATGATCGACAACACGTACCCGACGGCGCTCATCGGCGCGATCAAGCACGACGGCAGCGACGTGCCCGTCTGCGCGATCGTCAACTCCGGCAGCAGCACGTTCCAGTTCGAGGTGACCGCCGAGGCGGCGAAGCACCTGCGCGCGTGGAGTCTGACGGCGCTCTGGGGGGACAACAAATCCGCAGCGGTGGCGGGCGACGACTACAGTCACCACGTGGCGGCGAACCGCCTCTGGACCGGCATCCACGCGGTGCTGCAGCCGCCCGCGCCGTGGAACGCGTCGGTGGCGACCGATCCCACGTCGACGCGCTGCGCGCACACGTTCTATTTGAGCGTGACGGATCGCGTGATCGACGGCTACTACTACATCCACGGTTCGGTCGACTATCACAAGTCGATCACGATCTGGCTGTAGCTCGCGCGTCCAGCGCGATGACTCAGCGCCGCGCTAATGCGGCGAACGCCGCGTAGAACACGCTGTCAGGACACAACTCCGGCGTGAGGATGCGCTGCATCACCAGTCCCTCGATCAGGACATGGATGACGCGCACGAGATCCTCCGGCGGCATGGGCAGTTCTGCCGGATCGAACTCGCGCAGCCACTCCGCGCCGAACTCGTAACTGTCTTTCGTGACCGCGACGACCCTGGACCGTAGTTCCTTCTTCTTCAGCGCGTAGGCGAGTCCGGTCAGGCGCCCGACCGCCGCGAGCGCGCGCTCGTCGACAGCGGCAAGCGTCGCCCTCGCGAAGGCCTGCATTGCCTCGGCGAAGGTTGCGCCGGGCGGGACCTTCGGCGCGATCGGCGGCCAGTAGGTCTGGCCCAGCGCGATGAACAAGTCCTCGCGGTTCTTGAAGTTGCCGTAGATCGCGCCGGTCGTCATGCCGGCCCGGTGCGCGACCTTTTCGAGCGTCGTCCGTTCGTACCCCCGCTCGCGCACGAGCGCGCGCGCGGCCTCGAGCAACGCGGCCCGCGTGCGCTCCCGTTTGTCGCCCTTCGGCTTCCCGCGTGGCGATTCTCTTTTTTCCCTTGCCATCGACAATAAAATAGTACATTTATTTTATAATTTCAATACGAGATCGCCGAGACGACGCGAAAAGGTGGCTGGCACCTTTGCCGGAAAGGTGCCAGCCACCTAAGGAGAAGTCACGTATGACTGGGAAGCACCCGATGACTGTGAAGAACCCGATTGAAGCCGCGCTCCTGGCGGGAGTCGAGGCGGGGGAGTTTGCCGGCGCCGCCGCGCTGGTCTGGCGAGACGGGGCAGTCCGCGAGGTCGCGACGGTCGGCACGCGCGACCTGGTGTCCGGCCTGCCAGTCGAGCGCGACACGATCTTCCGCATCGCGTCGCTGACGAAACCGGTCACGACCGTCGCCGCGCTGACGCTGTTCGACGAGGGGCGCTTCGATCTCGACGAGCCCGTCACGGCGTGCGCGCCGGAGCTGGCGCACATGCGCGTGCTGCGCGATCCGAACGGTCCGCTCGATGAGACCGATGAAGCCGCGCGCCCCATCACGTTCCGCGATCTGCTGACGCATCGCTCCGGCTTCGCGTATGGCGAGCTGTGCCGCGGCCCGATCGGACGCGCGCTCACAGAAACGCTCGGCCCGCAGATCGACAACCCCCTCACGCCCGACGCGTGGATGGCCCGCCTGGCGACGCTGCCGCTCGTCGATCAGCCAGGCGCCGGGTTTCGCTACGGTCTCTCGACGGACGTGCTCGGATTCCTGATCGCGCGCCTCGACGACGCGCCGCTCGGCGCGGTGCTGGATCGACGAGTCTTTGGTCCGCTCGGGATGCGTGACACCGGTTTCACGGTCCCGCCGCAGAAGCGGGATCGCCGCGCGGGACTCTGCGGATTCGACAATGACGGCCGCCTGACCGCGCTGACGGAAACGCCCGGCGGTCACGCGCTGGCGCGGCGCCCCGACGGCATGACGTTCGAGTCAGGCAGCGGAGGCCTCTGGTCGACGCTCGACGACTATCTGGTGTTCGCGCGCATGCTGATCGGCGATGCGCCGGCGGGCGTGGATCTCCTGCGTCCGGCGACGCGCGCGATGATGACGTCGAACCAGCTGACGCCGGAGCAACGCGCCGTGACGCGCATGTTCGGGCGGCCCATCTTCGCCGCGGGCCATGGCTACGGCATGGGCGTGGCGGTCGTCATGGAACCGGAGAAGGCGGATCCGCTGCAGTGCCGCGGCGGCGCCAGTACGATCGGCTGGCCGGGCGCGTTCGGCGGCTGGTGGCAGGCCGATCCGAACGACGGATCCGTGCTGATCTTCCTCGCGCACAACATGGTGGACCTGCAGCAGATGGCGCGCGGGATCGGCCTCGGCGTCTGGAGCGCGATCGCGACGTTTCACCAGCTCACGCATGATCCGTCGGCTGGGACGGCCTGATGCGCTCGAGAATCCACGGCCGAGGCGCCAGCCGATCGGCCGTGGATGGACCGGCGACCAGCCGCATCACGGCCTGCGCCAGCGCGGTCAGACCGGACCACAGGAAGAGGTCGAGCAGCGCGAGGCCGGTGCCAAGTGAGGCGGCGACCAGGTCGGGTCTGAGCGTCGCGATGACGAAATCGCGCACCGTGCCGAACACCGCCACGACGACGAGAAACCACACCTCGCCGCGCCACCTGAAACGGCGCAGGATCCGCCAGCCGATGAGCGATAGCCCGGCCCACAGCAGCACGATGATTGGATACATCAGCACGGGGCCGTAGCGGTGGTCCACCGACGGGTAGTGCCAGAACCCCAGCGTCTGGAACAGCACTTCGATTCCGACGCCGACGCCGGCGACGGCGAGTCCGCCCGCCAGCGATCCAAGGAAGCGCCGGCGGGGCGCGCGAATCAGGTGGGTGAGCGTCAGGACGGCGACGAGATAGAAAGCCGAGACCGACAGGAGGAGGCGTGTCGTCATTCTGCACCGTGTTGGCTTCGCAGCACCGAAGCGGCTATCGTTGGTCAGCCTCAGTATGGAGCAACGTTCACGAATCCTGATCCTGTCGGCGTCGGCAGGCGCCGGACACGTCCGTGCCGCGCAGGCCGTCGAGCAGGCCGTGCTGGCGAACGGCGCCGGCGACGTTCGTCATGTCGACGCGCTCGATCACACCACGAAGATGTTCCGCCGCTTGTATCAGAAGGCGTACATCGATCTCGTGAACGATGCGCCCCAGGCGCTGGGGCTGCTCTACGATCACCTCGACAAACCCTGGAAGTACGAACGCCGGCGGCTGGCGTTCGATCGGCTCAACACGCGGCCGTTCGTCGAGCTGATCAAGCACTACGATCCCGCGTGGGCGGTCTGCACGCATTTCCTGCCGGCCGAGATCGTGTCGTGGCTCAAGGCCCGGCGGCGGCTCCGCGCGCGGCTGGCGGTTGTCGTGACCGACTTCGACGTGCACGGGATGTGGCTGTATCGCCACGTCGATCGCTACTTCGTGGCGCTCGAGGAGACGCGCGAGCACCTCGCGCGTCTGGGTATCCCCGCTGAAAGCATCACGGTCTCGGGCATTCCGATCGACCCGCAGTTCGCTGCAGCATTCGACAAACGGGCGCTGCGCCGGAAACACGGGCTCGACCCGGACCGCACGACGATCCTGATCTCCGCAGGAGGCTTCGGCGTCGGCCCGGTCGAACGGATCGTCGGCAGCATGCGGCAGCTCACGCACCCCGCCCAGGTCGTCGTCATCTGCGGACGCAGCGAGGACCTCAGGCGTCGCGTCGATAAAGTCGCCGCAGCGCCAGGCGGCGGCGCCGTCACGATCAAAGTGATCGGATTCACCACGGAGATGCACGAACTGATGGCGGCGGCGGACCTGCTGGTAGGGAAGCCTGGCGGCCTCACCACGTCCGAGGCGCTCGCCCGCGGACTCGCGCTCGTCGTCGTCAACCCGATCCCCGGTCAGGAGGAACGCAACGCCGATCACCTGCTGGAGCAGGGCGCGGCGATTCGCTGCAACAACCTGCCGGTCATCGCCTGGAAGATCGATCGCCTGCTCGACGATCCCGCGCGCCTGTCGCAGATGCAGGAACGCGCCAAGCGATTGGGACGCCCCGCCGCCGCAAACGAGATCGCTGACGCGCTCCTGCCGGCAGCGCCGCTTGCTACCGTCTGAGTAGAATTGAGCGGTGAGCAACACCGTCGAAGTGCTGGTTCTCGATCTGCTCGAGTGGGTCGCCCGCTCCGATCGTTCGTACGACGAGACGATGGAGGCGTGGCGGACCTCGTGCCCGCGACTGCCGGTGTGGGAGGAGGCGACCGACCGCGGCCTGATCGCGATCGAGTGCGTCGACAACCAGCCGCGCGTCCGTGTGACGCCCGCCGGCGCCGAATGGCTGACGCAGTGCCGGCCGGACCGCATGGCGTGATCATCCAGGTCACGATCTGGAACGATCACGTCGCCGACAGAAGTACTGAGATATCCACGCCACTCCCTCCACTTCATCGACATGAGCGACGCGTCGCGACGACGCGTCCATGGACAGGAGTAGCGGACTATGGGTCTCACAGTGGTCTTCAGTCCCAACGTCATCAATTTCGGTGCTGTCCATCCCGGAGAATCCGGGCCGGACATCTCTGTGTTTTCCCCCGAATTCACGAGCTTCGCGGGAGGCGTTCAGCTCAAGTCGTCACCAACGGACACTCGCGTCACGGCGGCCGTCCTTGCCGGTTCGCCGGTGTTCAAAGTGAGAGACGTCATTGCCCTGGAGGAACAGACGGTTCCAGTCGACTGCAGCGAACTGCCGCATGGATGTGGTGGGCACAGGCCGCCCACGACAACCGAGCTCGTGCGGGTTGCCGAATCCGATGGCTCGACACCTCTTGGTATCAAGCGCGGTCAAACCCTGCTGGTTCGGGTCGTTTACACGGCGCCGTCGGGCGACGCAAGCCCCACAGGCACGCTTTCAATCAAAGGGGAAGGGTGGGATCCGGTAGAAATACCTTTGTCTCTGTCGACCGCACAAGTAAAGACAGATTTTCCAGTGTCGCTCAGTATCGTGCAGGGACAAGTGGCAACGGTGCCGATCACGGTCAGGTCGATCGCTGGACCAGACACGGCGGTCACGTACGAAATTTCCCGAACGCAGCTACACACCGGACTCAAGATAGTGCCTTCGGACATATTCGTTCACTCGCATGAGGTGCATCCGGCGTTCCTGACATTCCAGGCTGATGCCGATGCCCCGCTTGGTTTCAACGCCGTCGCCATCGATCAGGTTGCATTTGGACGAATCGGCACCTTTGTTCAAGTGAACATCCTTGCTGCCCCTCCCGTCGACGCGCTGGCGATCGCGACACAGAAAATCAACGACAAATATGCCCAACTGGGAGGACGCCGTTCTCCTCTTGGCCGACCCATACTTCCCGGTGCGCCTGTACAGTCTTCAGGAAATCGTTTCTTCACCAACTATCGCGGCGGGCAGATCACCTTTTCGGTGGAAGAGGGTGTCGTCGCACATCAGACGTTCGAGACGACCGTGCGTTACCGCGGAATACATTGCTTCGGAAAGAGCGAAGCGGTCGACGAACCATACGCCATCGTCGGCGTGTACACCCCGGACAGCCCGGATACCGTGATTGTCAAGAAGTTCCCGAAGGACAGAACGAGCTACGAGAATTTCGTCAGTTCAACCGACGAGTCGGCCTCAGATGATGTGAGAACCTTTGCAACCCCGCAGGACATCGCGATCTCCTGCACGGTCATGGAGCACGATTCGGGCGATCCCGATCGGGCGGCTGCTGCCGTCGAGGGCGCCCTCAAAAAGGCGGCGGGTGACTCGGGTGTGGCGTCTGCCGGAGACATCAGCGTCTTCACCGGAATCCTCGACGACCTTGGGATCCCAGGTTTGATCGCCGACGTTCTGGGGGTCGGCGATGACGTGATCGGCGTGCAGACGCTGCAGATCCACTTCACGGAACTGGAACCCGGGCCGCCATTGCGGAAGTTCCAGCAGGTGTCCTTCAATTTCGAGTCGCCGCTGCTGACCGACGGAGACGCGTCCTATAAGATCTATTTCGAAGTCTTTACATCGAGGAAAGACCCAGAAACGAGACTCTGACCTTTGCGTTTCGACCGGAGCGCCTCACGTGAACGTCACGATCCTGGACGACTACTTCGACACGCTTCGAACGCTGGCGTGCTTTCGCACGCTCGACGGACACCGCGTCACGATCTGGAACGATCACACGGATGACGTCGACACGCTCGTCGATCGGCTTCGCGACGCCGACGCGCTCGTCCTGATCCGCGAGCGGACGCGCGTGTCGGCCGCGCTTCTCGAGCAGCTTCCGCGGCTGCGCCTGATCAGCCAGCGCAGCGTCTATCCGCACATCGACGTCGACGCCTGCACGCGACTCGGCATCGTCGTGTCGTCGGACATGCATGCCGGGACGCCGTCGTACGCGGCGGCCGAGCTGACGTGGGGATTGGTTCTCGCGGCCATGCGTCAGATCCCGCAGCAGGCCGCCGCGCTGAAAGCCGGAATCTGGCAGACGGGGGTAGGGCGCACCCTGCGCGGGCTCACGCTGGGGATTTACGGCTACGGGCGTATCGGGGCGACCGTCGCCGGCTACGGCAAGGCGTTCGGCATGAACGTGCTGATCTGGGCCAGAGACGCGTCTCGCGAACGCGCACGCGCCGAGGGATGGCAGCCGGCGTCGTCGAAGGAACGCTTCTTCGAGGACTGCGACGTGCTGTCGCTTCATCTGCGGCTCCTGGACGCCACGCGCGGCATCGTACGGGCGGAAGATCTCGCGCGGATGAAGCCGACGGCGCTACTCGTCAACACGAGCCGTGCCGG
>Ga0066903_100002502_pt1 | contig 14457 bp, 10 predicted proteins | sample PanSoiMetaGPlot1_FD_67491 | JGI IMG/M metagenome (GOLD analysis project Ga0066903, IMG submission 67491) | Tropical forest soil microbial communities from Panama analyzed to predict greenhouse gas emissions - Panama Soil - Plot 1 (version 2) | ecosystem: Environmental > Terrestrial > Soil >...
CGATCTCTGGCTCAGGCGCGCGCTTGCCGCGGCCGGAGACGAGCTTGATCAGCACGACGGCGCCGACGGCGATCAGCACCCACCAGTACCATTCCATGCTCCGCGTTGCTCCTCAGCTAAGGAAAAGTGCCTCACGTGACCTTTATCACCGGGTCCGGCGCTGCTCTACCGCGCGCAAGGCTTTCAGCGTTGCCTGGGCCCCCCTGAGGTCGCCGCGCTCGCCCTGGACCAGGCGCAGCCGGTGATAGCACCCCGCAAGCTGGTCGAGCAGCACGGCATTTTCGGGATCGCGCTCCAGGTTCCGCTCGGCGATGGCCAACGCGGCGCGGCGGGAGGCCTCGGCGCCGGCGAGGTCGCCGCGCCCGCGCTGCACCTCGGCGAGATCGCCGTAGCAGGCGGCGAGATTGTTCTGATAGCCGGCGTGGCCGGGATCGTGCCGCGCTGCGTCCTGCAGCACCGCGATCGCCGCCTGCAGCGACGCCTCGGCGGCGGGAAGCTCGCCGCGTTGGCGCTGCATGCGGGCGACAAAGTTATGCCCGAGCGCCAGCTCGTGCCACCACGACGCGCCCTGCGCATCGTCCGCGCCGAATTGCTGCGCAATGGCCAGGCCCGCATGATACGAGCGCTCGGCGGCGTCGAGATCGCCGCGCGCCTCGCACACCCGTCCCAGGATCAAGTGACGCAAGGCCAGGTCGCTCTGCCAGTCGGCGTTGGCCGGCGCCTGCCGCACCAGGCGCTCGCCGATCACCAGCGCGGCGCGTCCGGCGATCTCGGCATCCGCGATGTTGCCGCGCGCGAGCAGCACCTCCGCCAGCATGTGGCAGGCGCCCGATACATCGCGCTGCCAGCCGGTGTTGTCGGGATCGTCGCGGGCGAGGCGATCGACGATCGCCAGCGCTGTCCGCAGCGACGCCTCGGCCGCGGCGTGATCCTCGCGGCGGGTCTGCACCAGGCCGAGGTTGCGGTGACCGATGAACAGCGCGTGGCGCCACTGCCTGTTGTCGGGTGCGCGGTCGGTCAGGCGCTCGAGCACCGCGATAGAGGCCCGCGCGGAGGCTTCCGCGGCCACCAGGTCGCCGCGCGAGGCCTGCAGCCGCCACAGCGCCCCGTGGATGGTCGAAAGGTCGAACTGGCGGTCGAGGTCTGCCGGCTGCCGCGCCGCCAGGCGCTCCTCGATGTCGAGTGCCGCGCGGTAGGACGCCTCGGCAGCGGCGGCATTGCCCTGCGCCAGCTCCGCATCGCCCACATTGGCGTGACCGATCGCGAGGTCGCGCTGCCATTCCGCCGCGTGCGGCTGCGCGGCCGCCACGCGCGCCACGACGGCGAGGCTCTGCTTGAACGCCTCCGCGGCGGCGACGACGCGGCCCTGCGCCAGCCGCAGCTTGCCGATGTGGTTGAGCCCGACCGCGTGGTCGCGCTGCCACTCGAGAACATCGGGTTGAGCGCGGGCCAGCCGGTCGGAGATGGCGGCCGAGCGCTGGTACGAGGCCTCGGCTTCGCCCAGGGCGCCGCGCGCCGCCTGCACCTCGCCGAGGCGGGAATGGCTGGCGGCACGCTGCACGTCGAAGCGGGCCTGCATCGCCGGATTGACGGCGGAGAGCGCGTCGAAATAGTCCGCGATGCGACGCGCGAGCATCTCCTGCGTGTCCAGCGGGGCGCGCGTGCGCAGCGGATCGAAAACGTGATAGATCAGGCGCTGGGCGGCGTACTCCTGGTACGAGAGGATGTCCTGGTCCGACTCATCGGCGCCATCCGCGTCGAGCAGGTGCAGCACGCGCGCGAGGCCGCTCTGCGCTCCGTTGCGCGCCGGCAGCAATGCCGTTTCGATGAGAACGCGGGTCGCGCCCTGCTGCTCGGCCGGTGTCAGGTCGCCGCCGTACCAGCGGATGGCGCGCGGCCAATCCTCGCTGGCGAGCAGATGCACCATGGTCTCGCTCTCCCGCAGCTCGTCGTCGGAGGGCAGGCCGAGCAGATGATCGGCGATCGCGGCGTTGAGCGCGGTCTCGCGCAGGCCGCAGGCCGTGAGGTGCAGCCGGGCGGCGACGCGCATCTGCCCGTGATTGAAGTCCCATTGCGCGAGCGCGGCGCGCCGGCGCAACTGCCCGCGGAACAGCCGGCGCAGCTGGGCGAAGCGCAGCTCGTCCCACGGCTCGCCGGCGAGGCGCGGCAGCAGCGCGCGGAAATCGCCTTCGCGCCAGCCGCCACGGCCGACCGCGATCAGGGCGAGAAAGTTGCGAGCGAGGCGCGCGCCGAACAGCTCCTCGGCGCGCGCGAAGGTCTCCCGGTAGAGCGCGGGAATGCCCGCCGGCAGGCGCGCGATGATGTCGAGCATCAGCGCGCGCAACCGCTCGCCGGGCTCGCCCTCATAGTCGCGCTGGACGCGCGCGAAGTCGTCGGCGTCGAGCAGGTTCAGCTCCTCGACCGCGAGCACGAGCCAGAGCGGATTGCCCCAGGCCGCCGCCGCGGTCTCGGTTGCGCCCGACTTGGTGGCGCCGGTTTTGCCCAGCAGCGCCGCGATCACGTCCGGCTCGAACGTGCGGTGGTAGCGCTGGCAGATCGCCGCGATGATGCCGCGCGCCTCGCCGCGGTCGAGCGGCGGCAAGGGCAGCGATGCGATGCCGGCACGGTCGTAAAGCGCCTGCGACGCCTCGCCGGGGATGGCGGTCGTGATCAGGCGCGCATTGGCCGGCCATGGGCGCGGCAGCCAGGTGGCGAAGCGTCCGCGCGTCGTGGCCTCGAGCTGGTCGAGTGCATCGACCAGCACGACCACGCGCCGCTTAAGGGACAGGCTGGCGATGAGCGAGCCGAAGACCGCTTGCACGGCCGGCGGATCGGCATTCTCGGCCAGCGCCGGGACGACGCCGAGCGCAGCCGCGAGCTCGTCGATCCAACGCCGCAGCATCATATCGACCGACGCGGACTGAACGCTGGCGCCGGCCGCGTGCGCCAGGACAAAGGCATCGGTGCTGGCGAGCCGGCGGTAGAGCTCGCCGAACAGGGCGCTCTTGCCCGAGCCGGCTTCGCCGGTGATGCAGATGCCCGCCGCAGCGTCGGCCGACGTGGACGCGGCGGCAAGATCGCTCAGGCGCGCGAGGATCTCCTGCCGGCCGACGAAGCCGCGCGCGCGATCCTCGGCGAAATCGTCGAGCGCGTTGCGCTCGACCTGCTGCCAGGGGAGATCGACGTCGCCACCTGCGAGGGCCGTCGCCGCTTCGGTCTCTGCCGCCAGCTCGGACCAGATGTCGTCGAGCACCATGCGGCCCCAGGCTTCGAGCCCGGCGACCCGATGATGCTCGAAGTCCCACGCCGCGGCATAGGGCCGGACGCGATCCGGCAGCAAGCTCTCGATGCGCCGCTTGAGCGCGGCCAGGCGCGCGCGGCGGTCGGGTGCGGCGAGGTCGTCAGCGCGGGCGTAGGCTTCGGAATAGAGCGCCGCGGTGGGCGCAGGCATGTCGCGATATGGCAAGGGGTCGCGGAGATAGAACAGGCTGCGCGGCTGCTGCGCGCGATCGGCCAGCACGCCGAGCTCGATCTCGAGGTCGGTGACGCTGCGCCCGGTAATGTCGGCGGAGAATCCGGCCTCGCCGGCCGCCGCCCTGACGCGGTCAGGCGGCGGCACCCAGCCGTATCGGTCGCCGAGGAGGACGATCAGGAACGGCCGGCAGCGCGCCACCTCGGCGAGACAGACCTTGAGCACGTGCAACTCGCGCGCTGCTTCGTCGTCGCGCTGCGCGGCGGTGGCGATGCCGACGCGCAGATCGACCCATTCGAGATGATGGCGACGCGCGCGCAGGCGCTCTTCCAACTCGGGAAACACGCGCGTGCGCAGATAGTCGCGCTCCGCCTGCATGTCGACGAACGTGCTGCTGATGAAGATCGGGCGCGCTTGCCACATGGGCGCTACGAGCAGCACCGTCCCGTCATCGCCAGTGCCACCCGCTCCTCCTCGCTGAGCTGCTCGTGCGCGTGGTCTTGGCTGTGCACGTGCGCCGGCGCGGGCACCGGCACGCCGGTATCGGCGATCGGCTCGTCGTGCGGCAGGCCCTGCGCGCGCATCTCGGCGCGGCGCTTCTGTGTCGCCGGCGCGTCGATCTCGTTGCTGCCGGCAACGAACACCGTGCCGTAATCGCGCTCGGCCGCGGCGCGGCTCACGTAGCCGCAGCGCACGTCGCGCGCCAACGCGCCGAGATCGCGCTCGAGGGGCGAGCCGAAGCCGCCGCCACCACCCGAGCGCAGCACATAGGCGTCGCCGACATGCAGCACCTGGTTGAGCGCCTTGCCGTTGTGGAAGCGCTGCTCTTGCGCCGCGCCGAAGCGCGCGATGGCGACACCGTTGCCCAGGCCCGAGAGCCCGCCCGCGAGCCCCCACGGCTTGCACTTTACGCGATCCATCTGCGAGTTGAAGCGAATGTCGTGGCGCGCCTGCACCACCTGCTCGCAGCCGAGCCCGCCGCGGAAGCGCCCGGCGCCGCCGGAATCCGGCCGCAGCGCATAGCGCTCGACCAGCAGCGGATATTTCGCCTCGACCTGCTCCGACGGTCCGTTGTGGGTGTCGCCGTCGTTCATCGCGATGGTCGAGTTGTTGCCGTCGCTGTCGTGCTTGGCGCCCCAGCCGCCGCCGATCAGCCCGCCGAGATAGATGTAGAAGCTGTCGTCCCGCGGGCGGCGGCCGTTGACGCGGCCGACCACGAGATCGGCGTGGTGCCCGGCCATCACCTGGTCGGGGATCGCTCCCGCCAGCGCCTTGAAGATCGTGTCGATCACCGTCATCGGATAGGTCATCCACATGCGCATGGCGGCAGGCTTGAGCGCGCTCACCACGCGGCCCGGCGGCAGCACGATGTCGAGCGCGCGGAACTGGCCGTCATTGATCGGCAGCTCGAGCGGCGAGGTCAGGCACTTGAACGCCACCTGGCAGCACGAGCGCCCCGCGGTCTCGCCGGAATTGTAGAAGCCCGCGACCTGCTTCGACACGTCGCTCAAGTCGACCTGCATGCGGTCGCCCTTGACCGTCACGCGCACGCGGATCGGCACCCGCTCGCCGATCTTCACGCCGTCGTCGTCCATGAACGATTCCGCCTCGTAGACGCCGTCGGGGATGGCGGCGACGCGGGCGCGGGCGCGCGCCTCGCTGTGGTCCATGATCGCGGCGATGCCGCCGAGCACGGCGTCGCGGCCGTATTTCTGCAGCATCTCGAGGAAGCGCCGCTCGCCGGTCTTGACCGCCGCAACCTGGGCGCGGAAATCGCCCATGGCGCGCTCGGGCAGCCGCACGTTCATCCTGATGATGTCGATCAGCTCCTCGTTCGGCACGCCCTGGCGATAGATCTTCACGATCGGCATCTGCAGCCCTTCGGAGAAGATGTCGGTGGTGGCGCCGTCGAGGGTGCCGCCGACGTCGGGCCAGTGCGCCATGCAGCAGGAGAACGCCACGACCTCGCCGTCCCAGAAGATCGGCACCGTGAAGGTCATGTGATAAAGGTGGCTGCCGGTGATGTAGGCGTCGTTGGTCAGCAGAATGTCGCCGGGTTCGAGCCTGGCGAGGCCGTAATGCGCGATCTTGGCCTTCACCGTGTCGCTCATGCCGCGGATGAACATCGGCAGGCCGAGCCCGATCGACACGGTGTTGCCCTGCGCGTCGAACAGCCCAACGGTGAAGTCGAGCGCCTCGTAGATGATCATGTTGTAGGCGGTGCGCATCAGGTTGGTCTTCATCTCCTCGGTCGCGGCGATGAGACCGTTGCGCACGATTTCGGTGGTGACGGGATCGATGCGGGCGGCGGTGGCGCTCGTTCGGGGCTTTGTTTCCGCGCCCATGCTCAGCTCCGCAGAATCTCGATCACGAGGTCGCCATAGGCGTCGACGGTGACGACGTCGCCGGGATGCGCCACGGTCGTCGAGGCATATTCCTCGATCAGCGCCGGCCCGGCGATGCGATTATTGGCAAGCAGCTGGGCTCGATCATAGCTCGGCGTGTCGACGCTGCGCCCCATTTCCGCAAAGTACACCGGTCGCGTGCCACGAAACGCAGCCTGCGGCGGCGCGCTCTCGCCCCTGGCGATCGGCTCGAACGCGGGCTTGCGCAGCGCTCCGGTGACGGCGCTGCGCAAGCTCACGATCTCCGCCTTTTCCGCCGGCGCGGAATAGCCGTAGCGGGTGGCATGCACGGCGTCGAAGCGCTGCTTGATGCCGTCGCGATCCTCGCGCTGGAACAGCTCGATCGGCAGCTCGACCGTTGCGGCGTGCTCCTGCCCGACATAACGCATGTCGGCCGAGCGCTGCACCATGATGCCGGCGACGGGAATGCGGCTCTTCTCGATCGCATCGCGCCCGCGCCGCTCGATCTCGGAATAAGCGCTCTCCATCGTCACGAACGACGCGCCGGCAAGCGGCGTGAACCACGTGTTGACGAAGTCGCGCCGCAGGTCCGCGACCAGCATGCCATAGGCGGAGAAATGCCCCGGCGCGCGCGGGATCACGACCTTGGCGATGCGCAGCTCGCGCGCCACCATCGCGGCATGCAACGGGCCAGCGCCGCCATAGGCGACCAGCGTGAAATCGGCGGCATCGAGGCCGCGCTCGGTAGTGACCCAGCGCACCATGTGCGACATCTTGGTGGTGGCGATGCGCAGAATGCCGTCGGCGGCCTGGATGAGATCGAGGCCGAGCGGCTTTGCGACGCGCTCCTCCAGAGCGCGCGCGGCGCCGTCGACGTCGAGCCGCATCTCGCCGCCGAGGAAACGATCGGCGCCGAGCCGGCCGAGAATGAGGTTGGCGTCGGTGATGGTGGGCTCGGTGCCGCCTTGCCCGTAGCAGACCGGGCCTGGCTGGGCACCCGCGCTTTCCGGCCCGACATGCAGCGCGCCGGTTTCCACGCGCGCGATCGAGCCGCCGCCGGTGCCGACCTCCTGGATGTCGATCATCGGGATCTGCACGGGCAGGCCAGTGGCATAGCCGCCGATCAGTGCGCTGCCGGTCATCAGCACCTGGCGTTGGTGGATGACGCCGGCCTTGGCTGTCGTGCCGCCCATGTCGAAGGCGATGGCATGCTCGAGCTCGATGCTGTCGCACAGCGCCTTGGTGCCGATCACGCCCGCGGCGGGGCCGGACTCCAGCATCTTGATGCAGGCGCTGCGCGCCTCATCCACGGCGAACAGCCCGCCGGTCGACTGCACGATCAGGAAATCGCCGTCGAAGCCGGCGGAGCTGAGGTGCTCGCCCATCTCGCCGAGATAGCGTCGCACCCGCGGGCCGACATAGGCATTGGCCGCGGCGGTCGAGGTGCGCTCGAACTCGCGATACTCCTGCGACAGCTCGTGCGAGGCGGTGACGAACAGCTGCGGATAGCTGTCCGCGATCATCGCCTTCACCCGCTGCTCGTGCGCGGGATTGCGATAGGAGTGCAGGAACAAAATGGCGATCGCCTGCACGCCCTGCGCAACCGCATCGGCGACGGCGGCGCGCACCTGGTCCTCGTCGAGCTTGATCAGCACGCTGCCGGCCGAATCCATGCGCTCGCGCACCTCGTAGCGGCGGTCGCGCTCGATCAGCGGCGCATGGCGGCGGAAGAACAGGTTGTAGGATTCCGGCCGGTTCACGCGCCCGATCTCGTAGATGTCGCGAAAACCTTGCGTGGTGATCAGCGCGCAGGGCGCGCCCGATCGCTCCAGGATGGTGTTGATCGCAATCGTGGTGCCATGCAGGAACAGCCGCGCGGCGCGGAAGCTCGCGCCGGCCTTGCTGACGCCGGTCTCGATGCCGTCGACCAGCCGCGCCGGCGTGGTCAGGGTCTTGCCGAGCTTGAGCTCGCCCGTCGCCTCGTCGAACGCGGCGACATCGGTGAAGGTGCCGCCCACATCCGCCGACAGCCGGAGTTGATTGGGATTCATTATTTCGCCATCGCCGGCGCATCGGCGGCGACTGTCTTCCCGCGCAGCTTCGGCATCACTTCGTCGGCGAACAGCCCGATCGACCGCAGCGCTTCCGCGCGTGTCAAATCGCCGAACGCGAACTGGCCGACCAGATAATTGCAGAGGGTCTCGTCGAGTTGCGAGGAGAGAAACTGCGTCACGGTCGCCGGCGATCCCGCGATGCCCTGGCCGCGCTCGATCACCAGGTCGAAGGTCGCGGGGCGCGGATGCGATTGCGGCCGGTTGTGGCGGCGGAACAGGTAGGTGAAGCTCGCGTGCCAGACCAGATAGGCGCGCCGCGCCAGCGCGAGGGCCTCGGCGTCGGTCGGCGCCACCACGATGAAGCGGCCGAGGCCGAGCTTCGGAAACGGTGTCGTCGGCTTGTGCACCTGCGGCCAGATCAGCCGGTAGCGGTCGATCGAGGCGCGGGTCTCCGTCACCGGATCGAGGCTCACCACGTTGAGATTGCGCCGCGCCGCGCGCTCGGCGCTGTCGGGCATGTGCACGCCATACCAGATCGGCGGATGCGGCTGCTGCAGCGGCGCGATCTCCATCGGCACATCATGGAAGGAGAAATGCTTGCCCTTGAAGTCGAGCACCTTGCTGGTCAGCCCCTTGAGGATGAGCTCGACCGATTCCGTGTAGATCTCCTGCGCCTCGTCGGGGTTGGCGCCGTAGTACTCGATCTCGACCGGCACCGAGCCGCGGCCGAAGCCGATCTCCAGCCGCCCGCCGCTCAGGTGATCGACCATGCAGATCTCCTCGAGCAGCCGCAGCGGGTGATGCACCGGCATCGCCCACACCAGCGGGCCGAAGCGCAGCTTCGTCGTGCGCTGGGCGATCGAGGCCAGGAACACGCTGGGCGAGGGCGCCATGCCGAGCGGGGTCGAATGGTGCTCGGCGAGGTGATACGCGTAGAAGCCCGCGCGGTCATAGGCCTCGGCAATCTTGAGGCGATCCTCGTAGTAGTCGGCAAGTCGCCCGCCATAGCGGTCGAGATGATCGAAGACGCCGAATTCCATTTTCACCTCGCGCGGGCAATCGATAACGGCGCCATCTTCATGATTTGCCGATGCGAGGCAAGACGACGGCATGCAGCCACTGCATAGCACTACTTGCTGTCGCCCGCGGTCAGCTTCTCCAGGCCGACCGCGTCGACCAGGGCGGTCCAACGCGCCACGTCGCTGCGGATGAAATCAGCCACGCCATCGGGAGCGAGCGCGGGCGGCGTCTCCATGCCGACCGTCAACAGCCGCGCCTGCACGTCGGGCCTTTGCACCGCGCGGCCGATCTCGGCGTTGAGCTTCGCCACGATCTCCTTGGGCGTCCTGGCGGGCGCGAGAAAGCCGCCCCAGCCCGGCATCACGAAATTGGGAAAACCGGACTCGACCATGGTCGGCAGCTCCGGCAAGAGCGTCGAGCGCTGCGCGGTGGTGACGGCAAGGCCGCGCACGGTGCCGGCCTGGATCTGTGCCTTCGCCGTGGTCGACACGCCGACGAACATGTCGACGGTGCCGCCGACCGTGCCCATCATGGCGTCGTTCACGTTGCGGTAGGGCACGTGCAGGGTGCTCACGCCCGCGGACTTGTTGAGCGTCTCGCAGGCGAGATGCGGCACCGTGCCGATGCCGGCTGAGGCGCAGTTGAGCTTGCCCGGCTTGGCCTTGGCGAGCGCGACCAGCTCCGCGACCGTGCGCGCCTCGACGCTCGGATGCACCACCAGCGCGTAGGAGATGAGCCCGATCAGCGAGACTGCCTCGAAGTCCTTCACCAGATCGTGCGATGCGAGCTTCATCGCGGTCGCGAGCGTATAGGTCGGCGTGGCGAACAGCAGCGTGTGGCCGTCGGGCTCGGCGGTCGCCACCGCCGACGCCGCGAGCTTGCCGCCGCCGCCCGGCCGCGGCTCGACGACCACGGGCTGGCCCCAGGCCTCACGCAGATGCTCGGCGATGACGCGGGAGAACACGTCGGGGCTCGGCCCGACGATCAGCTTGATCGGGTGGGTTGGGAAGGTCTGTGCCGTCGCCGCGGTCGCAAACGTCGGTACCGCGAGGCAGGCCAACATCGTATAGATGGCCAATGCAACCCAGCGCATTCCGGCGGACATCACCATCGCTCGCCTCATCAATCGACCCAGAAAGACATACGAGACATGACCGACGCAATCAAACCGATCCGGCGGGTGGTGACCGGCAACGATGCGCAGGGGCGCTCGCGCGTGCTGTTCGACAGCGCCGCGCCCAACGTCAACCCGGGCGCGGTCGTGCGCGGTACCTGCATGACCGACATCTGGGTCTACCAGCAGTCGCCAGCGCCGATTGCGGGCGAGCGTGACGACGGCGCCCTGCCGTTCCATTTTGAGCCTCCCGCAGCAGGTGGCCATCTGCGCATCGTGCAGTCGCCGGCCAAGCCCGCGGGCTATGATCCCGCGAAGGACCCCGCCGCCGTGCCGCTGCATGCGCCGCGCCAGCGCCCCGACGGGGTGTGGGACAAGGGCGGGCATAACGCGTTCAGCTCGCCGGTGCACAAGTCGCAGACCGTGGACTACGGCATCGTGCTGTCGGGCGAGCGCGTGTTGGTGCTCGACGCTGGCGAGATCGTGATGAAGCCCGGCGACGTGGTGGTGCAGCTCGGCAACTGGCACGGCTGGACCAATCCGCGCGAGGGCAGCCTGATGGCGTTCGTGATGATGGGTGCGAAGCACGAGGGACAATGATGACGCTGAAGATCCCCCGCCGCATCGTCACCATCGACGACGCCAGCGGCAAATCCTCTGCGGTCGCCGACGGGCCGGTGTGGGGCGCGATGCTCGATCCGGCGCGACCGGGCTTCATCTCGACCTCTATCTGGGTGACGGACGCGACGCCGGCGCAGGTCAAGGTGATCGACGATGCGCTGACGCGGGCGCACCGCATGCTGCCGCCGCCGCGCGGCTCGGTGTGCCGCATCGTCACCTTTCCTCCGGAGCAGACGTTCCGCCGCAAGATCGAGGCTCGCGACGTGATGGCCTTCTTCTACGCAATAGGCGCACCCGCCGCCTCGACCTGGTCGTCCAACGCACCGCATCCCTATATGCAGAAAACGCGCACGCTCGATTTCTGCCTGATCCTCGGGGGTGAGATCACGCTGGTGCTGGACCTGGAAGAAGTGCAGCTCAAGGCCGGGGACACCGTCGTGCAGCGCGGCACCAACCACGCCTGGAGCAACCGCTCGAGCCAGCCGTGCACGATCGCGATCTCATCGCACGATGCGATGGAATGAGAGCTGCGCTTCGTTCCAAGCCTCGCATTTGAGGAGCGCAGTGCCTTGATGCTTGAGCGGAATTGTCGGCGATATCTGTCGCCCCGAGCGATGGTTGGAATCTACATTTACGACATCCCCATACCGCAATGCAGCAGGCATTTCGCCTGTTGAACGCTAGACTTGCCGAACCCGATAATAACGCTTCCAAATTGTAGAAAATGGCGCTATTCTCTCGGTAGTTGAGAATTGCTACCGGATCAACTTCTATGTCACGTCGGCAGTGGGACGTCACGACCGTCCAGGGTTTCCCGAGGGCCATGCTGCTTGCGGCGGCCGCCGGGTTTGTCTGGCTCGCATGGCCGGTGTCGCTGTGGGTGGTCGGCGCATTCCTGTTGCACTGGTTGTTGCGGACAGCGGCTGAGCGCCTCGAGAATGATCGGAAGCTGGGTCTGCGGGGGCTGCTGCGCGCCACGGCCGAGGTGGCGGCGCACACTCTTTCTCACTGCATCGTCTCCGTCGGATTCGGCATCTTTCTCGTCGGAGTTGCGCAGGCGGTGCTGTGGGCCGGCTCGAACGTGATCGAGCCGGGCCAGGTTCGCATGGTCGAGGAGAAGCTTTCGTGGAGCTACCAGAAGCTCCTGGACTTTCTGGACCTGCACACTCTCGCATGGATCATGGGCGCGCTCGTGCTGGTTGCCTTCCTGGCCCCGCGCCTGGACGTAGTCGGCAGATTCCTGAAGCTCAAGTCATTCCTGACGAGAGTCGCATTTGTTCTGCTGGGCGCGACCTCCTTTACGTTCTTCGGTGCCCTCGACCTCGAACTGGTCGATCCGGAATGGCGGGCGGCCGAGCGCTACCAGGCGCACGCCACGTTCGCGGCGATCAACGAGCACACCCGAGACATGACTGCTGCGGCCTGGATCGAAGCCGAGACACGGCGGCTCGATCAGACGAAGAAGCAGGAGTTCGTGCACTTTTTCGATACGGCGCGGAGAACCCGGTATCCGGTCCAAATCGTCAGAGCCGCAGCGACCGAGCTCGCGCAGAAGGCTCCCAAGGTCAGCGACGCGAAAGCGGCCACGCCCAGCGACGGCGTCATCTCGGATCGGGTGCGCAAGTATCTGCAGGGCGAGGATACCGAGATTCATCTGCCGAAACATGAGCAGCCGTCACTCGCGGAAGTCCGGGCAGCGAACGAGAGGTTGTCCGGCTTCGAGTTGCGGGTGCGCGCTGCCCGTTCGGCGGCCATCGAGCTTGCGAGCGAGGCCATCGCCGAGATCGTGAAAGGGGACAAGGAGCTGATCAAGGAGTTCGTGCAGGAGTTGACCAGCACGCTCTCCAAGGGCGCTCTGCACGAGGTTGTGCCGAGCAAGGTGGCGGACATCGCCTCGGCCAAGGACTGGGTGAAGGTTCATATGTTTGGTGCGCCCATGGTCGATAGGGCGATCGCGCAACCCTGGGCGTTCAATCCATCGAGCCTCGAGCCGAAAGCCGCTGGCGGCGGTGTCCGCGCCTCCGAGGCCGCCGTTGCGGCGCTCGTCACCCGGCTGAATGCCGAACAGATTGCCCGACGGCAGGCTGCCACTGCGTTGCGCAACTCCAGGATCAACTTCCCAAGCACTCCACGGCCAATCGAGACCCCGCACTTTCGATTCCGGCGCTGAGGCTGTACCCGTTGATAAGGCTTCGGCACGATCTACCCAAAATGGATCAGCGCACCGCCAATGTGGCGTTAGCGGGATGGCTAGCTGCGGATGCCGTCCGCGCGGTGGTGTTCGTCGGTGATTTCGAGACGGACCTCTTGGATGGCTTCGCGGGGGTGCTGTTTGCAGTCACCGCCGTGTTCGTGCTGCGCCGCGCGAGTCCGCGTGCGCAAGACGCGACCCATGGCGCTGTGGCCGTGGCGCTGGCGGCAACCATGCTGCCGGCATTCCTTGCCTGGCTCGCGCCGGCTCGCGCGGCGCCGTCAAGCTACGTGGTCGCGATCCAAGGGGCCGCCGTCCTGTTGATGGGCACGAGCCTCCTCTATCTCCGCACCAACTTTTCGATCGTCCCGCAATACCGCACGCTGGTTACGGGCGGGCCTTATTCGCTCGTTCGGCATCCGATCTATGCGTCGTACCTGATTTTCGATGGAGCCCTGGTTCTGGATGCCGGGAGTTGGGTCGGCGGTGGACTGTGGCTCGCTGAAGGATGTCTGCTGCTCATGCGGGCGCGGCTGGAGGAACGTCTGCTGCTCGCGAGCGAGCCGGCCTACCAGACATATCTTGCGCAGGTGCGGTGGCGCTTTGTGCCTGGCGCGGTGTAGGCGCTCAGCGCCTACTTCTCATATGCGTTCGCGCGGATGTAGGACCACGCCTGCTCGATCTGCGCGTCGGAGAGCACGTCCTTCCACGGCGGCATCTGGTTGCGGCCGTTGCGCACCGTGGTCTCGAACTTCTCGCGGTCCTTGGCGGTCAAGCGGCGCAGGTTGGGGAACTGGCCGGTGCTGACCAGATTGTCGCCGTGGCAGACCGCGCAATAGGTGCTATAGACAGTCTCGCCAGCGTCGATCTTGGCCTTGTCGGGGGGCGCGTCCTGCGCGCACGCCATCGGCGCTAACAAAAGCACGCCGCCGAGCCCAATCGCCACGCCCGCCCATCCGCCCACCCGCTGCATCATTCCGCGTCCACCTCCATCGCAAACTGAAAGGGAGGCCGCCGTCGGCTGCCTCCCTTTCGTAGGTTAGTTTATCGGCGTCGTTTGCGCGATCACCTCACTTGTCGAACAGCGCAAAGGTCCACAGCGACACGCCGGTCGGCAGGTTCTCCAGGTTGGGATCGCCGCCGCGTTGCGCGTACACGCCGCCGAGCCCGCTCAAGACCGTCACATACTGCTTGCCGTTGCGCTCCCAGGTGATCGGCTGGCCGACGATGCCGGATGGAGTCTGGAAGCTCCAGAGGATCTTGCCGGTATCGGCATCGAGCGCTTGGAACTCGCCGGTCATCACGCCGGTGAACACCAGGTTGCTCGCGGTCACCATGGTCGATGAGTAGTTCGGGCTCTTGTACGGCGTCTCCCACTTCGACTTGCCGGTCAGCGGATCGACCGCCTTGAGGAAGCCGCGGATGTTGGGATCGTCGGTCACGACGGTGCGCTTGACGGTCGGCGCGCCGGACGGCGCACCGGGCTTGAGCACCGGCGGCTCGGGCGCCTCGTAGGTCATCCCGATATGCAGCGTGTTGGTGTAGAGCAGGCCGGTGCGCGGGCTGAACGACAGGTGCTGCCAATTGGTCACGCCGGAGATCGACGGCCACACCGTGAC
>Ga0066903_100002504_pt1 | contig 14449 bp, 8 predicted proteins | sample PanSoiMetaGPlot1_FD_67491 | JGI IMG/M metagenome (GOLD analysis project Ga0066903, IMG submission 67491) | Tropical forest soil microbial communities from Panama analyzed to predict greenhouse gas emissions - Panama Soil - Plot 1 (version 2) | ecosystem: Environmental > Terrestrial > Soil >...
TGGTGGCTTCTCGACCGCGAACGTCCCGGTCGGCTCGACCAGCGGGTTCGGGCTCGAACAGTATCGCGGACTTGCGACCGAGATCGCGCGCTTCATCGCGGAGAGTTTCGGCGGCGGCGGGGCGGCGTTTCCCGGGAAACGTGCGACGATCGAAAGCTCGATCGTCCTCGGAGCCGCGAAGCAACGCATGAAGGAGACCGGCGAGGACGCCTCGACGGTCCTCGCCCAGGAATTCGTCAGTGCCTTCGGCGGCTCGCTCATGGCGGCGTTTCGCGTCGCGATGGGTCGCGAGAAACCCGTCCGCGATCAACAGATCCAATTCGCCGCGCAGGAATTCACCAAGGGAACGGAATCCTTCGGGTTCAATTTCGGCGCGGTCGGGGAAGCGGTCTCGCGCGAAGGGATCGTGCCGGGCGGCAAGGCCGTCAAGGCGTCGCAGAAGGCCCTCGGCGACGCGTTCAACGCCGCGCTCCAGAACGCCGCCGATTCGAGCGCGTTCCGCAAGTCGGTCGAGAAATCGGTGCAGGACGCGTTCATCTCGGGCGTCTCGAAAGCCCTGACCAGCGGGCCGCTCGGGCAAGTCTTCGCGTCGTTCTTCTCGATCTCGAACAAGCCGGGCACGCGGCGTCGCCGTGCCTTCCGGCGCGCGAAGCGACGCGGCGACACCGGGGCCGAGATCAAGATTCTGTCCGACGAGTTTCAGGCCGACGTCGCGGATTTCGCCAAGATCGTCAACGACCCCGCGTTCCTGAAAGCGATCTCGACCTTCAATGACGATCTCTTGAAACTGCAAGTGGCGGCATCGGCGGCGTCCGGGGACGTCGCGGGTGCCGCCGACGCGATTCGCTCGCGACTCGCGCCGACGCTGCAACGTCTCTCCGACATCACGAATCTGCAGGAGGACATTCGATCGCGCGCCGCCATCGCCATCGCGGGCACGGGGTTCGCGGGTGCTCGCGAACAACAAGCCGCGCTCACGCGCGCGCGCGAGACCGCGCAACAACAATTCGAGGCGCAATTCGGCGGCGCGGGGCTCGCGGAATTCGCGCGCATGGCGACGACGCTGACGGCGAATCCGCAGCTCGCGGCGGGCTTCCAGTTGGCGGCGAAGGAAGGCACGGGCGCGAAATCGCCCGAGGAGATCGCGGGCGAACAACTCACCGGCCCGAATCAGCAAGCCCTGTTCGACAAGTTGAAGGCGTTCGCCGAGGCGCGTCTGCAGGAGTTGGAAGGCGAGCTGAATCTCCTCCATCAACTGCACGACACGCTCGAGAGCGCGCGCGACGCGTTCAAACAGCTCGCGCAACAAGCCGAGACGGCGCTCGGCACGTTCGATAGCCAAGCCGACGCGCTCGACAAATTCCAGCAAGCCGCGAAGACCGGGCTGCAGGCGTACTACGGCGGCGGCTTCTCGGGCGATCCGAAGAAAGCGAACCCGGAGCTGCTCGCGAAATTCGAGACCGCGTTGCAGGCGGCGATCTCCGCGATCTCGGCACGTCTCGCGTTCTTCGAGCAGGCGAGCGACACGGCGAAATCCCTCGGCGAGAATGCACGCGCGGCGATCGGCGGGCGCACCGAGGAAATCAAGATTCTCAACGAGCACATGGCCGACCTGCCGAACCAGATCGCGAAGGCGACGGCAGGCGGTGCTGGCTCTGACGTCGCGTTCTCCAAGAGTCTCACGCTGCTCAACGAGGCGATTCAGGGCGAGGCGCAGCAACTCCAGTTCTTCAAAGCCGCCAGCGAGAATTTCAAGGATTTCGCCCAACAAGCTGACGTCGCGCGGCGCGGCACGCGTGGGGCGCGCGACGCCTTCGCCGACGTGCGCAGCCAGATCACGGCGTTGTTGCCCGCCGCGCTCGGTGGCGGGGCCGATGCAGCGGCAGCGATCGAGAAACTGGAGAAACTCCTGCCGCAGGCGTTCTCGCTCTCGCAGCAAGCCTTCACGGGCGGGCGGCAGCGCAACGCGGAGGCGTGGCTCGAACAGATCGCGAAAGAGCTGGGTTTCTCCTCGGACACGCAGGCGGACGTGGCGACGCGGCAGTTGGAGACGCTGCAGAAGAACGCCGAGACGCTCAAGAACAGCGCCGACGGGCAGAGCAAGGACGCGAGGGAACAGCTCGCGGCGCTCGACGTGCTCGCGAAGGCGAGCGCGGTCGCGGCGGGTGCGGGGCTCTCGACCACGGACACCCTACTGCTCGCCACGACGACCGAGTTGCAGACGTTCGTCGATCAGATGCAGCCCGTGCTCTCGTATCTGCAGACGACGGCGACGACGACGCTGCACGACGATTTCGCGCACCTCGCGGCGTTGTTCGGGGACAACCCGTCCGCGCCGATCCTGCAGGCGTTGAACGATATCAAGGCGGAATTGCCCGCCGGGGCGCGTGCGGGCGGCGGGGCCGTCGAGGCGGGGCAGACGTATCTCGTCGGCGAGCGCGGGCCGGAATTGTTCCGCGCGCCGAGTGCGGGTGAGATTCTCCCGAACGTCACGACCACGCATTCCACGTCGGTCAACTATCAGATCAGCGGGCCGTTCGTGGTCTTCCAGAACGCGCCCAGCTCGCGCGCCGAGGCGGACGAATTCGGGCGCCGCACGAGCGATATTCTCGAACGCCGCCTGTACAGTTTCATGGCGCGGCAGCAAGCGACGGCGAAGGTGATCTGACATGCCAGTCGATTTTCCCGGCACGATTCCCGATCTGCTCACGCGCTTCGGGCTGAACCCGCTCTCGTTCAGTAACTATCAGGATTTGCTGCGCGAGCTGCAGGCGTTGTTCAACGCCACGGGGACGAATCCCGCCGGATCGGGCGGCACGATCGACGGGCGGATCGATGCGATCGAGGCGCGACTCGGTGCCCCGGCGCTCGCGATCATCACCGCGACGTCGGGGAACATCGCGAACACGACGACCGAGACCGCGTTCTCGAACGGGAGTTACACGGTCCCCGCCAACTCGGCGGTGATCGGACGGTCGTTCCGGATCAACGCGGGCGGGTCGCTCTCGACGCCGGTCGGGAACACGGCGGCATTGACGATCTCCGTGCGCTGGGGTGGCACGAACACCGACCCGCTCATGATTCGGTGCGGGCCCAGCGCGACGCTCGCGGCGAACCTGACGAACGCGGGCTGGTTCTTCAACGGGATCGTGACCGTGCGAACGATCGGCGCGACGGGCAGCGCGGTCGGATCGGGCGCGTTGACGGCCGAGAAATCGCCGGTCACCGATCTCGGGACGCCCGTCACGACGATCGACACGACGACGGCCAAGAATCTCACGATGTTCGCGACGTGGTCGGTCGCGAACGCCTCGAACACGATCAATCTCGACACGTTCGTGGTGGAGCAGCTCGGGTGAGAAACCTATTTCTCACGGTGGTGTTGATTCTCTGCGCCGCGCGCGTGCTCGCGGTCGATCCCGCCGATAACACCGTCATCTTCGAGGAACCGCTGCATCTGCCGAAATACGGTCTCGGCTTCCAGAATCGCCGCACGTACGACTGGCGCTGGCAGGAGGCGACGAACGCGCGGCGATCCGAACGCGGGACGTTGGCGGCGCGCCCGACGTGCAGCACCGGCCCGCCGACGCTCGTCTCGAAACTCTACATCGTGACCGACTGCACGACGTCGGCGTGTACGACGGGCGGCGGGTCGGTCGAATGCCTCACCAAGTGCAACGAGGCGGGCACGGCGTGGGATGTCGGTCCCTGCGAGACGGGCGCGACCGGGGCGACGGGACCGACGGGCGCGACTGGCCCGACCGGGGCGACGGGTGCGGCGGGCGCGAACCCGCCGTTCAATACGATCACGAGCGGCACCAACTCCAACTCACCCGGCCCTGCCGCCGCGATGATCGTCGGCAACGGGTCGTCCATCACCCCGAGCGGCACGGGATCGGTGGTCGCCACGCAGATGCCCGCGTCGGGACTCACGACCGGGACGTTCACGTCGCAGTCGGTGATCGCCTCGACGGGTTCGACGATCGGGTACACCAACACGGGCGTCGTGAACGCGAATCAGTTGAACGGCGCCCCGATCGTCGGCCCGATCGGCGCGGCGGGCACGGTGCTCACGTCGGACGCGACGAACGGCAAATGGACCCCAGCGTCCGGCGGCGCCGATCTGACCATGTCCGTGACGTGTGACAGTAGCACGCCCGTGCAGACGAGTATCCAGTCGATCATCGATGCAGGCACCACGAACGGCATCGATCTCTACATCCCGCCCGGCAAGCTCTGCGCGCTCGGCGGCACGCTCACGTGGAAATCGAATGTCAGTGTGCATTGCGGCGCGGGCGGCGGCTTCAAGGCGGTCGGCTCGATCACGACGGCGATGCTGCGCAACACGGGCACCGTGAGCAACTGGGATATCGACAACTGCACGTTCGATCTCGGCGGCAAGGTCGGTGTCTCGGCGGTGTCGTTTGAAGGCGGGGCGAGCGGCGGACTCAACTGGCATTTCTGGCGCAACATCGTGCAGAACGTCGGGACCACCACGTTCGGCACCGCGTACAATCTCGTCCGTCTCGATTGCACGAGCGGCGGCGTGGCGATGGGCTGCGACATTCACGCCAACACGATCATCGGCTCCAACACGCCCGCGACGAACGATACCTGCCTCTATTTCTACGCGAACGGCGCGGGGTTCTTCGGTCCCTATGGCGGCGCGGCGACGGACAACCACCTCGCCAACTGCGGTGTCGATGGGCTGCAGATGGCGGGCGCGGGCGGGCAGGTGCTCGGGAACGAGATCACCGCGAAACGATACGGCATCTCCAGTTTCTCGGCGAATGATCTCAATGTGAACGTGCAAGGGAACGGCATCGGGCTCACGGCTGAGAACATCCATCTCGAAGGCGGGCACAACTGGACGATCGAAGGGAACGAGCTGGGTTCAACGAGCGGACCATACAGCATTCGATGCATCGGGTCTGGAAGCAATCCGTGCGAGCGCAATCGCGTCGCATACAACTACGTCATCACCCCGATTTATTTTCAGGTGACGGGGACCTGCGGCGGGGCATGTACGAATGCGGGCGCGGTGTGTTCGCGCGACGTGGACTGCACCGGGGCCTCGTGCGGGGCGTCGAACGACGGCTGCACCGGCTATCCGAATCCCGGCAACAACCAGAATGACATTTCCCACAATCTCGTGCAGGCGAGCGGCGGGCGTGCAGCGAGCGTCTGGCTGGAGAACGATGAAAACTCCAACGTCTCGGACAATCTCGAAAACGGGAACACGGCGTCGAGCACGCACGACTCGATCAAACTGACCGTGCTCGATGGGAATCCGCACGGCGGCACGCGCGTGCACAACAACATGGCGGGAGCCGATGCGGGCGGCACCACGCGTTGCATCGTGATCGAAGCGCCCGAGACGACGGGCGACGGTGGGACGCTGAATGATCTGCAGATCACCGACAACGATTGCCGCAATCTCGATACCGGGATCGATTTCGGCAGCGGCACGACCGCCGTGGCGGCGAGCACGGGACTCGTCTTGCGCGGGAACAAACTCGCGGGGACGACGACGCCGCTCAACGGCTTCCCCGGCAATTTCACGAGTGCGCCGATCGGGACGACGACTTGGCAAATCTTCGGCGGCGAGGAGTTGCGCTATCTTGAGCCGACCGCGAGCGGCACCAACTACACGGGGTTCAAGGCGCAGGCGCAGACGGGCGATGTGCACTACATCCTGCCCGCCGCCGACGGGAACGCCAGCGACGTCTACATGACGAACGGCAGCGGCACGCTCTCGTGGTCGGGGAACGTGCCGTTGCTCTCCGGGCGATCCGGTGGGCAGACGCTCGCGGGCGGCACGGGGACGAGCGACACATTGACGCTGCAGGGGACGTCGAACGGGTCGCCCACGACGTCGGCGCGGGTCAATCTCGGGCGCACGTCGATCAATCTCCCCTTCACGAACGCGGCGGAATTCACGATCGACACCTCGGGCAGCGGGACCACCGGGGACGCGAACACGGGGTTGAACATCTTCCCGGCGGGCGCTTCGATCCCGACCAACGGTGCACTCACGCCGGTCAAATACAATGGTACCTATACGCTGACGGGCAATACCAGCGCGTTCGTCAGCACGCCCGCGATCTATCTGCTCCCCACGTTTCAGAGCGATGCCTCGGGCGGTGTGCGACAAGGCGCGGGCTACGGCGCGCTTCAGTGGCACCCGACCTACAATTCAACCGGCGCGAACGGGTTGCAGCTCATCAACGCATCGCTCGCGGGCAGCGGGGTCGCCTCCTATGGCATTTCCTTCTCCCCGCAATTCACGGGCGGCACCGCCACGACGGCGGACGACGTCTACATGGCCGAGACGACGAGCGGAGGTTACGGCACGGCGGTCGGCGCATCGTGGGTCTTGAACAGCTACGGCGCGGTGAAAGCCCGGCAGCCGACGATCACGGGCGCGATCAAGGCGAACATCGCCGTGGACGTCGATCAAATGACCGGCGGCGGGATCAATGCCGGGATTCGCAACGGCGGGATCGCGATCGAGACGCCGTCCACGGCGCAGACGATCTCGGCGGCATCGAATACGATTCTCTGCAACGCGGCAGTCGTGATGGTGAACGATACGACGGCGGGCGGACATACGCTGACGAGCACGCCGTCGATCGCGCCGCCGAACGGGGTCTGCATCACGAGCGGCACCGGTGCCTGTACGGCGACCGCCGGGACGTCGGCGCGCGGGATCAACTGCATCTGCACGGCGAACGCCGACTGTTCCTCGGGATCGTGCAGTTTCGCCGGGCAAGACGGGCAACGCTGCACGATCGTCTCCGTGGGCACCGCGCCCGTCGTCTTGCAGGACGCCGGGACGCTCGCGAGCACCGGGCTCGCCTTGCAGGCGAAGACGATTGCGCTCGCGCCGAAGACCGTGCTCTCGCTCGCCTACTCGGTCACGCTCGGGCGCTGGGTGCAGATCGCGCCGCAGATCGCCTCGGCGGGCATCGATACGTCGATCAGTGCCAGCTCGTCGGCGGTCGCGAACACCACGACCGAGACGGCATTCTCGAACGGTGCGGTCACGATCCCGGCGAATGCGATGCACGTCGGCAGCACGTATCGCATCACGGCGGGCGGGCAGATGGCATCGTCGGCGACGGCGACGACGCTGCAACTGAATCTCCGCTGGGGCACGGCGAACACCGATCCGCTGGTTATCAACTGCCTGTCCTCCTCGAACGTGACGGCGAGCATCCCGACGAAGGGCTGGACGTTCTCGGGCATGGTGACGGTTCGGTCGCTCGGCGCGACGGGGACGGTCGTCGGGACCGGGAGCTTCGGCGTGCCCGCGAACGCCACGGCATCGTCGAATGAACTGACGCAGTACGGGGATTTCCAGGTCGGCACGACCACGATCGACACGACCGCCGCGAAGACGCCGACGCTCTTTGCCAAGTGGTCCGGCGCGGCGGCGGGCAACACGATCACGCTCGAGAATTTCACGGTCGAGACGGTTCAGTGACATGGGGTACGACGTTGGCGGGTACGACGTCGAGCCGTATGATCTCGAAACCGGCGGCGGGACGCTCACGCTGATGCCGAATGCGTATCTCGATCGCCCGTCGGTCGTCTGGGCGTTGGACCTGTATCTCACGTCGAGCTTCCCGATCACGTTCCCGTGGACGTTCGACGTCGCGCCGTTGCGGCTCTCGACGCTCGATCTCTATCCGGGCGGCGCGCTCGGCGACGTGCTCTACGAGGGCCGGATCGTGCAGAAGCCGCAGGTGTCGCGGCAATCGCCCGATGCCTTCGGCGGGGTCGAACAGGTGGATGCAATCCGCTTCGATGCGTTCGCCACACCCGTATTGCGATACATGAACGCGACGACCGGCATGAGCACCGTGGCGCTCTCGGCGGAACCCAATCTGCATACGTGGGTGGCGGGCGAACATCGTGGCAAAATCTGCATCGGGCATCTGGTCGAACTGGATCGCAACTTTCGGATGCAGACGTTGCAGCAAAACGTCTTTCGCGGGGAAATCTCGGCGATGGCCGACGACCCCGCCAGCGTGTCGATTCTGGTCCGCGCGATCGATCTCGCGAGCATGACCGATCTGATCCCGGCGACGCTGGTCGATACGGGGTGGGCACCCTACGCGCCGATCGGGCAGCTCGGCAAGGTCGTCCCCTTCGGGATCGGGATCGGGCGACGGATTCCCTGCATCCCGGTCAAGCAGCAATCCGACGAGAGCACATTGTTCCAATTCACGTTCACGGCGAATGCGAGCACGGACGCGCTGACGGTCGTGAGTCACTTTCTCACGACGGGCATGGGACCGTATCATGTCACCAGCACGGGGACGCTCCCCGGCGGGCTCGCGGTGAATCTCGACTACTGGCCGATCGTGACGACCGACGACGAATTCCAGCTCGCGACGTCGCAGGCGAATGCCTTGAACGGCGTGGCGATCGATCTCACCAGCACGGGGACCGGCACGCACACGATCACGGGTGGGATCGCTCCGAACAATGATGCCGACTACGATTGCGCGGTCGGCATGGGCAACTGCGGCATTCTGCGCATCTGGGCGGGCAACGTCGCGCAGGGCGCCTCGCTCGACGCCGTGCCCGAACTGCCGAACACCTACACGGTGCAGCATCGGACGTATCGCCCGAATGGACGCTACGTGACGAGCGTCCGGTTTCCCGACTCGATGGACGGCACGGACATCACGGCGGATATCCTGCGCGTCTATCCCGACGTGGACGATGCCGTCGTCGCCGAGTGGAAATGGCTCACCGGCTTCGACGACGACATCGGCGGGCACGACGCCTATGATCTGAACGTCCTGACGCCCGGGTTCGGCTACGATCCGATCACGACGGCGGCGCTGACGCAGACGCACCAACGTTACGGGCTCGGCGGCGTCCGCATGACGAACAATATGTTCCTCGCGACGAAGACGGGCGTGTTCCCGTCGACCGGGAACTGGACGTTCGAGCTGGAATGCATCCCGAGCGTCATGTCCACGAGCGTGCGCACGATCGCGCAGGGCGCGCACTCGGGCGGTTTGCAGGTCTGGCAGCTCGATTATCTCGCTTCGACCGGGCAGATGCGACTCACCGTCTACTTTCAGGACGGGACGAGCTGGGCGGGATCCAGCACCGCCGGGACCGCGCCGAAAGGCGTCCCCGTCCGCGTCGTGATCGTCCGCGATGGCACCACTTCGACGCTCTACGTGAATCGCACGCTCGCGGCGACGTTCACGTATGCGGGCGCGATCATGAATGTCCTGCCCGGCGCGTATCCGCTGATCGTCGGGATCGAAGGCATCCTCGGCTGGATGCGGCACTCGAACGTCGCGCGGCAGCAATCGTACATCGACGCGGCGTACTATCTCTGGCGGCGGAACGGCATCCAATTCATTCGCGAGCTGATCGGCGACGCGCATCGACTCGTGGACACCGCGAATTTCGCCAGCGCCGCCGCCGCGTGGGATGCCGTGAACGCGGGCACGCTGCGGTGCGACGGCTACTGCCTCGGCGAGAACGAGCTGCGCGCCGTCCTGGCGGCGCTCGCGCCCTTTCGCGATCTCACGTTCGACGTCGGGACGAATCTCTTGTTGCAGGTCGCGCTCGCGCAGCCGCCGACGACGGCGCTCGGGTCCTTCGGGCACGGCGACGCCTACGGGAACCTGCTCGCGATGCCGAAGCGCACGCGCGCGTCGCTGACGGACGTGCCTCGTGAGGTGAGCGTGCGATTTCGTCGCCCGCGCCTCGGGAGCGGCGCGTTCGGCGGCTACGAACGCGAGATCGTCCGGCTCGCCAGCGGCATCGGGAACCCCGCGCAGCCGCTCGAGCTGCCCTTCGTGGATGATCCCGTGACCGCCGACACGATCGCCGATTTCCGCGCCAAACGCCTGCAGCGTCGAGACACCGTCTACGAGCTGGAACTGGGACACGAAGCGCGGACGCTCACGACCGGCGGCACGATCGTGCTCAACGTCCCCGCGATGGGCGTGACCGATCTGGCGGTCGAGGCGATCTCGGTCGCGAAAGGCGCGGAACGCGTGAGCGCGCGGTGCGTCCCGTCGAGCAGTCTCGATTTCACGTACACACCCAGCCCGATGCTGCCCGCCGATCCCGCCGATCGCACGTTGCAGATCACCGATCTCGGCAACAACCCCGTGCTGTCCGCGACGCTCGCCAACGCGCGCGTGACGCTCGCGGTCGTCCTGGCCGACACGCAAGTGCTACGCCCGATCGCGGACGGGATCACGCAGTGGCGCACGCTCGTCGGAGCGACGGCGCACTGGCAGGCGCTCGACGAGGCGGTCGCCGACGACAACACGAGTTACGTCGCGGAAAGCTCGTCGAACTTTGAATTCGAGGGCATGTTCCTCGCGCCGCTGGCGGCGGGCTTGGGGAGCATCACGAACGTGGTGTTCACGGCGCGGCTCTATCAGAACAGCATCGTCGGCGATCTCTATATGACGATGTACGGCGGGACCCCGACCGGCCCCAAGTGGATGAAAATCTCGGAGCTGTTCCCGCCGAACGACACGACATATCGTGATTACGCCATCACGTTCCCGAACAACCCGTTCCCGTATGCCAATCATGCGCCGTGGCAGCCGAGCGATTTCGCGAATCTCGGGATCGGCGTCGATCTCTACTACGGCGGGTCGTGTCGATTGACCCAGCTCTACGCGACGGTCACGCGCGAACACATCGCGCCACTCGCGGGCGGGTCGTGCGAGTATTTCCGCATCGGCCCGAGCCCGACGACGCCGCCCGCGCCCGCCGACTCCGATTCCCCGACCTTCGTCGCGGCGGATTTCGCGCCGCAGATCCTCGATCAGACCGGCACGTCGGGCGACAAATACTGGTTCTGGGCGCGCGTGCGGGACGAATTCGGGCGCACGATCGCGCTGTTCGGCCCGCAGTCGGTGACGATCCCGTGAGGTGACATGGCGGCGATCCAGCAACAACTCGGCATGAGCTTCCTGGCCCCGACGACGATCACGGCGAGCGAGGAGGCGACGGGGCATCCCGCGACGAACGTCGGCGTGTTCACCAAGTTTCGGCGCACGGCCCGTTCGACGACGACGACCGACCCCTGGATCGTCGTCTGCGATTTCGGCGCGACGACGACGATCGCGGGTATCTTTCTGAACAACTCGAATTTCCAATTCGCGCTCGTCGCGACGTCGCCCAACGGCACGACATGGACGGAGGTCGGGACGTTCTCGAACCTGATCGATGATCGCGTGCAGCCGCGCCGCAAGATTTGGATTCCCAACTCGGGCTGGACGGCGTCGCGCTACTACCGCATCCGGGCGACGACGCTGCTCGCGGGCGAAACGTATTTCGAGCTGGGGACGATGGCGTTCCCGTCGCCGATCTCGGGCATGACGCGCAACTTTGCGCCGCCGCGCTGGACGCCGCGCGAGCCGATCACCTGGCTCGACTACGCGGGCGGCGGGAACGAGATCAACGTCGAAGGCCCCGATCTCATGAGCTACGATCTGCAATTCGGCCCGAGCGTGCCCGCCGCCATGACTCAACAAATGCAACTGCGCGGCGTCGGGCAGGGGTTGCCGTTCTTCTATTTCGAGAATCGCGGCGATATGACGAAGGCGTACATTCTCAAGCGGCGCGGCGAGGTGACCGTGCAGGAACAGGTCGGCGTGTTGCAGGTCGCGCCGTGGACGCTGATCGAGGCGAGTTAATGGCGGAGGCGCGGCGGGGCGGGAACGGCGAGTACGGGCAGCGCGTCGCGACCGCCGAGACGCAGATCGCCGCGCTCGCGAGCAGTCTCGCCGAGCTGCATCGCGAGTTGAGCGCCGCCAAGAATCAGATCGATGAAATGCGCCAGACGCGATGGTCGTCCATCTGGCCCGCCGTCGCGATCGGGATCACGCTCGCGGGTGGCGTCGGGACCATGTATCTTGCGCCGCTGCAGCGGGACGTGCTCGCACTCCAGAATGAAATGCACTTGCGAGACGCGTCGATGGAATCGGCGACCAGCGCGATCGAAGCGCGGGTGTCGAACAACGAAAAGAATCTGCCGCAGCTCATGCGCCAGATGCTTGCCGAGTACGGCGACGCCCGCGACAAGCAGCTCGGGCTCCGCATTCAGCTCATGGACACGAAACGCGCCTGGCTGAACGAGGTGGGCAACGTCGAGCGCACGAACACGCAGCGATTCATCGCGCTGCTCTGGGAGAAGGTCTTCGGCGAGAAACTCCCGGCGACCCCGTCGGCGAACATGGGGCCGCAGGACAACCGCAGCGATCAGTGAAAGGAGCGGCACAATGCGCGCGTTGGGAATCCTGCTTCTCATGGCGGTCGCCAGCCCGGCGTCCGCGATCTCGTTAGTCACCACGGTCAACGGGCAGAACACGAAGACGGTCGCCGTCGGCCAGGAGCTCGCGGCGACCGCGAAGAACCCGAGCAGCACCGTCTGCGACTGGACGTTCGGGGCAGATACGATCGCGCTCGCGGTCGCGGGCGATCAGTCGGTCGTCATGTTTCCCGATACGCCCGGCGCCGTGCCGCTCGCCGTCGTCTGCACGACGGCCACCGGGACGTCGGCGGGGAAAGCGACCGCGACGATCACGGTCACGGCGGGCACGACGACGACGACCATTCCCGGCGCGGCGCCGCCGCAGGCCAACGACGAGAAAGCGCCCGTGCGGGTCGATCCCTGCGACGTCTCGCTCGCCGTCAAGGGCGGCGCGGACTATCGCATGTTCCGCGGCCACACGGCGACGCAACGCGACCGCGACGTGATGGAACGCGGGCTGCTCGGGATCATGATGCCCGAGGTCTGGCGTTACGTGCGTTCGATGCCCGGCTGCAGCGGCATGCTCGGGTTCGGGCGCACGCAGCTCTCCGTCGTGTTCCAGCGGCTCACCGCCTCGCATCAGTACGACGCGCTCTTTCCCGATCGGAAGACGTGGGACATCACGGTCGGCGGGCGGCACTATCAGATCGAGTATTACGTCATGCAGAAAGCCCGCGCCTGCTCGCTCGGATCGAGCACGAAGGCCGCGTGCGCGAAGAATCCGAATCTCACCGATCGCGTGAAGAAAGTCTTGGACATCCGCGTCGAGAACGGCGTCTGCGTCGCGGGCGGCGCGTGCGTGCCGCCGACCCCGACCGAGGCGTACCAGTCGGCCAAGAGCAAGATCGGCATGGCCGATTCGACGAAGACGATGCCGACCCCAACGGCGGGCCCCGATCTCGATGCGCTGCACGCGGCGCATGAGGCGCATCGCCTCGCGTCCTTCGGGCTCTGCGGCGGGACCGGGCAGCCTGCGTGCATGAGCGTGCAGGACGCGCATGCGAAATACGAGACCTTCGCGACGGACGCCGCCGACAATCACTTTCGGCGCATGATGGATTTCAGCGGGTACGCCGACTCGATCGCGAACGGGAACCCGAAGGGCTGGACGGACGCCCAGGTCCGGCAGTTCAAGGCGTTACAGGATCGCGAGCATGAAGGGTGGATGCAGGCGCAGGAGATCGGCGATTGGGGCCTCGCGCGTTGCCACGACGACGCGCATCAGAAATTCCACATCTGCGAGAACGTGAAAGAGGATCTGTTCATGTTCCGCTTCCCGGTCTGCGACGGGTCGTATCCCGACAAGGCTCCGATCGAATCGTGCGCGACGTATCTCGCGCGGCACCCGATGCCCGATCCGGGCATGCCGAATTGACAGGAGGACACGATGAGCGTGCATCTGTTTCTCTGGAGCGCTTGCGCCGTGTGCGGCGGTCTCGGATTCTTCAACGTCCCCGCCGGGGTGAACTGGCTCTGCGGGGCGGTGACGTTCGCGGCGTTAACGCAAGTGATCCCGCACTAGCCGAGCGCCGCGCCGAGATCGCGGAACCAGCCGCAACGGACGCAAAAGGTGTAGAGCCGCCACCGAAACGTCGCGAGCCCGAGCGGCCCCTGACAGATCGGGCACCCGCTCACAAGTCGTGTTTCTGCCCGGCGACGTACGGTCGCCCGTTCTCGTCGGGGATGCCGTTCAACGCCGTGTTCATCGTGCGCAACGGTGTCCAGATATCCGTCTGCGCGAGCGCGACGCCGTTCTCCTTGAACCGATCGAGGAGATCGCAGGCGACGATCGCGTTGCCGCGCAGCTTGCGCAGCTGTTTCAATTTCTGCGCCGCCATCGCGGTCTGCGGCGGCGCCGGGAGATCGTCGATCTGCTTCGCCTGCCGACTGAACACGGTGAGCACCGAACCCGCGCCCTTCACGCGGGCTTTCTCCAACTTCGCGAGCAACGTGGCGACGACGTGACAACTCTCGCGAAACGCGAGTGCCTGCACGTACTGATCGGCGGTGACCGGAATCATCTGGGCCATGCGTCCTCCTCCTCGACAATCAGCCAGTGATCGGCGGTGAGATACGCGACCGCGCGCGCCCAGGACAAGCCGATCTGAATCCCCGGCGCGTCGGACATGACGACGT
>Ga0066903_100002505_pt1 | contig 14448 bp, 14 predicted proteins | sample PanSoiMetaGPlot1_FD_67491 | JGI IMG/M metagenome (GOLD analysis project Ga0066903, IMG submission 67491) | Tropical forest soil microbial communities from Panama analyzed to predict greenhouse gas emissions - Panama Soil - Plot 1 (version 2) | ecosystem: Environmental > Terrestrial > Soil >...
TGTATCGACAAGGGAACCGTCATCACACCCGAGGATCTGCAGGCCGGCCTGAAGTTGACCAACACGACGCTGCGCGAGGGCGATGTCGTGATCGTTCACACTGGCTGGGTCGACCTCTTCCTGCAGCATCCCGCCAAGAACACCGAGTACAACAGCGGCGAAGCGGGCCTCGGCAAGGCCGCCGCCAAATGGCTGATCGACCAGAAGATCGTGGCCGTCGGCCTCGACAACTGGGCCGTCGAGGTGATTCCTGGCGAGAGCCAGGACGAAGCGTTTCCCGTCCATCAGATGCTGCTCACCGACAACGGCATTCACATCCTCGAGAACGTGCGAACCGATCTGATGGCGGCGCAGGTCGCCAGCAGCGGCCGCGGTACGTTCTTCTTCTCTATGACCGTGCCCAAGGCGGTCGGCCTGACCGGAACGTTCGTCGCGATCGACGCCATCCAGTGATACGGGGCTTGGACGCGTGTCCGCTTGGCCCGGCGCTCTCTTGTGGCGCCGGGCTTGGCTGACCGGCAGGGGCCTGTGCCACTGGAGCGCCGGGCCCTGGTCGAGACCTAACGCAAGACAGATGCCATGGCCCGACGGAGCCCATGAGCGAACCGGATGAACGGGATGCGGCCGGACCTGCACTGGGCGAGGTCCGGCGCGCACGCGTGACACTGCAGGCGCTCACCGTTGGCTACCGCGACCACATCGCCATCGAGGCAATCTCAGGCACCTTCACGGCCGGGTCGCTGACGGCGATCGTCGGGGCCAACGGCGCCGGCAAGAGCACCCTCCTGCACGCCATTGCCGGACTCGTCGTGCCACGCCTCGGTTCGATCGAAATTGCGGGCGGCGAGATCCCGGGAAGTGTCGGTTACTTGCCGCAGCGTGATTCGATCGATCGCGAGTTCCCGATTTCTGTCCTCGAATTCGCGGCATTGGGTGGCTGGGCACGGATGGGGGCCCTGGGGCGCGTTCCGTCCGAACTGCGGTTGCGCAGCATGAACGCTCTTCAGGCCGTCGGGCTCGGCGAGCTTGCCGGACGCATGGTCGGCGAGCTTTCGGTGGGCCAGCTCCGGCGCGCTCTGTTCGCCCGCGTGATGGTGCAGGACGCCGCGGTCGTGCTTCTCGACGAGCCGTTCGCCGGCATCGACGCCGCCACGAGCGACGACCTGCTGAAGATCGTCCAACGCTGGCATGGCGAAGGCCGCGCGGTGCTGGCCGCCTTGCACGATCTCGAGCAAGTTCTTGCGGTGTTCCCGCAGACCCTCTTGCTTGCCCGCAGATCGATTGCCTGGGGCGCAACCGCGACGGTGCTGACACCCGAAAACCTCGTCGAGGCCGGGCTTGCCTCGCCGCCGCGGGGGCCCGGTCCGCGGCTGCGGCTCGCGCTGCCTTCGTGAGAGCTATTGGTCGAGCATGAGCCTCTCGTCGACCCTTATCGCTCCCTTCGCCGAATACGCCTTCATGCGGTCCGCGCTGATCGCTTGCATGGCGCTTGCGATCGCCAGCGGTCCGCTCGGGACGCTGCTTTTGCTGCGCCGGATGGGCCTTGTCGGCGACGTCCTCTCGCATGCGGTGATGCCTGGTGCCGCGATCGGTTTCGCGCTCGCGGGCAGTACCCTCGCGGTGCTGAGCACCGGCGGTCTGCTCACCGGCCTCGCCGTGGTGCTCCTGATGATCCTCGGCACCCGGTTCGGCGCGCAACGCGAGGATGCGAGCCTGGCCGCGTTCTATTTCTCTTCGATCGGCGTGGGCGTCCTCATCGTCTCGCTGCGCGGCACCAATCTCGATCTCATGCACGTGCTGCTGGGCACCGTTCTTGCAATCGATGTGCCGGCGCTCATCCTGATCGCTGCCATCGCGAGCGTGATCATCACCGTGCTGGCGCTGATCTTTCGGCCGCTCGCACTTCAGGCTTTCGATCCGGCCTTCCTGCGCACGATGGGCGGCAGCGATAGCGCCTATCGCGCAACATTCCTGGTGCTCATCGTCCTCGACCTGGTAGCTGGGTTCCAGGCGTTCGGCACGTTGCTCGCCGGCGTGCCGCTGCTGTTGCCGGCGGCCGCGGCGCGCTGCTGGGCGCAGCGCATTGGTCCGCTGGTCGGCCTCAGCATTGGCTTTGGCATGGCGGCAAGCTACGCCGGACTCCTGGTATCCTATCATCTCAACGTGCCGTCGGGGCCGGCGATCGCCTGCGCAGCGGCGTTCGTCTACGCTGTTTCGGCTCTCGTACCGGCAAGCCGCATGCTGGCCTCGACACTCAAGGCAATCAGACCGACTTGAAGGGAAAAGTGATGCAAGATCGTCTGTCTCGAAGGCCTTTCATCGCGGCGATTGTGGCGCTTACCGCCGCTCCCGCGCGCGCGGCGGAACGAGCCAAGGTCGTCGCGACCTTCAGCGTGCTGGGCGACATGACCGCCCGCATCGCCGGCGACAAGGTGCAGTTGAGGACCATCGTCGGTGGCGACGGGGATTGCGAGCTCTATCAGCCGACCGCCGCGGACGCACGCACAGTCGCGGACGCGCGGCTGTTCGTTATGAACGGCCTCAATCCGCGGTTCGAGCCCTGGGCCGAGCCGCTGTTGAAGCGGGCGGCGTTCCGAGGCACCAAGCTCGTCGCCTCGCAGGGTGTGAACGTCATCGTCGATGACCGCCCGCGAGGCGCCGTCAAGGGACCGCAGGTCGACCAGCACGCCTGGCACGATCCGGCCAATGGCCTCGTCTATGTGGCCAACATCGCCGAGGGATTGGCGCGGCTCGATGCCCCGAAGGCCGCTTTCTACCGGACGCAGGCGGAGGGCTACGCAGGTGAGATCCGTTCGCTCGATGCCTGGGCCAAGAGCGAGCTCGCCGCAGTACCGAGCGCCAAGCGGCGGGTCATCACCTCGCACGACGGTTTCGAGTATCTTGCCCGCGCCTACGACATCGAGGTGACTCCGGCGCGTGGGACCGTCAACGATACCGATCCCTCGGCGGAGGAGATCGCCAAGCTGATCCAGCAGATCCGCACGACGAAGGTGAAGGCGATCTTCATCGAGAACATGAACGATCCCCGGCTGATCGAGCGTGTGGCGCGCGAAGCCGGCGCAACCATCGGCGGCACGCTCTATTCGGACGCCTTGTCGAAACAGGGCGGCGAAGCCGATACTTACCTGAAAATGGTCCGTCACAACGTTTCTGCCCTCAAGGCAGCGATGCTGAAGAACTGAGGCATGAAGGCGGCCAGACGACGAACGGAGTCGAATCCATGGCCGGCGAGCTCGATTCTCGGTCCGACAAGCCGTCGCCTGGTTATGGCGCTTGTCGCCATGACCGCGTTGTGGGCCGGCGTCGTTTGGGTGCTCCTGACGCCGCCGCGACAGGGCGAATTGGCCTCCGCGCCGTCTCGCGACACGGCGATTGCGGTTCAGACTCCGCAACAAGAAACGGCGGCTCCCGTATCTCAGCGTATCGGGCTGCGCGCACTGGCCATGGCCGATGAGCCCGTAGGACTCAACGGCAGCTTCGATCGCTTCGGCCTTCAGGTGATGACGATGGTGCTGGGCTCCAACAATCGGGGCGAGACGGCGTTCTACGCCACCATCCGGCGGAGCCAGGCGGAGGAGGGGATATTCCTTGCCAAGGCCGACGGGAAGATTACGCCGATCGCGGTCGCCGGCGATCCTGTTCCGGACCAGGCGGGCCAGCTGATCGCGGGCTTTGGCGAGCGTCCGGCGCCCGTCATCAACGACGAAGGCAGCGTCGCCTTTATCGCCACGTTGGCCGGTGGTCGGGGAGCAGCCGGTGTGTTCCTCGCCAGCGAGGGCAGGCTGCGAACGATCGCCTCTTCGGGCATGAAAGCCCCCGTAATTCTCGGTGGCATCGGCGTTTTCGCCGAGTTCGAGGCGGTATCGCTCAACAATCGGGGCGATGTGGCCTTTCTCGCCTGGGTGCGGCACGGGCGCGAGACCGTCGAAGTGATGTACGTTGCTCGAAAAGTGGGTGCCGTCCATCAGCTCACGAAAGTCGCGGCGTCGGGCGAACCGGCTCCGGGCGGCGGCTTCTTCGTCGGCTTCGGCGCGCCGGTCATCAACAACAGGGGCGCCATCGCATTTCCGGCCGTGGTCAAGCTGGGCCCGGCTCTCGGGGCCATCTTTGTCGCGCCGGCCGACGCGCCCGCACACCTCTTCTTCGGTACGGGCGATCCGGCACCGACCGGCGGCATCTTCGCCCGGTTCTCCGAAAGGATCGGGTTCGATGATGCAGGTCGCGTTGCCTTCGGCGCCTTCATCAACGGGAGTGGCCCGGATTTCGGCATCTTCGTTGCCGAAGGCGCCGACAGACGGGCGGTCGCGGCGAGGGGCCAGGCCGCGCCAGATGGTGGTCTCTATACGTCCCTTGGGCCGTGGCCCGCCATGAGCCATACCGGGAACCTGGCGTTCGTCGCTGCAACCGACCAAGGGCAGGCCTTCGATGGTGTCTTCCTGATGAATTTCTCCGGCAAGGTGACGCGCGTCGTCACGCCAGGCGCGCCGCTTATGGATGGCGGAAAGCTCACCTCTCTCGGGTTCTATCCGACCGTTGCCGTCGCGTCGGACGAATCTGTCAGTTTTCTCGGCCTCGTTGAACGCGATGGCGAAGAGGTCAACGCCGTCCTGCGTTACGGTCTGGCTCCGATAAATCCTCGCTGAGACGAGTTCGGGTCAGTTGATGTCGATCGGCGGGTAGATCTTGAAAACGTTCCTCGCCGTCACCAGCACGTGACCGGTGAACGAGCGCGGCGGTAATTGGTCACCGCGCAGCATCTTCAAGGCCAGAGGCAGGATCTCGCTGCCGTAGCGATCGAGGAAATACGCCACCGAACCCAGCACGATGCTATTGCGGTTGTTGGGATCGATCGCCTTGTTGGCATTTGTGCCGCCATGGATCGAGGGATCGCAGCCTTGGCTGACAACCACGGTGTCGGGCACACGGCCTGCCGTCTCGGCCGCGAGCTTGACAGCGAGCGCCGTTGCGTCGTCGAGCGTTGCCACCAGGGCCATTGCGCCGGTCTCCTTGGCGAGAAAGCGCCGCAACTGAGCCTGTGCTTCGGCGAAGTTGCCTCCGCTGTCGAGCTGCACGGGCGCCACATCGGGAAGAGCCGTGCGGAGCCCCTCTGTAATTCCGGCGATGCGGGCCTGGATGGCTTTTGAGGGGTCCTTGACGGGCCCCAGAACGGCGGCCGCGAGCACGCGCCCACGCCAGGTCGTCTGGGCAAATTTGCCGAGGGCGTCGCCGGCGATGCGGCCGGCCTCGCGATTGTCGGCGGCGTAAAGGGGCGCGTTGCCGACCGGCGCATTTACCGCCAGAACGGGGATCCGAGCGGCCGTAAGCCGCCGCGCGACCTCCTCGTTGGTTGCCGGATCCTCGCAGTATTGAATGTAGAGGTCGACCTTGCGATGCACGGCATCATCGACGTTGGCGATGGCCTTGGCGCGGTCGCGCGCATTGTCGTAGAGCACCAGGTCGATCGGCAGGCCGCGTGCGCCGAGCACGAAGCTCGATCGGACCTCTTCGCCCGTGAAGCCCAGACCTTCGAGCCTTGCGCCGGGGTCATCGGTGAGGTTTGCGAATGCGATCGTGTAACGGCGCTCTTGCGCACCCCCCGGGTGTGGCGCTGTCAGAGCGGCCGCTGCAGCCAGACGCAACAGTGTGCGCCGCGTGTGAAGCACGGCCATTTTCGAACCGTGCGGCCTCATGGAAGCGCACCCATGCCGGCGACTATAGGGACAACGGCGGCCTTTTCCAGCCTTCGATATCGACCGCTCCTCGGTGCGAGGCAATCCCGTCGAGGACCGACGAAGTCGGGTGCATAGTGCGGCCGATGTTCAAATTGTCCGTTGGCTGCTTGCTCGGCTCCCTGATCTCGATCTACGGCCTTTTGCTGGTGGCCAATCTCGGCGCTTGAGCATGCATGGGCGTTGTTGATGTTTTTCGCGACCAGCCTTTGTTGCTCGGCACGGCATTGCTGGCCTGTGGGTTCGGCCTGCGTCACGCGGTCGATGCCGACCATATCGCCGCCATCGACAACCTTACGCGCAAGCACATGCAGGAAGGCCAACGACCCGACGCTGTTGGTTTCTTCTTCGCCCTGGGCCATTCGACGGTCGTCGCCGTCGCGTCCGCCGGCGTGGCGTTGACGGCTACCCTCACCGCCACGCATTTCGACGACGAAGCGTGCAGGTCGTATAATCGCTGCACTGCGTGAACCCCTGAAGTCGGCTGCTTCCCGTCTCCATTTGAGGAAGGGCTTGACTCTTGCGCGCAATGCCATGTTTTGGAGGTGCCGATACTCAACGTTCAGGAGTAACGGCACCATGTTTTCTCACCATAACCCGGCCTGTTTCCCCGGCGAAGACGCGCCAGGAGCCCTCGTGGCCTTGTTATCTGCCCACGATGAGCCAGACGGCTGGCGGCAGATCGACACCAGCTTGCTTGAAGATTACCGGCCTTCCGTGCCGGCGATCCCCCTCAACTGTCTGCCCTCGTCCTGGCGCGGTTGGGTGAGCGATGCCGCCAATAGTGCTGGCGCACCCGCCGACTATGTCGTGCAAGCAGTGCTGGCAGCGGTTGCCGGCCTTTCTGGCACCGGCGTACGCGTTTGCATAGGTCCCACTTGGTCCGAGCCGCTGGTGCTGTGGCAGGCGCTGGTCGGCGCCGCGTCCACCGGCAAGACGCCGGCACTGGGGACGGTCAGCCGGCCGCTCGCCGCGGTTCAAAAGCTGCTCAGTCGCAGCGATGGCGCTGGCGCCGCTCGCCCCGAACAGGGCAAGGGCGCCGTCGTCGTGCGAGAGGCTGCGCTCCCCGCGCTGGAGCGCGCTGTCGCGGCGCGGGCGTCTGGCGTGCTGCTGTGGCGTGACGAGGCCACACCCTGGCTGAAATCACTGGTGCGCGAAGCAGGAAACGACAAGTCCGGCGGCCGCTGGCTTGAGGCTTGGTCCGGCAGCGATAACCTTGCTGTCAGCATAATCGGATCGCTCCATCCGGGCCGGGTCGCCGAGCAACTGCCGGCCAACGCCGAAAGCGTGTCTGCTCGCTTTCTCTTTACCTGGCCCAGCCTGTCCTTGCGCCCCTCGGCGCATGACGGCAGAGCCATACGCGAACCCGAGGCCGCGGCGTGGCTGCAGCGCATATCCGCCATTGTCGGCAGTCCAGACAGTCCGCTGTTGCTCGGCTTCGATGAGGAGGCATTGAAGTTCTTCGATCGCTTCTTCACCTCGGTCACCGTGGACATGCGTGCCGCGGAGGGCGTCGAGGCGGCTTGGCTTGGCAAGGGCAGGGGGACCGTCGCGCGCCTATCCGGTATTCTGGCGCTGCTCGACTGGTCGCAGCTTCCCGCGACTGCGCCCCCGCGCACCGTGACGCGCGACCAGGTCGAGGCCGCCGGTCGCCTTTGGCGGGACTACTTCCGGCTCCATGCTCGCGCCGTGCTCGATCTCGGCGCACCGTCCAACTTCGACCGCCAAGCGCGACGCGTCATTCGCTGGCTGAAGGAGGTCGGCAAGAGCGCGATCACGCGCACCGAGGTGCGGGTCCAGGCCTTGGGCAAGACTGTGAACGCAAGCCGGACCCAACTGCTGCTCCGTCACCTGCACGACGCCGGCATCGTTCGTCCTGCGTCCTACCCCATGCCGCCGCAAGGTGGGCGTCCGCCGCAGGTATGGGAGGTCAACCCAACCTTGCTGACGAGCATGTGACATGGACAGAAAGGTCAAAAAGGCCAAAAACCCCTTTCGATGCCCATTCGAATTGGCAAAGGTGCAACAAGGACAAAAGGGTCAAAAAGGTCAGAAACTCGAAACTACGTGCCCAATCCGGACAAGAACCTCATCATCCCGATGCTTGACGAGCTGATTGCCAAGAACGGCATCTACAACCACGAGAACCTCGATTTCTTGGGGCTGATCGCCGACGGCAACTACGAGTTCGCCTATATCTTCATCTTCTGGCCGGCGCCTATCAAAGGCGCCAGCGGCTCCAACGGCGGGCCGATCGCCGTGACCTGGTCGTCGGGGAACGGATCTGCTGGGAAGCGCCATTCCAGTGGCGCCCGCAGTCTATGAGCGGCCCCGCGCAAGCGGCGGCGTTTTGCATAACCAGTGGTACGTTTTGCTATGCTCGGCCCACTCTTGACGGGGGGCAAAACCCGGCAGACGATTCCCGCACACAACGATAAGCAAGGAGGAGCATCCATGGATACTCGATTCCTGCGTCCGCTGTGCTGGCTGGCCTGCTTCGGCCTGGTGTTCGGAGCCTCGGCTTTCCCCGCAGCCGCCCAAGAAGGTCCCAAGCTCTACGTCTTCACCTCGGGCTCGCTCGGCGGCTTTCCCAAGGCTGCGCTGCAGATCGGCGGGCAGGGCAACATCGATTGGGCGCCGGTCAGCTTCTATGTGATCAAGCATCCCAAGGGCAATGTGATGTTTGACACCGGCAACAACGACAAGACCATCACCGATGCCGACGGCTGGTGGGGCCCGCTCGCCAAGGGCTTCGGGCTGAAGATGACCAAGGACGATGCGATCCCGGCGCAACTCGCCAAGATCGGATTGAAGCCCGACGACATCAAATACGTCGCCGTCGGCCATCTCCATCTCGACCATGGCGGCAATGTCGGGCAGTTCAAGAACTCGACGCTGGTTGCGCAGGACGACGAGTTCAAGGCGGCGTGGTGGCCCGATGTCGGCTACTCGCTCTACTACATTCCGGGCGACTTCGCCGACACCAAGAACATGAAGACGATTCGCCTCAACGGCGATCTCGACCTGTTCGACGACGGCACGGTCCGGCTGGTCCGTTCGCCCGGCCACACGCCGGGCAGCCAGTTCATGGTGGTGAAGCTGCCCAAGACCGGCCCGGTGATCCTGACCAGCGATTGCGTCTACCTGACCGAGAGTCTCGAGAAGAACCTGATCCCGCCGATCCCGGGGACGTGGAGCCCGGAGGGCATGTACAAGACCTACGAAAAGATCCGGCTTATCCGTGATGCCAACAACGCCAAACTCTTCATCGGCCACGATCCGGAGCTCTTCAAGGCGGCGAAGAAGGCGCCCGAGTTCTACGACTGACATGCTGGGGGCGCGCCACTCCAGTGGCGCGTCATCGCTCGCCGCCCAGAAGATCGCGCCACTGGAGTGGCGCGCCCCCAGCACATGAACGCGATCGTCGCATCCAGCGTCAGCAAGCGCTATGGCGCGACGCTGGCGCTCGATTCCCTCGACCTTGCGATCGAACGGGGCGAGGTGTTCGGCCTGCTCGGACCCAACGGGTCGGGCAAGACCACCTTCATTCGCCTGCTGGCAGGTTACCTGCTGCCGACGGCCGGACGGCTCGAGGTTGAAGGTCGCGATTCGGTGCGCCACTCGCTCGAGACACGCGCGCTGATCGGCTACGTGCCCGAAGCGGCGCCCGTCTATGGCAACATGCGGGTGCGCGAGTTCCTTGCCTTCATGGCCCGCCTGCGCGGCGTGCCGGCGCGAAAGGTGGGAGAGGCCGTCGATCGCGTGATCGCCGCGCTGGCGCTCGCCGCCGTCGCCAACCGTCCGGCGCACACCTTGTCGCGCGGCTATCGCCAGCGCACCGCGATTGCCCAGGCGCTGATCCACGATCCGCCTATCGTCATCCTCGACGAGCCGACCAACGGGCTCGACCCACGCCAGATCATCGAAATCCGTGAGCTGATCCGCGGGCTGGCCGGCCGGCGCACGGTGATCGTGAGCTCGCACGTGCTGTCCGAGGTGGCCCGCGTCGCCGACCGCGTCGGCATCCTGCTGGGCGGCCGGCTGCTGGGCGTGCGCGCCATGGCCGACACGCCCGATCTCGAAGCCTGGTTCTTGTCGGTCGCATGATATGACGCTGGCACATCAACCCATCGGGCTCCTCTCCCCCGCTAGGGGGAGAGGCGGGGAGAGGGGGCTACACTCGTCGATTCCCCCTCTCCTGGCCTCTCCCCCTAGCGGGGGAGAGGAATACGAGTCGCGCGTTTGCTCCGAGGTGGCATGAGGGCGCTCGGTATTCTGCTGCGCAAGGAGATGCTGGCGACCTTCGGTTCGCCGATCGGCTACACCGCGGCCGCAGTCTTCCTGCTGGTCTTGGGCTACACCTTCAGCCTGACCCTGTTCGCCACCAAGGTCGCCAACCTGCTGTACATCTTCCATCAGATGTACGTGCTCACCATCCTGCTGGTGCCGGCGCTCACCATGCGCGCCTTCGCCGAGGAACGCCGCACCGACACGCTGGAACTCCTGCTGACCGCGCCGGTCGACGAGGTCGCGATCGTGCTCGCCAAGTTCCTGTCGGTGCTGGCCCTGGTGCTCGCCATGTACGCCGGCGCGGTGGTCTACGCCGTCATTCTCGACCGCTACGGCTCGCCCGATTGGGGCCCGATCGCCAGCGGCACCCTGGCGCTGGTCTGTCATGCCGCGCTGATCGTCTCGATCGGCCTTTTGATGTCGAGCCTGACCGAGAACCAGGTGGTCGCCGCGGCGCTGACGCTCGGCACCAGCCTGATGCTGTGGTTCGCCGATTCCGTCGCCTACCTGCTGCCGTCGCCATTCGATGTGCTGGCGCTCAACCTGTCGCTGATCGGCCATTTCAAGCCGATGGTGTCGGGTTCGGTGTTCGTGTCCGACATCTGTTATTTCGTGAGCCTGTCGCTGCTCGCCCTGTTCCTCACCACGCGCCGGCTGGCCGAGCGATGAGCGAAGCGGGCGAATGGCTCGATGCGTTGTGGTTCGTGGCCTGCATGGCGGCGCTCCTCGTGCTGTTCGCGGCAGCGCTCAGGGTGCGTGTCTATGGCGCGGGTTGGCGGCGCTGGACGCTGCGCGGCGGGCTCGTCGCGGCTGCTGCCGGCGCCACGCTCGCCGCCAATGTCGCGGTGTACCGGCACGACGCGCACCTCGATGTCACCCGCGAACAGGCCTTCACGCCCTCGCGCGAGGCGCAGGAGGTGGCGCGCGGCCTGCAGGAGCCGGTCGAGGTCGCCTATTTCTACCAGAAGGACAACCCCGCCGGCCGCTCGATCGTCACCATGCTGGAGCTGCTCGGCCGCCTCAATCCGCGGCTCGCCGTCGAGACGATCGACATCGACCGCAATCCCGCGCGCGCCAGCGCGCTCGGCGTGCGGCTCTACAATACCGCCGTGATCCGCGCCGGCGACAACAAGGTCGAGGTGGTGAGCACCGACGACCGCGAGATTGCGCTCGGCATCCTGCGCGCGCTGCGCCGGCGCCAACCGCTGGTCTGCTTCGCCACGGGTCACGGCGAGTACGACATCGACAATTTCGAGTTCCACACCCACTTCGAGGGCGCCCAGGGCCACAGCCATGGCGGCGAGGGGCTGGGCGTGGTGCAGATGGAGCAGCATGGGCTGGGCCGCCTGCGCCGGGCCGTCGAGAAGCTGGGCCTCGCCACCCGCAAGATCGAGCTGGCGACGGGCCGGCCGGTGCCGAGCGAATGCAACGCCCTGATCGACGCCAACCCGCGCACGCCCTACGTGCCGGGCGAAGCCGAGCTGCTGCGCCGCTATCTGCAGGCCGGCGGTTCCTACATGCTGCTGGTCGAGCCCGACTACATGATCGAACCCGCCATGGCGGCCCTGCTGGCCGAGGCCGGGGCGAAAGTCGGCGAGGGGCTGGTGGTCGACCCGGTCGACCATTACTTCACCGACGAGCAGATGATCGCCGTCACGCGCTATTCCAACCATCCGGTGACGCGCTCCCAGGCCTTGTCCATCTATCCCGGGGCGCGGCCGGTCGAGCCCGTCTCGGTGGGCGAGGTGAAGGCGGTCGCCTTGTTTGCCAGCGGCCCGCAGAGCTATATCGCGCGCGATCGGCTGCGCTATCGCGAGCAGGCAGCGACGGCCGCGCGCCGGCCGCAGCCGCTGGCGGTCGCGGCCGAGGGCAGGCTGCCGGGCGGCGCCGGCCGGGCTTTCCGCCTGCTGGTGGTGGGCGACGCCGACTTCGCCAGCAACTCCTTCTTTCCCTACCTCGCCAACGCCGACATCGTCCTGGCGGCCGTGTCCTGGCTGCTGCACGAGGAGCGACTGCCGACTCTAAAGCCGCCGGTCGAAGTCCTGCCGCAAGTGACCCTGACCAGTGCGCAAGTGCGCTGGATCTTCATCCTGACCGTGATCCTGATGCCGGGCGCCGTGGCGCTCGCGGGTCTCGGCGTGTGGCTGTGGCGACGTCGCTGATCCGCCGCGCTGCCTGGCCGCTGGCCGCGGCGCTGGCGCTGGCTTTCCTGATCGGTTTGGCGCTGCACGGCCAACGACCGGACGCGGGTCTTGCAGCCTTCAAGGCCGGCGGCCTGCTGACGGCGTTCGCGCCCGAGGACGCGCGCGAGGTGGAAATCCTGAGCGGTGGCGAGACCTGGCGCTTTCGCCGCGATGACGGGCGCTGGCGGCTGATGGTTGCACCGCGGCCCGTTCCAGCGGATGCCGACAAGCGCGTCGAGAGCGCGCTTGGCCTGCTGCGCAACGCCGCGCCGCTGCGCCTGCTGACCGACCAGGAAATCGGGCCGACGATGCCTGCCGACTACGGCCTGGGCGAGGCAGCGCTGCGCGTCAGCGTGCGAGGACCGGGGGATGCGCGCTTCGTCATCCGCTTCGGCGCTGCCAATCCGCTGGGGCTGGCCCACTATACGCGCGTCGACGGAGTGGCGGGTGTGCCGTTGCTGCCAAGCTACGTGACCGACGCCTGGCGTCAGGCGATCGGGCACTGAGCCTTGCAATGGACATGAGGCTCTTCCCTTCGACTGCGCTCAGGGCAGGCGCTTTGCTCAGGACGACAGGAGTGGCAGTCGTCCTTTTCCTGGTCGGCTGGGTCTCCACCGCCGCAGCCCATGTCACCAGCACCGGCCTCGCCTCACTCGATGTCGATGGCGGCAAACTCCTCTATCGCATCACAGTCGTCACCAGCGAAATCGACGACCCGGGTGCCCGGCTGCTCGCGGAAGCCGCCGACGGCGACCGCATCGCGGCCGAGCGCGTCGCAGGCTTCGTGCGCGGCTACGCCCGCTTCGCCATCGCCGGCGATGCTTGCCAACCCGGCCGTATCACCATTCGCGGCTCGAGTGCGGGCGAAGGCAAGGTCGTGCTCGAGATGGCGCTGAGCTGCCCCAAGTCGTCCGGGGTGCTGGCCATCCGCGACGACTGGCCGGAGGTACTGGGAGCGCATTTCCAGACGGTGTTGAGCGTGCGCCCGTCGGGACGACCGTCGATGGAGTTCGCCTTCCTGGAGGACAAACGCAGCGCCACCGTCGATCTCGAGACGATGGCTGACACCGGCTGGGTGAGCTTCATCGCCATGGGCGTCGAACACATCCTGGGCGGCATCGACCATCTGATGTTCCTGCTCGCCCTACTGGCGCTGGCACGCGGCTTCTGGCTCACCGTCAAGATCGTGACCGCCTTCACCGTCGCCCATAGCATCACCTTGAGCTTGGCCGCACTAGGCCTGGTCGACGTGCCGGCTCGCATCGTCGAGCCGCTGATCGCCGCCTCGATCGTCTGGGTCGGGGTCGAGAATCTCGTGGCGCCCAAAGGCGTCGGTCGGCGATGGGTGATCGCCGCCGTGTTCGGGCTGGTGCACGGGCTGGGGTTCGCTTCGGCGCTCACCGAGCTCGATCTGTCGCGCGCCGCCCTGATGCGGGCGCTGGTCGGCTTCAATATCGGCGTCGAGCTGGGTCAGCTCGCCTTCGTCCTCGTGGTGTTGCCGCCGCTTGCCTGGGCTTCGCGCCCCGGCCGGCTGCCGCGCCTGCCCCAGATCCTGTCGCTGCTGGTGGCGATCGCCGGCGCGGCCTGGTTGGTGCTGCGCTTGTTCGCCTGAGAGCTGGAATCAGCAACAGGTCAAACATGCATGCACTGCTAGCACTCCTGGCCGAGTTTTTCGCAATATGGTGCGAAAAAACTCGGCTTGGAAATCCGTACCAGAGCCTGCGAAACTTCTGTCGGAAACTCACATGATTCAGGCTTGACTTCGATTCGTACGAACAGCCCGAAATAGGGGCATGAGAAGCGCCTCGACTCCAGCGGCTTCGCACAGCCATAGCGTGCGCGTCGGCGGGCAAACGCCACAGCCCCGCCGCCGGTGCCCAAAAAATCGGTGGTGGGCCGCTCAGGGCCGAACACAAGCCTTGGTGTGTCCAGCGGGTGCACTCCTCGGGCGCCATTGGCGATGCGGACCGCCCGCCGACGCCTCGGCTGGAATGAGCCGAAAACTGAGACACCGAAATCGGTCGCCGAACCGGCCTGCGATGGGAGCGGACCGGCGGGATGTTCAGAAAGTCACGCCAATAGTGCCAATAATGCCGGAAATTCGTCGCTGCTGAGGCAGGAAGGAGAGTCGATGTCATTGGTTCGTTCAACGGCGTGGGCGGTGCTGGCGCTCGTCGTGGCGGCGCCTGCAGTTGCCCAAGGCATCCCCAAGGCGCAGTCGCCGG
>Ga0066903_100002506_pt1 | contig 14440 bp, 8 predicted proteins | sample PanSoiMetaGPlot1_FD_67491 | JGI IMG/M metagenome (GOLD analysis project Ga0066903, IMG submission 67491) | Tropical forest soil microbial communities from Panama analyzed to predict greenhouse gas emissions - Panama Soil - Plot 1 (version 2) | ecosystem: Environmental > Terrestrial > Soil >...
GATCGATGACGTCGATTGCGCCGCCACCCCAAGTCGCCAGGCTGCCGTTTGCGTTCGAGTCACGAACCGACGGCGTATCTCCTCGTACGTCCTGCCGACATCCATGACGGACATGCCGCCTTCACGTGATCGGGCCAGCAGGGTCGTGATCAGGATGGCATCGACCATTGCGGCATTGGCGCCCTGGCCGTAGTTGGGCGTCATCGCGTGCGCCGCATCGCCGATCAGAAACGTCGATGACGAGTACCAGCGCCCGACTCGGATCTCCTCGGGTTCGTCGTAATTGACGGTCTCCCAATTGACTACGTTGCGAAGAATGTCCCCGACCTGTTCGCCATACGAACGCCAACTGCTGATCCATTCAGGCAGGCGATGTTTACGCGTGTCGTCCCACTGGCCACGAGGCGCCGAGCAATAGAAATACGTGTGACCGCTCGTGAGCGGAGCGATCCCGAATCGCCGCCCGTCCGAGCCCCAGATTTCACGAAGTGCCGGCTCGGAGCTTACGACGGACGAAATGCCCCGGAGGTACGCGTCGCCTGCCGATCTTTTCGTCACATCGACGCCGAGATATCGCCGCACTTCGGAATGCGCACCGTCTGCTCCGAGCAGCACGTCGCAGTCGGCCTCGGCGCCGTTGGCGAATCGCAGGAGGACGCGACCGCCTTGTTCTTCGAGGTGCGTGCACCGATGACCAAAACGAATAGTCGTCATCTTCTCGGCGGCGCGGAGGAGGTGTTCCTGAAGTCTGTATCGCAGCACAATGGCGAAATAGTTGTGAGGAATTGGCAGGTCGCCGTAGTCACTGACGACTTGATGCCGGCCGGCCAGATCCAATACCAGCTTCCGGCATGGAGACATCTGCGACGCAAATGACTGCAGCACGCCCAACCGTTCGAGCACACGCAGTCCATTGCTCTGAATGGCGATGCCGCCGCCGACGCGAGCGAAGTTGTCGGCCCGCTCGAATACGATCGGTGTCAGACCCGACTGTGCCGCGGCAATCGCTGCGATCAGACCCGCCGGACCGGCTCCGATAATCGCGACTCTCATACTGAAGTGTCCTCCCGTTCATTGGGGACGGCCGCGTCCCTCCGTTCTACGACGTCCCAGCGGACAATCTTCACGTCGAGCACGGCGATGCTGTACAGCACCGGGACGAGCAGGAGCGTAATGAACGTGGCCACGGCCAAACCGCCAATCTGCGCATAACAGAGTGGCTGCCACAGCGGGCCACCGTGGCTGGCTAGGGGAAAGAGCGCGAAAATTGTGGCGCCGACGGTGATCAATACCGGGCGCAGGCGCTCGATCCCAGCATCGCGAATCGCCTGGATGAATGGCTCGCCCTTCTCGTGCATCTCTTCGACGAAATCGAACAGCACGATAACGTGGCTGATGATGACGCCGATCAAACTCGCGATCCCAAGGAAGGCCATGAACCCGAACGGCGTTCCCATCAGCGCCAGCGCGACTAACGCGCCGACCACGCCGTACGGCGTCGCCGCGAGCACCAGCAGGGGTTTGATAGCGTTCCGGAACTGGATGAGCAAGGCCGCGTAGATCCCGACGAGTGAAATGAGGAGCACTTTCGTCAGGTTCGCGAAACCTGCCCGCTGTTTGGCTTGTTCGCCGCCGATTGCCATTCGATACCCGGACGGGAGGCGACGCTCAAAATCCAGCAGCTTAGGCCTCGCCTGCGTCAGGATCTCCGAGCTCAGCACGCCCGGCTGTGGCCAGGCATGCACGCCAATCGTCCGAAAGTGCTCTTCGCGACGAATGCGCTGGGTCGTGAGTTCGGCGCGCACCGACGATACGGTTTGCAACGGCACTTTCTCCTGCCCTGACGACGCGTAGACGTAGAGATTCTCGATATCAGCCAGCTGGGCGCGCTCCTGCATGCGAAGCCGGGCGATCACGGGAATCTGCAGGTTCCCCTCGCGCAACGCTGTCACGACGTTTCCCGAAATCGCCTGCGTGGATTCGGCCACGTCCCGATTCGTAATACCCGAGAGGTTGGCGCGGTCGGCATCGATCTCAAGGCCCAGGTCAAAACTCTCGGGGAGCCAGTCGTTTTGCACCAGCTGAACGCCGGGTACCGGGCTGAGAAGGTCCTGGACCTGACCTGCGAGCCGGCGGAGGGTTGCGTTATCCGCGGCTTCACTTTTCGGATCGATATCGGACGTGCTGGATATTCGAACCTCGATTGGAAATTCAATCGGGTTGGTCTGCAGTTGGTGCACGATCGCGTACGCTCCCGGTAAAGCCTCCGACAGAGCAGCCTGGAGTGGCTGGACCAGATCCGGCGTCGCCTCCTTGTCGGTCACCTGTACGAGCACCTGCGCATAGTTTGGCTGTTGTTGCTCAGGCGAGGCGGAGAACCAGAACCGCGGCCCGCCTCCCCCTATGAACGTCGTGGCGGAGCGGAGTAGCGGTGTCGGCGCGCTGGCGTGCGCTGCCGTGGACACGCGATCGCGCGCTGCCGAGCCCGAGCGCAGTTGCTCGTAGTTGGCGACCACGCGCTGGACAATCGCCTCTGCTTGCCGCGCGGTCTCGTTGGTCAGCGACACCGGCGCGTTGTTGGGAAGCCACACGTCGACGTAGAGCCAGTACTGAACGTCGTCTGGAAAGAATTGCGTCCGGAGGCGCGTAGCGGCGACACCGCCCACTGCGAGGAAGACGATCGACAGGGCAAGCACGGTCCAGCGGTGACGCACGGCGTGTCCGGACAACCGGTAATACCAGCCATAGAAGCCGCGCTGGCGACGCTCCTCGATGGTACGGTTGCCCCTCGCCCGCGGCTTCAACAGGTAGAAGCCGAGCAACGGAATGAACGTCATCGAGACAATGCGGGAGGAGACGAGCGCGGCCGTCATCACGATCGGTAGGCTCCGGAGGAAATCGCCTGTCGACCCGGTGAGCAAGAGAAACGGCAGATACGCGATGATGTTGGTGGCCGTGGCGTACACGATCGCGCGCGCGAGCCGCGTCGGCCCGATCCACGCCGCTTTGACGCGCGAGAGTCCGCCGGCAAGCTCACGTTTGATTGCGTCGTTCGCCACGACGGGGTCGTCAACCAGCAGGCCCAGGGCGATGATCAGCGTCGCAATGGACACCTGCTGCAGGTCGACACCGGCGGATTGGATTAACCCGAAGGTCATCGCCAGCGTGATCGGAATCGAAAGGGCCATCAACAACGCCGAGCGCCACTCCCAAAACCCGACGAGCGCAATGAGAACGACCAGGGCAATCGCTTCGTACAGCGCCTCCATGAACAGACCGACGCTTTCGTGCACCTGCAGCGGCTGGTCCGAGGTGCGCGCGACGATCAGGTCTGAGGGAAGCAGGCGTCGAAGATCGCGCAACTGCTCGTCAACAGCGGCGCCGAACCGCTGAATCTGTTCGCCTGATCGCATGTAGACGGCGACGGTAATGGCGCGGCTCCGGTGCCACTGGCTGGCGGAGTCAGCCCAGGTGTAGTAGTTCAGGTAGTCAGCGGGTGCCCGGTAGCCGCGGCTGATGCGCACCAGATCACGGAGGTAGACCGGCGCGCCTCCGGCCGAGGTCGCGACGACGACGTCGCCGATGGAGCCCGCGTCCGCGAATTCACCGGAGGGAGTGAGTCGCACGCTGCGCGTCCCGGCCTCGAGCAGCCCGCCAGGAAGCGTGACGTTGCGGGCGTTGAGAATCTTTCCCAAATCCGCCGGGCGCAAGCCGTACGCCGCCAGCCGTTCCTGCGAGTAGTCGAGATAAATGGCCTGCGGCAGGATGCCTCGCCGCTCAAAGCGTGAAGTTTGCGGCACCCCCAGCAGCGTCCGTCCAATGAGGTCGGTGAAGTCGTCGAGCTGGGCGTAGGAGTATTTCGCGCCCGCGGCGGCCGACAGCCTCGCCTGTGTTTCGTTGACATCGCGAATGATCACGGGCCGCCATACATCCGGATTGATCTCGGCCGGCTGCAATCGCGTCGTCGCATAGGTGTTCAGGAACATCGTGAGACGGGCATCATCCGCGGTTGTCCCTCCGTCGACGCCGATGAACCCTTGTCCGCTGATCGGGTGAGGTCGATCGAGCACGTGATCCTGCTCGGCGCTGCGGCGGAAATCATCGACGACCTGCAGAATCGCAGCTTGGGACACGGTCAACGGAAACGACAGCACGACACTCACGGCCGGCAGAGGCGAGTGGTCCTCGGCGGTGCGCGCTGACCGGATGCGCTCGGCGATCGCCTGAGCCCGCAGGCGCAGTTCGAGATCGTCGACCGGTGGGCTGGCGATGGTGAGCATCACCGTGGCGGTATCGCCAAATTCACTCTGAAACTGGATGGGACTCGCCCCCGAAGGGAGCCGGCCATTCAAGGCTTGCAATTTGAGGTTGATGTCGCTGAATTGCTCCCGACTGTCGGTCGTGGTGTCGGACAGCTGCACATAGACATACGACGCGCCTGGCAGCGAGAGCGAGCGAATGCCCCAACTATCCGGTCCCGGTGCATGAATGGTCTTGTTTTGGGCGATCGCCTGCTCGATAGGGCGCGTGAGGAGTTGTTCCACCTGTTGGGCGTCCGCGCCTGGCCAGAGGCACGATGCCACGGCGGCGCGGACCGGGATGTCCGGATCCTTCCGCTGCGGCATGGCGAGGTAGCCGTACACACCCCAGGCAAGGACGGCCAACACACAGGCCCAGGCGATTTGCTGGTTTTCCACGAAAAACCGAGACGTGTTGTGGACGTGATCGATAAGCTCCGCGTCGCTCTTGTGTGCCATGGATGTCGTTACGGGAGGACCCGTACCTCCTGACCATCGCGAACGAGTTCGCCGCCGAGCGTGACGATGCGATCGGCGGCTCGGACTCCGCTCGTCACCTCAATCGAGTTGCCGAACGTTTGGCCCACCGAGACCTGTTGCGCCACCGCGAACGTTTTCTCCCCGCGGCCCTCGAGCCGGAAGATCCCAAAGGTGCCCGCGTGGTTGGGCACCTGCACAATCGCGCTCAAGGGGACGACGAGCTTCGACCCGATCGGCGTGTTCGGCCCGAGCATCACCGAGCCAATCATTCCGGGCCGAACCTGATGCGTGGGGTTCGCCACGGAGACCTCGACCGGGAACACGTGCGTTCGTGGGTCGGCTTGCGCGGCGATCGACGTCACCACGCCGGGGACGGGATCCGCCAACGCGTCGAGCGTGACGTCCAGGTGCTGGCCCATACACACGACGGCCAACGCGGTATCGGGCACCGCGAAGATCGCCTTCACGACGTCGATGTCGACGACGACGAACCCGACCGTCGTGTTGCCCACCAGCGCGCCGAGCTCGATATTGCGACCGGCGAGAAGACCACCAAAAGGCGCGCGTACGACCGTATCGTCGAGGGCCAGGCTCGCCTGGCTGATCGCGTTTTCGGCGCCAGCCACCGCGGCGCGGGCCGCGTCCACCTGCGCCCGTGCCCCGTCGTACCGTGCTACGGCCTGGTCGTACTCGGGCTTGGTCAGGCTGGCCGACTGATACAGATTGACCGCTCGCACGTGGTCTTGTTCGGCTTGCTGGACGATTGACGCGGATTGCGCAAGCGCCGCTTGGGATTGCCGCAACTGGTCGTGGGCCTGTTCGACGCGCTGCTCGTAGTCGACGCGCCGGACGTGCGCCAGTTCGGCACCGCTCGTCACGATGTCGCCGCTCTCAACGTTGCGCCAACGCCCGTCGCTACCTCGGACTTGATAAATGTGCTCGACAATCCCGGCGGACTTGAAGGCCAAGTTGACTTGCCGCGACGGCTCGACCGCTGCAGAGTAGCGTGCTGATCGTGCGGGTCGCAGTTCCTCGACGAGGCCGCTCCGGACCGTCAGCACAGGCGCGTCAGGTGCCTTAGGCGGTCGGCACGCCACGGCGGTCAATGTGACGCCGATCGTCGCGACGGCGACACGATATCGGCTGCGTTGACGAGTCTGCCTGCGTATCATGACTAGGACCCTCCAAGGGCGCGATTGAAATCGGATTGCGCGATCCACACATTCGCGACGGCTTGTTGATACTGGGTGTCGGCAGCCGACAGCGCCGATTGCTGCTGAAGAACGTCCGAGATGAGGGTGCTGTTCTGCGCGTAGCGGTTGATCACGACGCGCAGCTTCTCCCGTTCCACATCGCGGGCAGCGCTCTGGACCTCCAGGAGAGCGCCGGCTGCGCGCAGTTTGCGGTACGTGTTGCGAACGTCGACCATGACCTGCGCTTCCACGTCCAGGCCCGTCAGCGCCGCTTGCGCCACGCCGCTCTCCAGGGCCTGAACCCGATGGCGTTTCTGCCCCCAGTCAAACGGCTGCCACTGAACCGTCACACCGACGTGCACGACGTTCGTGGGAAGAAAACTGGAGTTGATGAATGAGAGGTAGAGCGCTTGCGCGCTGACGTCGGGAATGTATTCGGCGCGCTGCCGACGCATATCCAGTTCCGCCTTGTGCTTCTGGAGACGCGCTTGTCGAACTTCCGGCCTTTGCTCAACGGCGCGGCGTTCGGCCGCGTCGAGATCCACCTGGTCGCCTGCCTCCCTGGGCTGGATGTCAACGGCGAATTCGATCCGCAGGTCCCGACCCATTAACCGATTCAAGGTTTCGCGCTGTGTGTCGAACGCGTCACGTAGCGTTTGCAGTTGATACCGTTGCTGGCTCAATTTCGCCCTGACCGTCAGCGTGTCCGACCGGAGCACCGCCTGCTCGATCAGCCGGCGGTCGGTAAGCGCCGCCAGCTCGGTCAGGTAACGCACCGCCAGTTCGGCGCTCGCGAGTTCCGCTTGCGTCACGGCGAGCTGCCCATAGGCCTGTGTGACCTGGTGAGCCATGTCCTCCCGCAGTTGGTGAAGACTTTCACGAGCCAGCTCCTCACCGAGCTGCGATTCGCGAATACTCAGCCCGATTTTGTACAGTTGAGAGAGTGGCTGCGTCACCGATCCCTGAAACAATCCGCTGAAGTGTTGCGTCGTGTTGACATTGGAATTCTGACCCGGCAACGGCCCCAGTCCGGGATAGAGGCCCAGCGCGCCGCGCGGAATAATGAACTCGATCGGCGTGACCGCCGTCCCGTCCGTCAAGCTCGTCGAGATCTGCGGGAGTCGCAGCGTCTTGCGAGCAGCGGTTTCCTCGCTCGCTTTCGCGATGTCGAGTCCGCGGGCCTGAATCTGTTTATTGGTTTTCAGTGCTGTGACAACGGCGTCCTCGAGGGACAGGATCGGTGCTGTCTGGGATTCGCTCTGTGTTTCCTGAGCGACGCACGGTGATCCCGCCATGCAGACCAACAGCAACGCGTTGGCGACGGCCTTGAGTTGTCCGTGAAAAGCTGACCCGATCAGACTCGCGATGCTGCGTTGCGCCACGGCGTCCACCCTTCGCCGCAAGGGGTAGGCAAGGCGCCCGCCAGCTTCCGCGTCAGGCCCGGCGGGTTGGATCTAACCCGCTACGCGAACGAGAGATATGAACCGGAACGGAGGTATGTCTCGCGCGAACGTCCGTGGACATTTTGAGGAGGGATGGACAAGTTGTCGATCGCCCGACATCTTGTCGATGAATCGTGACGCACGAAGCCGCAGCCTTACGCGCTCACCATCGCGCCGACGGGCCCGCGTCCGGCATCTCGCGAGGAGCTTCGTGGACGCTGACCGGCTATGACTGGCTCGGGCTCACGCGCGCTCGACGGGACGTTCGGTTTCAGGCGCGGCACGCGCCACACCGATGCTGGCCTTGCTCTTGCCTCTCATCGGTCGCGACAGGCGGTGACCGGCGCGCCCTTTGTCCTCTCGGGCAGAAGGAGAAATGATGAAACACAAGAACATGTTTATCGCGGCAGCAGTGACGGCCGTCTCACCACTGGCTCTGTTCCTGCACACATTCTCAGCATCGCCTCTGCCGAAGCCAACCCCCTACACGGGCCCCCTGCCATCAGCGACTCCACCAAGGGAGATGGCGGTCGTCGCTGTCGTGACTGGTGTGAACTATCGAGTTGCCGCATACGGTTATCGCGGCGGCTCGTTGTTTGAGCGGCGCGACTTTTCGATCGCCGGAACGTTGGTAAGGCACCCACACGGCGACGTGCTCATCGATACCGGTTTTGGCCGTGACATCGACGCGCAGTTTCACACGATGCCTCTGATGTTCCGGGCTTGGACGTTCTACCGTATGTGGCGGCCCGCCGTCGATCAGCTCGAGGACGCTGGCTACGACCAGAAATCGTTACGAGCCATTCTTCTGACCCATTCGCATTGGGACCACGAGAGTGGTCTGCCAGACTTTCCAGGCGTGCCGGTGTGGGTGACCCCACAGGAACGCGAGTTCATCAGAAAAGGCAGTCTCACGCAATTTACCCAACTCTTTACCGGTCTACACTATGAGGAGTACGGGTTCGAAGGCGGCCCGTACCTCGGATTCCCCTCCAGCCACGATGTTTACGGCGACGGCTCGATCGTCGTAGTACCTGCGCCCGGTCACACTCCCGGCAGCGTGATTACGTTCGTCACGCTCCACAACGGAACGCGGTATGCGTTTGTCGGCGACCTCGTTTGGCAACTGGAAGGCATCACCGAGCGCGAGGAGCGCCCCTGGTTCAGCCGGAAATTGGTCGACTTGGATGCCGAGGGCACGCGCCAAAACCTGCTGCGGATGATCGCCCTCAAAGAGCGCTTGCCCGAGCTGATTATCGTCCCTGCTCACGACATGCGTGCTTTCGCCGCCATGCCAACGCTATCTCCGGCAGGCACGCAGACTGTCGCGAGGGACCGCGGTATAAACAGCAGGCGAGAGACAAAAAGAGAAGCGCACAGATAATCATGACCTCAAACGGGTGAGTTTTCGACACTGCCCCGTTCCATCGCGGTTGTGACGCATGCCCGGACGCGAAGGCATTCGCGGCACTATGCGCAGACGGACGTCTGCAGCAGGGGATCGGACATCCTCATCGTGTACTCCGCTTACGGCTTGAGGCTCGCTTTCTGCAGCCTTGGGTCAATCTCGTCGGCCGCGCGGCTCCAGAAGGACGCGTCGGTCGCGGCGAGAGCAGCGATTTCGGCCTGGCTCAACTGGACACCGCATTCGAGCAGTTCGCCGAGCGCTCGGTGCGGGTCCCTCAGGAAGGTGTCGCGAAACTCCTCGTCCGTGACCAGCCTCCCAATTATGATTTCGACAATGCGTTGGGTCACAGTTCCTCCACGTGATTCCTAGGCAAGCCGAGCGCCAGCCCTGAGGTGATCGGTCACCGTGCTGGAACGATGTGATTCGACCGCTTTGCCAGGCCGCTCGCGAACATCACCATGCGCCGCAGGGGGGAGGCAGGTTGCACGGAAATCGACACCTTGTTCGTGGCCTCAGCAACCTGGGGAGCCCGCGGGTGGACCGTCGGGCACAGATGTGATTCTCACACATCGGGTTCAGGGCGCATTCGCCACGGCACTATCTTTGCCTTTGCCGCTCCCGCGAGGTAACGATGGCTGCACCAACGACTCAGACCAGCGGCCCTCAATCGTATTCACGGACGGTGAGAGTCCGGACAGCGGTTGTGGCCAGCGACGTTCCCGACGAGCGGGTGCTCCAAACGGTCGCCGACGCTGGAAACTACGACATGATCGTGGTGGAACCGCTGGCTCATGCTTACTCGCGAATCAAGCTCATGCGGCCGAGTATCGTGATCGTCCCCCTATCGTTCGACGAGTTGAACGCCTTTCACCTGATGTCTATGTTGAAGCTCGATCCAGACACGGCCGGCATTCCGCTCGTGACGGCCCTGCTCGAAACGACGCTGCCGGAATCGGGCGCGGTAAGCGCGGAATACGGCCGATCACTCCTCGAATGACACGTTTCTGGCCGACCAACGTAGGCGGTTCTTTCGTGTCCTCCAATGCTGATTGACATCGTCCCAAACCGCTCGGTTTGTGCGAGACTTCCAGCCCAGGCGCTCACGGCAATGGCCCCCTCTCACGATAGCGACCGCCTGGCGGCCAGTCTCGAGATGGTCGACCGCCTGCAGCGGACGCTCATCGGCGTACTGGACATCCGCAGTGTGTTCGAGCGGGTCTCGGAGATCGCGCGTCAAGTGCTGGATCACGATGTGATGGGCCTGCCGATTCTGACCGAGGACCGAGAGCACGTGATGCCGATGGCGACGGCCGGATTGCCGGCGGGGACGCTGCCCGCCCTCCAGCGGGTCGATCCGGTCATGCGTTGGCTGATGACCGAACCGTGGGACTGGCACATCCTGGACGATCTTCAGACGCAGTCCGAGTCTCAGGATATGAGCCAGCGGTTAATCGGCGGTTACGAGGCGTACGTGCGTCTGGGATACCGAACGTTGGTGCGCGTTCCGATCCGACTGGACGGTCAATTGATCGGGCTCCTGGGCTTCTTCTCGCGGAGGCCGGCTGCTTACTCCCGCCCGGACGCGCTGGTAGCGTGCCGGATTGCCGATCATGTGGCGTTGGCCCTGTCGCACCAGCGGCTCGCTGAGGAAAAGAGCCGCGCGGCGGCATTGCGCGAGCGCACCTCCAACCTCGAGCTCGTGGCTGGCCTGCTTGACGCGCTGACCGACGTCCTCGACGTTCGGGAGGTCTTCGATCGCGTGTCGGAAGTCGTGCAACGCGTCTTGCCCCACGATCTGCTGGGTGTGATGGAGATCAGCGAGAAAGGCGATCGCATACACGTCCGCGTCACAGCGGGCGTCCCCGAGTTTCCGCCCAATTTCGAGGCTCCGGTTCCCGACCCCGAACTCTTCTTGAAGCCGTGGGACGTCCTGATCTTCGACGATGTGCCGGCGCACCCGCTCTTCCGGACCGGCGCCGCGGCAAGAGCCGGCATGAAGTCGGCGCTCAGCGTACCGATTCGGTTTGGCGGACGTCTGCGGGCTGCGGTGAATTTCTTCTCGCGCCAGCACGCGCGCTTCTCGCGCGATGACCTGCCCGTGGCTCAGAGGATAGCCAGTCATCTCGCATTGGTGATGTCGCACGAGCGGCTCGCTGAGGAAGCACGCCAGCGGCAGGCGCTGGAGGCGCGGGCGTCGGCGCTCGAGCTGCTGGACCAGTCATTGGCCTCATTGACAGATACCGGACCGCTGGCCGATCAGGTCAGCCGCATTTCCGCGGTCACTCGATCCGTGCTGGCCCACGACGCGCTGGCATTGCCGGTGCTGTTACCGGACGGCCGGCACGCCAGACGATACGCCAGCAGTGGTCTGGACATCCGAAGCCTTCCGGACGTGTTCGACGTCCCGGCCGGATTCCTCAGCGATCCCAACTGGGAATACGACTTGATCGACGACGCCACCGCGCATGCGGAGCCACAGAACATCCTTGCAGCGAAGCAGGGATTTCGATCCGTGCTGCGCGTGCCCGTTCGCCTTGAAGGGCGGTTCATGGGCGCCGTGACGTTTTTGTCGCGGACGCAGTCACTGTACAAACAGAGCGACATCCAGGCCGCCCGACGGGTTGCCGGCCGCATTGCGCTCAGCCTCGAGCGAGAGCACGGCGTCGAGGAGGGAAAGCGAGCCGATGCGGCAACCGAGCGAGCCACTCGCCTCGAGTCGCGGGTTCGAGCGCTCATGGACGAGTTGGATGCGCGGACAGGCTATCGCCGTGTGATCGGCCAATCGACGTCGTGGAAACACGTCCTCACCGAGGCGACGCAGGTCGCGCCGACTGAGACGACGGTGCTGCTGCTCGGCGAGTCGGGCACGGGCAAGGAAATCGTCGCGCGTTTTCTTCATCGAGCCTCTTCGCGTCGTGATGGGCCGTTTGTCGCGCTCAACTGCGCGGCATTACCCGAGCACCTGCTCGAGGCCGAGTTGTTCGGCTATGAACGCGGCGCGTTCACGGGCGCGACGCAGAGCAAGCCCGGGCAGTTGGAGCAGGCGGCGGGAGGCATCCTGTTCTTGGATGAAGTCGGCGAGATGAGCCTGACAGCCCAAGCGAAATGTCTTCGTATGCTGCAGGAGCGGGAGTTTCAACGATTGGGTGGGACCCGCGTGCTGAAGACGGACGCGCGAGTCGTGGCGGCGACGAATCGCGATTTGAAGAAGGCCATGTCGCAGGGCACTTTTCGCGAGGATCTGTATTACCGGTTGAACGTCTTTGCTATCCGGCTGCCTGCGCTGCGCGAGCGGCGCGATGACGTCCTCGCGTTGAGCGAGGCGTTTCTCGCCGAGTTCGGGCGCACACTCGGCCGCCCTCCATCCGGCATTTCAAAGGACGCTCGTGCGCGCTTAATGGATTATCACTGGCCCGGCAACGTGCGCGAGTTGCGAAACGTCCTGGAACGTGCGGCCATCCTGTGTGACGGTGGACTCATTACAGCCGACCTTCTGGCGCTCACCGTTCCGCAGGCGGACCAGCCGCTGAGAGGGTCAACGCCCGAAGCTATCCCTGCCGATCAGCCGTCGGGCGCCGGCGAGCTGTCGTCTATGGAGCGGGCAATGCTTGAACGGGCGTTGCACAGCGCGCGCCACAACAAGTCGAAGGCGGCAAAGGCGCTCGGCCTGACGCGTTCCCAACTCTACGTCCGAATGCGGCGCTACGGGTTGGAATAGGCAAGAGAAAAACAGATTCGGTGGACATGGCCAGGCAATCGCACGCCGTTTTACGACCGACCTGGCGCGTCGGTCAGAACGAATGTCATCGTGCCATTAGCCTCTCGGCGGCAACCTGCGTTCCGTCGCGGCGCACTACTGTCGCGACGGATCGAGCACGCGCAGCGACATCAGGTCGGAGGGTCCGCTCAAGTGCGCTGGTGAGCGAATCGGTCGTTGGCGCACCGGGAGCGTGCGCCGTGCCGATGCCGAGCACGCGGACTCGTTGTGCCCAGTAGTGCTGGTCGTAGTGATCCGGGATGACCACCTGGGGGACCCCCGCGAGCGCGGCAGCGGTTGTCGTTCCGGCGCCGCCGTGATGGACGACGGCAGCGACGCGTGAGAAGAGCGCGGGCACGTTGGCCTCGCCGATAGAGAGGCAGTCGGCTTCGTTGTCCACGAGTGACGCGTCGAACCACCCCCGCGACACGATCGCGCGTCGGCCCAGCGCGCGAGCGGCCTGGAGCACCACCTGGCCGGCGTCCTGCGGCGCGCGAGTGCTGCCGAATCCAAAGTAGATCGGTGGCTCGCCGCTCTCGAGGAACGTCTCCAGCTCGCGCGACAGCGGACGCTCGTCGGGGAGGATCCAGGCGCCCGTCTGAAACACTCCCTCGTCTGTCGGATCGGGCCACGGCCCAAGCGTCGGATCCGCCGCGAGCCAAGGGCGGTCGCTGAGCATGTGGCTGCGCATATCGCTGACCGGTGCCAGTCCCAGCAATGCGCGATGGGCGTTAACGGACGCGCCGAAGAGGTCGTTGAAGCGCGCCGCATCCCGCGCCCAGAGCTCGCGATTGTCATTCGTTGGGGGTGGCGTCTGTCCCGGCAATTGCGGCAAGGGCGGCGGCGGGTGATGCGGCGATGGCAGCACCGTCGGCGAGTAGGCGGCGAAGACGTACGGAATTCCCATCTTCTCTGCGACTGATCGCGCGGCGACCTGCAGCGCGGTCGCCGCGACGATGATGTCGCAGCCTTGCGCGGCCGCGGCGACTGTCTCGAATTGCGTGGCAACCGTCGCTTCCGCCATCTGATGTCGCTGCTCGAGCGTCGGTTGGGCCCCGGCCTGCGAGGCCCGCGGTCTGGAGGCGGCGAACTTGCGGACCTCTGGACCGATGGGCGTGACGGGGATGTCGAGGCTCTCGATCCACTCGCGGAAGTCCGGCGGCACGCAGACGCGGACGTCCTGACCGAGCGCTTTCAAATGCGACGCGAGCGCCACGAGCGGTTGGACGTCGCCACGCGACCCGATTGTCGAGAGCACCACACGCATCAGAACGCTCTTTTCGTATCACGAACTCCCGGTGACAAACCGAGCGCAAACCGAGCGAGTTTGCGGATCTCAATGCGGTGAGCAACGTACTGCTGAAGACTGAGATGTCTGTTGCGCCCTTACGGCCGATGAAAGCGCGCGACGAGGACCGCTTTGCCGAGAACGTGACCGTCCATCGCGTTGAACACGGCCGTACGCGTCGCCGCCGCTTCCTGCGACGTTCCCTGCGGGACATCGAGTTTTGTGTCGAGCGCGTAAAGCTCGAACGTGTAGTGATGGTACGGCCCGGGAGGCGCACCCGGCCCCATGTAACCGTTCGAGCGAAGGCTGACCTGCCGCGTGCCGTCGGGCAATTCGCCGGCGGCCACGCCCTCGGGCAATCCTGTGGACGTGCCCGGGATGTTCCACACCAGCCAGTGCGTGATGTCCATTTTGGAGCCGCGGTTGAGGACGGGCTCAGGATCATGCATGAGCAGGACAAAGCTTTGCGTACCCGCGGGCACCTGCGACCATTTCAACTCTGGCGACGGTGCGGTGGGCCCGGCGGCCTGAGTGTACTTGTCAGGGATCACGCCGCCGTCCTCCCACGCCGTCG
>Ga0066903_100002507_pt1 | contig 14438 bp, 10 predicted proteins | sample PanSoiMetaGPlot1_FD_67491 | JGI IMG/M metagenome (GOLD analysis project Ga0066903, IMG submission 67491) | Tropical forest soil microbial communities from Panama analyzed to predict greenhouse gas emissions - Panama Soil - Plot 1 (version 2) | ecosystem: Environmental > Terrestrial > Soil >...
GCCCCGCTCCGCTCGCGTGGCTCGCTCGCTGTCGCTCGCTCGCTGCTCTCATTTCGCGGGACCACCCGCGCCCGCGAGCGGTCCGCTGGACGTCTTCGACCTGCTGGCGGCGGTGTCCGGGTCGATGAGCGCGATGAGGTCCCCTTCGTTGACGCCGGTCACGACGGCGCGGCTCTCGGTGCTGTTGACGACCTTGACGTCGCGGCGATCGAAGTGCTCGCCGATCTGCAGGAAGACGAAGGTCTTGCCGTTCTTCTCGAACACCGCCTGGCGCGGCACCTGGATGGCGTCCTTGATCTCGCGGCCCTCGATCACGACGCGCAGCGACGATCCGGCGCGCATCTGCGGATCGGGCTTCTCGAGCTGGAGATTGATGTCGAACTGGCGGACCGCGCTCGTCTCGAAGAAGTTGCCGCGCGACGCGCCGGCGGCGAGCGCGCCGACCTTGGCGGTGAAGGCACGCCCCGGAATCGCGTCGATCTGGACGGTCGCGGCCTCCCCCTGTTGAAGGTTGTCGCGATCGGTTTCGGTCACCTTCGCGCGCACTTCCATCTTGCCGGCCTCGATGACGTCGGCGACGTTGCGTCCCGACGCCGTGGTGTCGCCTTCGCGGTACTGCGGCAGCACCATGCCGGGAAAGTAGAAGAACTGGCCGTCGCGGTTCTCCTTGACCGAGACGAGCCCGTCGGTCGGCGATTTCACGGTCAGGTTGGCGATGATGCCCTGCGCCCGCTTCATCGCCAGGTCCGCCTTGTTCCGCTTCTCGAAGACGACTGCGAGCGCGGCGGCGCTCGTGGCGGCGCGGGCGCTGGAGTCCTGCTGGAGCTGCTGGAGCCGGCGGCGTGATTCCTCGAGCGTCAGCTCGTTCTTCTGCGCCTCGATCGCGCCGATGAACTCGTTGCCGGCGGCGTCGAGCTCGCCGCGCCGCACGTTGTAGCGCGCGGTGAGCATGTCGAGCTTGTCCTGCGACGCCTGCACCGCCTGATCGGCGCGCATCTTGACGATCTGCTGCTCGGCCTCCGCCAGATCCGACTGCGCCTGTTCGAGCTGGAACTGCTGATCCGCAGCGTCGAACTCGATGACGACGTCGTCTTTCTTCACCGGCGTTCCGGTCGTCAGCAGCTTGACGATCCGCAGCGAGCCGCCGGCGGGCGGCGCGACGAGATTGACGGTGCGCCCGGCGCGCAACTCGCCGGTGGCGTAGACGGTCAGCTTGATTGGACCGCGCACCACCTTGGTGGTCGGCACCGCGGAACGGATCGTCGGCAGGACGGGCGCACCCTTCGCGAGCGTGACGGTCACGGCGACGGCGCCGACGACGAGGAGCGCCGCGATCCAGACGAGCCGCCGACGGGCGCGCTTCATCCCTTCCTCCGGATCAGATCGGGCTCGGGACGCCGCACCGCGAGCTTGTCGCCCGGCGTGACGCCGGCGCTGACGGCCGCCTGCTCGCGTCCCCGTCGCACAATCTCGATCGGCTGCTCGTCGAACTTCGATCCGTTCAGCCGGTAGACGATCGGCCGGCCGTCCTTCTGGAAGATCGTCTCGGCCGAGACGATGGTCACGTTCGGCAGGCGATCCGCGGCGATGCGCGCGGTTGCCGTCATGCCGGGACGGATGCGCGCATCCTTCTCGTCGAGGATCAGCCCGAGATCGAAGTTGCGGACCGGCGGCCATCCGGAGGAGAAATCGACGCGCGCCAGGACCGAGATCAGATCGACCTTGGCGGTGAAATCCTTGCCCGGCACCGCTTCGATCTTGACGGTGGCCGTCTGACCGACCTTCAGGCGGCCGCGATCCGATTCGTCCAGCCGCGCCTCGAGATGAATCGACGACAGATCGGGCAGCTCGAGGATGCTGGCGCCCGCCCAGCACCGGTCGCCTTCGCGGAATTCGACGCCGCCGCCGCCGAACGGTCCGCCGGACCGCGGGTTTTCGAGGATGTTGACGGTGCCGTCAGCCGGCGCGCGCAGACGCATCGCTTCGATCGACTGCAGCGTGCGATCGACGTCGAACTTCGCCTTGTCGCGCTTGCGCTTCTTGCCGGTGAGCTCGGCGTCGGACCCGGCCTTCGACGACAGCGCCTTGGCTTCCACTTCCTTCAGGCGCTGCTCGGCGTCGCCGAGCGACAGCTTCGCCGCCTCGTATTCGATCCGCGAGATGAGGTCGCGCTTGCCGAGATCGAGCTTCGCCCGCTCGACGTCGTACCTCGCCTTCATCAGCTCGGTGGCCTGCTCCTCGGCGGTGATCTTCGCCTGCTCCTGGGTCTGCTGGATCTCGCCTTCGGCGGACTTCAGGTCCGACTGACGCTCGGCCAGGCGCTGCGTCAGCTGCGTCGCATCGAACTCGACGAGGATGTCCCCCTTCTTCACTGCCGCGCCGTTCTTCACCAGCTTGACGATCTGGAGATCGCCGCCGGACTGCAGCGGCGCCGCGAGCACGATCGACTTCGCCGGACGGATGTCGCCGCGAATCTGGATGTAGTCCACGAAGTCGCCGCGCGTCACGTCGGCGGTCGTCACGTTGGGGATCGTGCCGCTGCGCGCGTTCATCGCGACCGCCGCGCCGGCGACCGCGAGCAGGACGACCACGACGGCGAGCGCGCGCCGGTTCCTGAGGATCTTCATTTCACCGGCGCCGCGGCGTTACGCGCCACCGCCACGCCTTCCTGGAGTCCGGCGGCGATGACGGCTTCGTGGGTGTTCATCGGACCGATGGTCACGTCCTGGCGATCGAGCCGTCCCCCGCGCTGCACGCGCACGTAGGTCTGCTCGCCGTCGAGCACGAGCGCGTCGCGGGGCACGACGAGGGCGCCGGGGATCCGTTCGATCTCCACGTCGAGCGAGGCGGTGAGATCGGGCATGAGGTTGGGGTGCGAGCCGTTCACCATCACGGTGACGATGAAGGTCCGGACCTTCGGCGAGAGCGCCGACTGCTGGCCGATCGGCGAGATCTGATCGACGGTGCCCGTGAACGACAGATCGGGATAGGCGTCGAGGCCGATGCGCACGGGCTGGCCGACACGCAGGTCGTTCATGTCGGCCTGGTTGACGCGCGCGCGCACGCGCATCACGGACGGATTCACCACGTCGATGACCGGCTGCCCTGGCCGCACCTCGTCGCCCTCGGCGAACTCGACCAGGTTGCCGTTGTTCTTCCAGGTCGTCCGGACGACGGCGACCCCCGCCAGCGGCGACGTGATCAGCATCCGGTCGGCGTTCGACTCGGCCTGCTTCATGTTGGTTTCGGACCGGTCGCGGCGGATCTCGAGAATCTTGATGTCGGCGGCGGCGGCGCGCCGTTTGAGGTCATACGTTTCCTGGAGCTGCTTGAGCTTGGCCTGCGCCTCCTCGAAGGCCAGCGTGTTCTTCTCGGCCTGGATCTTCGGCAGCATGTCGTTCTTCACGAGCTCGAGCCGCGCCTTCTCCTGCGCGCTCTCGGCCTGCTTCAGCGTGCTGTCGTCGCTCGCCTTCGCCGCCACTTCGTCGGCCTGGCGCTTCGTGATCTGCGACTCGAAGTCGGTGAGCTCGGCGCGGCGATCGAGCGCGTTGCGCAGCTGATCCTGCCGGTCGAACTCGACGAGCGTGTCGCCCGGCTGCACCGACCTCCCGTTTTCGATGAGCCGCATGATGACGAGCGAATTGTTGTTCTGCCCGGAGAGGCGCGGCGCCGTCACGATCGTCGCCTTGACCGCCTCGACCGTTCCGCTCAGACGGACGCTGCGCGTGAAGTCCCGGCGCGTCACGGTGGCGGTCGCGTTTGCGCCGCGCCCGGATGATTCCGGCACGCGCGCCGCCGTTCGGCCGTACAGACCGGCCGCGCACACGCCGGCCACGACAACGAGGGCGACGAGATAACGCGGTTTCACCATGGGAGTGTCCGGTAATCAGACGGTATGACCGCCCGTTTGGTTGGCCGCCGATCAGGATACCCTAAGCCCTTGTAAACAGTTGCGGTTATGTGACGGAGCACGGCCATCCCAGCGGTGGACCAGACCGGGCTGAGGAGCTTACCTTGGCGGGAGCTGGCGGATGACGATCCGGATCGGATCGAGCGGACCCGGGCCGGTCTCGACGCGCGGCGCAGCGATCGGTACGAGCTTCGACGCCTTGTCGCGGACGCTGAACGTGTAGACGCGGCCCTGCCGCAGCTCGATCGAGAAGCGGCCTTCGGCATCGGCCTTGTCGCCGCCGGCACCGCGCGCGGTCGCCACCGGGTTCCCCGTGCGATCCCACGCGCCGACGTACGCGCCCGCGGCCGGCGTGCCGTCCTGCCAGACGACCAGGCCCGTGAGCGTGACGACCGGCAGCGGCGGCGGCAGCTTCCAGGCCCCCAGGTCGAGCGACTGACCGGTGCCGAGCGTGAGAATCGTCCCCTCCGATCCGTCCGACGGATAGAGCGTCCGTCCGATCGGCGCGTAGTGCGACGGCAGATCCGCCAGATTTACGCCGACGATGTACCGGCCCGGAGGCAGTCCGTGGATCTCGAAGTCCCCGTAGCTGTCGGTGTTTGCGGCAATCATCGGAAGTCCGTAGACCGGATGCGCGCGTGCATCCGGAGTGGTCGCCTCGATCCGGACGCGCTCGGCCGGATGACCGGTGGCGTCGAGTACGTGTCCGGTGAGACGTCCCGCCGGCGTGAGCCAGAAGTCCTCCGCCGAGCACGAGCGATCGCTGGCGACGTCGACGGTACGGGTCGTTTGGTACGTCGTGTAGCCGTCGGGCAGCTGCAGCTCCAGCCGATACGGGCCCGGCGCCAGCCTGGAGAACTCGAAACGGCCGCCGGTCGAGACGGCCGATCGTTCACGGCCGTCGCCGAGCAATCTCACCCGTGCTTCGATGTTCTGCCGAACCGGCGTCTGCTCGGCATTGAACGTCGGCGAGTCGCTCGTGACCGATCCGAAGATTCGTCCGCCCGGAGTCGGTTCCGCAAGGGACGCAAGGAAGTTCGCCGCCTCCCCGCTGCCGTCGAACGGCATCGTCGCGCTGCAGCTCGATACGACCCATCGTCCGGTCGCGGGGTTCTTGAAGGCGAACACCAGATAGCGTCCGCCCGGCTTGAAGTCGTAACCGCACGCCGGGCCGTCGGCTGCAGTGACCACGTCGAGCGGTCCTTCGCTGACGCCTTTCCACGCCTTGCGGACGTCGAGATGAACGAGCTTCTCCGGGAAGGTGAATTCGCGATCACTGCTGCCAAGGCGTTCCTGATGACTGGTGGGCTCGATGCGTTCAACGGTCGCGTCGAACACGGCGTCGGTCTTCCAGAACGCCTGGCACGCGGGCCCCGGCGTGATGCACGTGCACGCCAGCGCGTCTGGAGCGGCCGCGAACAACGCCAGGACAAGAGTGCCGACGAATGCCAGCTTCACCCGCGTGCGATCGCGGCCAGGCGTCAGCTGTGCGTCGAGAACGAGCGGTTCGACATGTCTGCGCAGTATCTTTCCCTCCGGGCAGTGTAGACGCTTCGGCCCTGCCTCTGGCCTGCGGCTCCGGCTCGGCGCCTCATCGGTTGTTCCCCGCTGTGATGGGACCGGACTAGACTGGGCGCCATGGATCGCGACGAGCTGCTTCGCGTACTGCGCGCATTCGAAACGGCCGGACTCGAGTACGTCATGATTGGTGCGGCGGCGATGGGTCTCCATGGCCTCGTCCGCGCGACGGAAGACGTGGACATCGTCATTCGAGCGACCGCCGACAATGTCGAACGGCTTCGAACCGCGCTCTTGGATGCGTACAACGATCCACACGTCGCCGAAATCCGGACCGAGGATCTTCTTGGCGACTACCCATCGGTTCGTTATTATCCACCCAGCGGCGACTTGTACTTCGATGTTCTCGTGCGCCTGGGAAAGGCCGCGAGCTTTGAAACCGTCTCGTCAGAAGTCAAGATGGTCGAGGGGATCCGCGTGCCGGTCGCAACGCCTGCCGCGCTGTACAAGCTGAAGCGAGACACTCTTCGGCCGCTGGATCGGCAGGACGCGGCGGCGTTGCGCGAGCGATTTGGTCTTCGCGAGGACGACTGAGGTGACCGTTCAAAAGTTCCGTTCGATCGAAGAGATGAACGCCGCGCCGGTCCTGGTGCGCGACGGTGAGGCCGCAGACGCATTCGAACGCTTCGTGCGGCACTGCGCACGCTATTGGCGGCTGGCACCCCGGCGGTATCCCCGCGGCGTCTTCCGGTTTCGCAGCCTGGAAGACGCACAAGCCGCGCGCAGCGAGCATCGATCGAGCCGCTGAACGGCGGGCCCGAGGTCCGCCCTGCAACGATCTCATCCGCACTTGAGCGCCGCTTCCACCGGATCGTACGAGAGGTTCGGCGACAGCCACTTCTCCACGTCCTCGACCTCCACGCCCCTGCGCGTCGCGTACGACTCGACCTGGTCGCGGCCGATGCGGCCGACGTTGAAGTACTTCGCCTGCGGGTGTGAGAAGTAGAGGCCGCTGACGCTGGCGGCCGGCGCCATCGCCGCGTGCTCGGTGAGCGTGATGCCCTGGCGCTCGGCCTGCAGGATCCTGAACAGCTCGAACTTGCCGCTGTGATCCGGACACGCGGGGTATCCGTACGCGGGACGGATGCCGCGGTGCTTCTCGTGGTGCAGATCCTCCGGTGAGACGTCCGGTGCATCGGGATGGCCCCAGTCGTCGCGCACGCGCGCGTGCAGACAGGTCGCGAACGCCTCGGCCAGACGATCGGCCAGCGCCTTGACCATGATGGCGTCGTAGTCGTTGCGATCCGCCTCGAAGCGCTTCGCCAGTTCCTCGGCGCCAATGCCTCCGGTCACCGCGAACATGCCGATGTAGTCGGGAATGCCGCTGCCCCGCGGCGCGATGTAGTCCGCCAGCGACAGGTTGGGCCGATTCTCCTGCTGGGTCTCCTGCTGGCGGAGCATCGGCAGGCGCGCGAGGATCTCGCGACGGTCCTCGTCCTTGTAGACGATGATGTCGTCGCCGTCGGCCGCGGCCGGCCAGAACGCGTGTACCCCGCGCGCGCGGATCAGCCGGCCCTCCACGATGTGCTTCAGCAGCGTCTGCGCGTGGTCGTACAGGTCGCGCGCGGCCGCGCCGTACTCCGGATGCTGGAGGACGGCCGGGAACCGTCCCTTCAGCTCCCAGGCCGAGAAGAAGTACGTCCAGTCGATGTACCTCGCAATCTCTTCGAGCGGCACATCGTCGAGCCATCGTCTTCCCACGAACGCGGGCGTGGCGGTGACGTGGTCGTCCCAGTCGTAGCGCAGCGCGTTCGCGCGCGCCTGCTCGTAGGTGAGCAGCGGACGCTCGGTGCGCGCCTTGTAGCGTTCGCGCAGCTCCTCCTGCTCCTCGCGCACGCTCCGCTCGAACGCCCCGCGCCGCTCGTCGTTCATCAGGCTCGCCACGACGTCCACCACGCGCGACGCGTCGAGGACGTGCACCGTCGGCGACGAGTATTCGGTCGCGATCTTCACGGCGGTGTGCTGACGGCTGGTCGTCGCGCCGCCGATGAGCAGCGGCAGCTTCATGTTCCGCCGCTCCATGTCCCGCGCCACCATCGCCATCTCGTCGAGCGACGGCGTGATGAGGCCGCTCAGCCCGACCATGTCCGCGTGCTTCTCGATCGCCGTGTCGAGAATCTTCGCGGCCGGCACCATGACGCCCAGATCGATCACCTCGTAGTTGTTGCAGCCGAGCACGACGCCGACGATGTTCTTGCCGATGTCGTGGACGTCGCCCTTCACGGTCGCCATGACGATGCGCCCCTGCGCACTGGCCGCGAGGGGATTCTTCGCGAGCCGCTCGGCCTTCTCTTTCTCCATGTAGGGCTCGAGGTACGCGACGGCCTTCTTCATCGCGCGCGCGCTCTTCACGACCTGCGGCAGGAACATCTTCCCCGAGCCGAAGAGCTCGCCGACGATCTTCATGCCGTCCATGAGCGGGCCTTCGATGATGTCGAGCGGCCTCGAGTACTTCTGCCGCGCCTCCTCGGTGTCCTGCTCGATGAACTCCACGGTACCGTGGACGAGCGCGTGCGACAGACGCGCTTCGACGGTGCCGCTGCGCCAGGCCAGGTTGTCCTGCCGCTGGCTCACGGTGCCCTTCACCGTGTCGGCGAACTGCACGAGGCGTTCGGTCGCGTCGGGCCGGCGGTTGAAGATCACGTCCTCGACGTGCTCGAGCAGGTCCTTCGGAATGTCTTCGTAGACCACGAGCTGTCCGGCGTTGACGATGCCCATGTCCATGCCTGCCTTGATGGCGTGGAACAGAAACGCCGAGTGCATCGCTTCCCGGACGGTGTCGTTGCCGCGGAACGAGAATGAAAGGTTGCTCACCCCGCCGCTCACCTTCGCGCCGGGGCAGGTGGCCTTGATGACGCGCGTCGCCTCGATGTAGTTCACCGCGTAGTCGTTGTGCTCCTCGAGACCGGTCGCGATGGCGAGGATGTTGGGATCGAAGATGATGTCGGCCGGATCGAACCCCGCCTGCTCCGTCAGCAGCCGGTACGCGCGCTGGCAGATTGCCACCTTGCGCTCGATGGTGTCGGCCTGGCCGGTCTCGTCGAACGCCATCACCACGACCGCCGCGCCGTAGCGCTGGACGATGCGGGCCTTCTCGAGAAACTCGGCCTCCCCTTCCTTCAGGCTGATCGAGTTGACGACGCCCTTCCCTTGCACGCACTTGAGGCCCGCTTCGAGGACCGACCACTTCGAGCTGTCGACCATGAACGGGACGCGTGCGATTTCCGGCTCGGTGGCGATGTAGTTCAGGAACGTGGTCATCACGCGTTCCGAGTCGAGCATGCCCTCGTCGACGTTGATGTCGATGATGTTCGCGCCGCCGCGGACCTGATCGAGCGCGACGTGCGCCGCTTCGCCGTAGTTGCCCGCCTTGATCAGTCGCGCAAAACGCGCCGAGCCGGTGACGTTGGTCCGCTCGCCGATCATCTGGAAATTCGAGTCGGGACGGATCACGAGCGGTTCAAGACCAGACAGCTGGGTCAGCGCCTGCGGCCTGCGCGAGGAGCCGGAGGGCAGCGCCGAAGGCGCCTCCGAGCGCGAGCTCGCGGGGGTGGGGCCCCGCGAGCCCTGAGAAATGCTGACGGTCAGCCACGAATCATCCGGCAGCCGGCGTGGGGTCACCTCGGCGACAGCCTCTGCGATCGACTTGATATGGTCGGGCGTGGTGCCGCAGCAGCCGCCGACGATGTTGACGAAGCCGCTCGTGGCGAAGTCCTTCACGAGCTCGCCCGTTTCGGCCGGCAGTTCGTCGTACTGGCCGAAGGCGTTGGGCAGGCCGGCGTTCGGGTAGCTGCTGACATAGCACTCGGCGATGCGCGCGAGGTCGGCGAGATACGGACGCATGTCGCGCGCGCCGAGCGCGCAGTTGATCCCGATGCTGAACGGCTTCGCGTGGCGGACGGAGGTGTAGAACGCCTCGAGCGTCTGCCCCGACAGCGTGCGGCCGCTCCTGTCGGTGATCGTGAACGAGATCATCAGCGGCAGGCGGACGCCCTTTTCCTGGAACACCTGCTCGATCGCCACGAGCGCGGCCTTCGCGTTCAGCGTGTCGAAGATCGTCTCGAGCAGCAGCAGATCGGATCCGCCGTCGATGAGGCCGCGCACCTGGTCCGCGTACGCGTCGCGCAGCGCGTCGAACGTCAGCGCGCGGAACGCCGGGTCGTTGACGTCGGGCGAGATCGACAGCGTCCTGTTCGCCGGGCCGATCGAGCCGGCGACGAAGCGCGGACGCTCCGGCGTCTTCGTCGTCCACTCGTCGCACGCGGCGCGCGCGAGCTTCGCCCCCTCGACGTTCAGCTCGTACGCCAGCGACTCGAGCGAGTAGTCGGCCTGGACGACCGACGTGCTGCTGAACGTGTTGGTCTCGAGGATGTCGGCGCCGGCCGCGAGATACTGATGATGAATCTCGCTGATGACGTCGGGACGCGTCAGGATCAGCAGGTCGTTGTTCCCCTGCAGGTCCTTCGGATGATCCGCGAAGCGCTTGCCGCGGAAGTCCGACTCGGTCAGCTTGTGGCGCTGGATCATCGTGCCCATCGCGCCGTCGAGGATGAGGATCCGTTCGGCCAGCGCGCGATCGAGCGCGCTCCGCGCTGGAGGTTGGAGGTTGGGGGATGGAGGTTGGCTACGGGGCATGTCGAGAGTCCTTCTTTGAACGTGGAGCGGTCTTGACACCGCTGGCAATCAGCACTGTGAACGGATCGCGCGGGCGGCGCGCGCCGACGGTCACCTTCACGTCGGTGAGGCCGGCCTCTTCGAGCAGCCGGCGCAGCTCGTCATCGTCGAACCCGAGCCACGTGTCGCCAAGCGTGTCGCGGACCCAGTGCTCGTCATGGCGCCGGAGATCGAGCACGAGCACCCGGCCGCCGGGAACGACAATGCGCGCCGCCTCGGCGACGGCGCGCGAGGGATCCGCCGCGTGGTGGAGCGCCTGCGACAGCAGGGCGACGTCCACCGAGGCGTCCTTCAGCGGGAGATCCTCGAGCTCGCCGCGTTTCCATTCGATGCTGGCGAGCCGTTCTCTGCCCGCCTTCGCTGCGTCGCCGGTGCGCTGGACGAACCGCTTCGCCATGTCGCGCGCCCGCGCGAGCGCGGCCTCGGATCGATCGACGGCGATGACGCGCTTCGCGAACCGGCTCGCCTCGACGGCGAGGTAGCCGTCGCCGCAGCCGAGGTCCGCGACGACGAGCGGCGGCAGCAGGTGGCCGAGCGCGCGCGCCCACGCGGCCCAGCTCCGGCCGGGGACAATCTGACGATGCCCGGCGTCGGCGCCGTGCTCGTCGAAGTTCTCCTTGCGCACGCGGCGCACTTCCTCGAGGCGCGCATCGTCCGCGCGCCCGCGCGCCGAGCCGGCGGCGGCATCGAACTGCGCGCGCAGCAGCGGCCAGACCGGGCCGAATCCGTTCTGGCCCGTCTGGAGCGCGGGCGCGAGACGGAAGTAGGTGAAGCCCGCGTCCTTCCGCTCTTCGACGAGCCCTGCATCCTTGAGCAGGCCGAGATGCCGCGACACACCCGACTGCGCGATGCCGAGAATCGACGTCAGCTCGGACACGTTCAGCCGCTCGGCGTCCAGGAGCCGCAGGATGCGGAGCCGGGCGTCATCCCCCAGCAGGCGGAAGAGGGAGGCCGATTCCATATCCATTAATCTATATGCGTTGATGTCTTATGTCCAGGGCCGGAGCGGGACTCGGCTGGGCTGTGTTCCTCTAAAATGATGTGCATGAAGAGTTTCCAGCGTGGCTTCGCAGTCCTGACCCCGGTGCTGACAATGATGAGCCTGCTGGGCGCGACGGTCCTGGCCCAGGCGCCGACGGCCCAGGCCCAGCCGCCCCAGCAGCCCACGATCCAGCAGCAGAACGAGGAGATCCTCAAGGAACTGCGCGCGATCCGTCAGCTGCTCGAGCGCCTGACGCAGGCGGGACAGCCGCCTCAGCGCGCACGTGTGGAAAACCTCAAAGGCTACTCGCTCGGCAAGGACGACGCGCCCCTGACGATGGTGGAGTTCACCGACCTGCAGTGCCCGTTCTGCCGCCAGTTCGCGCTGACGACGTTCGATCAGCTGAAGCGCGACTGGATCGATCGCGGCATGCTGCGCTACATCAGCCGCGACTTCCCGATCGACACGAGCCACGCGCAGGCGATGAACGCGGCCCGCGCCGCGCGCTGCGCCGGCGAGCAGGGCAAGTTCTGGGAGATGCGGATGTCGCTGATGCGCAACGCGAACCTGCTGACGCCGGACTACATCGCCAAAACGGCGGCCGACCTGAAACTGGACCCGAAGACGTTCACGTCCTGCGCCGCGTCCAGCAAATACGATGTCGACATCCGCGCCGACTTCCGGGAAGGCATGCAGCTCGGCGTGACCGGGACGCCGACCTTCGTGATCGGCGTCAGCACGCCCTCCGCCGTCGAAGGCCCCGTCCTCGTCGGCGCGATGCCCTACGCGGAGTTCGACGCCCGCTTGAAGGATCTTCTCGACACGACCAAGAAGTAGGCGGCCTCACCAGACGCGGCAGATCGGCTGCTTCACCATCTTCGCGTTCGCGGGGCAGCTGAATGCCTTTGCGAATTCCGGCATGTTCGAGATGACGCCGACCGCGCGGAACTCGCCGGGCGAATGCGGATCGGTCTTCGCGCGCAGGCGCGCGTTCTCGTCGGTGTGGTTCTCGCACCACATCTGACCCCAGCCGACGAAGAACCGCTGTTCTGGCGACAGGCCGTCGGCCTGCCCGAGCGGATGATCCTTCAGCCGTTCCATCAGCGCCATCCACGCGAGGCGCAGGCCGCCGTTGTCGGCGGTGTTCTCACCCAGCGTCAACTTGCCGTTCAGGTGCACGTCGTCGACGGCCGTGTAGTCGCTGTACTGCTTGTCGATGCACGACGCGCGCTCCTCGAACGCCTTGCCGTCGGCGGGCGTCCACCAGTCGCGCAGGTTGCCCTGTGCGTCGAAGCGCCGCCCCTGATCGTCGAAGCCGTGCGTCAGCTCGTGTCCGACGACGGCCGCCGCCGCGCCGTAGTTGACCGCATCGTCGGCCGCCTTGATGTAGAAGGGCGGCTGGAGGATGCCCGCCGGGAAGTTGATGTTGTTCTCGAACGGGTTGTAGTAGGCGTTCACCGTCGGCGGGGTCATCGCCCACTCCGTCTTGTCGACGGGCTTGCCGATCTTCGCCATCTGGTGGCGGTACTGGAACTGCGAGGCGCGCTCGAAGTTGCCGTAGGCGTCGCCGGGGACAATGCGGAGCGACGAGTAATCGCGCCAGCGATCGGGATAGCCGATCTTGTTCGCGACGGCACGCAGCTTGAGCTCCGCCTGCTTCTTCGTCTCGAGCGACATCCAGTCGATCTCCTTGATGTCGTTGGCGAGCGCCGCTTCGATGTTCTGCACCATTTCGATGGTGCGCTGTTTGCCTTCGGGGCCGAACGTGCGGGCCACGTAGATCTTGCCGAGCGCCTCGCCCATGAAGCTATCGGTGGCTGCGACGCAGCGCTTCCAGCGCGGGCGCTGCTCCTTCGCGCCCTGCAGCGTCCTGCCGTAGAAGTCGAAGTTCTCGTCCACGAACTTCTTCGGCAGCATCGCGGCCTCGGAGTGAATCACGTGCCAGCGCAGGTAGGTCTTCAGATCGGCGAGGTCCGTCGCCGCGACGACCTGGTCGACGGCTTTCAGGAACTCGGGCTCCGACACGTTGGCGCTGTCTCCCGGCGGCGCTTCGGCGAGCTCCATGTAGGCCGAGAGGTTGAAGTTGGGCATCAGTGTCTTCACTTCGTCGCGCGGCATCTTGTGGTAGATGTTCATCGGATTGCGCCGGCTGACGCGATCGAGCGACGCCTTCGCGAGGGTCGTTTCGAGGTTGACGATCGCTGTCGCGTCTGCGGCGGCGCGGGCCGCGGGCGTGCCTCCGAGCTCCAGCATCTTCGCGACGTGCTGCTCGTATTTCGCGCGGATGTCCTTCGCGTTCTGATCGTCGTTGACGTAGTAGTCGCGGTCGGGGAGTCCCATACCCGCCTGCGCGTAGATCAGGATGTACTGCGAGGCGTCCTTGAAGTCCGGGGCCGCGCCGAATCCGAAGAAGCCCGACATGCCGTGGCTGTGCATGTAGCCGAGGACCGCGGGGATGTCGGCCTTCGCCTTGATCGCATCGACGCGCTTCAGATCCGCCTCGAGGGGCTGCAGGCCCTTCTGCTCGATCGCCTGCTCCGACATGCAGCTCGAATAGAAGTCGCCGATCTTCTTCATGTCGGGATCCTTGACGGTCGGCTCCATCGCATCCTGGAGGATGTCGCGCAGGATCTCGTTGTTGCGGTCCTGCAGCTCGTTGAAGCGGCCGTAGCGCGGCTGATCGGCAGGAGTCGGGTGGTTCTTGATCCAGCCGCCGCAGGCGTACTGATAGAAGTTCTCGCAGGCGTTCGCCGTCTTGTCCATCGCCGCCAGATCGATCCCCGAGCGGCTCGCCATGGGTTGATCGACGGGTTGCTGCCCTTCGACGATGCTCGGGGCAGTCCCGAGCCTGTCGAGGGACTGCGCCCTGACCCGGGTGTCGTCGGCAATCATCAGGACGGCGACCGGCAACGCGACTACCAGGAACGCTCTGCTGCGTGTCATCATGCTCTCCTGCGGATGCTGTCAGTCTATCCCAGCGATCGTCCGACGGCCGGCCTCATCCTTGCGCATGGCGCGGGCGGAGGCCAGCACAGCAGCTTCATGGTCGAGGCCGCGCACGGACTCGCCGCCCGCGGCATCATGGTCGCGACCTTCGATTTCCCGTACGTGACCGAAGGGCGCAGCGTGCCCGACAGGCCGCCGGTGCTCGAAGCCGCGTGGCGTCAGGCAATCTCGGCCGCGCGGATGAACAAGACGTTCGGTCGGCTGCCGATCTTCATCGGCGGCAAGTCGATGGGTGGACGGATCTCGTCGCAGGTCGCCGCACAGGGAGTCGACGACGTCAGCGGACTC
>Ga0066903_100002508_pt1 | contig 14434 bp, 12 predicted proteins | sample PanSoiMetaGPlot1_FD_67491 | JGI IMG/M metagenome (GOLD analysis project Ga0066903, IMG submission 67491) | Tropical forest soil microbial communities from Panama analyzed to predict greenhouse gas emissions - Panama Soil - Plot 1 (version 2) | ecosystem: Environmental > Terrestrial > Soil >...
CCGCACTGCCGCGTCGCAGCCGGCCCGGCTGAAAATGAACGTAATCGCGGGAAGCAGCCCGGCCCGGTCCAGTCTGGCGATCACCTCGGCGCGGCGGGGCGGCGTGAACCGCGGTGTTGTCACGCGGGGGCGAACAGCGCCGCGCTTGTCGCGCGGCCGGCCGCGCTGCGAGCGCTGGCGGCGGGGAATCTCACGCGGCGCGGCCGCCTCCCGGCGGGCAATGCTCAGCAGTTCAGGATTGACCGCGCGGTGATTGTCAGGATCGGCGAACAGGTCATACAGCCGCCTGCCGGCCATCATGTGCTGCCAGAGCGGAACTGGCCGGTGCTCGTCGACGATCACCGTCGTGCCGCCCCGCACGGACGTCAGCCACTCGCCGAACTCCTCGGCGTTGCTGACTGTCGCGGACAGCGCGGTGAGCGCCACCGACTCAGGCAGGTGAATGATCACCTCCTCCCACACCGCACCGCGGAACCGGTCGGCCAGGTAGTGCACTTCGTCGAGCACGACGTGGCTGAGACCCGCAAGCGTCGGGGAGCCGGCGTAGAGCATGTTCCGCAGCACCTCGGTGGTCATCACCACGACAGGGGCGTCGCCGTTGATGCTGTTATCGCCGGTTAGCAGGCCTACCTTGGCGGCTGAATAACGCCTGACGAGGTCGCCGTACTTCTGGTTCGACAGCGCCTTGATCGGCGTGGTGTAGAAGCACTTGCGCCCCTGCGCCAGCGCGAGATGGACGGCGAACTCGCCGACCACTGTCTTGCCCGAGCCGGTCGGCGCAGCGAGCAGCACGCCGTGCCCGTCGGCCAGCGCCCGGCAGGCTTCAAGCTGGTAGTCGTCGAACGTGAAGTCGTAGAGCGCGCGGAACGCACTGAGTTCTGGCTCATCGGTCTGCTTGCTCCGCATATACGCGGCGTACCGGTCCGCCGGACCAGCGCTCGCTGTGCTATCTACGCTCGCAGGGCTCGCCGTGTCGTCTACGCTCGCAGGGCTCGCGGGGGTGATGCCCGGCTTGGTCATGTAATTAAGGCTACGGGCCATCCGCCGCAGCCTGGAGCAGGGCCGCTTCTGGCGCTAGTGAGTGGCGTCTGCGTCGTCGAAGTCGCTGGGCGCGACGCGCTCCGTATCCAGCCCGTACTCGGATACCTCATCTGCGGACAAACCGGGGTAGAGCACTCCCCGCTTAACCTTCCTACGGTCGTTGTACCACGCGAAGAGCTCCGCGGCCTCGACGAGCGCCACGCAGGGCACGGCGAGCAGCAGCATGCTGATCGGGTCAGGACTCGGGGTCGCGACGGCAGCGAAAGCGAACACAAGGAAGATGATCATCCGCCGCCACTTGGCGAAGCGCTTGTGCGTGAGCACTCCAGCGAGATTGAGCAGCACCATGACCATCGGCAACTCAAACGCGAGCCCGAAGATCAGCAGCATCGCGATCGCATATCCGATGTAGGAGGTCACGCTGATGAACGGGATCACGTTGTGCGGCAGCATGTCGAGCAGGAAACGTAGGCCCTTGGTCATCGCGAAATACGCGAACGTGCCGCCGAGCGCGAACAGCGGGAACACAGTGCCGACAAAGAAAAACGTCCAGCGTCGCTCACGTGAGTGCAGGCCGGGCGCGATGAACGCCCATAGCTGGTACATCCAGAACGGGGCCGAGATGATGATGCCGATGACGATGGCCAGCTTCAGGTGCAGGAAGAAGTAGTCGAACAGCCCAGTCACGATCAGGTGGCAGTCATGCGGCTGCGCATTGGTCGGCAGGCCGGGCTGCACGCCGTCCCTGATGCGGGCCGGCAGCTTGCAGTACGGCCCGGTGATGAACTTGAAGACCGGCTCCTCGATGAACCATCCGGCGATGGATCCGAGGGTCGCGGCGAGCAGCGCCTTAAAGATCCTGTTGCGCAACTCCCGGATGTGCTCAATGAGCGACATCCGTGCCTCGGGGTTCACCACCCGGCGGGTGCGGAGAACGCGGCTTTTGGGCGGATGATCGCCGTTCGTCGCGCCGTTCAGCGTGGCCGGGTTGTCCTCCTGGTCGGACACGTCCGTCCCTGATTTAGTACGAGCGGCTGTCTGGCCGTCCGCGTTGCAGATCGTCCACCTGCCGCCGCAAGGCGTCTATCGTCGCTTGCTGCGACGGATCGGACTGCTGGTTCTGTAGCTGGCGCTGATCTGGCGTCATGACCGTGGTGACAGTCGGTCCTGACTCGGGCTGCTTCTCGTCATCATCGTCTAGGCCCTTGACGGACCTCTTGAAGATGTGCATGGACTTGCCGATGGCCTTCGCGGCTCCCGGCAGCCTCGTCGAGCCGAACAGGAGCAGCACCACGACAAGCAGGATGATGATGTGCGGTGCGCTGGGATCGAACATGATGGTCCCCATTCCATTCGGGAGGCTTACTCGCGTCGGGTCAGCGGTACTTCGTCACCGACGAGGCGCTAGATTGCCCGCTCGGTAGTCTACATGCGTAACCTGGCGAATCATTCCGGCCGAGGTGAACGCTTCGGGCATTCCAGGCCACAGGCGTCACGCATACAGGGCAAGCGCCGCGCTGGCCTCGTCCTCTACCTCGCGGGCAAGACTGGCGGGCGCGGTCACCCTTCCATCCTCGCCGAGGCGCAGAGCGAGCCGCTTGACCCACCGGGTGTCAGGGGTTCTCAGCACGACGTGGAGCCGCCCGTCGCCAAGCTCGGTGACCTTCTCGCACGGGTAGTACTCCGCCACCCATCGCCCTGCCTGCGCCAGCTCAAGTTCCACCTGGACGTCGTCCGGCGAAGGCCGGAACAGCCCGGAATCAACGTCAAGATGCTCGGCGCTTTCCGGAACCTCGGCCGTTACGTCGAGCACAGTCAGCCCGAGCACACGGTCAAGCCGGAACAACCTGACCGCCTCGGCGCTGCGGCACCAGGCCTCCAGGTAAGTCCTGCCCTCCAGCAGCAGCAGCCGCATCGGATCTACGTCGCGTTCGGTTGCTTCGTCCCTGCCAGGCACGTAATAGGACAGGTGCAGTCGCCTGCCCTGACGCATCGCCTCCGCAACCTGGCGCTGCAGGTCGGCGGGAGCCCGGCCGTCCATCTGAACGGCGACCTGTGCGCTGGCGGCAGCCGCCTCCCCGGCCGCGGCCTCCAGCTTGGCGATGGCACGCAAGAGCGCGGAACCGTCCTGCGGCCCTGGCAGCTCGGCCAGCGTTCGCAGCCCGATGAGCAGCGCGCTGGCCTCGTCTGTGCCGAGCCGCAGCGGCCTGTCCATCGATTCGGCCTGGCTGACCATGATCTCGCCGCCCTCGTAGGACAGGTCGATCGGGCAGTAAGGGTCCGGTGAGCGCAGCTCGACGCACCACAGCATGTTGAGGTCGTCGACCAGCTCGCTCTCGGTTACGCCGAAGGCAGCGGCCGTCTCGGCCAGTCCCACTACCTCGCGGCTGACCACGTAGGGAACCAGGGCGAGCAGCCGCTGTAGCCGGTCAGTCGCGGTCCCTGACCTGCGGTCAGACGGACCCCGTGACCTGCGCTCAGCCTGGGAACCTGAGCGCGCAGTGTTACGTGCTGCGCTCACGCCAGCGCTCCCTTCAACCTGCGGATCACGGCCTCGCGCAAATCGACCGGCTCGATCACGACGACGTCAGACCCGAACGAGGCGATGTAGTCGGCGTACCAGCCCGCATCGGAGAACGACACCTCGACCAGATCCCAGCCGTCCTGGTCGGGCTGGTCGGAACTGGCCCGTCGGCGCAGGCCGTAGCCGGTCCCCTGCCGGATTCGCAGGATGGCCGTTCGCACCGAGGGCGGAGCTCCATCCCAGGCCTGCACCAGATTGCGCACGTCAGTCCCTGGCGGGACCGTGATCGATCCGGCCGGCCCGGTGAAGGTGACGGGCCCGTCGATCCGGCTCAGCCGGAACACCCGTTCCTGCGCCCTGTCCCTGTCGAAGCCGGCCACATACCAGCGCCCGTGCCTGTTCACGACGCCCCACGGCTCAAGATTCCGGCACTGAGGTGTTGACCGGCCGGCCGCCTGGTAGCCGAAGCTGACCGGTCGGCGGTCCCTGACGGCCTGCCAGAGCGGCCCGAACGCGGCGTCACCGGTCTGCAGCCTCGGCTCAATCCCTGGCTGCGTGGTTTCCTCGGCGTCGATGCCAGCAGCGCGCAGCTTGAGCAGGCCGCCCGCAGCGGCGCCGGCCAGTTCTGCCTGACGCCAGACCCGCGCGGCCAGGCCAAGCACTGCGGCCTCGTCCGGCTCAAGCCTGATCTCCGGCAGCTCGTAGGCCTGCGGCGAGATCCGGTAGCCGACCTCCTCGTCGCTGCCCGGGTTGGTCCCGGTCTCCAGCGGGATGCCAAGCTCGCGCAACTCGTCCTTGTCCCGCTCGAACATCCGCTTGAACGCGTCGAACGTCTCCGGGTAGCCAGGCACGGCTGCTCGGATCTGGCCAGCGGTCAGGTACCTTCGCGCCGACAGCAGGCAGACGACGAGGCTGAGCAGCCGCTCGGTCTTCTGCTTCGACATCGTCACTCCCAGGGGCTTAGCGCGCACAGCGCGTCTCCGATCGACGATAACGCGTACGGCGCGCGACTCGGCGGATTGTGCGGGGTTCCGCGCGCTAGCCTGCGACAGTGATCAGGTGGCGGCGCGGTCTTGTGAGCACAATCAGGCGGGAGTGGCCGGGCGCAGTCGAGCTTGACGTCACGATAGACGGCACGCTCACGCGCGCGCTCGCGTACACCAGGCTGACCGGCAGGCCAGAGCCTGGCGACGAGGTGCTGCTGAACACCGGCGCACTCGACCTGGGCCTGGGAACCGGCGGGTACGCGCTGGTCGTCGCGATACCCGGGCGGCTCCCGCCCGATCCGCAGGGACCCGGCCATCTGGTCAAAGCCAGGTACACGCCGCTGCAGACGACCGTGCTGGGAGTCGATGAGCAGGGGTCGGAGCACCACGACGTCCTGCGCGAGGCCGATGACCTGGGTGGCATCCCTGTGGTGATCGCCGATCTGCACTCTGCGCTGCCAGCCGTGCTGGCCGGCTATTTCGCGCAACGGCGCACGCCAGGTAACCTCGCCCGCCAGGCCGGTCCGGCCGACCGTGACCGCGTCGTCTATGTGATGCCGGACGGCGGCGCGCTGCCGATCTGGTTCTCGATGACCGCCGCTAAGCTCCGCGAGATCGGCTGGCTGGCCGCGACGATCACGGTCGGGCAGGCCTTCGGCGGCGATCTAGAGGCGGCCACCTTGCACAGCGGGCTGCTGGCCGCCAGGCATGTGCTCGGTGCCAGCATGGTCGTCGTCGCCCAGGGACCAGGCAACCTCGGGACTGGAACCAGATGGGGATTCTCCGGGGTCGCTGCGGGTGAGGCGGTGAACGCCGCCGCGGTCCTGGGCGGCAGGCCGGTCGCGGCGCTGCGGATCAGCGACGCAGACCCTCGGGATCGGCATCGCGGCATCTCGCATCACAGCCTGACGGCCTACGGCCGGGTCGCGCTGGCCACGGCCGATGTGGTCGTGCCTGACCTGCCCGGCGACTTCGGCGCGCAGGTGATCGCCGCGGCAGAACCGCTGCGCGCCAGGCACGATCTGGTCAGGGTCGGCGTCGAGGGCCTGCAGGAGATTCTTGCCTCGTGTCCGGTGCGGCTCTCGACGATGGGCCGTGGCCTGGATGCCGACCTGGCCTACTTCCTCGCTGCCGGCGCTGCGGGCCGCCACGCCGCCACTCTTGTGCCGGACGCGAGGCACAGCAAAGTGCCGCCAGCCTTTTAAACAGAATGGCTGACGGCACTTTCCTGGATGCCCTGCAGCGGCACGGAGGCCGGGCCAGGCGGCCTAGCCGGAAGGAACCGGCTGCGGAGACGGCGCACCCGGCGCCGTCGAGAGGACGTCCAGGACGAACACCAGGGTGTCGGTGCCCTTGATGCCTGCCTGGCTGTTACCGGCCTTGCCGTAGCCCTGGGACGGCGGCACCACGAGCATGACCCGGCTGCCCACAGGGATGCCGACCAGGCCGGTATTCCAGGCCGGGATGAGCTGGCCCAGGGTGAACACGCTCGGCGGCACCGACGGCTGCGACGCGGACGGCCAGTTGCTGTTAAATACCTTGCCGGTGCGCCAGATTGATCCGGTGTACCTGACCACGATCGACTGCTTGGCCGTGATCGGTGCGCCGGAGCCCTTGATCAGCGTCTTGACGACTAGCTTGCTCGGCGGCGTGTTCTTGGGCACCGAGATCTGAGGAGCACCGCCAGGACCGGCGGAAATTGTCGGCAGCTTGCCGCCGCCGTTGCTCAGGTGCTTGCCGGACGCGCTCGCGTTCGGCGGGAAGGCGTGCAGCAGGTCAACGACCCACACGAGCGTGTCGCCTGGCTTGACCCCGATCTGCGAGTTGCCCTGCGGGCCGTAGCCGTACTTCGGCGGCAGGACCGCCAGGACCCGGCTGCCGACTCGCTCGCCGGTCAGCGCCTTCTGCAGCCCGGTCAGTCCCATCGTCACGGGCAGCACCTCTGGCGTGCTCTTGAAGCTGGAGAAAAGAAGCTTGTTGGTGTTCCCCCGCCAGACGAAGACGTCGAAGTTCGCCAGATAGGAATCCCCCGCCGTCAGCTTGTCTCCATGGCCCTGCACCAGGGTCTTGGTCACCAGCGCGGAATCGGCCTTCTTGGCCGGGATGTGTACGGTCGGGGCCTTGCCTTCTGCGCCCTTGACCATGACCGACTCGTTGCTGCCGCCGGACTGAGCCGGTGATGACGAGCAACCAGCCAGGGCCGCGGCAGCGACCAGAGGAGCTGCCAGGAGCGCAGCTGAGAGGCGTCGCATGAATGTCCTTCACTTAGAGGTGGCGGTTTGGCCAGCCTACCGGCGCTACCGCGGGCTCAGATCAGGACGCCCTGGCGGCGCAGGTTCCAGATGTCGACGACAGGAAGCTCCGTCCGCAGGTCACGGTAGTGCGGATGCGGGGCGCCGATCACCAGCAGGTCAGCCCTGCTGAGTACCTCCTCAAGCGGCAGCAAGTCGGGATCGGTCGTGACCAGCGGGTCGGTACACAGCACCTCGCTGGCCTTGGCCGCGAGCAGGTCAGCCAGCAGGTACGCAAGGCTGGACCGCGTGTTGTCGGAGCCGCCTTTGTATGCCATGCCGAGCACTCCCACCGTCATGGCCGGCAGGTCGTAGGCCAGCTCGAGCCGGCTGACGATGTATCCGGGCAGGCCCTGGTTGACGGCGATCGCCGTGCGGCCGATGGTGAAACCGGCATTCGATCTGGCCAGACCGGCTGTGTCAGTGAGCAGCCGCGGGCCGGCCGCGAGGCCTGCCTTAGCCATGTCGCGAGCACGCGGATAGTCACGGACCAGCCCTTGCCTGATCCGTTCGTAGTCCAGCCCGAGGTCATTGGCGATCATGTAGAACTGATTGGCCGCCGCGAACTTGATATAGCGCCAGGCGTTGGTGAAGAGCTTCGCGAGCTCGGCCTCCTCAACCGTCATCGGGACAAGCTCGGCCGTCAGCATCGAGAACAGCCGGCTGGCCCGTTCGAGTCCGCGCGCCGACCGGCTGGCCACGATCTGCGGCAGCTCATAAAGCTCAGCCATAGCCATGCCCTCGGTTATCCGCTCAGGGCAGAACGCGACATCCACATCGATGCCGAGCCGTGCGACAGTCTTCTCAGCGGTGGCGGTCATGCCTGGCGCGGTGGTACTCCGCAGGATCAGGATCTGCCCGTCGCGGAATTGCTCAGCACACTCAGCCAGCGCTCGCAGCAGCGGATCAGGACGGTCCCGCTCAGCTCCGTTGCGGTCGTTCACGATGAGCACGACATGCTCTCCGGCCGCCACGACGGCTGGATCGGCCGACGCCACCAGCCGGCCAGCGCTGACTGCGCGCTGTAGCGGAGGCAGGGCGGCCGGCTCGTGGAAGGGCATGCGACCGGCATTAACGATATTGACCGCTTCGGCGCTGGCGTCGTAGCTGATCACGTGGGCGCCGCGCTCAGCGAATGCGATCGCGAGCGGCAGCCCAGCGTGACCGCAGCCGCCGACGATCACCACATCGCACGCGAAATTCAGACGGTCGTTCGGTCCTCGTCCGACCACGAAAGCTCCCCCTAGCTTCGTGCTGGCATGTGAATCCGGCCGCAGTCGTACTCTCGCGGCTGGCGCCAACGACTCTAGCGACATTGTGTAGTCGATGCGTCACTGTTGGTGATCACTGTTTGTCGATCAGCGATCCCACAGTGTGTGGACGCGACAGTCATCACCAAAAACCGCAATGGATGCGTCATCGATATGGGCCTGGCCCGCCCGTTAGCTCGCGGCAATCCTGACGAGATTCATCTGGAATTAACGTCCCGTCCAGCGTCGCCCCGGTGGGAGTGGCCGAAAGCCGAAGCACCGTCCGCCGCGCGCCGGCTACATCCCGGCGATGAGCTTCTCGACCCGCTCGTCGACTGACCTGAACGGGTCCTTGCACAGCACCGTCCGCTGAGCCTGATCGTTGAGCTTCAGGTGCACCCAGTCAACGGTGAAGTCCCTGCGGCGCTCCTGGGCCCGCCTGATGAAGTCGCCGCGCAGCCGTGCCCTGGTGGTCTGCGGCGGAATCGACTTGGCTTCGAAGATCGCCAGATCGTTGCACACCCGCTCGACCGACCCGCGGCGCTGGAGCAGGTAGTACAGACCGCGTCCTCGGTGCACGTCGTGGTATGCCAGGTCCAGCTGAGCCACCCGCGGCGAGGCGAGCGGCAGGTCGTGCTTACTGCGGTACCGCTCGATCAGCTGGTACTTGGTCACCCAGTCGATGTCTCGCGAGATGAGATCGAGGTTGCCGCTCTCCACGGCGCGCACTGCGCGCTCCCACAGTTCGAGCACGCGCTCGGTGGTGTGGTCACCGCCCCGCCCGTCGACGAATGACCTGGCTTTGGCGAGATACTCGTGCTGGATCTCCAGGGCGCTGAGCTCCCTGCCATTGGCCAGCCTGATCTTGCGGCGGCCGGTCATGTCGTGGCTGACGTCCCTGATTGCCCGAATGGGGTTCTCAAGCGTCAGGTCCCGCATCACCGTGCCGGCCTCGACCATCCGCAGCACCAGATCGGTCGCGCCGACCTTGAGCAGCATGGTCGTCTCGCTCATGTTCGAGTCGCCGACGATCACGTGCAGCCGCCTGAACCGCTCCGCGTCGGCATGCGGCTCGTCCCTGGTGTTGATGATCGGCCGGGACCTGGTGGTCGCCGAGGACACGCCCTCCCAGATGTGCTCAGCACGCTGGCTGACGCAGTAGACGGCGCCTCGGGGGGTCTGCAGAACCTTCCCGGCCCCGCAGATGATCTGCCTGGTCACGAGGAACGGGATCAGTATGTCGGCCAGCCTGCCGAACTCGCCGTGCCTGGCCACCAGGTAGTTCTCGTGGCAGCCGTAAGAGTTACCCGCGGAGTCGGTGTTGTTCTTGAACAGGTAGATGTCACCCGCGATGCCCTCCTCGCGCAGCCTGCGATCGGCGTCGACGAGGAGCCCTTCCAGGATCCGCTCGCCGGCCTTGTCATGGGTGACGAGGTCGACCAGGCTGTCGCACTCCGGCGTGGCGTACTCGGGATGGCTGCCTACGTCGAGGTAGAGCCTCGCGCCGTTGCGCAGGAACACGTTGCTGCTCCGGCCCCAGGACACCACCCGGCGGAACAAGTACCGCGCGACCTCATCGGGAGAAAGACGGCGCTGACCCCGGAACGTGCACGTGACGCCGTACTCGTTCTCCAGACCGAAGATTCGCCTGTCCACGGGGCGCCTGCTCACCAGTCCACGGCGATGTACTTGGTTTCGGTGAATTCGAGCAGGCCTTCATGCCCGCCCTCGCGGCCCAGACCGGACTGCTTGACACCGCCGAACGGCGCGGCGGGGTCGCTGACCACACCGCGGTTGATGCCGACCATGCCGGCCTCGAGCGCCTCCGCAACCTGCAGACCGCGCCTCAGATCGGCCGTGTACAAGTAGGAGACCAGGCCGTACTCGGTGTTATTGGCCATCGCGATCGCCTGGTCCGTGTCGGCGAACCTGACGATCGGGGCTACCGGCCCGAAGATCTCCTCGTTCAGGATGCCGGCCGTTGGCGGCACATCGTCAAGCACGGTCGGAACGTAGAAGTAGCCGCGCCGGTCGGGTGCCTTGCCACCGGTCACCACCCGGCTGCCGCCGGATGCGGCTTCCTCGACCAGCGTCGCGACCTTAGTCCTGGTGTCGGAGTTGACCAGCGGGCCGAGGTCGGTTCCGTCGTCAAGGCCGGGACCTACCTTCAGCGCGCTCAGCCGGGCCGCAAATTTCCTGGCGAATTCATCGGCGACCGCCTCGTGAACGTAGAACCTGTTCGCCGCGGTGCAGGCCTCGCCGCCGTTGCGCATCTTGGCGATCATCGCCCCGTCCACTGCCGCGTCGACATCGGCATCACTGAAGATCAGGAACGGCGCGTTCCCGCCCAGCTCCATCGAGCAGTTGGTCACTGTGTCCGCGGCGGTGTGCAGGAGCGCCCGCCCGACTTCGGTCGATCCGGTGAAGGAAAGCTTGCGGACCCGCGGGTCGGCGAGCATCGCCCCGACGACCGGACCCGGCGTGGCAGTGGGAAGCACGTTCACCACGCCGTCGGGCACGCCGGCCTCGGTCAGGATCGCGGCCACCGCGAGCGCGGACAGGGGCGTCTCCTTGGCGGGCTTGAGCACGACCGTGCAGCCCGCTGCCAGCGCGGGCCCGATCTTGCGTGTCGCCATCGCCGCTGGGAAGTTCCATGGGGTCACCAGCACGGACACGCCGACAGGCTGGTGCTGCACCAGGATCCGGTTGGCGCCGCCCGGCGCCCTGGTCATCAGGCCGTCGATCCTCACGGCCTCCTCGGCGAACCAGCGGAAGAACTCGGCGGCGTAGGTGATCTCGGCCTTGGCGTCCTTGAGCGCCTTGCCGTTCTCCATCACCATGAGCTTCGCCAGCGACTCTGTGTCGGAGATCATCAGCTCATAGGCGCGGCGCAGGCACTCGCCGCGGACTCGCGGCGGTGTGGCCGCCCACCCAGGCAGGGCCTGCGCGGCGGCGCCGACGGCCTCCAGCGCATCCTCCGGGGTCGCGTTGGCTACGTCGGCAATCGGGTCTTCTGTTGCCGGGTCGATGACGGGCAACGAGCCAGCGCGTCCCGCAGCCCACTGGCCGCCGATCAGCAATCCGGTCGGTGCGCTCATCCCGGTGATCGTTGCGAGGTCCGCGGCCACGTCCCCTCCAAGAAGTCATGCAGTGGGCGCGCCAAACGACGCGCCTACGCCGACATTACCAACGGGCCGCTTCATACCCCGTCGAGGTCGAGGTCAACGACGAGAGTGCCCGACCGGCGTACGGACTGCGGCCATGACGGTGTACCGACAGCATGGGACTGTCGATGACCTTACGACGCCAGTGCGTGGCTGGTAACCCCAGAGCTTGCCGTCTGGCCCCTGATAGAACAGCCAGGCGCCATCTGGCGACCATGCCACCATGCTGAAAAGGTTGCCCGCTGAGTCCGGCACGGCATTCAGCGGCTGGCGCGGGCCGGTCAGGCGGACGGTATACAGGCGGCCGGTGTCATGGTCGCGTGACGGAGTTGCGGCCTCGGCGGCAACTATCGGGCCGGCGAGCGCGTCCTCCCTGTTAAATTCCGGCGGGACCCACCCGGTCGTTCCTGCTGGCGCCGGCACTGAGACTATTCGTCCCGAGCGGAAATTGAACACTCGGAGCAGTGCACATTCCCGGTACCCGCTGCCTGGATGTACGGCTGCGTGCGACGTGGTCGCAGCGTCATGGCAGCGGGAGCCATAGGCGACGAGCCGCGTCGTCACCCCGAACCCGTCTGCAGAGGAGGGGTTACCGGGCAGTGCGCGCATCGCGTGGCCGGGTAGCCACAGCCTGAGCCGGCCGTTGCCGTTCTGCAACAGCAGCCCGGACGGAGTGCCTGCTACGAGCTGAGTTCTCGCCGGCAGCGTGATCGCGTCGCCGGGCGCGCCGCCATCAACTCGTACCTGCCTAATACGCTGCGCGCGCCCACTGGGGTAAACGAGCCAGACATGCCCTGGCGTGGCGGACGCAGCGAACAGGGCCGTCCTACCCAAGACTCGCGGCCGTCCGCTCAGGTCGGCACGGATGGCCGTCGCGCCGTTGCCCGCGTACACCAGCCATCGGCCAACGACGATCATCAGCGGCTGGTAGTCGCCGCAGCAGAGGTTGATCTTGCCGGTCTGGAGGTAGTGACCGGCCCGGAGGTGGTCGATGACGAAGGGCGGCCCTGCATAATTCCCCACTCCCAACGGGTAGCCGAGCGGCCACATCAAGACGTCCGCGCCGATTGGCGGCAGGCGCGGCACGGTCGGCTCCAGGCTGGCGGCCGGCGACGGCCGAGTCGGGCGATGCGAAGACCGGGACTGCTGCGGGTTGTTGTCCAGGGTCGCGTAGAGCCATGTGCCCGTTCCGCACAGTGCGACGAGCACTCCTGTGGTGAGTAGATATCGGATTCGCTGACGTCTGCGGGCCTCTTTGATCAGGGCATCGGGATCGCCCGGCTGCCTTGTCGGCGAGTTCCGCAGCGCTGTCCGCATGGCCGCTTCCTCTCGGACGTCAGGACACTTGCCTGATGATCTGGGCGAGCTGATCGGGTGCGTATCCGTAGCGCTGGCCCAGTGCCACCAGCTCGCGGGCCTTTGCGATCACCGCACTCCGGTGCGGTGCAATGCCCGTAACGGTGACCCCGCGCCCGCGCCGGAACTCGACGAGTCCCTCATCGCGCAGCGTTCGCAGTGCCCGGAAGACGGTGTTCGCATTCACGCCCAGCACAGCGGCGAGATCCTTGGCCGGCGGCAGCCGCTCACCGGACCCGGCCTCGCCATCAGCGATTGCCCGGCGGATGGCCGCAGCTACCTGCTCATGCAATGAGATCGGGCTCCCATGGTCGATCTCCATGGTGGGCTTGGTGATACGCACAGTAGCATCATAGCGGCGAAGTGAGTTTAAGCAATCACTATTCGTTGAAGACGGGGTTAGCCGCTTGTTCCCTGGTCGTCTTGCGAGTCAGGCGTCGCTGACTGCGCGCCGCCCTGCTCGCTGCTGCCATCGGTGGGCTGGGTGCCAGCCTGATCGGTCGAGCCCTGTTCAGCTTGCTGGCTGGCGCTCTTGGCCTGATCCGCCTCGGCCAGCAGCGCCTCCAGACGGGTGCCGGTCAGGCGCCTGAATGTGCGGTGGTCTCTGGTGCGGTCGAGCACCGCTACCTCGAGCTGCGAGGCGTTGATGTTCATCTGGTCGCCGTTGGCCTGCGCTGCGAGGCCGGCGATCGCGGTGGCGAGCGCCCCGGCGAGCGTCATGTTGTCGGAATACTGCTCCTTGAGCACGACCGCGATGGCCTCGGCCTGACCGCCCATCGCCACGTAGCCGTGCTCGTCATTGACGGAGCCGTCGAAGGTGATCCGGTAGATCTGGTCCTCAGCGGGTGCCTCAGCGACCTCAGCTACGACGATCTCGACCTCAAAGGGCTTGGGGCTGTCGGTGAAGATCGAGCCCAGAGTCTGTGCGTACCAGTTGGCGAGCCCGCGCGCGGTGACGTCCTGCCGGTCGTACTGATAGCCGGTGAGGTCGGCATAGCGCACGCCGGCCTTACGGAGGATCTCGTACTCGTTGTAGCGACCGACGGCGGCGAACGCGATGCGGTCGTAGATCTCGCTGATCTTGTGCAGAGCGCGTGACGGGTTTGGTGCGACGAAGAGGATCCCGGACTCGTATTGGATCACTACTCCGCTGCGCCCGCGCGCGATCCCCTTGCGCGCGTAGTCCGCCTTGTCCTTCATCGCCTGTTCCGGCGACACGTAGAACGGCATTGACACCGCTAGTGCATCCCTTACTTTGAGTTATCGGGGCGGTCGGCGATGGACCTATCGTGACCGCCGGTTACTACGATTCTGTGTTGGGCGCGCGAAGCGGCGATGTCGGCCCGTCTGGCGCGGACAACCTCTCGTTGAGCACGGCCTCGGCGTACGAGCCCGACTCATTCTCGCTCAGCCGCTGGTATCCGTCAGCGGTCACGGTCACCACGATCGGCCAGATCCGCCTGGTCGGGTCGGGGCCGCCGGTTGCCGCGTCGTCATCGGCAGCGTCGTAGAGGGCCTGCATGCACGCCAGGATGGCGGTCGACGCTTCCATCCCGTCGGCGTAGAGCTTCTTCAGTGCGCCCCTGGCGAAGACCGAGCCAGATCCGATGGAGTAGAAGCGCTGCTCTTCGTACCGGCCACCCGCGACGTCGTAGCTGAAAATCCGGCCAACGCCTTCATCCGTGTCGTAGCCAGCGAAGATCGGCACGACCACCAGCCCCTGCATCGCGCCGCCCAGGTTAGCCCTGACGATGCCGGCCAGCCGGTTGGCCTTGCCCTCGAGCGACAGTGCCCTGCCCTCGAGCTTCTCGTAGTGCTCAAG
>Ga0066903_100002509_pt1 | contig 14434 bp, 15 predicted proteins | sample PanSoiMetaGPlot1_FD_67491 | JGI IMG/M metagenome (GOLD analysis project Ga0066903, IMG submission 67491) | Tropical forest soil microbial communities from Panama analyzed to predict greenhouse gas emissions - Panama Soil - Plot 1 (version 2) | ecosystem: Environmental > Terrestrial > Soil >...
TTCGTTCGGACTTACGCGACTCATACAGAAGCTCCTGTTTGGGGTGAGCGCCACCGATCCTATTACCTTCGGCCTGGTTGCGAGCCTTTTGCTCGTCGTGACACTGGCCGCCTGCTGCATCCCCGCTCGCCGAGCCATGAGAGTGGATCCAATGGTCGCCCTGCGCTACGAGTGAAGCCTAGCGCTACATGAATTTGATTCGTTGATTTGCTGAAGCGGTCTTGATCAACTCTGCGAGCCGCTTGCGCTGCGTTTCTTCCTTCTTCGCGCTCGCGATCCAAACGACCATCATCTTTCGGTAGTACGGGGGGAACTGCTGAAAATTTCTCCAGGCTCGAGGATTGCGTTCTAGCTTAGCCTGCAATTTCTGTGGAAGTGCGGTTGGCCGCGCCTCGTATTTCCGTTCGGGATTGAACACCGCCAGGCCTTGCTGACACATCTTGCCTGCGCGGATCATCCTGCGCGCGCGGGCGATGTTGATCTCCGACCAGCGGCTCGTGAGAGAGCGCGGTGTAAACTTCTGAACAAACCTCGCCTCGTCGAGCTTTTTGATGGTTCCGTCAATCCAGCCGAAGCAGATCGCCTCCTCGACGGCGTCTTCATAGGGAATGCGCGGCTTATTCGCACGCTTCTTGTAATAGACCAACCAGAGCTCCTTCGTCGTAGCTCCGTTCTTCTTGAGCCACTTACGCCACTGATGTCGGTCCCTGACGTAAAGCATCTTCATCGCGCAAGAGAGTAGCATTTGGCCGGGCCGCGAACAAAAGAAAACCTCCCCGCTTGAGGGGAGGTTTTCCTCTTGCATTTCGGCCTTACTAGCTTGCGCGCTGCATCGGTTTGTCGCTCTTTTGGAAGTCCGCTCGCGCCTCGCTGGTCGATGAAATATCGTCAGCACCAGTGGTCTCGAGAATTTGTTTCGCCTTCTTCGCCCAGCTCGAGTCATCGGCATGGACAGAAAGAAGGATCCCACCTTCCTTGATCCGGCCCTCATAGCGCTTTGCTTCATATTCCGGAATTCCCATCCCGACAAGCGCTCCAGTTATTCCACCCAGGGCTCCGCCCACGCCGACCCCTGCAAGGGCCGCTACAATTGGCCCTGCCGCGATCAGCGGGCCAACGCCTGGAATCGCTAACGCACCAATTCCTGCTAGCCATCCCAAGCCGCCGCCTATGACTGCACCCGACGCAGCACCTGTTGCCGTGCCTTCGGGAGCCTTGGTGCTCTTCTTGTGCGCGAAGTCCTTCGTGCCTTCGTTGTCCGGGAACAACACTGAAATATCCGTGTTGCGGAAATCCGCCTGGCGTAGCGTATCGACAGCGTTTTCCAGGCTCGCGCGGTCTCTATATAGTCCGAACACTGCTATGTTTTTTGCCATGATTACCTCCTTGTTGGATACAAACATCTATGGAATCAGCTATTGATTTTGCCCAGGCGAGGGCTTGCCAGTCCCGCCGGTGACCTCAATCTGGTTGTGTACTTTGTCCGGATTTCCGACAACTTCGGCGGCCTTTGCACCAATGGCTTGTTTCTCCTCCTCGGTGTTTACCGGTCCCTTCAGAGTGACCTCGCCATTCAAGGTGATCACCTTGATGTTGTGGGCATAAGACGAAAGTGACTTATCCTTAACGATTGCCTGACGTATCTGGCGCGTCAGATCTCGATCTCCCTGACTGTTGCTCTGCTGATCTGCTGTCGCCTGACCGGGATCTCGGTCACGCTTGTTGACCTTGGTATTGTCGGGCGCTGTCGTGCTTTCCGCCGGAGACTGATCCTGCTGCGCCCAAACGCCTAGGCTCGTCAAGCCCAGTACTAGCACGCACAACAACCTCAATGCATAGTTCATGGTTTACCTCCCTTATCGTTTGACCGCAGTTGGATGGGCCACTTAAGAGGCGGGATGTACGCCTCAGGAGAGAATCGAGAAACTCACATTCCTTATGTCTGGAGCCGAACACCAGCATGAGAGCTGGTCTTATGCCGCCGATATACGTGTGTCATCAGCAGTGACTGCAGTTGCTTGAGGATGAGGCTGCAGCAGCGTCCAACCCTTGCGCAATACGTAATCGAGCCAGGCTCCTGCCGCCTGCGACGTGAGAACCGCGACCAGGACGAGAGTAGTGTAAAACTGCGGGCTGATGATGCCGGCCTCAAATGCAACACTTGCAAGCACGATCCCAGGACCTCCACGCGCGTTCGTCGTGACTGCGAGATTCACCAGCTCCAGACCTCTGAAACCGGCAAGCCTTCCCGCAAGTGCCACGGACGCGATCTTCACCACGCAGCTTCCCACTAAAAAGGCAGCAAAAATTCCCAGCGCGAAACCGCGTTCGAGATCCAGCTTTAATCCAACCAAGGCGAAGTAGACCGGTATGAAGAATCCGAATGCAACCTTTGAGATAGCATCTAAGGCGTCCGTAAACAACATGCCCTTCTTGTGAATCACCGCAAACCCCGCCAGGAATGCCGCGAAAACAAGGCTGATCCTGAGTGCTCCCGCAACGACACAATATGAAAGTAAGATCGTCAATGCGTACGCCACGGGTGCGTGCTTTGCCATTACGTTGAACCGTGACTGATTGACCTGCCTCACAAAGCGTGGAATGACGGTCAGTCCCAGGGCGAAGAAAGCGACCGTCACGAATAGATGAAGCGCCATCTGACGCGTATCAAAGGTTGTCTTGCTCGCAAGTGTCGTAGCAACTGCCAGAGCAAGCCAGAGCACGATGTCTTCGAGGACGGCTACTCCCAGAATCAGCCGTGCGAATCGTGTGTGGAGAATCTTGAGATCGGCGAAGATCTTCGATACTACCGGTACGGAGGTCACCGCAACACCGACAGCGAGAACGATCGTGAGGGAGATGCGGTTCCCGTTCGGGCCGGCGAGACCCGGGCGAATCAATGAAGACCCGAGGAGGATTGCCAGAATGAAAGGAATGCCGGTCCCAACGATGGTGAGCCATGCGACCTCTCGCCGTTCCTCGCGTGTTAACAGTTGGCGCGTCTCTGCACCCGAAAGGAACATCAGCAACAGCAGTCCCAGCCAATAAACGAAATTGAGAATGTTGTCCTGGCGTTGGACAGCATCAAGCAGTGGTGACATAAAACTTGAACGTCCTAACAACACAGGTCCCATGACGACGCCCGCGAGGATCTCGCCTGCAACCCGAGGCTGGCGCAATTTCACGAACAGATATCCCAGAACCTGTGCCAGCCCGACCAGGAGCAAGAGAATGAGGAAAACGGACGTGAGTTCGGAATTCGTCACCGCGGCAGGTGCGTCCTCGACCTTCCTGAGATGCCGCTTTCTGTGCCAGGTTTGCAAGACTCGCCGTGTTCCGATCCTAACGATCCGGCGGCTGGACTATACTGCCGCGACATAGAGGTATCGGAGAAAGCGCCCCGTGCAATGAAAAAACGCTACACCATCGTCGGCTTGGGAGAACTTCTCTGGGACATGCTGCCCAGCGGCAAGCATCTGGGAGGAGGCCCGGCAAACTTCGCTTACTTCGCGAATGTCCTTGGCGACAACGCGATTGTGGCCAGCCGCGTGGGCAATGATGCTCTCGGCAGGGAAGCTCTTAAGCGGCTGAAAAAACTCGGCCTGAGGTCATCTCACATTCAACTGGATTCCGTCCATCGCACAAGCACTGTGCACGTACAGGTCGACAAATCCGGCCAGCCCAACTTCACCATCATCCGGCCAGTTGCGTGGGACTTCCTCGCATCGACTCCGGTCTGGAAACGCCTAGCGGCGCGAGCTGACGTCGTCTGCTTTGGATCTCTTGCACAGCGATCGGCTCTCAGCCGAAAAACGGTCTTACAGTTTGTGCGGTCAACGCGTCCTGCAGCGCTGCGAATCTTCGACGTGAATCTGCGTCCGCCCTTCTACTCTTCCAAGGTCATTTCAGATTCTCTGAGGCTGGCAAACATGGTGAAAGTAAATCACGAAGAACTGCCGGAAGTCATGGAACTGATAAATCTCAGTTACAGCACGCAAGAAAGATCCGCCCGTACTCTCCTCCGCCGATTCAACCTGCGGCTGGTGTGCGTGACTCGCGGAAGTCATGGGAGCCTCTTGGTCACGCAGAACCAATCTGCGCGCCATAGTGGCGTGAAATGTCACGTTTCCGATACCGTCGGAGCCGGTGATTCATTCACCGCAGCGCTGGCGCATCATTACCTGCGCGGTGAGCCACTCAATCGCATCAGTGATGCCGCAAATCGCCTTGGTTCCTGGGTTGCGAGCCAGCCGGGAGCTACACCACCTATAACCACTACGCAGAGAGCGAAACTTGGGTTTACCAAATATTAACTGCAGGCCGCCCCACAGCGCGCTTTTCGTTGTGTAGGGCAGACTCCCGACCCGGCGCTTATTTATCCACTTTAATTGCCAGCTCCTGTAACGCTTTCGCCATTTCCTGCAACAACAACGTATTTCCCGGCCGTATAGCTTCGGTCAACGACTTCAGAACATCGGCGATCTCCTGTCGCAATGGCAGGATCTTATCTTCCTGTCCCTTTGCGTCCAGGATGCGGGCGATCGTCGTGCGAAGTTGTATCTCATTCGGACGGTAGGCGGCGGCCATCTTTTCGATCTGGTCCCAACTGACGAACTGGCGCCAGATATGCGGCTCATCCAATCCGGCGTCGCGCGAGTCCTTACGCAACAAGTTCAGTTCCTTCTGCAGCCGGCTGACCACCTCGGGTATTCGATCAACCGGCATCACCAGCATGTTGCGATAACTGAATTCGCTGTCTTCCTCGAGAAACATGAAACGAAATCGGCACACCAGCTCGAGTCCCTTAAGCAACAGGGTGGTCGCCTGGTCGCCATATTCGGCACGCCGTAGAGCCTCGACAAAATACAAATTGAATTCACGCTGATCGTCGTAATACTTCGTCGCGGTGGTTAGGATCACGCGATAGGTTTTGCTTTCATCACTGGAAACGACGATTTGGCTATTATCCACATTAATTTTGTCGAGCCCCGACAGCACGACGTTCGTGATTGCGTCTCGCCAGGAATCTCCATAACGAGTCTGCCCGGTGGCCTGCAGGAACTTTTCCCAGGTCATGGGAGCGTCCGGCAGGCCAAAGATGCTCATAGGAGACCCACCGGCAGACACCAGTTCCGCATCCATCGGTAGGTCGCTCTGCGATTGCTGCAGCGCCGCTCCCTTGGCTCGAATCGTGATCTGCTTTTGCGGCTTCAAGGTAATGTCCACGGTTGTCTTCAGATAACGGAAGATCTCCATGCGCATGTTTTTGGCGCAGCAAGCGGGATCCTGTTCCGGCCGCATTTCGCGTTTGGGAAAACCACCCTGCCGCGTGATCTCCGCGACTTCGTCCTGCCACTTGGCGATCAGGGCGGCCAGCGGATCATCGCCGTCCTTGCCGAGCTCAGCCTCAAAGGTCTCAACGGAACCTTGTAGTTTGTTTTTCCCAATGCCCAGCGGCACACCTTGCTCATCCGCTGAAATGGCCGGTGGAGTATCGAGAAACAGCGCTACTTTCGTGCGATTGTCCGCCGACTTCATCACGCGGTCAAAATAGCCGACCTCCCAGCCCGTGTAGCCGTGACTCGGTTTGTCGACGCCGGTGTAGACAATAATCAGGACGTCTGTCTTCTCCAGCTTGGATTCGATCTGCCTCTTGAATTCACTGCCAGGCTGCAGAAACCATTTGTCGATGTTGATTTCCGCGAAGACGTCTCCGAGGGCGATCTTCAGCGATTTGCCGATCGCCTGCGCGAGGAATGCGTCTTCCGATGCGTAGCTGATGAATATGCGAAAAATGCGCGGCTCAGCCGATGGAACCGGTGCCGGTACAACTGCAAGATTGCCCATGGAACACCTCGACACAAAGATTTAGGACCACTCGAGGGAACAGGGAAGAAGTTGTTGCCATGGTACATCAGACACTTTCGAAGGGCGAGAAGATTTGCAAATGCGGGGACAGACGGGATGTTCCCCACAATTCTAGGCAACGAAGTTTCGGTTTGTTGCGACAAATTGCCTCTCGCCGAGATCTCCACAAAATGGGTACGCCGGGTCTTGCGGCGTTCGAGACCCGCGCCACCAGGCCCGACGTCATCGGCTGGCTGCCGGCTGTAGCGATCCCAAAACTTTCGCAGGTCTTGGTCGCAGCAGCAACACGGCAGTAATCCCCAGAGGCGTGTTCTGCGTCAGGATTTCGATGATGTGGATGCAACGCTGCGCCGGCGTCATCAGGTCGTTGGGTATCAGTAACGGTGCAGCACCACCTGCGATCCATAACATCGCCCCAACCGCCAGTGCCGCGTGCCAGCGGCGCATACGTAAGGTGTAGATGATCGGCACGACGGCGAGTGTCATCAGTATTCCGCGTGCCAGCTCAATCGCCCAGAACCACCAACCTAGTTCCGCCACTATCCTGGGAGCGTCGGGATAGTACTGCCTGGTGAAGAACTGGTAGGTGATGGATCCAGAGATCAGGTAGTACACCACGTATGCGATCCCGCTGAGCCCAATCATCAAAACGGCGATGGTTGGCGGCTTGTGTACAGGCATCGATGTGGCGGGCTCTGTCAGCTTCAACAGCTTTGTGAGTACCGTCAGAACAGCTGCGGTGATGAGATTCATCACAATGCCTCCTGCTAGGTCCCGAGCGGCCAATGCTTTCTGGCTGGGGACGAAGATCACCGCTTCTGACATGGTGCACACCGATCCGACGATAACCAGGAACAGGAGGATTGCTCCGAACTGTCCGAGCGCATTTTGCGGCCCGAACCGTGCCACTGGAACCAAGCTACCTGCCAGCACAATTCCCGATAGCCACCACCACACAAAATGTCCCGCGCCCATAGCGGCGATGCAGAGCGAGAGTCCTCCTAGAAGACAGTAGAGTGCGATGCGTAACGTCATGGCTTCTTCTTTCTTCGCTCGTACCGAGCGATGGATTCCCTGGCCCACTGCAGTTGTGCCTCGTAGCCTTGAATGCCGCTCTCAAGCGCCAGGCGGCCTGAGAGGGGCATTTCACTTTCATGAGTGTCGAGGTGTAGACGGAGCGTGGGGATGTAGGACGATAGCTCTCGGGCGAACTCTCGCAGGAATGCTTGGGCCCGTTGTGCGCCAAGCGTACGGTCCATGAAGGCAAAGCGGAGCAGAAGTTCTCCCATGCAGTGGATGATGTCGTCCCGCACAATAGCCTTGCCTTGCCATGCCTTCAGCGAGGCGGATCCTTTGGGTGTGATGCGGAACACGCGGCGTTTTCGCAGGCCGTTCGACGGCTCGACCACGCCGCGCACCAGTCCCCGTTCCTGCAGGCGGCGTAGTGCCGGGTAGATTGCACCCGGACTATCACTAAATCCTCCGATCGGGGAAGAGGAGAAGATCTTGCGGAGGTCATAGCCAGAGAATGGCTGGTGATGAAGCAGACCTAATAGCGCGTAGCCGAGTAGGGAAGTGGTTTCCATAGTACGCAACGTAATAATACGCGTCGTACTATTAATTGCCAAGCGGCTTTAACGAATACAGGGAACGAGGAATGGCGGGGACAGGCGGGGGCGATCACAGTTGAAAACCTGAAACTAATTGGAGGGCTCGTTAACCGACCTTCTAGCGAATGTTCAGTACCTGCCGATAGCGAACACTATTGTCAGGCAGACTCAGCGCCATAGACAGCGAGTGTAATCGGGCTGCTGCGTCGTCTACGAACCTTCCTGGCAGCGAAGCCGCTGATGTAAATGCTTCATATCGTTGGCGGATTGCCTCAGTCGAGTTTGGCCATTGACATCTCTTAAGGGTCGGACTAACATCGCGCCGCTTCAAACGGGGAAAGCTATTAGTTCGGAAGACTACGGGGGAGATCGATGAGTATCTGTGACAATTCCGGATGACTGCCGAAAGGAGCCTGTCCATGCGTACACGAAAGATCTGTATCCATCTGACGCTGTCCTTGGTGCTGGTGACGCTTGCTCTTTCTGCAACCGCTGCCGCGCAACTCGTACCCTACGATGACTTCAGCTCTACGCGCATCGATCCAGCGAAATGGATCGGGGTGCCGGCTTCGGTTACTGTCGAAGGAGATGTCGACAGGCGCGAGGTAAGTGTCGGGTTACTTGGACAAGGTGCGAGCCGTGGTCTACATATCTCGCAAACCATGTATTCCAGTACGGGTACGAATACCGGTGCGGGTGGGAGCGGATTTGGCCTCGGATTTGCCCATGCCAGTAAGCTGACCGCAGTGTCATTTTCCCTAACTGTGAAGGACGCGCAACCACTGGGCTGTGATGACAATGGGGCGGCGGCCTTTGTGGTTGCAGGACTTTCGGCAACGTTCTTCAACCCGAACCCCTCACCAGACGGGTCCACCGGCGACATTACGGTTGGGCTTTCCGCGATACGGTTCTCTACCGACAGCGGAAACAACGTCGACATCAGCGGCGGCATCGCTCAATGCAACGATCGAAAGTGCATTAACCAAACAAATCTATCTTTCGCAGATCTTGGGCCGGTACCGATTGGCAGCACCAACACGCTGGCGGTTACCTGGGACAAGCCGAATCACCAGTTCATTTTCCAATTGAACGCCAATACGCCAGTCGCGTCAGGATATACGCTGTCGGATGCTTATCCGCCTGGAGTGGACCTCAAGAGCCTATTCGTTTTTGGTGCGGTGCCGCATTGCACCGCCACTCCTCGACCGTACGCTTCAATGGATACGCTGTTCGATAACGTATTCGTGAATCCATGAGTATGGGGAAGACGTAACCAGACAAGCCGGTGTGAAAACACGAGAAGGACGAAGGCGTGGACTCCAAATCCCCGTGCGAAATTGCCACTAACTCAATTCGTAACGATACACTTAATGGCCACGCCCCTACTGGTGGCAATAGCCTATGAAAGTCCTGATAACCCTTAGCAAGATGAGTACCGGGCGAATTCAATTGTCCTGCATAAAAAGCACAAACGAAGGTGGGGGAATCGGCACAGCGTACCCTCTTCCTCCCTTCAACCCCAACGCGGTGGCGGAAGTGGAAGCGATCCTTCAAAACATTGGCGTTGATGGCGAGATCATTGACGACACCGTGTCACAGATACGGCGAGCTGGACCTGGTGGATTGGTCAAGGTTCAGGATCGAGACGTTCCCGACGACGTGCTTCGCGAAAACGGTTTCAGTGTCTAGCTGACACGAAAACTGCCGCTTCAGCCCCTGACTCGGCATGCTCGAGGTCACTCACAGAAATTCGAAGCGAAACTGGACGAGGGCAGCGCACTTATTTCGATAGGATTCTAGCGCTCCGTGAATGATTCGCTGAAACTCATTTTCTTCGGCAGAATTCAGTTGGCGGATCTGGCCGTTGTCGACGGCAACCACATAACTGCCCGCCGATGACATGCAGGCAGCAGCCGACAAAATTGTCTGGTGCTGGTGATCGCAAACCATTAACCGACCGGAGTCGGTATACGCAGCAACGTAGTAGATATCATGGTGGGAGAGAAGGACGTACTGGTGGGAGAGCATGCTAACCGCCACCGTCTCAATTGTGAGACGGCCTTTCTCATGGCGTCTCACCACTGATACGGCCTTCCGTAATGTTACGCAATGTAACTACAGGTCGAGCAAGGACATGTCCCTTGGTAACAAGTGGATTGTGCCATTCGCCATGACAGCTCCGACTCTGTCTCACTTCCGAGACCCTAGCTTGTCGTTGCCTCCGGGAGAATTCCCGCAGTCGAACTGCAATGTGCTACGACAATTGCCCTCGCGGAAAGGTTTCTGCCGATGAAATTTGCAGTGAATATTGGAGGCGGATCCGAAAGCCAATGCAAACAGCCAAGAGGCTGGATCGGCCGATTCATCCTGCGGCGCATGAATGCCAGCCATTCCAACCTTACCGATTGGGGATTGAACCACATTTCAATAAACGCGCACAACGTCATTCTGGACGTGGGTTGTGGCGGCGGAAAGACGATCAGCAAACTGGCGGCATCGAGCGCCAAGGCGAAAGTGTATGGCATTGACTACTCTGAGACGAGCGTCGCATTCAGCCGAAAAACGAACGCCCGCCGGATCCATGAGGGCAGAGTAGAAATTCATCAGGGATCGGTTTCAGAAATGCCTTTTCCCGACGCCATGTTCGATCTGGCCACGGCGGTTGAGACTCACTTTTGGTGGCCCGATTTGCCATTAGGCATGCGCGAAATCCTTAGGGTTCTGCAGCCCGGCGGGACGGTAATCCTCATCGCGGAGATCTACAAAGGCGCGAACACAAACATGGCGAGGCTCGCAGAGCAGTACTCTGACCGAACTGGAATGACGCTGTTGAGCGTAGACGAACATCGTGCGCTACTGACAAGTGCAGGCTATTGCGACGTTCGCGTCATCGAGGAGAAAGCGAAGGGATGGATCTGCGCCATGGGAAAAAAGCCAGGATCGGGAAAGAGCTCCTGAAGAATCGAAACCCACCCAACAACGTCGGCTCGATGAGAATCCATGTGACCTTTGCTTCTTGCTTGCGAACTACTGACGACTAACGACTGGCGTTCGCTTACGATCGGCTTTCGCTGGCGACTGACAACGAATGCCTGACGGCCGTTCTTGAACGCACTCCCTTCGATTGCAAAAAAAATCCCGCCCTTGCGAGCGGGACTCTTGATCTTGCTGACAGCTGACGACTAACAGCTGACGGACTGGGTTTAGTACATGTCGCCCATGCCGCCGCCGTGGCCGCCAGGAGCCGGAGCTGCTTTCTTCTCTTCCGGAATCTCGGCTACCAGGGCTTCGGTGGTCAGCATCAGCGATGCGATTGAACCGGCGTTGGTCAGTGCGGTGCGCACAACCTTGGTCGGATCGAGCACGCCAGCCTTTACCAGGTCCTCGTACTCACTGGTCAGGGCGTTGTAGCCGAAGTTGTAGTCCTTCGAGTCGGCAACCTTACCCAGAACAATGGCGCCCTCTTCGCCGGCGTTCTCGGCGATCTGGCGCAGCGGCTCCTGCAGAGCGCGCTTCACGATGTTGACGCCGATCTGCTCATCGCCTTCGAGCTTGAGCTTGTCGAGCGAGCCGACGCAACGTGCCAGGGCCACGCCGCCGCCGGGGACAATTCCTTCTTCCACAGCTGCGCGGGTCGCATGCATAGCGTCTTCGACGCGGGCCTTCTTTTCCTTCATTTCGGTTTCGGTCGCGGCGCCGACCTTGATCACGGCTACGCCACCGACCAACTTCGCCAACCGCTCTTGCAGCTTCTCGCGGTCGTAGTCGCTGGTGGTTTTGTCGATCTGGCTGCGGATTTCCTTCACCCGGCCTTCGATCTCCGAGTGCTTACCCTTGCCTTCGACCACCGTGGTGTTGTCCTTGTCGATGGTGATCTTCTTAGCCTGGCCGAGGTCGGACATCTGAACGTTCTCCAGCTTGATGCCGAGGTCTTCGGTAATGGCCTTGCCACCGGTCAGGATGGCGATATCTTGCAGCATCGCTTTGCGACGATCGCCGAATCCAGGAGCCTTCACGGCAGCAACCTGAAGCGTGCCACGCAGCTTGTTGACGACCAAGGTCGCCAACGCTTCGCCTTCGACGTCCTCGGCGATGATCAACAGCGGCTTGCCGCTTTTGGCGATCTGTTCGAGCAGGGGAAGCAGGTCCTTCATCGAGCTGATCTTCTTCTCGTGGATCAGGATGTAGGCGTTCTCGAGTGCGGCTTCCATGCGCTCGGGATCGGTCACAAAGTAAGGCGAGAGATAACCGCGGTCGAACTGCATGCCTTCGACAACTTCCAGCTGGGTCTCGAGAGTCTTCGACTCTTCAACCGTGATGACGCCATCCTTGCCGACTTTCTTCATGGCCTCGGCGATGATCTTGCCGATGGTCTCATCGTTGTTGGCAGAGATGGTGCCGACCTGGGCGATCATGTCGCCGGTGACCGGCTTCGAGTACTTGTCGAGCTCGCCCTTTACCCGGTTGCCTTCCTTGTCGGTGGTTCCGGTGACGGCGATGACAGCCTTCTCGATACCGCGCTTAAGTGCCATCGGATTCGCGCCCGCGGCAACGGTCTTTACGCCTTCGCGATAGATGGCCTGGGCGAGAACCGTGGCGGTGGTGGTGCCATCGCCGGCGATGTCGGAAGTCTTGGAGGCAACTTCACGAACCATCTGCGCACCCATGTTTTCCTGCGCGTCGCGCAGCTCAATTTCCTTCGCGACCGTCACGCCGTCCTTGGTGATCGTCGGCGAACCGAACTTCTTCTCAATAACCACATTGCGGCCCTTGGGACCGAGTGTCACCTTCACGGCATCGGCCAGAAGGTTGACGCCGCGCAGAATTGCCTGGCGCGACTCTTCTCCGTGAATAATCTGCTTTGCCATTGCTTTTATCTCCTAAGAAATTTCGATTTGGATTCTTGCGTCAGCGGCTGGGCTGACGGCTAACGTCCGAAGTTTCGACGACTACTTGCGCGATCCGGCAGTTTCTTTCTTCGCTACGCCGGAGAGAACTCCAAGAACTTCATCTTCCTTCATGATGAGGAAGTCTTCGCCGTCAATCTTGATTTCGGTTCCGGCATACTTGCCGAACAGAATGCGGTCGCCTTCTTTAACCGCGAGAGGGAATACCTTGCCTTCTTCGTTGCTGCGGCCTTGGCCGGTGGAAATGACTTCGCCTTCCTGCGGCTTGTCCTTGGCTGAGTCGGGGATGATGATGCCGCCACGAGTCGTGGTGGCTTCTTCAACGCGCCGAACCAGGATGCGATCGTGCAGAGGGGTGAACTTGGTAGCCATGATTCTTACAGACTCCTTTCAGCTTGGTATCTAAGTTAGGGTTGATGACGGGACCGGATCTGCGCTGTTAGCACTCAATCTCGGTGAGTGCTAGTGTAAAAAGCCATTTGACGAATTGTCAAGCGTGGAAGCCGTTTGATATAGCTTAAGTCATTGATAATAAACCTATTATTATCCGGTACGTACAGGCCGATTCTGGGGTGAAATACCTGGCTATTACGCCTGAGGGGTGCCGTACGCTGAGGCAAGTGCCAATTCCGGCGAAGTTCTGACCGGCTAAGGTGACAGGCTGAAGCGGCTTGCTTAGAATGGGCTCCAACCATGAAGAAACTCGGTTTTGCACTTGGGGTAGTTGTTCTGCTGTACGGGATTGCGGCGGCTGAGACGCAGACAGCGTCGCTCAGTTTTCTAGTCATCAAGGATTACAACGGAAAGCCGATCCGGAACGCCGCGGTAGTTCTGCACCCGATCAACAAGGACGGGAGACAATCAAAAGGCGGATTGGAGCTGAAGGCGGATGGAGAAGGCAAGGCTAGTTATGACGGGATTCCGTATGGCAAGCTGCGGATCCAGGTCTTAGCGCCCGGCTTCCAGACGTTTGGCGAAGACTTTGAAGTAAACCAGCCGACCATGGAAATCACGGTGAAGATGAAACGTCCGCAGGAGCAGTTCTCTGTTTATAAAGACAAGGAGAAGCCTAGCGACGCAAAGCCGGAGGACGCGCCTCAAGATGAGAAGCCGCAGTGAAGGAAATGGAGAAGTTTAGAAGTGAGAATGCGGAATCGAAGAATTTGAAGTCTTACAATTACAAATTCAAGAATGCCGAAGGCTGAAACGCAGAGCAAGTGTTTTAATTCTCCACTCTGAAATCCTTAGTTTTGAATTCAATGAATTACCTTCTCAAGACCGAGCCTTCTACCTATTCGTTCTCCGACCTTGAGCGTGAACAGAACACGATCTGGGATGGTGTGACGAATCCTGTAGCCTTGAAGTACCTGCGCGGGATGAAGCCCGGCGAGCACCTGGTCATCTATCACACGGGCGATGAGAAGAGTGCGGTCGGAACCGCCAGTGTCGTTTCCGTCGATGCCACTGACATGAAGAATCCGCGAGTGAAGATCAAGGCAGGCAAAGCGATTGCAAATCCGGCCAATCTCGCAGAGATCAAGTCCAAGAAGCTCTTTGCTGATTCTCCGCTCATCCGCCAAGGACGCCTGAGCGTCGTTCCCTTAAGCGATGCCCAGTACGACTTTCTTACCAAGCGATAGCCAAGCCATCGACTCTTCCTTGCGTAATCTATTCTTGCGGCGTGCGGATGTAACCAAGTCTCTTCGACATTCGCACGAGGTGCACCGGTATCTTCAATTGCTGGTCTGAGGGGAAGGGTAGCGTACCGTTTTCGCGATAGCCGAGCCGCTCATAGTAGGCTGGCAACTCCGTCCGCAAATTTACAATCGTGAGGTCCATGAACTGGCAACCTGCAGTAATGCACTCTTGCTCGGTTGCCGTGACGAGCTTTGCGCCGATGCCTGAACGTTGACGGTCCGAATCGACGGCAAGCAATCCGAAATAGCCACGTTCTCCTCGAATTTCGTAATAGATGCAACCCACGATCGTGCCTTGATGCAGCATTAAGAGAAATTTTCCTGTGTCGAAGAGAGCCTTAATTTTCTCCGG
>Ga0066903_100002510_pt1 | contig 14433 bp, 14 predicted proteins | sample PanSoiMetaGPlot1_FD_67491 | JGI IMG/M metagenome (GOLD analysis project Ga0066903, IMG submission 67491) | Tropical forest soil microbial communities from Panama analyzed to predict greenhouse gas emissions - Panama Soil - Plot 1 (version 2) | ecosystem: Environmental > Terrestrial > Soil >...
TGCACGAATCAGATCCGGAATGATCGCCGGGTCTACCTTTGCGGTGCCGAACGTATCCACCAGAACGCTCACTGGCTCGGCGACTCCGATCGCGTAAGCGAGTTGAACTTCGCATCGCTCCGCAAGTCCCGCCGCTACAACGTTCTTTGCAATATGGCGTGCCATGTAGGCAGCGGAACGATCAACCTTTGTCGGATCCTTGCCGCTGAATGCACCACCACCGTGACGGCCCATGCCGCCGTAGGTATCGACGATAATCTTTCGCCCAGTCAAGCCGGTGTCTCCCATCGGCCCTCCAATGACGAAACGCCCTGTGGGATTGATGTGGTATTTGGTATCGGCATCGAGCAACTGCGCCGGAATCGTTGCCTGAATGACGTGCCTCAAGATGTCGCTGCGCAGTTCGTCATTCGTAACTGTTTCGGCATGCTGGGTAGAGATCACAACCGCATCGACACGAATCGGCCTCTTATTTTCATCGTATTCGACTGTAACTTGGGATTTTCCATCAGGACGGAGATAAGGCATCTTGCCGCTCTTGCGAACTTCTGCCAGCCGCATGACGAGTTTGTGAGCCAAAGAGATCGGCGTAGGCATCAGGTCGGCGTTCTCGTTGCAGGCATATCCGAACATCATGCCTTGATCGCCCGCTCCTCCTGTATCCACGCCCATGGCGATGTCCCCGGACTGCTTATTGATGGACGAAATCACAGCGCAGGTGTTGGAGTCGAACCCGTAAAGGGCGTTGTCGTACCCGATCGAGGAAATACGTCCGCGGACAACAGTCTGGAAATCCACATAAGCCTTGGTTGTAATTTCCCCAGCAATCACCACTAATCCCGTGGCGGTTAAAGTCTCGCACGCAACGCGGCTGCTCGGATCATCGGCTAGGCACGCGTCAAGAATCGCGTCAGAGATCTGGTCCGCAATCTTGTCGGGATGCCCCTCGGTCACGGATTCTGAGGTGAAAAGATAGCGATTTCGAGATGGCAAAGTTGTTTCTCCTTCGGCGGTCTGTACGTCACGCTGGGACGGTCAGAGCACAACGGTTATCTGAATGAATTTGGCCTGAGTATCTCTAAAAACGTATCAGACAAACCGCTTTAGGCGCAATGGCTTTGGGCTTATGCCGTCACCAGACGCATTGAGTGGAAACCTGCTGCCTTGGAAGGAGATAAGGGAGAGTTGAATGGCAAGAAGCTGAGGCTTAACGCATGCGTAATTTGCCGTTGGCCATAGAGTCGTTCGGGCTATGGACGGCTTGGTTTGTTCTCGCTAGAATCGGGGGCTTTCCCGGGAACGCGGAGGTCTCTTTGCCACTTATTCAATTCACGCGCAACCACACCGATCACTCTACCGATAAGGGTTTTCAGTTCGAATTTTTTTGCGATCGCTGCGGAAATGGGTTCATGAGCGAGTTCAAAACCTCCGCGACAGGATTCGCGGCAAGCGCTCTCCGGACTGCCGGAGGCCTCTTTGGCGGAATCCTGGGGCAGGCCAGTTCGAACTCATACGAAATTGAGCGGGCGATTCTCGGCCCTGCGCATGACAAGGCATATCGAGCCGCCATCGACGAAGCGAAGCCGAACTTTCGCCAATGCCCAAAGTGCTCAAAGTGGGTATGCCAATCGACGTGTTGGAATGCGAAGCGATCCTTGTGTTATGAGTGCGCGCCGGACATCGAAACAGAACTAGCCTCCGCGCAAGTGCAAACCCAAGTCGATCAAATGCGTGAGAAACTGCGCAGCCAGGATCTGACCAAGGATCTCGATTTGACCAGCGAAGCCGTCGCGCTTTGTCCCGGATGTGGCGCGAGAACCCAGGGCGCTAAGTTCTGCCCTGAGTGCGGAAAGCCGTTGCGTCCGAAGAACGAGTGTTCGCGCTGCGGCACAAAATTCGAATCCGGCACGAAATTCTGCCCTGAGTGTGGGAATAAAGTCGGCTGATCTGCATGGCAGAGTTCAACGGGAAATTTCAATATCAGGATTCGAAAGGTAATGTCACCCAAGAAGGTGCTTGCCGTATTCACTTCGACGAGCAGACCCTTACTCTCACACCCGCTTCAGGCATCCCGACCGCTGTGGATTTAGGCGATCTGGATGCGGTCATCGCTGCCGACTACGAAATTCGCCTGCCGCTCTATACGGGAAATACGATCGTTCTTCGGCAGCTCGCGAAGACGTACGACAACCTCGCGAAAGACCTGTTGGAGGCATATCGCAAGCGTGCCGTCCAATGCTTGTTGCTGGAAGATCTCCAAGAGATCGATCGATTCACGGGAAACTTCGCAATTGGCCAGAAACAGCCTGCTCCTGCAGAATTCCGCCTTTACAAGAGCAATCTTGCTGTGTTGCCAACAGCATCGCAGAGCTTTCAATGGCGGCTGGCCGATCTTGATTCGGTTCGATTTGATGACGCTGCATATGAAGTCGTGCTCGAGTGCGGCAGCGACCGATTGCGAGTCAGCAAACTCGCCAAGCGCACAGAAGAGTTCGCGACGAGAGTCCAGGACGCCCTCAGCTCAGTGGCGACTCAAAGTGTTCAGGCTCTGCACTCTGCGTTTCCTTTCCTCAATCCCGATCAGTTGCGAGAGTCCGCCAGCCTCTTGCGCGAAGGGCGTTCAGCCATAGTGGCAAACCTGGATGCCATCCATCCAAAATTCTCTACCGCACTGGCGTCTAACGCAGTTGACCAGAACCTCAAGCCTTACTTTGATGAGCTAATAGGGCGAACTGCAAAAGATCAGCTGCACGCCGGATTCAAACTCATCCGTGCGGAAGACGGGGAAGAATTGGCTGCAGACGAAACGGCAGATGAGTCAGGAGACGATGTCAGCACAGCTCTCGATGCCGACAAGACTGGTCCTCCCACTCTGTACTGGTTCTTTTTTCCAATCGCGCGGCGGCCAGGGTCTTCGGAGGTTGCCAACCTCGTCGCGTGGGAGGCGAGTTCAGCCTCTGGACGCGCAACTTACTTTTTCCGCCTGATCGATCCAGCGAGAGTAAACGACCTTCGCGATGCCCATGTCAGCGAAGCCGCCGTGCGCCGTCTGAATCGCGTCCTCGGAATGCTGAACTTCCACCGTCGACCGATTTATTTATCTGATGACGAACTCGCTCTCGATCCCAAATTCCGCCGCTACGCCATCGCCGCTCGGAGAATGCCGGAAGTGCGCGAGGTGCGAGCCAATTTCCTCGGACGGGCCATCCACAGCTCGGTCGACGCCTGGAAAGATCAATTCGATGCGATCCTAAAAAAATCCGCCGACTAGAGGGCTTTCGCGGCGGCAAGCATCAGAAAACATTCCCTCAAAGACGAAGCTATACTTTGTCAGAGAGGATTTTTATGCCTGCGGAACCGACCAAGATTACGTGCCCAGGATGTGGTGAGGGTTTCATTCACTTTTTGCAAGAGATTGCGGATCACAACGAGAAAGTTGTGTGCCCGGCCTGTGGCAAGGTAATTAAGGTCGACCCCTCAAAACGCTCCTCGGCTGCATCGGCTACTTCGGACAATCAGTGCTGAGTGGCGTAATTCGTCAGTGCTCCAATCCGAGCCTTAAACCTCGAAGGTCAGTTGGGAGTGTTAGCTTCAGCTGGAGTTGGCTGCGTGCCGGATCTTAATCCCCGCGCGTCAAAGGTCAAGGTTCTGACCTCTCCTTCATCGCCCTGGCGAGGAAGCTTTTGTCCGTTGAAATAAACATCCAGCATCCCACTATTGCCGGCTCGGATGACGACCTGCCGATGTGCGGTGAACGACTTCTCTGATTCGGCCACCAGCGTTCCCCCCGGTACCGGGCTTCCGTCCACTGTCGCGCTAATCCAGGAATCGTCGCGAGCTTTAAGCATCACAACAAAGGCCCCGCTCTGCGGCTGTTGTTCCGCTGAGGCGGAAGGCGCAGAAGGTGTAGTGGCTGCCTGCTCCGTGCTTTGGGGTGGCACGGCCTGCTCTGGCTGGGTTGCCATTGGCGGAACGTGCTCGGCCCCTGATTGAGCCGTCGTGTTCGGCGCCGGGGACTCCTTAATTGCAGTTGGTGTTGTCGGTGGCTTTTGATTTTCCCGGAGTTGCGTAGCGCGCCGCTCGGCCTCGCGAGAATTGAATGCCCAGATGGCAAGAGCTAGCGCCGTGATCAAGAGAAGGACAGCAGCAGTTCCCCAGGGCATCTTTGAGGCGGGCGCTTCCTCTTCGTAGGAGATGCGGAGTGCTTGCGCAGCCGCCATCTGGGCGGCAGCCGCCTGTTCTGGTCGCATCGCCGGTTCCGCTCCTGATGCAACCATAAAATCGGAAACAATCTGTTCTTCATCGAGCCCAAGATACCGCGCATAGGCGCGAACAAACCCTTTGTTGAAAATACCGCCGGGAAGCTGCTCAAAGTGATCGTCTTCGATGGCGCGCAGGAAACGCGTTCCAATCTTTGTAGAGGCGGACATGTCATCAAGCGAAACTTTGCGTTGTTCCCGCTCGCGCCTCAACTGCGCGCCGAATGATGGCATCCGACGAATCTCCCGTGGCCGCTTTTACCGGCCCTAAGTTGCCTCAATATATGTTAACGCCTGCCTCGCGACGAACAACAAAATTGGCAGGATCGCCTAGATTCACCTCAGACTAAGGCCCGCAAGTACTACCGAAGAAGTCTATATAGGTCAATTCTATAGACACGTAGCTCAATGGGTTCGGGTTACTTTCGGTCCTTGGCCGCTTCCCAAAAACAACCCTATAATTTGATCACGCCACCACCCAAACCCAAGGACGCGGAAATGCATAAGGCCACCGGTGCCGAACGAGCCCGGCAAAACCAGGAAGTCACTATTTTCCATGACGTTGCCAAGGCCTTGACGTCCTCGCTCGATCTAGACTCGATCCTGCAAACCATCATGGAAAAAATGGCGGAATATTTCCGTCCCGACAATTGGTCGCTCCTGATGGTCGATGAGGCTCGCGACGAATTGTATTTCGCCATCGCTGTCGGAAATGCGGCCGAGTCCCTCAAGAATGTACGCCTGAAAGTTGGCGAAGGTATTGCCGGCTGGGTTGCCAAACACGGCGAGCAATTGATCGTTCCTGATGTTTATACCGATGTGCGCTTCGCCAAGCGAATCGACGAGATGACCAAGTGGGAAACACGTTCCATCATTTGCGTGCCCCTTCGCTCAAAGCATCGGGTGCTTGGCGTGATCCAGTTGGTCAACGTCAACATGGATGGCTTCAGCAACGAGGAAATATTCTTCCTGCAATCTCTCTGCGACTATGCCGCCATTGCGATTGAAAATTCACGCGCAGTAGAGAAGATCCAGGAACTCACCATCACGGACGATTGCACCGGCTTGTATAACGCCCGCCATCTTCACAAAACGCTGGAAACCGAGGTCTATCGCTCCGCCAGGTTTAATTACGAGTTCACAGTCCTCTTCATTGACCTCGACCATTTCAAACAAGTGAACGATACCTTCGGGCACTTAGTGGGTAGTAAATTGTTGGCTGAGATCGGCTACCTGATCAAAGCTCAACTCCGCCTTATCGATTACGCCTTCCGCTACGGTGGTGACGAGTTTGTCGTTCTCTTGCCCCAGACCAGCAAAGACTCGGCGCTCGTGGTGGCTCGGCGCCTTTTGGACAACCTTCGTAACAGCAGGTTTTGTAAGGAAGAGAATTTGAACCTGAATGTCCGAGCGTCCATCGGACTTGCTACCTATCCGCACGATGCCAAAACTCCGCAAGACGTCATTCGCCAAGCCGACGAAATGATGTACCTCGTCAAGAACTCAACCCGGGACAACATCGGCGTAGCTCAACGTGGGGTCATGAAATAGTCGATGAACCTCGAATCAATCATGGAAAGAATGGCGGAGCACTTCCGCCCCGATGCCTGGTCTCTGCTGATGGTGGACGAAAAGCGCAATGAACTTTATTTCGCGTTAGCGTCCGGAACCGCAGCCGAGTCTCTGAAAGATGTACGCTTGAAGCTCGGGGAAGGAATCGCAGGATGGGTCGCCCAGAACGGCGAACGCCTCGTAGTGCCTGATGTTTATACCGACCCACGTTTTGCCAAGCGAATCGACGAAATGACGCGCTGGCAGACACGCTCCATGCTCTGCTTTCCCTTGCTCTCACACGACCGGGTAATCGGTGTCATTCAGCTCATTAATGTGGACAAGGAATCTTTCAGCGATCACGAGTTGTTCTTCCTGCAATCGCTGTGTGACAACGCTGCAGCCGCAATTGACAACTCTCGCGCCGCTGAAGTTCGCCGGGAATCTACCTAAGTTTTTCAGGATCTTAGTCTGCGGGAAGGGGCGCCGGTTGCGGAACCAAGCCTGTTTCCTTCAGAGATGCCGGCTGAGACGCAATCTCCACCCACTTACGGATTTCAGGAAGCGCCGCTCTTGTGGCCATAGCGCCGGCCTGCACTAGGGCCGCGCTGTGCTCAAAGGCGTCATACTTGTAGCCCTGGACCGTAGGTTCGACTACTAGGTCGGCCGCCTGTTTCCATATATCGCAGTTCATCTCCTGGGCAATGGCAAAGCATTGTCCGATGACGTCGAATAAGTGGCGCGGCCCATCGCTCACGTTCCATGTGGTTTTCAGGTGGACAGCCAACACATGGGTCGCACCCATAGCACGCAGGGGTGCAACTGGCACAGAGTGCGCCAACATTCCATCCACGAGCCACCTGCCACCAATGCGCACAGGTAAGAACATTCCCGGGTATGCGCAACTCGCGCGAACGGGATCCACTAATGGCCCGGAACGGAAAACGACGCCCTGGCCGTTAGAAAAGTCCGTCGCCGTCACCGCCATCGGAATGCGGAGATCTTCAAACGTCTTGACCTTGAGGATGCTGTTCAGAAAGCCGATCATGCGCTGGTTCGTAGCGAACCCGTAGCGCGAAAGAGTCCATCTTGCGAAGTGCTTGAAGCGAACGCGAGTAGCAATTTCTTCAAGCTCAGCAGTTGAAACTCCGCTGCAATAGGCTGCCCCGACCAGTGCGCCTACGCTCGTCCCTGCGATGAAATCGATTGGAATTTTTGCTTCTTCGAGGACTCTCAGAACACCGACATGGGCAATGCCCCGGGCAAAGCCACCGCCAAGAGCGAGGCCAATCCGCACAGGCGCCTTTTCTCCTCGTGGAATCGAGGCTCCGCCCAGTGTGCGGCCGAAGGCCTTCACCGACCGAACGACTTTAACCAGACGCTTCACGGGGTCCCCACACCTTCCCGGTCTGCCCGGCTGAATAACTATCCAGCAACTTAGATGCCAGCAACGGCTTCCGGTTTTGCCAGTAACCTGGAAGTAACGTTACGTTCATTCCCTTGTCCGGCGCGGGTTTCGGCGGATCGGTGACTAACTGCCCTGATCCTGATAACTTGGGGCGCATGGTTCGGGAGATCTCCGCGGGGGGTGTCGTGGTACGCCGTTCCGGCGCTGCGTGGGAGGTAGCCATCATTGAGCCCCGGAAAGAGCCCTCCACCACTGACACGAAGGGGAAAAGGAAATCACAAAAAGTGACACTTGCCCTGCCCAAGGGCTTGGTAGACCCCGGCGAAAAGCCAGATCAGACGGCGCTTCGCGAAGTGTTTGAAGAAACCGGAGTAAAGGCAGTCCTCATGAGCAAACTGATCGATATCAAGTATGTTTACGTCCGCTCCTGGGGTGATGGAGAACGAGTTTTCAAGATTGTCAGCTTTTATCTGTTTAAGTATGACTCAGGAGAAATCGACAACATCGAATCCGAGATGCGCCTTGAAGTGAACCGCGCCTTTTGGACCCCCCTCGACGAAGCATCGCGGAAGCTGGCGTACCGCGGCGAACGCGACGCCGTGCGGCGCGCCATGGAGTTTCTCGAAAATCATCCGGAGGTTTGAGAATGGTCGGAACTCGCGCTCATGTGGAGAAACACTTCACCGCAGGGAACTTTGTTCGCGATGTCGTAATCGGCATGTCAGACGGGCTCACAGTTCCTTTTGCCCTTGCGGCGGGACTTTCGGGCGCCGTTCAAAATACCCGGCTCATCGTGGTTGGCGGCCTGGCGGAGATCGCGGCCGGTTCCATTGCCATGGGGCTGGGCGGCTATCTTGCTGCTCGTGGCGATGCAGAACACTACGAGCAGGAGAAAGAACGTGAGCGGCGCGAGGTGGTAGAAGTTCCCGAGGAAGAAATGGCCGAGGTCGCACGCGTATTCCATGAATACGGAATCTCCGATGAGCAAAGCGCTCCTATCGTAAAAGCACTCAGTGAGCGTCCTGATGCTTGGATCGACTTCATGATGCGGTACGAACTAGGCTTGGAGGCGCCGGACCCCTCACGGGCACTCATCAGCGCAGCTACGATTGCTGGTTCCTACGTCGCCGGGGGTCTCATCCCGTTGTCTCCCTACATCCTTCTGTCCCAGGCATCGTCCGGATTGATTGTGTCCGCTGTCGTCACCTTAGCTGCGCTAGGGGTGTTTGGGTTCGTAAAAGGGGGCTTTACCGGGGTTTCCCGATTGCGGAGCTTGTCACAGACAATGGTGATCGGTGGACTTGCGGCAGGTGCCGCATTTATGCTTGCTAAAATCATCGCATGATATTGAAAATAAAAGATTTATGTTGACATTCAATGGTCGGGATTGTTAGGATGAAAGCAACTTAATAGGGCGCGTGCCGTTGCCATCCTCACCCCACATCTTACGGTACGCGCCTGCTGTGTTTTTAGGGGATTCAAGCTTTTAAGGACCGACTGTAGATTGCTCAAATTCTCCCGTTGTTGCGACTGGCTCCTAGCTCTACTATTCAGCGCTGGCATAGCGCTCTTTTTTGGGGTCGGCCCTGGTGCATGCGCCTCGTCCCGGTCGAAGGCCAAAACTTCGACCATTGAAGCGGATCGGGACTACGTTTCTGCCCTGACCGCAGCCAATGACTTTCTCCACGCCTGGCAGGTGCAGGATGGAGAAACTGGAATACTTCTGCTTAGTGATTCCGTCAAGCATCACAGCTCGCCCGACCTTATCGAGGCCTTCCTTCAACCAGCCGTTGGGACCACCCGCTCTTACGAAATCAGCCATGGTAAGAAGATGAAAGACGGCAGCTACTCCTTTCCGGTCACGCTGTTCGAACTGGCATCCGGCAAAACGGGAACCGTGAAACCTCACTACACACAAATTGTGGTGGTCAAGGCTGGCAAGAACGACTGGGCCATCGATAAACTTCCCTAGCAGACATTCCTTCATTTCTTCGGTCGAGAATGGAGCCATCATGAGGCGGATTCAGAAGGTTGCCGTCCTGGGCGCCGGAACTATGGGTGCCCGTATCGCCGCGCACTTCGCCAATGCCGGCGTTCCCAGCTATCTCTTCGATATCGTTCCTCCAGATGCAGACGGACCGGCGCGTAACAAGATCGCCTCGGCTGGGTTGGAGGGTGCTCGAAAGTCCAAGCCTGCCGCTTTCATGGAGTCCAGCCTTGCAAGGCTGATCACCATTGGTAACTTTGACGACGATCTAAAACGGCTAGGCGAGGTGGATTGGATCATCGAGGCGGTGGTCGAGAACCTCGAAATCAAGCGCTCATTGTTGAAGAAGGTTGATGCCGTCCGAAAGCCCGGAACCGTCATTACAACGAACACCAGCGGATTGCCGGTCGGCAAAATTGCCGAGGGATTTCCCGAAGACTTCCGCCGCTCCTGGTTCGGAACACATTTCTTCAACCCTCCGCGTTACATGCGTCTTCTGGAAATAATTCCGACAACCGACTCAGATCGAAACCTGATCAACACCATCGCAGAATTTGCCGACATCCACCTGGGAAAAGGCGTTGTCTTCGCCAAGGACACTCCCAATTTCATCGGCAATCGCATCGGCACGTTCTCGGTGCTGAACGTCATGCGGTTGATGCAGGAAATGGACTTCAGTATCGAGGATGTCGATGCGCTCACTGGGCAAGCAGTCGGATGGCCGAAGTCCGCGACGTTCCGGACAATTGACCTGGTTGGTCTCGATATCCTCGGACATGTCGTCGCCAACATGACACAGAACGTGCACGACGAGCGCAGCGATCTGAAGCTTCCTGATTTCTTTCGGCAGATGCTCGAACGCCAGTGGCTCGGCGACAAAACCAAGGGTGGCTTCTATAAGAAGGCGAAGCAGGGCGCCGATCACAAAGAAGACGAGCGCATGGCGCTCGATTGGAAAACCCTCGACTATCGCCCGCGGCAGAAGGCGCGACTCCCTGCCCTGGATATGGCGAAGAATGTCGAACAAACAGGACCGCGCATTCGCATGCTGCTGGGGATGGATGGCAGCGCTCCGCAGAAAAGCGATAAAGCGGGTGCGTTTCTCTGGTCCGCGCTCTCGGAGTTGTGGAACTATTGTGCCAACCGCGTTCCTGAGATCTCCGACAGCATCGTAGAGATCGATCGCGCCATGAAGCTCGGCTTCAACTGGGAACTCGGGCCCTTCGAGCTGTGGGATGCCGCCGGAATTGAAGCCACCGTAACCCGCATGCGGAAAGAAGGGCGTCCACTCTCGCCCAACGTCGAACGATTGCTCAAGTCAGGACAGAAGAGTTGGTATACCGACAATTCAAAAACTGCGTCGGGCCGTGCCTACTTTGATTTTGGCCATTCCGCCTACAAACCTGTTGATACTCCGCTTGGAGTTTGGTCGGTAGAAGTAGCGAAGAAGTCGAACGGCGTCGTGAAGAAGAATGCCGGCGCTTCGCTGATCGATCTGGGCGATGGAGTCGGCTGTATTGAATTTCATTCCAAGATGAATTCGATCGGCAGCGACATTGTGCAGATGATCAGTCAGACCTTGAAACCCGGTGGTCCGGGAGACTCTTTCAACGCTTTTGTCATGAGCAACGACGCCGCAAACTTTTCGGTAGGCGCGAACCTGATGCTGTTGCTGATGTCGATCCAGGAAGAAGAATGGGACGACGTTGACCTCGCTATTCGAACTTTCCAAGGGATGACCCAGACCATCAAGTTCTCGCCAAAGCCCGTGGTTGTGGGATCCTTCGGGCTCTGCCTCGGGGGAGGAACAGAGATTTCACTGCATGCTGCGGCGCGCCAGCCGCATTCGGAGCTGTATACCGGATTGGTTGAGGTCGGTGTGGGGCTTCTCCCGGGTGCCGGGGGATGCAAGGAAATGCTGCTCCGCGCCGTAGACAGCGCAGCTTCCGTTCGCCCGGGCGGTCGAGGGGAATCGGTTGAGCTCATGGAAGCTATGAAGACGGCATTCGAGACCATTGCGACCGCTAAAGTCGCAACTTCTGCACATGAAGCCCGTAGCCTAGGATTTCTTACCCCTACTGATCGCATCTCCATGAATCGCGAGCGGGTCCTGTCCGATGCAAAGGCCCGAGCACTCGAAATGGTACGCGCCGGTTACGAACCGCCTCGTCCGCGCACCGACATTCCTGCTCCCGGAGAAAATATCCTGGCAGCTCTTAAGATGGGCGTTCACCTCATGCGGCAGGGAGAATACATCTCCGATTACGAAGTGAAAATCGGCAATAAAGTCGCTGAAGTCTTGTGCGCTGGAAACGTGACCCCGGGAACGCCGGTAACCGAACAATACATTCTCGACCTCGAGCGCGAAGGTTTCAAAAGTCTTTGCGGTGAGAAGAAAACGCAGGAGCGAATTCAGTACACATTGAAGACGGGAAAGACGCTGAGAAACTAGCCAGCAGGGTTTGAAGAAAATGAACAAGAAAAGGGCGGGATGAATCCCGCCCTATATTGTTCCAGCTTACTTTTTCTCTGTGCTGTCGGCTGCCTTCGCAGATTTCTTCCCCGCCGGAGCCGGCTTTGGATTCCAATAGTCCGGAGCAGCAGCTGCAATCTCGGTCGGAGCATTACTCGCATCTGGCAGGAAGCGGTTGATGACGCTCTCCGTGCTCTCCACCAGATCAGCACTAGCCTTCAGGAATTTCGCGTACCCATCTTCGCCCATTAACTGCGCAGCCGTGGGCGTCTTATCGTAATCGGCGAGGGAAGTCGCCAATACCGTAACGTAAAAGACGGTCCCTTCTTGTCCAGCTATCGCCTGGGAGACTAGCGACGTTTGAGGCGGGTTGTATTTCTCCCGTGCGGCTTTCAGGTCTTTCAGCAGTGATTCGAATGCCGTCACCTGCCCCGGCTTCACGTGGACCGCTGTAGTGCGAAGCCAGCGCGCCTCGCCCGAGAGCTTTGCCATGGCAGCAGGATCACTCGAAATGTTGCTGCTGAGATCCCAACGGCGACGGCGCAATTCGGAATGCATGCTAGTCGCACACTCGCTGAAGTCTTGAAAGATTTTGTCTGCGCCCGCTTGTCCAAAACCTTTCTGCATAGCGCCATAAAAAGCACCCATTCCGGTTTCGATTCCCGCAAAACCGTTGCGAAAGCTGATAAAACTCACCCGGTTGCCGTGGCCATAAATCTGCTCCATGGCGACCCACGTATCTCCCTTGTTTTGCCGATTGGCCATTGCGATCTTCTTTGCGATGGCATCAAACTCAGCACGTTTTTCAGGTTTGACCTGCACGGTAAACACATCAAGATATTGCTCCTGAGCCTGGCCAAGAGCCATCGTCGCGAGCAACACCACTGCCACGGCAGTCAAAACGGCCCTACGCTGCATAAAGCCTCCCCTTATAGTTTGTGGAAATTGTGAGCGGGGCAACGCTACTCCGGGCCAGAAAGAACGTCAACACAGGAATTGAATGTTTTGATTGACGTGGTCGCGAAGGAGAACCTGATTCGGCATATAATCTGGGGAAATTACCCCTCGGTCTAGGCGGAGGAACGCCCATGAGGCTTAGCGAAGCAATCTTATTAGGCAGCACAGTGGTCACTTCAAAAACAGGAAAACTGATTTCACACGACGCAAGTACTGGCTGTGCGTTGGGCATGGCAGCAATTGCAGGCGGATGCACAGTTCACTCCGTGTCCGAGCCTGTCCCGCCATCGGAGAGGCGTACCCTTGGAACCGAGGATGTCTGGGGACGATGGGTGCTCGCACCCGTCGAACGACCCTGCGAATGCTCTCCGTCACAATTTCCACTCGAGATGCGAATCAAGGACATCGTGGCTCACGTCTTCGACTTGCATGTGATGCAAAGAAAAGACTGGACACTCGACCGACTTGCGTCCTGGGTAGAAAAGTTGGAACCTAAGTCGTCCTGGACAGGGAAACCGCAACCCAAGCCGAATGCTGTGCACGCACAACTAATTCCGCCGACTCACCCAACGGACCTGGAGAGATCCGTCTCCGACTGGAAACCCGACAACGCAGATCAGGCAGCACAAATCAGGAATGCGCTCGCCGCCAAGCATCTGGCAGACCAAGTGAATAAGAAAGCAAATGAATGGAACGCCGCCAGAACTGCGTTTGAGAACCACCACAATGCGCGACGAGGTAGCCGACGCCATCCACGATGATTCTCGTTCTGCTATCTTGAATGCGTGAAATGGCGTTCCCTCGAAGAACCCGCTGTCGGCATTGATACTCGTCCTCTTCGTGACCAATTCGCAGAAAGAAAACAGCTCATCGCGAAGTACGTGCCTGCGGAAGTGCAGGCAATTCATTCACGTGTAGTCGCGGATCTGAAAGCCTCAGGAATTTCCGAACGCGCAATATCAGCTGGAGCCAAGATTCCTCCCTTTGAGCTTAAAACCCACATTGGACAGTCCGTCTCGTCGGCCGAACTGCTAGCGCGAGGACGGCTCGTCATCTGTTTTATCCGCGGGCGGTGGGACCCATTCTGCTGTGGGCAGATGGAAGGGATGAACGACTTCCTGCCACAAATTAAGCAGGCCGGAGCATCACTCGTTGCAATCTCGCCGCAAACAGTTTCGCAATCCTTCTTCATGGTCGATCAGCACAAGCTGGGCTTCCCTCTGCTGAGCGATGCAGGAAATGCGTTGGCACGACAGTTCCGCCTTGTGTATCGCGTTCCGCCAGATCAAGAAGCGATTTACCGGCGTACGTTTGTGAATCTGCCGTTCATCAATGGGGACGAAAGCTGGGAGTTGCCGGTTCCGGCGACGTACATTATGGATCAGGATGGAATGGTGCTCCGCGCCTGGGTGGATGCGGATTATATGGAACGCCCAGAGCCACAGGACATTCTGGCTTCATTAGTGAGCGTCCCTTGCCAATCCCCCTAAATTCTGCAAAAATAATGGTTTGTCCAGTCCCTCCAGATACAAATAGGAAAGGAAGCAAAGTTCTGTGTTGATGATTCGTCTAGCGCGCGTTGGTGCGCGCAAACAGCCTTACTACCGTGTGGTGGTGATCGAAAAGGAGCGGGCGCGCAATGGCCTGTCGGTGGAAGTCGTCGGGACCTACAATCCCCGGACCACGCCCGCCAGCATTGACCTTAAGCGCGATCGCATCGAGTATTGGGTCTCCAAGGGTGCCAAGATGTCGGACCGGGTCAGCAAGATTTTTTCGAAGCCGGTCGCGGCTCAACCCG
>Ga0066903_100002511_pt1 | contig 14430 bp, 8 predicted proteins | sample PanSoiMetaGPlot1_FD_67491 | JGI IMG/M metagenome (GOLD analysis project Ga0066903, IMG submission 67491) | Tropical forest soil microbial communities from Panama analyzed to predict greenhouse gas emissions - Panama Soil - Plot 1 (version 2) | ecosystem: Environmental > Terrestrial > Soil >...
CTCCACCCGTCGAAGAAGCTCACTCTCGACCAACTTGCCCTGGTGGAGACCCTCGGCATCGGCTGCCACGCCGTGGATCGCGGGGCGCCGCAAGCCGGCGAACATGTCCTCATCGTCGGCGCCGGTCCGATCGGTCTGTCGGTCATTGAGTTCGTCAAGCTCAGCGGTGCGACGATCACAGTCCTGGATGTGAACCGGAAGCGGCTCGATTTCTGCAAGCAAGTAATGGGAGTCGACCACACCATCACGATGACGACTCCCGACGCCGCGTTGAAGGAAATGGCCGAGATTACAAATGGAACTCTGTTCCCTTGCGTATTTGACGCGACCGGCAACACAAAGTCGATGTGCGGGGCGTTCGACTACGTGGCATTCACCGGTCGCCTGGTGTTTGTCGGAATCGTGACCGACTCAATTAGCTTCCCTGACCCTCTATTCCACCGCCGCGAGATGACGGTTTTTGCCACGCGAAACGCTCTGCCAGCCGATTTCCGGCGGATCATCGGCCTGATCGAGGACGGGCGGATCGATACGCGTCCGTGGATAACGCATCGGACGCCGTTCGCCGATCTAATCGAGCGCTTCCCCTCCTACACGCGGCCGGAGACGGGGGTGATCAAAGCGGTGGTGGAAGTGCAATAACTTTCGTCTAGAGGCGCGGGGCGGTCGGGGGTACAGTGGGCCCGCCTCGTTTCAACCCAGTCAATTAAGCGATGGCGGATGGAGCCCATGCCAGGGACGGACCTCCCACGGATTGCCATTCTCGGGGCCGGGCCGGTCGGGCTCGAAGCCGCCCTCCAGGCGACTCACCTTGGCTACCCGGTCACCGTTTACGAGCGCGGCGACGTTGGCGAGTTTGTTCACCAATGGGGCCACGTCCGCCTGTTCACCCCGTTCGGGATGAACAGCACACCGCTTGGCCTTGAGATCATTCGCAAGGAGCACCCGCAACACCGGCTGCCGGGCACCAATGATCTCATCACCGGACACGACTACCGCGACGCGTACCTCATCCCGCTGACCATGACCGCCAAGCTCGCGGACGCGGTGTTGACGAAAACTCATGTGGTCACCGTCGGCCGCGCCGGGGTCTTGAAGACCGAACCGGCGAACGATCCGAAACGAGCCTCGGCGCCATTTCGCCTGTTGCTCCGCGACGACAAAGGGTCGGAGCGGTTCGCTGACGCGGACGTCGTCCTCGACTGCACCGGAACCTACGGCCGTCACGCATGGATCGGCGACGGTGGCATTCCCGCTGTCGGTGAGATCGCGGCCGAAAAGCAGACCGCCTACGGTGTCGACGACGTGTTCGGCAAGCGGAAAAGTCAGTATGCGGGAAAAAGCGTCATCGTGGTCGGTGGCGGCTACTCGGCAGCGACAACGGTGTGCGCCTTGGCCCAGCTTGCCGAAGAAAGTAGCGCCACTTGGGTCTTCTGGCTGACCCGCGGTCCGCGATCAACTCCTTTGGTCCGCAACCCGTCCGACCCGCTCCGCGAACGTGACCGCCTCGCTGCCAAGGCCAACAACCTCGCGACCCGCGGCGACGGCAACGTCGAGTATCACGCCCAGGTCCGGATTGACGAAGTAATCAGTCACGGCCCGGACAAGGGATTCCGCGTATCCGCGCGCTCGAACGGCAAGCCGATGGTATGGGAGGTGGACAGGGTGATCGGCAACGTCGGGTATCTCCCGGACTCAGCGCTTACGCGCGAACTGCACATCGCCGACTTCGCGGCCGGCGTCTTCCGCCAGCCAGAGCCGGGTTATTTCGTGTTGGGAATGAAGAGCTACGGGCGCGATTCGAGTTTCCTGCTACAGCGCGGGTTTGAACAGTTGAAAGAAGTGATGCGGATTCTCGGCAAGCGATGATAGTAATCTGGAACTCACGCAAAGTCGCACAGCCGCAAAGAAGCTTGATGCCTTTTTGGAGCTCTGCGACTTTGCGTTAGTCATATCCGATTACGCCGCCTCGCGGCCGCTTTCCTGTTCCGGCTCGAACAACTTGCCGAGTGGGGCCGGCATGGACTTCGGGCCGATTGGGCCCTCTTCAGTCCCCTGCCACGGGTGTCGCTGCACACTCGCCAAAATGCGATCGGCCAGGGCCAGCGCGTCGCGGCCGTCCTCGCCGGTGACCCGCGGAGTCCGGCCTGTCCGCACGCAGCCAATGAAGTCGCGAAGCTCGGCCGTGAGCTGGTCGTGGTCTCGGAGGCAGTCCATCTCCAACGTTTCCATGTGCTTGCCGAAGACATCTCGGCTGAGCTGTTCGCGGCGGTTCGGGTCGAGATAGAGCTGCGACAACCCGTGCAGGCGCACCTCGTCAGACGGCTGCACCAGCGTCAGCCGCTTCTCAACGAAGTCGATTCCGGCGTAGCCCTCCGGAGCCCAGACGCGAAGTTTCCGCTTCGGCCGCGGGCTAAGCCGGCTGGCGGTCACGCTCGCCACACATCCGCATTCAAATCTCAGCCGAGCGTTGACGATGTCCTCGTGTCCGCCGAACACATGGGCACCCAGTGCGTAGACGTCGCTGACCGGGCTGCGAACCAGGGAAAGGATCAAGTCCAGGTCGTGGATCATCAGGTCGAGGACGGCGCCGATGTCCGTCGATCGCCCCGTGAACGGCCCGTGCCGTTCGGCCTCGATTAGTTTCGGAGTCAGTGGCCGCCGGGTCAGGTCCTCAAAGGCCGGGTTAAAACGCTCGATGTGCCCGACTTGGAATGCTACTCCCTGGGCAGCCGCGATCTCGACCAACTCCTCCGCCTGGGCGAGGGTGGTGGTAATTGGCTTCTCGACCAGGATGGGAATTCCCCGCTCGAGGAACGAGCGAGCGATCGCGTGGTGATAAAGCGTCGGGGCAGCGATGACCACCGCGTCGACGAGGTCGAATAGGTCCTGGTGACTTTCGAACGCCTGGGTCCGGCAACGGTTGGCGACTGCCTGGGCCTGCGCGTCGTCCACATCCGCGACGCCGACCAGTTCCACGTCCGGGAACGAAGCAAGAACGCGCGCGTGCTCTTTACCGAGGTGCCCGACTCCGACGACGGCCATCCGAATGCGGTTCATGCGAGGGGGTACTCCATCGGTGGCGCGTCCGACGCGGGCGATTAGCCCCGACGAGACTCGCGGTGGGCGGCTGGTGCGGTCTGGTACACGCGGGTGAGCGCGCGAGCCAGTTCCACATTAAGCGGGTGACCCGAACGGTAAGCCACCACATGGCCAACCAGGTCGAACCCGCACAGGGCCAGGTCCCCCACCAGATCGAGGATCTTGTGGCGGGCCGGCTCGTCCGAAAACCGAAGCTTATTCTCGATGAGTCCTTTCGGGCCGAAGACCAGGATCTCGGAAGGCTTCAGGTGCCGGCCGATCCCCTGACGCTGTAACTCCAGAGCTTCATGCTCCAGAACATAAGTGCGACACCGGGCCAGGTCGCGACGGAACCGGTCCGGGTTGATGAGGAGCGTGAGCGACTGCGGGGCGATGGGCGAATACGGACCGTAATCGAGCAAGTAGCTGATGAGAAGGTCATCACCTTCTCGCGGGTAGATGCTGAGCGTCGCCCCGTTCTGGGTGACCGACATGGGCTCCGCGACTGACAACCGCGGCCGACGCGAGGCCTGGAGGATGGTGCCAGCTGCGAGAAGCGTGTCCACATACCCTTCGGCCGAACCGTCGAGCCCGGGGGGCTCAGGACCGTTTAATTCTACTAGACAATTGTCCACACGCATCCCGGCCAGAGCAGCGAGGACGTGTTCAACCAGGGTTACCTGGTTCTGGCCGAAACCTAACGTCGTCCGCCGGGCTGTCCCTGTCACGGATTCAGCCCGGGCAGGAATTGGCGTGGAACTTGGTACGTCGGTACGAATAAAAGCCACGCCGGAATCCGGCGCGGCTGGTAGAAAGCGGAGTCGGATCTTCGAACCGGTCACCATTCCCGTGCCAAGGACCTCGGCCGGTTGGGCGAGGGTTCGCTGGCGACGTGGCCCAAGCTTGCGCGCAGCCGGTGCCTCAACCCGTGTCCCTGGACTGGTTTGCAGCAGATTCATGCGGTGGTCGGTGTATGAGGCGGGTGAGCCTTCGGCTGCACCCGCCTCTCTATCGGCCTTAACCAGCCCACGGGTTCATCCTAAGTTCCCTTACTTGCCGCCGCCCGGCACCGGCGCGGGGGTCGTTCCCATCGGTCCTGGCTCCGTGCCGCCCGCCGTAGTCACCGGTGGTGCTGGCGGAGATGGGTAACGGGCGTTCAGTGTGTCCACCACCACTTTGGTGATGTCCATGCCGCTGTGGTAGAACGGGATTAAGGCCGGAGTTTGCAACATAAGTTGAGCAACTTGAGGGGAATTTTCGTCTTCGGCCTTTGTGGCGGCTGGATAGCAGAGGACCATGTCGAGGTTGTTGGTTTTGGCGATGTCGTAAATGACCCCCTTGATTTCCTGGTAAACCTTCACGATCGTGTCGTTCGACAGCGTCGTCAGTTCTTGCTGCGCCTTCCGGTCGATGTCCTCGATCTCGCGTTGAACAGCGAGGGCCTGTTCCTGCAGCGCCTTCTTCTGAACCGGGTCGGCGCTCGAGTTATACATCTTGTTGAGTTCCGCCAGCTTCTCCCGCTTGGTGTTCACCTGGTTGACGTAGGCGACGCGCTTGCGGGTGATCTCCGCACCGACGAAGTTTGCTTTGTTATAATCGCGCAACACTTTGGCGATGTTGACGATGACGATCCGCTGCGCTCGCGGGGTCGGTCGCTCCGAGCCGCCGGACGCGGGGGTTCCCTGGGCCACCGCGGCCGGGGTGAAGGCGAGGGCCAAGCCGACCGTGGCGACGGCCGCGAGGCGGGTGAAGGTCCGTTTCACAGTCCGAGACTCCTCTTTGCTCAGCGCGACCGGCCGCGAGGTCGGCGTTCCGTTGTACCGATCCCGGAGTCGCAAGAGAGGGCGGGTGTACCGCAAGCATCGGAATCGGTCAATGCGAACCGACAAGGGGGGCGGGATGGAAAAAATGACAAACTGCCCCGCCGGGAGTGGAACCGCAAGCGCACACCGCCGATAGATTCCGCTGGCTTGCCTGTCTCACGAGCGCGCATATGGCCCGCCACATTTGCCTGATCGGTACCCTTTGCGCCGCCTTCGTCGTCCTCGGCGGCTGCGACCGCGGGAAGTCCGTCGAGACAATCGTTCGCGGGCAGATTCTCTATCGGGGTGAGCCGGTCGCCGGAGGGCTCGTCGTGCTCGCTCCAAATCCCGAGCGCGGATCGAGTGGACCGCTCGCCACGGCGATCTTGAACGATGACGGCTCATTCACAATGACTGGCGCCGATGGCAAGCCGGTCCCGCCCGGATGGTATCGCATCGCCATTGCCCCGCGAGCTGGAACCGTGGACTTCCCGAGCGCCGTGCGACCCTTCCCGGGAGTCCCGGCACGCTACCGCAACCCCGCGCTGTCCGGACTCGAACGGCAAGTGAAGGCCGGAGTAGACAATCTGATTTGCATTGACTTGGACGATTCATGACGACCAGTGACAGCCAATTGGCTGGGTCGTATCTGTCTCGTTCCCTCTCATTTCCACGCATACTCAATGATAGAAAACGAAATTGCGAGAATGCCGTCGCGCGTTGACGCTCACCCTCAGGCGCGTGAAAATCCCCACTCCCACCTACGCCCGCCTGCCGAGGCCTCTTCATGGGCATTCCCCGCCGTCTGATCGCCGGCACCGTCCTCTCCGCCGGCCTGCTCGTCACGCTCCAGGCACAAGACAAGTCAAATGAGCCGACACCCAAGGTCGTCTTCAAGGGCCACACCGAGGCGATCTATTCGACCGCGTTCAACAAGGACGGCACACTGGCCGCGACCGGGAGCTTCGACAAGTCGGTGCGCCTCTGGGATCCAGCATCCGGTAAGCAACTCCGCGAATTCTCTGGCCCGAATGGCCACCAGGGGCTCGTACTGAGCGTCGCCTTCAGTCCCGCGGGCGATCAGATCGCCTCTGGCGGGACGGACAACACGGCCAAGGTCTGGGACGTGCCCCTGAGCACGCCGGTCCGCGAGTTGACGCACGCGGCGGCGGTGACTGCGGTGGCCGTTTCGCCCGACGGCAAGACGGTCGCCGCGACCGCCCGCGACGGCAGCGTCAAGCTTTGGGCCGCCGACGGGAAGCCGATCGCAACTCTGTCCGGACACCCGGGCGGCGCCACCGGCGCCGCGTTCAGCGCCAATGGTCAAGTCCTCGCGAGCTGCGGAGCTGATGGGGCAGCGCGGTTCTGGAACTCCGCGGACGGTAAGCCGATTGCAACTATCGGCGCGCACGGTTCCCCGATCACCGGCGTCGCATTCAGCCCGAACAACAACCAGGTCTACACGGTTGGCGAGGATGGCCTGTGGAAGTCGTGGCAGTTTCCGGTCCCCGCCCCACGGCAGCTGCCGGCACACGCGGACGCGATTACTTCCATGGTTTTGTCCGTCGACGGAAACAGCACGTTGACCGGGGGCGCGGACAAGTCCGTCAAGCTGGCGAGCGTCGCCAACGGCCAGCTCATCCGCGATTTCGCGGGCGCGACAGCCGCGATCACCTCGGTGGCACAATGGCCGAACGGCGCTGCCGTCGCCGCCGGAACTACGGACGGCAAGGTCTTCCTGTGGACCGTGGACGGCAAACCCGCCGGGACACTGAATGCTCATGTCGGCGCCGTCACCGGCATCGCGGTCAATGCGAATGGGAGCGGCTTCGTCACGGTCGGGGCGGACGGCGCGCTACGTTCGTGGGCATATCCGATCATCGCCTCGAAGACGATTCCACATCCGGACCGCGTTGTCGGCACCGCGCTGAGCGCGGACGGCAAGCGTCTCATTACCGCGGGGGCGGATAAGATCGTCCGCACGTGGGCATTCCCCGCCGGAACCGCCGAGCGCCAATTCACCGGGCATGGCGGCGCAGTCAGCGGCGCAGCAATCACTCCAGACAACACGACTGTTCTCTCCGCCGGTGCCGACGAGACAGTGCGAGTATGGAACGCTGCGAATGGGATGCAGATTGCTTCGTTCGCCGGCCACGCGGGTCCGATTCACACGCTCGCGATCGCGCCGAACGGTCAGTTCGCGGCCACTGGTGGAGAGGATGGTCTCATCAAGGTGTGGGCCTTGCCGGCGACCGCTCCGAAGCAGTTCGCTCATCCTGAAGCTGTAACGGCATTTGCCACGAGCCCGGACGGAAATCGGGTCCTGACCACCTCAACGGACAAGCAAGCGCGGATTTGGAATCTATCCCAACCGGCGGCGGAGCGGACGTATGCGTTGGGCCAGCCGGTGACTGCCGTCGCTTTCGCGGCGGACAATGCCACCATCGCGCTGGCCACGGCCGACAAGTCCCTGTCCATCCGCAACGGCGACAAGGAAGTGAAGAAACTGGCACTGCCGGCTGAGGCGCGGTCGCTGACATTCGCACCGAACGGCGCGACTGTGATCGCCGGACTGGCCGACAACAGCATCCGGATCTTCAACGTCGCCGATAGCAAGGAATCGAAGAACGTTACCGGCCACAGCGGCGTCGTCGTGGACTTGATGTATGCGCCGAAGGGTGATCTGCTCGCCTCAGCGGGCGCGGACAAGACAGTTCGCTTCTGGGCCGCGGCAGACGCCGCGGCCAAGGGCAAGTTGGATCTTTCGTTCGTCCCATCCGGCTTAAGCATCAGTAAGGATCAGGCGCGACTCGCCGTCGCCGGTGAAAAGACAATCGCACTATTCACACTCGCGGATAACAAGCCTGCGGGGACAATCACTTTGCCTGGCGAAGTTCGCGGAGTTTCGCTTTCGCCTGATGGCCAGAGAGTCGCGGCCGCGTGCTTCGATAATCGGGTGCGCGTCTACGGCCCGGACCTGAAGCTGCAAGAAGTTTTCGTCCACGACGGCGCGGCCGCGGGCGTGGCGTTCCATCCAGACGGTAAGCGGATCGTTTCCATCTCTGCCGACAAGTCACTGCGGCTCTGGATTCCGGCACTCGTCGCACAATTGGCACACGCCGGTCCGGTGCGGCAGCTTCTGATCTCGGCCGATTCGGCACGCATCCTGTCTGTAGGCGACGACAAGCAGTTGCGGATCTGGGATGCGAAAACGGCCAAAGAACAAAAGGCCATCCCTGCCGGCGATGCCGCGATCGTCGGTCTGTCGCTCACCGCCGACGGAACAAAGGTCGCAACCGGCGGGGCAGACAAAACGGCGAAGATCTGGACGGTCGCGGACGGCAAGGCGGTTGTCAGTATCCCGCTCCCGGGACCAAGCCAAGCAATCGCGGTTTCTCCAAACGGCTCGCGCCTCGCGATCGCACTCACCGATGGTCCGGTAAGCAAGCTGCGTGTCTACGACGCCGCGACCGGCCGCGAATTGCAATCATTGCCGGACGCGACCGGTCCGGTGCGTTCGCTCCTCTTCCTTGCCGACAACCGAACGCTAATCGCTGGGGGCGACGACAAGGCCGTCACTGTTCACGATGTCGCGGTGACGGCCGCGTTCCCGGTACACACCGGTGGCGCGGTTGCCGTCGCTCTTCATCCAAGTGCTCCGCAGGCGCTCACCGGCGGGGTGGACAAGACACTGAAGCTCTGGGACCTTGCCACCGGCAAGGAGCCGAAGACGATCGCGACACTTCCCGAACCGATTACGAGCATCGCTGTAACTCGCGACTTCGCCGCGGTCGCCGTGTCCGCCGGGAAAGTGGCGAGAATTTATCAGGTCAGCGACAGCAAAGAACTCGGGACCATTACGCATCCGGCGGATGTCGTCGCCGTGAATTTCAGTGGTGCCGACACTACGCGGCTGGTCACGGGCGCAACCGACAACTTCGCGCGCGTGTGGGAACTGCAAGCTGGCAGGCTGCTGCAAACGTTCAGCCACGGGGGAGCGGTCCGCGGCGTGGCGATGCACCCAAGCCAGCCACTCATCGTCACGGCAAGCGCCGACAAGACGGGAACCGCTTATCCCCTGGCCCTGACTCGGGCGGTCCCGGCTTCGGCCAAGCCTCTTCATACCGTCGTCGCGACGACGGACGCGGCGCGCGTCATCATCGGCGGCGACGACAGCACCGTGCGGGTGTTCAATGCGGCGAGCGGAGCGGAGGAGCGAAAGTTCGAAGGGGCGACCGGCCCGATCTATGCGGTGGCCGTTTCGAAGAACATACAGGTGTTAGCCGCGGCCGGAGCAGACAAGACCGTCCGCGTCTACACATTCGCTGATGGAAAAGAGGTAGCAAAGATCACGGCCGCGGCGCCAGTCCGCGGGCTTGTCTTCTCCGCAGACGCCAGAATGCTCGTCGGCGTCGCTGACGACAAGACCGTGACGGTGTGGAACGTGGCCTTTCAACCCGGGCAGCCTCTACCGGATGATTTCGGCAAGGTCATTCAGCAGTTCTCTCATGCAGACGCGGCCACCGCGGTCGCGATGACCGAAAAGGGAGAACTCTTTGCCGGCTCCGCCGACAAGACCGTGAAGCAGTGGAAGGTCGCGGCCAGCGCGCCGACCCGCAACTTCCAGCACCCGAACCTCGTGGATGCGGTCGCCTGGTCGCCCGACGGCAAGTTTCTCGCCACAGCCTGCCATGACGGGATCGTCCGCACCTTCGATATCGAGAAGAACGCTCCCGCGAAGTCGATCAACGCGCATACGACCCCGCAGGCCGCGCCGGTCTACTCGGTCACTTGGACAACGGATGGCAAGTCCCTCATCTCCACCAGCTTCGACAAGTCGATGAAGATGTGGGACGCCAATACCGGCATGCTGGTGCGGGAATTCAAGCCATTCGCCGAAAAGGGGAACGAGAAGGGACACACGGACCAGGTCTTCTGCGCCGCGATCACCAAGGATGCCAAGTTCATTGCGACCGGGTCGAGTGACCGGAAGATCAAACTGTGGAATGCGGCGGATGGTACAGTCGTCCGGGAGTTTGCAAACCCCAACATCAGGGGCGAACCAGGTCAATCGCATCCTGGCGGCGTTTACCAGCTCCGGTTCACTCCGGACGAGAAGTATCTCGTGAGCGTCGGCCCGGCACCGCGGAACCGGGGTTACGTGGCGGTCTGGACCGTGGCCGACGGAAAACTCGTGGCCGGGATGGACGTATCGTTCGGCCCTGTCTTCGGACTCGCACTGAATCCCAACGGGAAGAATCTGCTGTTGGGTTGCGGTCCGCGGCTGCGGCAGGTTTCGGAGGCGGAGGCGGTCGAGATTTCACTCCCTCCCGCACGGTAGCGACTGCACATGATCAAGACGATCCTTTTCGACTTCGGCAATGTGCTGGCGTTCTTCGACCACCAGCGCGCCGTGCGACAACTGCTCCCTTACACTCACCTGACGGGCGAAGAGCTGGTCAACCTCATCTATTACAACAACCTCGAGTACCGATATGAGTGCGGCGAGGTGACGACCGAGGAAGTGTTCGCGGTCGGGAAGCAAATGGGCGGCTTCCGCTGCACGCTGGATCAGTTCATCGCGGCGTTTTGCGACATTTTCTGGCCGAACCCACCCATGTCCGATCTTATCCCGCGACTGAAGCAGGCCGGTTACCGGCTGGTCGTGGCCAGCAACACGAACCCGGCCCACTACGCCCACTACCGCGAGCAGTTCCGCGACCTTTTGAGCCACTTCGACGCAATCGCCGTCTCGCATGAGGCCGGCGCGCGCAAGCCGCATGAGAAGTTCTTCGAACATGCGCGCCGATTGGCGAAGTGCGAAAGGAGGGAGTGCTTGTTCGTCGATGATCTGGCGGAAAACGTGGCTGCGGCCCGCCAGTTCGGGTGGAACGGAGTTCACTACACGCGCTTCGACGAACTGGTGCCGCAGTTGCGCACGGCGGGTGTGCGGGTCGATTGAGCTCGGATCAGGGCAACCCGGCGAACTTTCGCACGACCCACTCGAGCGACAGGAGCACGAGAAACAGGATCAGCGTCCACCACGACTGCCACATCTTCTGCTCGACCGCGTATTCCCGCGTCGCGCTGCGGCTTTGAAGCAACTCGACCAGCTCGCCTGCCCGCTCCGCGGGGAAAACTTTGCCGCCACTCTTGGCCGCGATGTCTTCCATGAGCAGCCAGTTCGTCCCGAGGTCGAGCATTTCGCCGGTGTCTGCGGGCAAGACCTGGAAGTGAGCCCGCAGCTTCTTGCCGTCCGGGCCGTTCAGCTTCTCCTCGATTTCGGGGATCACCAGCTCGACATCGTACTCACCGGGGGGCAGGTTCGCCTGGCCGCCGTCGTATTCGCGCGGAATCGCCGGGTGCATCTTGAGAGGCATCAGTCCGACCATTTCCTCGGTCCCGGGCTTTGCTTTGCGGATCAGACGGGCGCCCGCGAGTGCCTCCGGACCAAGTTTCTTCACTTTGTCGCTGAGCCGGGCAACGACCTCGACTTCCTGATCGGCCCTATAGACGGGTTCGCGAGCACCGAACCGGACGTACTCGTTTCCAGCGACCAGGGCGCGATCGCTCGCTGCCCATCGGATCACCTGGCTCCAGAACCGGTGGTTGTACGTATCCCCCTTCTTGAACCGCCACCGCCAGGTGCTATCGATCCCAACATAGACGACCTTACCGAACCCGAAGTTCTGCCGGACAATAAGCGCATTGTTTCGCTCGAGGTCGCGAGCGGCGGCGGGGTCCATTGGCGCTCCGGCCTGGGGAACGTACGCGAGCGTCACTGCCCCATCCTTGGCCCTGCCGGTGATTGCCCAGTAATGCGGCGGCAGATTGGCCCAGGTCTCGGCGCTCAGCCCGGCGTTCGGCTCCATACGCAGGAAGCCGGTCTGTTGTCCTTCGGCCGTGAGGGTCACGCGGAACCCCGTGTCCGCCCGGACGGCCCTTGGCACGGAAATCGGCAGTAACTTCGCCAGCGGTTCCCCTTCGCGCAGGTACTCCAGTGGCATCGACCGCTTACCGGCAAGCAGAACCAGCGTCCCCCCGCGGTCAGACACGTATTTCTCAAGCTTCTCGCGCTCCGTGCGGCCGATCTGATCAGGAGACACGTCTCCCAGGATGATGCAGTCGTATGCCATCAGGGCATCGGGTTCTTTCGGCAGTGCCAGCTCGGGCAGGCCCATCTTTTTTGCGCCGTCGTCGGCCAGCGCGTTGATTCGCGGCTGGTCGAAGACAACGCTGGTCGTTTCCATCGTCTCGTCGCGGACGAGAGCTGTGTGTAGGTAGTGGAATTCCCAGCGAATCTCGCCATCGACGAGCAAGACCTTCGCCTTGTCTGGTGACACGTTGACGACGACGGGGCGCGTGTTGTTCTCGGGCCGCGTGTCCTTTCGCGTGTCGTTCGGATCGGTGGGAACGTGCTCGGCAGTGACCGTGAGCGTCTCTGTCCCTGGCTGCTCCATGCGGGCGATAAAAGTGACGAGCCGCGGGCCGTTCGTCCCGTCGTGCTCGAACTCTTCGACCAGCGGGTCGCGCTTTTTGGCCCCGGGAACGTCTGGATAAGCGAGGGTCGCCCTCACCTTGCCCGGTGGCAAGTTGTTAACCAGGATGCGAGCTTCGATGGTGCTGTAAGCGTTCTTGAAGACCGTCGGCGGCGTCGCCTTCACGGAGAGGACGGCGAGGTCCGGAGGCGGGTCCTTCGCCCCGATGCCAACGAAATAGATCGGCACCCCGCGTTGGCCGAGCTCGCGAGCCTTGTTGAGCGGCGATAGGCCCCAGTTGTGCTGGCCGTCGGTCAGGATGACGATGCCGAGCAGTTTTCCTTCGCCCGATCCGCCGCGTTCGATCGCCCGAACGAGCGGCTGCTTCAAGTCCGTAAACGCGTTCCCCGCCGGCCTGGCGTTCAGTTCGTCGAGGACCGGCTTCAGCTTGTCCCATTCGCGGGGCAGGTCGCCGGTCTGCTGCGTGAACTGAATCGCATCGAGGAGATGCTTGTCGCTGATCGCCTTTAAGAGATTGGTGCCGTCGGGCGACAGCATGCGTTCCGCAATCTGGTGCCGGGTCATCGTGTCGACCTTCTCCGGATCAAGCTTGAGACCTTTGGCGAGGTCCATTTTCTCACCGGTTGACCTCTGCTGGTCCGTGATCGACATGCTGTCCGACCGGTCCACCGCCACAAGCACTTTAGAAGGGACAGTCTCGGATATCGTCCGCGCCAGCGCCGGCTTGAGACCGATCACGAGGAATAGCGAAGTGACCAGGGCCAGCCGCAGACCGAGGAGAAGGATTGCGAACCGCCGCGGAATCACCTTCAACTCGTGCCGGTAGAGGCGGAACAGCAAGAAGAGAAGTACTGCGAGAATGAGAATCAGGACGGCTAGCTGGGTATAGCGCGACATCCCGCCGAGGCGGGGCGTGAGAAGCAGATGAGCCTCGGTGAAGTGAAAATCGATGCGGAACATGGCCCGGTAGATTGTACCCGAAAGCCCGAAACCCCCCGGTCTGATTCCTCTCGACAGCCCCCCGAAGGGCCGCTATACGCCCATCTGTCCGAGGTCACCAGCGGGACCGCCGCGATGCCGTTACTGCGGGCTTTGTTGATCGTCGCGGTTCTCGCCGCCCCAGCCGCGGCCCAGATCGACCGGCCGCCGCCCCCGCCCGCAGCGCTCGGGGAGCCCGGTACCACGCCCCCGTTCCTCGATCCCCTCATCGATCCCCTGCGGCGTCAGCTAGGTCCGCCGACCGAACCGTTCCCGCCGTTCGCCCCGCTCGGGCCGCCGCCGGCAATCGGGGCCGAAGCGATCGGCTCCCGGTTTGGGTTCGGCTTGCTCATCGGGCGCTTTGGCGTCCCCGGATACGGCGCCACCTGGATCCCGGCCCAATCGGTGTCCGATCAGCCGACGGACCTGACGGTGCTTCGCCAGGATTTGTCGTTGTTCGCCCCGATTTACCGCGAAGGGTCGGATACCGCGCTCATCGGTCTGGGCGTTCGCAACTCCCTCTTTTTCACGGACGCGATCCTCCCGAATTCCGGCCGTAAGTTCCCGGGGACGTTGTGGGACATCGAAGCGGGAATGGCTTACGCACACCTCTGGGACAACGGGTGGACAACCGGTGTGGTTGTGAGCGGCGGCTCGGCGAGTGACCAGCCGTTCACGCAGAGCAACGTACTCGTCGCCAGCCTGGCGATCTACACCGCGATCCCGGCCGGTGATCGCGACGCCTGGCTCCTCGGCATCAGTTACATCCCGACTTCCGACTTCCCTTACCCGCTGCCGATCGTGGCCTATTACTGGAAACCGGACGACAACGTGGAGGTCAACCTCGGTTTTCCGTTCTTTGCGAAGTGGCGCTTTGCCCCCGACCTGACCGCGGATTTTCTGTACGTTCCGGTTCGCACGGTCTCGGCGCGCGTAACGTGGGGGACTGCGGACCTCCCCGGCTTCAAGGCGTACGGGGCCTTCGACTGGCAGAACGAGAGCTACTTCCTGCACGACCGGACCGACGACAGCGACCGGTTCTACGGCTTCGAGAAGCGGCTGACCGCGGG
>Ga0066903_100002512_pt1 | contig 14428 bp, 13 predicted proteins | sample PanSoiMetaGPlot1_FD_67491 | JGI IMG/M metagenome (GOLD analysis project Ga0066903, IMG submission 67491) | Tropical forest soil microbial communities from Panama analyzed to predict greenhouse gas emissions - Panama Soil - Plot 1 (version 2) | ecosystem: Environmental > Terrestrial > Soil >...
GATGCGTCCTTGCAGGTCCTTCACACGCGCTTCCGATGCCGATTCCCCGGGCTGGGCGGAAGCGCGTGTGATGGACCTGCAAGGACGCATCGTGCGCCACCTGGGACCCGTGTGGCTCGACGCGCGGGGACGATTCGAGTGGGACCGCAGCGACGAGCGCGGCCGGCGCGCGCCCGCCGGTGTCTACCTGGTGCGCGTGACCCGAGGCCATCTGACACGCGAGTCGCGCTTCGTCCTGCTTCACTGACCGCGCTGGAAGCGGCGCTTCCCGCACGTGACGGCCGGGAGGGCGCGCGCTAACGTCGAGGCGTGACTCACGAGCCCGAGGCCGCCCGCGGCGCACGCGTCGCGGAACGAGGTCGGCGCGCGTTCTCGCCGCTCGAGTACCGCGACCCCCGGCCCGCGGCGCGGCTCATCGACCTGCTCGGCGCCGTCAACCGGTTCGCGTTCCTGCCGGGCGTGCTGAAGGTGCGGCTCTTCGAGCTGCCCGCCGCGGATCGCGCCCGGCTCGCCGCGTCCGTCAACGCCGGCACCGCCGCGTTCTTAGGCCCCGTCCATCCCGAGTTCCTCACCGACTGGATGGTGGACAAGGAGATCTCGCGTCGCGTCTCGCCGTTGATGGCGCACTGGGCTGCCCACGAGATCGTCAACGCCTCGCCGGCCGCGCGCGCGTTCTGGCTCGCGAACAACCTGGTCGCGAACGTGCCGGGCGGCGCCGGCAAGGCGTACTCGGTGGACTGGGCGCTCCGCGGCCACGGCGTGCTGCTCCACCCCGAGGGCACCGCCACGTGGCAGGGCGAGCGCGTGAGCACGCTGCTGCCGGGGCTGGTGGACATGGCGTGCGAGGCCGCCGCCCGCGCCGCCTCGATTGGGGACGCGCGCCCGGTGTGGCTGGTGCCGATCGCGTGGCGGTTCACGTTCATGCGTGACGTGCGGCGCGGCCTGTCGCGTGACCTGTCACGCCTGGAGCGCGGCCTGGGTCTCCCGCGCGGCGACCGGCTCGCCGTGCCAGAGCGCTTCGCGGCGCTCATGCGCAACGTGCTCGCGCGGCAGTGCGCGCGGCTCGGCCTTGCCACGCGCCTCGATGCGGGCCGCCCTTACTTCGCGGCGCAGTCGGCCGCGGCCGACGAGCTGCGGCGCGACCTCGCCGAGCGCTACCCGGAAGCCGAGGCCGACTTCGCGGACCTGACCCGCGCCCAGTTCCAGCTGCGGCGCGCGATGCGCGAGCGCGCCGCGGCCGATCCCGAAGGCGTGCAGCGCGACCGCGCCCGGCTCGCCGAGCTGCAGCGCCTCATGGGCTTCGACGCCGCGCTCTACGACCGCCCCCACCTCGAACAGGAACGTATCGCGGAGGTCTTGAAGCGCGCCCGCTCGAGCGTGCTCACGCACGGGTTCCGGAACGCGCTGCACAACACGGTCCCGGTCGCGGCCGGACCGCGCACCGTGCACGTGCGCGTCGCCGAGCCTATCGCGGTGCGGCCCGCCGCCGCCGGCGAGGACGGCGCGCCGGCCCGCGCGGCGCTGCTCGCCCAGCACCGGGCGAGCCTGCAGGCGATGCTCGACCGGCTCGGCACGGACCTGGCCGAGCACACGGCACGCTTCCGGCTTCCGAACCCGCTGCACGACGGCGGGTAGCTCTCGAACCCGGAGATCGGTTGGCGGTCTAAAGGCGAGCGGGAGCCGCCGATGACTGGTGTCAGGCGTTGGGCGTCTGGCTCGACTCGAGGCATGAGGGACAGTCAGTGGAACTTCTTGGGATCACCCTCTCGGTTCCAGCGGCATTCGTCTGCAGCGCCGGATACGCGTGGCTGCTGAGCACGTTCGTCTGGCAACGATTGTCCATCCGACGCGTCGTGCGGGTCACATCCCTTGCGGTCTTGGGTCTGATCGTCCTGGAAGTCGTGTTGCTCGCCCTTCTGGGCGCGGTCCGCTTGCGCCGGATCTCCGGGCCACTCTTCTACGCGATTCACCTCGCGCTGTTCTTCGCAGCGGTTCCGTCCCTCGCGAATCTGCTGGTGCTGAGGAGGGAACGTCGCGGGTGGCGGTATATCCTGGGCGTCGCCTGCGTATGCGCAGCCTTCGCGCTGCCCATGGTCCTGTTGCAGTGCGGGGTCTCGGAAGCGCTCTTCGGCGTCGATTGAGCGCCGTGCGCGCGATGCGCCGAGGGCTGACCCACCGCTGGGGCGAAACCATGACCGGGCGAGCCAAGATGTCTCTTCGACCAATCGTCCGGCGGCTGGTTCTGAGCGCGGGGTCTGCGTTGGGCGTCCTCATCGTGCTCGTGGCGTTCGCGTGGTTCTGTTTGGGCGCGCGATCGCGCGTTCAAGTGCGCAACGGTGACGCGAAGGACATCGTTTCGTGCATGGTTCGTGTGGAGAGCGAGTTGGACTTCGACCAAGTCCACACCTTCGGCCGGATTCCCGCCGGAAGCTCGGTTGCGTTCCAGACCCGGCGTCTTGACGAGTCGTCGTTCGTCATCACGTGTCGCTACGCCGACGGCCGGGTGTTCCGTGGATCGACCACCAATGTTTGGGACCCTCAGCCTGGCGACACGACGTGGATCGAATTGCGCGAGAGCGACTTCGTGGTGGATGACCCCAATCGAAACCAGACTGGGCCACACGACTGGGACCCCATGCGATAAGTGACCGAGCTCGAACTTCAGGCCACCGATGGAGCTCCGCCCGTGCCGGCCGCCGCCTCGGAGCTGGCCGAGCACACGGCACGCTTCAGGCTTCCGAACCCGCTGCACGACGGCCGCTGAAGCGCCGGGCGCGTGTTTCGCGGCTAAGTCGTTGCGAGCGCGAGGCAGCCAGCGGACGGCGGTGGTCACGTGCGTCACCGGCGTGCACAGCGCGACGCCGTCGGTCCCCGGCTGAGAAATCGCACCCAAGTTTTCCCCCACGTCTTCCGATGACCTTGGAAAGCCCCTACAGGAGGAGGGATCCCTTGAAGAAACTCATCTTCGCCGCCGTCGCCGCGAGCCTTCTCACCGCCGCTGTGGCTCAAGCCGCCGACGAACGTCCGACCACCATGCTGCCGACCGGTGGGCTCGGCTTCCGCTCCCAGGTCACACCGCTGAACGGCGCCCTCTCCGTGCCGCAGGCCCCGGCGACAATCGGGCTGCGTCACTGGTTCAACGAGTTCGTCGGCGCCGACATCGGCGCGGGCTACTACACGGCCGAGATCAAGCCGCTGCCGGAGAAGTTCACCGGCTACACGATCGACGTCGGCATCCCGATCTCGATCAAGCGCCCGAGCGAAAAGGTGAACTTCCTGTTCCGCCCCGGCTTCACCTGGAGCGACTTGAAGGACAACGACGAGACCCCGCCGCCGCTCGAGATCCACTGGACCACGATGGGGATCACCGGCGAGCTCGAGGTGGAGTGGATGGTCGCTGACAAGCTGAGCATCTCGGCCTCGCAGGGCTTCGGCTACTTCCAGATGCACGACGACGGCAATCCGAAGACCACGCGCACCTATACGGGCAACCTGTTCGGCGGCAACTTCACTGAGCTGGGATTCCACGTGTACCTGTGGTGAGCCGGGATCGCTCGTCTGCAGGGACTCGCACGGCCGGGGCACCCGTGCGCAGCACGGGTCATGTTCCGGCACCGGGGGCTTCGCGCTTCCGGGGGCGTTCCGCCCGCGGTTGACGCGGTTCGCGCGCGATCCTACGTTCGCGGTCCATGCCGCTCATCCACATCGAGGACACGCGCCGCCGGGAGCGTCGCCATAGCGTGGTCTGCCGCGTCGCCGGCGTGCCCGTGGGCGGGAACCACCCGGTCGTGGTGCAGTCCATGACCAACACCGACACGGCGGACGCCGCGCGCACCGCCGAGCAGGTGGCGTTGCTGGCCGCGGCTGGCAGCGAGCTGGTGCGCGTGACCGTGAACACGCGCGAGGCGGCGGCCGCGGTGCCCGAGATCGCGCGCCGACTGCGCGACGCTGGCGTGCGCGTGCCGCTCGTGGGCGACTTCCACTACAACGGCCACACGCTCCTGACCGAGTATCCCGAGTGTGCGCGGCTGCTCGACAAGTACCGCATCAACCCCGGCAACGTCGGCGTGGGCGAGAAGCACGACGACAACTTCCGCCGCATGATCGAAGTGGCGGTGGCGAACGGCAAGCCGGTGCGGATCGGCGTCAACTGGGGCTCGCTCGACCGCGCGCTGCTCACAAGGCTGATGGACGAGAACCACCGCCGCAAGGAGCCGCTCACCGACCGCGAGGTGGTGCTCGAGGCGATGCGCGAGAGTGCGCTCCGCTCGGCGGAGCTGGCCGAGCGGTGTGGCCAGCCGCACGACGCGATCATCCTCTCGGCCAAGGTCTCCGACGTGCGCGACCTGATCCAGGTCTACCGGGCACTCGCCGCCGCGTGCGACTACCCGCTGCACCTGGGGCTCACCGAAGCGGGCTTGGGCGCCAAGGGCATCGTGGCCAGCACGGCGGCGCTCGCGGTGCTGCTGTTCGAAGGCATCGGCGACACGATCCGCGTGAGCCTCACGCCGGCGCCGGGCGGCGATCGGGCCGAGGAGGTGCGCACCTGCCAGCAGGTGCTGCAGTCGCTGGGCCTGCGCCACTTCGCGCCCCAGGTCACGAGCTGCCCCGGGTGCGGCCGCACCACGAGCACGTACTTCCAGGAACTGGCGGCCAGCGTCACCGCGCACATCCAGCGCAGCATGGCGGCGTGGCGCGAGCGCTACCCAGGCGTGGAGCAGCTGAACGTGGCGGTCATGGGGTGCGTCGTGAACGGGCCCGGTGAGAGCAAGCACGCCGATATCGGCATCTCGCTTCCCGGCACCGGTGAGGACCCGCGCGCGCCCGTCTACGTGGACGGCAAGCTGGCGGTGACGTTGAAGGGCGAGCGCATCGCCGAGGATTTCGCGCAGCTGTTGGACGACTACGTCGCGAAGCGCTTCGGCGGCCGCTGAGCGCGCGGCCGCGCGAAGCTTCAGGTCAAGCGGACTCGGCGAGCGCGGCGAGCAGGCCGCGCGCGAACAGCGTCAACGACGGATCGCGCGCGCCCATCACCAGCACCAGGTCGCCGGGGCGGGCCTCCTCCGCGATGCGCGCGGTAAGCCATTCGCGCGACGGCGCGAACTCCGCGTCGCGGCCGCGCGCGGCGATCTCTCGCACCAGGTCGGCGGACGAGAAGTCGCGCTGCGCCGTGCCGCCCGCGTAGAAGATCTCCAGCAGCCACACGTGGTCGCCGGGAGCGGTCTTCGTGGCGAATGTGTCCACGAACTCGTCGCGCAGGAACCGGGTCGGTCCGTACCCGTGGGGTTGATAGATCGCGAGCACGCGCTTCGCGCGCAGGTGCGCGGTGGCGAGCGAGGCCGCGATCTTGGCCGGGTTGTGGCCGAAGTCGTCCACCACCTCCACGCCGCGCGCCGTGCCGAGCGACTGGAAGCGCCGCGCGACGCCGCGGAAGCGCGACAGGGGCTCGACCATCTCCTTCGGCCGCACGCCGAGCGCCTTGCACACGGCGATCGCACCCAGCGCGTTCTCGACGTTGTGCCGGCCGGGCACCGGCAGCGTGAACCGCACGCCGTCCACCTGGAAGCGGCAGGTATGGGGCGAGAGGTCCAGCTCGGTGCCGCGAACGGCGGCAGGCTCGTCGAACCCGAACACGAGCGCGTTCTCGGCGAGGTCGGCCGGGATGCCCTCCTGGCCGCACACGAACAGCTCGCGCGTGCGGCGCTTGAGCGTGCGGAACATGTCCGCCACCTCGGCCTCGCTCTTGTGGTCCTTGGTGAGGTTCAAGCACAGCGACAACGCCGGCTGGTAGCGCACGAGCGAGCCGTCGCTCTCGTCGGCCTCGACCACGAGCGGGCCCTTCCCCGCCCAGGCGTTGCCCCAGTAGCCGGACTCTTGCAGCGTCACGAGATCGCCGCCGGTGATGACGGACGGGTCGCGGCCGGCGCCCTTCAGGATCTCGAACACCATCGCGGTGGCCGTGGACTTGCCGCTCGTGCCCGAGACCGCCACCGAGCGGAACTCGCTCACCCAGTGCGCCAACATCTCGGAGCGATGCACGATCGGCAGCTGGCGCGCCTTCGCGGCGGCCACGTCGGGCACGCTGTCCTCGACCGCGGTGGACACCACGAGCGCGCCGCAGTCGCCCGCGAGCCCGCTGCCGTCCTGCGGCCAGATCTTCACGCCGAGACGCTCGAGCTGCGCGCGCGCTTCCGGGCGCTCGTTGCGGTCGAAGCCGCGGTCGCTGCCGCTCGCGTGCCCGCCCAGCATGGCCTGGAACTGCGCCAGCGCGCTCATGCCGCTGCCGCCCACGCCGGCGTAGTGGAAGCGCAGGTTCGAGAGCGGGCGTGGCATGTCGTTCGCGTCCGGCCCCACGATCACGACGAGGTCACCCTCGCGCAGTAGATCGAACAACTGGATCACGTCCGCGTTCGAGAGACGGATGCAGCCGATCGACGACGCGGTGCCGAGCAGCGCTTCCTGGTTCGTGCCGTGGAAGTAGATGTAGCGCTCGACCGAGTCGCAGCCCGGCCCGCGGTTGATGCCGTCCTCGAGCCCGTCGAGCGTGATGACGCGGGTGAGGATCAGGTCGTCCGGCCGGGCCTCGCCGCGCCACACCTCGCCGGTGGGCTCGCGGCTCTTGAACACGGTGCCCGGGTCGGCGCCGGCGCCGATCTTCACCTTGATGCGATGCCAGCCCGGCGGAGTCTTCTCGGAGCCGTCCTCCCCGCCGATGCCGCGGCTCGAAGTGGACACGGGCGCGGACCACGTGACGCGCCCGTCCTCCAGCAGGTGCGCGTGCTGGTGCTCTACGTCCACGACCACGAGCCGTTGCGGCAACGTCGCCACGGGGGAGCGGGCGCGCGCGAGCGCGCGCTTCGCGAGCGCCAGGACATCCGTGTCGCCGGCCAGGGTACGCATGCCGTCAGAGTGCCACAGCGGGCGGCGAGACCGCTAACCGGCCCGGTAACTGACGGCGAGCAGCGCCCAGCCGGCGAGGAACGACAGCCCGCCCAACGGCGTGACGAACCCGACCGCGCGCGGCGCGCCCAACGCCAGCGCGTAGAGGCTGCCGGAGAAGAGCGCGATGCCTGCGACGAACGCGATCGCCGCGTAGCGCGCCCAGGTGCTCGACTGCTTCGTCGCGCGCTCCGACGCGAACAGCAGCGCGAGCGTGTGCACGAGCTGGTAGCGCACCGCGGTCTCGAACGCGCTCTCCGCGGCGGGATCCAGCCGGCCGCGCAGCGCGTGCGCACCGAATGCGCCGGCCGCCACCGCCAGCCCCGCGAGCACACTCGCCAGCACACCCATGCGCATGGTGCGCGAGACTCGCGGCGGCCGCGCGACGCGTCAAGCGCCCGAACCAACGCCGAATGATCACTCTCGGAGGGTCGGCCGCGAGTCCCCTCGCCTGAAGCGAAAAAGCCCCCGCGACGTGGGTCGCGGGGGCTCTCGGAGATTGGCTCCTCGGGTAGGATTCGAACCTACAACCCTTCGGTTAACAGCCGAATGCTCTACCATTGAGCTACCGAGGAACGAAGCGGGGTGCGGGATCCGGCTCCGCGGGATGCGCACCGACGAAGGCCGGGAAACGCGGCGGCCGGGGAGCCTATCCCGGAGGCCGTGGACGGGTCAAGCGTGCACGGGGCATGGACTTGCCGGGACCGCGCGGCGCGGCCGGCGTCACTCGGGACGCGCAGGTTGGGGCCTCAGGCGGCCGGCATCCCCGCGATCGCAGCGGCGTGCCGCGAGGTCGCCATGACGTCAGTCCAGCAATGCGACCATCTCGCCGACATCGTGCTCGAAGCCGGGCCGGAGGTGTTGTCGCTTGTGGTAGTAGTGGATCTTGTCGATCACCTGCAGGCGCCAATGCCATCGCAGATGATCCTCCGACACCTTCCACCGTGCACGGGATCGATACGCCTCGGTGAAGACCCTCGCCATCGACTCGACGATTCGTGGCGCGTTCGGCCGGAGCGTCACCAGGTGTGAATCCCGATCCTCCAGGAAGTAGAGGTCCACGAGGAAGCGCGCGACGTCCTGCAGCGGATCGCCGAGCACGAAGTCATCGAAATCGCAGATCACGAGCCGGCCCTGGTGGACCTCGAGGTTCTTGGGGATGAAATCCCCGTGCACCAGCGACGCCGGCACCGTCGTCCCCGAGGGCGCCTCTTCGGAGAGGCGCGTCGCGATCGGCGAGTCGGGCCCCGTGGCTCGCGATCGATGGAGCCCACCGGGATGGACCTCCGCATAGAGGAACTGCTTCGTGTGCCTGCGGCTCAAGGCGTCGGCGATCTCCAGCCGGTAGGACACACAGAGGAACGGCCGGCCCCGGGCCCGATCCTTCGCCCGGCTGTTGTAGCGAACGGAGTCGACGACGCAGTTGCGGATGACGACCGCGGTGAGCCACCCACAGCAGGTAGGACTGCAGGAGCGCCTTCGCCTTCTCGCCGTCGAGGAAAGCCTCGATGGCTCGAGGATCCAGGGCCCGTTCGGCGACGGGCCGTGTGGGCAGGTGGGTTTCGCCCCATCGCTCGCTCATCGCCGGGCTCCTTTCGCCAGGCTGGACGAGAACAGGTCCTTGAGCGCGCTCGTCGTCCGCTCGGCGTCGAACTTGCCACGCACCGTCTCCCGCGCCGCGTCGCCCAGCCTCCGGCGCAGGGCCGCATCCTCCAGCAGTCGCTCGAGGGCCCCGGCGAGCGCAGCTATGTCCTTCTCGGGGACCAGCGTCCCGTTCACGCCGTCGGTGATCAGCTCGGGGATCGCCGAGATCGCGGTCGAGACGACGGGCAGGCCCATCGCCATCGCCTCCGCGAGCACGTTCGGGATGCCGTCGCGGTCGCCATCGCGGGCGACGATGCACGGCAGGCAGAAGACCGTGCACCGCTCGTAGAGCTGCTTCAGCTCGTCGTGGCTCACCGCGCCGCGCACAAAGACCGTGTCCTCGAGCTTCCCCTCGGCGATCGCCCGCCGCACGGGATCGGAGTCCCGATCGGGCCGGCCGACGATGTCGCAGCGGAACAGGTGCCCTTGCTCCTTCAGCACCCGGCAGGCGCGGACCAGGTACGGGAAGCCCTTCTTCTCGACGAAGCGCCCGGCCGCCAGGATCCGCGGCGGGCCGCCGTCACGGGACTCGTGCGCCACCCGGGGCGCGAAGACCGCGGTGTCGATGCCGTGATAGATGCGGTGGACGGACGGCACGTCGGGACAAAGGCGCCGCAGATGAGCGCGATTCACCTCCGTGCAGGTCACCACGAACGCCGCGCCGCGCATCTTCCGCTGCAGGAGGTCGCCCGGATTGAGCTTGCGCAGGTAGATGTCCTTGGCGTGGGCCGTGAAGCTGAACGGCACGCCCGTCATCCGGCTCACCATCATCGTGACGGTCGTGGACGCATGACAGAAGTGGCCATGCAGGTGGCGGATCCACGGGGATTCGAGCACGTGCAGCGCCACCGGTCCCGCGCGCAGGAAATCGACGAGGAACAGCTCTTCCGTGACCCTCCGGGGACGGAGCGGGAAGCGATACTTGAAGTAGAGGCCGAGCGCGAAGAACAGCGTGCGAACGTGGGCAGCCGGTCGCCGCAGGAAGACCTGCGCGTGGCTGCGCCAGTACGCGCGCAGGTGCCGCCAGATGAACCGCCGCCGCCGGCCGGCGGTCAAGTCCGGCAGGCAGGTGACCGGCGCCTGGATCTGCTCGACGCTGGCATGACGGACCGCGTTGTCCATGGGCTGCTTCACGGAGAAGAGGTGGAGCTTCAGCCCCAAGCGCTCGAGCAGGTAGATCTCGTTCGTGATGAACGCCTCGTCGGCTCTCGCGTAGGCCATCATGACGTAGCCCACGCCGGGGCCGTGCGCTCCGGCTCCGAGGCCGCCCGCCCCGTTCCGCTCGCCCATCGGACCCCCCTCACGCCAGTCGCGCGGCGCGGGAAAGAACGATCTGGCGGAGGCCAGTGGATCTCGCTTTGGACATCTCGCTCCGGACCCCTAGCGCCTCGCGCCGGCCAGGGTGCGGAACGTGTGGAGCGCGTGCGAGCGCACCAGGCCCCGAAACGTCTGGAACCTCACGGACGGAGAGCTGGCCAACTCGTCCAACAGGTTCTCCAGCAGCGCGAACGCGTCCGCGCCCATGATCGGGTGGTGCAGCAGCAGCCCGATCGTGACGCCCTCATCGATCTGGCGCAGCAGGTCGCCCAGGATCTGGTCCCGTGGCCGCATGAAGTTGCCGGCCCGCCGGTTGTAGAGGTCCAGCGTGACGGGGATCTCGACGAACTCGTGGCCGTTCGCAACGGTGTTCCCGCGCAAGCGCGACAGCGCCAAGAAGCCCAGCTGATCGAGCGCCCGCATGGTGTCCTCCGTGCATCGGTTCCACGGCGGCGTGAACACCGCATGGAACCGGTCGGTGAACGTGCGCTCGAGTATCGCCTTGCCCCGTGCGATGTCTTCGAGCTGCTGATCGAAGCTGCGGGCGGGGCCGAACTCGCTCTTGCTGTCGTTCTGTTCGTGGTCGCGGTGCTTCCAGCCGTGCTGGTTCAGCTCGAGGAGCGTCGGGAAGAAGTGCCGGTACTCGTCGATGAGCTTCACCTGCGAGTCGTCGAGGATGCCCGGAATGACCTGCAGGTTCAGCGGCACGCCTCGTGCCAGCGTCATGTCGAGCAGCGGCCGCAGGCCGCGCTCCTCCTCTCCGACGTCGTCGTTCCTGAGGAACACCTCGATGCTCCGCCCCTCGCTCTCGCACTGCTCGAGCCGCCGTCGCAAGTCGGTCGCCAGCGGCCCGAGGGCGTCGCGGCGCGAGCGGGTGCGGCGGGGGGTGATGTCGGGCTCGCCGATCCGGCCGTCGACGAGCGCCGTGATCAGCTCCGCCGATCTCTCGACCCCGCGCGTATCGAGCTGATGACGAGGCGGCTCCGTCGCGAGCGACGCGCGGATCTTGCCGGCCAGAGCCTCGGGTTGCAGCTCCGCTGGCCTGATCACCTGGACGAGTCCGAGCCGCTCGAGCTTGTTCGCCCGGATCGTCTGCTCCTCGTTGCCGGGGGTCGCGAACGGCAGGAGCAGCGCCCGGCAGCGGGTCGTCAGGACGTTCATGCAGGTGTTGTAGCCCGCCAGGCTGATCGAGAGGTCCGCCCGGTCCAGGTGGGAGAGGAAGTCCTTCGCGTACCGCTGCAGCGTCACATGGGGCCGATCCCCGATCATGCGACCCAGGTCCGCGAACTCCGGTTCGGGCAGGAACGGCCCCGCGAAGACCACCATCCGGTGCGGCTGCGACGCCTCGAGGACCTTGCTCGCGTTCACGGCGGACGACAGCAGCTCGTAGCCGACGCGGCCGCCCCCGACGCTGACGACGATCGTGGGCTGCTCCGCGTTGCGCGCCGCGCCGTTGGCGCCATTCGAACCATTCGTGCCGTTCTTCACCGGCAGAGACGTGTTCGCGCCCTGGACGACATAGCCCGTGTAGCGGACTTCCGGCTGGATGTCCCCGACACGCGAGAACGTCTCCTGGAGCGTCTGGAAGCCGGGATCGGAGTGGACCAGCACCAGGTCGAAGTACCGGTTCAGGAGCCTGCACACCCAGTCCTCGTGGCGAGTGTGCGTGGGCTGGGTGACGAGGATGTCCCGCACGCTGCAGACGACCTTCGTCCGCCGCTGGCGGGTCCGAGCCAGCAACGGGATCAGCTCGAAGACGAACTGCCGGCGGCCGAACGGGAACAACTCGACGATGAGGACATCCGGATCGAACTCGTCGAACTCGGACAGCAATGCCTGCCACCGGTAACGCTTGAGCTCGTCCAGATCACGCGAAGGATCCGTGGCCTCGATGTACTTGAGCTCGGGGTCCGGCTTGACGGCGGGTAGATTCACCAGCTCGACCCCGGGCGGGAACGGGAACCCCTCCACGCGCTGCCCGCCGTTCAGGAAGCGGACCCTGTAGTTGGGGAGGCCACGCGCGATCTCCATCGCGCGGACGAAGTGTCCCATGCCCAGGACATGCTGTGAGTAGAAAAGGATCCTCTTCATAGGTTCCATCCAATGGAAGCGGTGGTCACGTGCGACCGTGGGGCCCACTCGTCGCCGCTCCGGCGTTCACGGAGCTTGCAACGCGGGCACACTTGCCATCGCGGCCTCGCGGCCCTTCCGCGCGATCCTCATCTGCTCCTCGCGCGGCCCCGGTCCAACTGCTGAGCGCCGGCCCGCGACGGGGACGTGCGCTTGGTTTCCGATCGATGGGGCCTCTTTGTCGTCTCGATGCTGCGCTCCGGACCCGGCGACATGCGCCGGAGCCATCGCCGCCCGCGCGACACGGCGCGGATCCAGCCCGTCCGTAGCACCCACCCGAATATGGCAATCGCCGCTACCGCGAATCAATACGGTCTCTGCCCAACGCCGAACTCCCCTGTTATCCGGGTGCGAGTTTCAAGTCGTTGCCAAAACCTGCTGGCGTACTTGTCAGCCCCGACAGCCCGCGGTCAAGGGTGAGGGAAAGACCGCTTCAGCCGGCCAGAGCTCGCGCCAGCGAGATCTCCTGCGCGCGGTGCGCGTAGCCCTGGTGCGACTGCGGGCGCGGCGGCACGAGGTGCGCCTTCACGACGCCGGGCAGGTACTCGGCGAGCGGCCGCGGACGCGCGCCGAGCAGCTCGGCTGCGCGTGCGGGATCGGGACGCGACACCCAGCGTCCCCAGTAGGGCGCGCAGCTGTCGGCGAGGCCCTCCCGCTCGAGCCTCGCGCGATCCACGCTGACGAAGCGCGGCGCGACGCCCGCGTGCTCCGCCACCCGGACCAGGAACTCGCGCAGCGTGGTCTCGTCGGGTTGCGCCAGGTTCAACGCGGCGTGCGCGGGCCACTCGCGCAGCATCGCCAGCGCGAGCAGCGCCTCGGCGACGTCGGCGGCGTGCACGAAGCGCACGACCTGCTGCCCCTCCTCGGGCAACAGCACGGGCCCGCCGTCGAGCATGCGCTCGATCCACGCCCACAGCCGGCGCGAGCCGACACGATCCTCCTCGCCCTGGACGACCGGCAGCCGCAGCGCCAGCGCACGCAGGCCGTTCGCACCTCGGGCGCGCGCGAGTGCGGCCTCCACGGCGCGCTTGCCCATGCCGTACGCCCACTGGCCGTGGTCGCGCGTGTCGCTCGCGGGCTCGCGCATCAGCGGGCGGTCCGCGTCCTCCTCGCGGAACGGCGGCTTCGGCGACGCGGTGACCAGGTAGACCTGGCCGCTCGAGATGGCGACCAGCCGGCCGGGGTCGAAGCCCTTGACCGCGAGCAGCCGGTCGACATCGGGCGCGTCGAACGCCAGGAAATCGACGGTGAAGTCGAAGCGCTGGTCCTGGAGCACGCCGCTGAGGTCGGCGGCACGCGTGCGGTCGGCGCGCAGGTGGGTGAGGTGCTCGCCCCCCAGGAGCGCGCGCTCGCCGCGCGTGAGCGCGTGGACGTCGTGGCCCATGCGGACGAACGCGCTCAGCGCCGCGCCGCTCAGGAGACCGGAACCGCCCAGCAGGAGAACGCGCATGCGGCGGGCACGCTAACGCGGCGGGCGCCGCGTGGCCAGCGTTTTCGCGGGACGTTCGCCGGCCGGGGCCCGGCGCCGTCCGCGCCCAAGATCAGGCGGCCTTCTCGCCCGTCTCGCCCGTGCCGGGCGCCGCCGGCCACGGGATGCCGCGGCTCACGAGGTCCAGCTTGGCGCGCTTCAACTCGTGCTGGACGCGCTCCAGCTCGAGCGCGGACTTCCGCAGATCCTGCGTGAGCAACACGATGCGCAGGCCCGCGCGCACGCGCGCCAGCAGCTCACCCTGGTCGCACGGTTTCACCAGGTAGTCGTCCGCGCCCGTGTCCAGCGCCAGCAGCTTGTCGCTGATCTCGCCCTTCGCGGTGAGCAGGATGAAGTACGGCGACGCCTCGCGCAGCCCGGTCTTCACCGACTGGCAGAGCTCGAGGCCGTCCACGTGCGGCATCATCCAGTCCGAGATCACGAGGTCGGGCTCGTAGGTGACGATCGCCTTCATGCCCTCGCGCCCGTCCGAGGCCGCCTGCACCTGGTAGCCCTCGGCCGCCAGGCGCTTCAGGAGCACGCGCTGGAAGAACGGGTCGTCCTCGACGATCAGGATGCGGATCTCGGGCGTGGCCTTCACGCGGCACGCTCCATCATCTCGACCACGAGCGACGCGAAACGCTCGTGGTCCACGATCGGCTTGGACACGTAGTCGTCGGCGCCGCTCTGCGCCAGCAGCCGCTCCGCGTCGCCGCGCATCGCGTGCGCGGTGGCGAGCAGGATCGGCACGTGGCGGCCGACGCGGTTACGGATCAGCTGGCAGATCTCCACGCCGCCCGCCGGCCGCCCCTGCCACTGCGAGTGCCGGAGCGAGATGTCCATGATGACGAGCGCCACGTCGCCGGTGCGCAACAGGTCGAGGACCTCGGCGGGATCCTCGGTCACGGTCACGCGGCAGCCGGCGCGCTT
>Ga0066903_100002513_pt1 | contig 14424 bp, 11 predicted proteins | sample PanSoiMetaGPlot1_FD_67491 | JGI IMG/M metagenome (GOLD analysis project Ga0066903, IMG submission 67491) | Tropical forest soil microbial communities from Panama analyzed to predict greenhouse gas emissions - Panama Soil - Plot 1 (version 2) | ecosystem: Environmental > Terrestrial > Soil >...
TACGCGGCGTCACGGTTTGTCCGATGGAGCTTAATCTACTTCCGGCAAGTGTTGTTCGGAGACAGGAACTAGAACGGCGTCGGCCATTCTTCATCGCCGCGGCTGCATCTGTCGTTCTCGCGATGCTTGGCTGGTCGATGTACTACACCCGGGCGGCTCAGATGACGCGCGAGACCACCGAGGTGATCCAGCAAAAAAATGCCTCAATGCGAGCAGCGGAAACGCAGCTTGGTAAGTTGAAGAAACAAATCGCCTCTCTCGACCGCGTCGCCACTCCGCTCATTGGCGCAATCAACGATCGCGACTTCTGGCCGCAAATGCTCGAAGATTTGAATGCGCGTTTGCCTGAGGCGGACATCTGGATCACGGAGTTCGGCGCGACCTCTGGCGGAAAACTTCTGGACCCCAGCGAAAAACGCGTTGTCGAAGCCGCCCCGGCATCCGTCAATTCTGCGCCTGGAACTAAAGTCGCGGGTAACAACGCCAAGTCAATTGACGGTGTCCTGGTGCGGGGTCTTTATCTCTATAATCCGAAGCAGCAGGAAGTCGTCGTCGATTACCTACGAAACCTCGCGAGTTCTCCGTTCTTTGTTGTTGATCCAAAAACTCCCGAGCGCGTTATCAAATCGAACACCGTGCCTAACGATACCGAATGGGCGTTCCCTTATGAGCTTCAACTCACATTGCGCAAGCCCGTTAAACTACCATGAACTGGTTTCGGCAAAATCGAGGGCTCGCCACGTTTCTGGTTGTCTCCGGGATCTGCGCGTTATTCTCCGGAATCCTTCTTTATTGGAGATGGGCGACCTGGCGCGAAGAAACAGTCCCAACGACGGCGTTCGTGAAAAGACCCGGCCATCCTTACAACATTACAGCTAATGGTTCCGGTGTTCCGACCGATCCATGGCTGGCCGCAGCGAACTTGAGATTACCACCCCAGTAATTCGAAACAGTTGCGCCTAGCAAAATCAAAACGCCCTGCTTGGAAAATTCCGGCAGGGCGTTTTTCTTTCTTTTACTTAGGGTCTCCAAGATTACAAGCGTTGGGGTGCAAGATTTGTTCGACGCGCCGGCACGATAATCTGCTTTTTCTGCGGAGGAGCTGACGTCGGTTCAACAGTCCACATCCAGCCGAGGCGGCCGTTCTTATCAAAGAACCACGCTCCGCCTCCGCGTTTTACTATTTCCATCTGCCAATGCGCATTGTTCGCCGGAATCGCTACCGCGAACGTTAACGCGGCGGCCATGACCACTCCGCAAAGAATTCCACACAAGAAAGTGCGCCTCATTTTGCCTCCGGGACTATTCGCTTCTATCAGCATAGCATTACTCTCTTAAGTCTTACTCCGTTAATCACAGTCGAAAGTTCCCAGAAAACACCTAGCAAAGGCGAGTTCCGGATTCTGGGCGAAAGAATAACCAACGATGAACTCCGCTGCCACATTCTGAATCATCAGCCAGGCCATCATTTGAGCTTCAATATTAATTCGTCATCTTTTGTTCCACTCCGTCGTTTGGGTCTGAAGTTAGAGCGGCAAGACAATTTCCCGATTTTCGCTTACTGCACGCGCGAGCGCCGCGCGTTTTTCGAATCAGATGGTGAATAAATCTTGCGGCGTTCAAGTCGAATGCCTTGGTTTCTGATTCTTATGAAAAAAATTCTGATTGCATTAGCCGTGCTTGCTTTTGGTGCGTCTGCTCTTCTTCAGCAGGCGAGGGGACAGGATGTATCGGTTGATTATTTTTACGATAATCTTTCGGGCGGAAACTGGATCGATGTCGAAGATTATGGCTACGGCTGGCAGCCCGATGTCGCAGTAAACGATCAGAACTGGCGTCCGTACGCCGACGGTTACTGGGCTTACACCGATGACGGCTGGACATGGATCTCGTACGAAGATTTCGGCTGGGCCACTTATCATTACGGTCGATGGGCGAATCTCTCAGATTATGGCTGGGTCTGGTTCCCAGGAGACGATCTCGATTGGGGCCCAGCATGGGTCTCCTGGCGGACCGGCGGTGATTACGTCGGCTGGGCGCCTTTGCCTCCACGCGGCCGGGGCGTCGTTTACGAGGGAGGTTACATCGGTCCTCAGGTAGATATTCAATTCGATATCGGCCCCGCGTATTACAACTTCATCCCCGTTCGCTACATCGGTGAACCGCTCCTGCGCAATTACATCGTTCCGCCAGTGCAAAACGTCACCTACATCAACAACACGGTGAACATCACCAACATCAACGTTAGAAATAACGTGGTATATAATTATGGCCCTGACTACAACGCGCTGGCCGCGCAGTCAGCCCGGCCAATTCAACGGCTCAATATTGAGCGGCAATCGGCCGTCAATCTTTCTGAAGCGGTCAAAGCCGGCGCGCTTACAAAAGTGCAGGGGAACAAACTCGTGGTTGCTGCTCCCCCCAAGCTCGCCCCGCCACGCCCAAATGCCAAGCCTCTAGCTGTAAAGGCCACAGTTCCGCCAACGAAGATCAACCGCGGCTGGGCTGGTGTTCCTAACGAGGCGCAGCTGAAACAAAAAATTAAGACCGAGAATCCAAAGAACGTTCCTCCGCCAACTCGGGCTGTCGCTCGGCCGGGTGGTAGTCCGCCCCGGGCAGTTGCTGTGAGTCCGGAGACCCGGGCCGCAGGCGCGCTGCCTGTTCCACCTGGTACAAAAGCCAAACCTGGACGGGTGATGCCTGGTTCGACCGCGGAACCTGCGACGTCTCTCGGCGCGGATCGCGAAGAAAGAGCCAAACAGCAGGGCAAACGTCCCGGTGAGATGGCAGGCGCTGCGGAAGGCGGGTCTAAAGCCTCAAAGGAACGACAGGCTGGCCAGCTGGATATGCAAGCGGAACGCAATAAGCAGTCCATCGAACGCGGAAAACCTGTATCGCCACCGCTTGGACAAACAGGAGCAAGTCCGGACAAGCCAACGTTCGGCGAAAAATTTAAACCTGCTCCGAGCGAACAGAGGAGCGCGGCTCTTAAAGCTCCCGACATAACTCGTCGCGGCGGAGCACAAGGGGGACAGCCGGGCTACCGTCAACCTGGCGCACCGCCTACGGGAGCGGGTCCCGGTGAAGGCCCAGGTGTAAAAGAACCAGGCCAATCCGCGGTTAATAAGCCGCCACCGGCAGGCACAGGTCCCGGCGAACGGCGGGGCGCAAAAGAACGTGGACAGCTGAATAAACCTCCAGTGTCACCGCCTGCCGCGGCAGGGCAAGGCGCCTACGGTCAACCTGGCGGGCCGCCACGTGGCAGAGCGCCTGCTGCGGCTGAGCGGGCACCAGGACAACCGGAGCGCGGAAAGAAAAAGGGCGAGGGGACCCCGGCGCCAAGGCCATAGCACGCCCGACCGGCTTCGCTGTAGCCGCCCCGGTTTGTCGAGGCGTTGCACGCGCGAGAGACACGGCGACGCGGCCCCGTGCTTACAGCAGCTCCGCGATCTGCACTGCGTTCAATGCTGCGCCTTTGAGCAATTGATCGCCCGAGACCCAAAAGGAGAGGCCGTTTTCGAATCCGTAATCAAGGCGTAGCCGGCCCACCTGACAATTGTCCTTTCCCGCTACGTTCAGCGGCATCGGATAGCGATTATTCTGCGGTTCGTCCACGAGTTCCAAGCCCGGTGCTTTAGCCAGGACCTCACGCGCCTGTTCGAGTGAGATCGGGCGCTCGAACTCCGCGCTTACAGCCACCGAATGCGCGCGGTAGACGGGCACACGCACGCACGTGGCAGAAACGCGAAGTTCCGGTAAATGCATAATTTTTCGCGTTTCATCCTGCATTTTAGCTTCTTCCTTCGTGTAACCATCGTCGAGAAATGAATCGATATGCGGCAGAAGATTGAATGCGATCCGGTGCGGATAAACTGTAGCCGCACGCGCAACTGTAGCCGGGCTCGGTGACCCCGGTTCAGAACATCCTTCTTCGCTTTTCACTACCTCTCTCATTTGCCGGCTCAGTTCTTCGACTCCACGTGTTCCACTGCCAGATACGGCCTGGAAACTGGTAGCAAACATGCGGCGTACACCAAAGGCGTGGTGAAGCGGATTGAGCGCCATCAGCATGACAGTCGTCGTGCAATTTGGGTTCGCGATTACTCCGCGATTTTGCCTAACATCGTCCGCGTTGATCTCCGGAATCACCAGTGGCACGTGCGGATCCATTCGGAAGGCCGACGACTTATCGATTGCGATGGCGTCTGCCTGGCACGCAATAGGGACATGATTTCGAGAAATGTCTCCGCCGGCGCTAAAAAAGGCGATGTCGATTTTGTCGAATGATCGATCGCTTAATTTTTCGACCGGGACCGGTTCTTCCCGAAACCGAACCGATTTCCCGGCAGAGCGCGCCGAGCCAATTGGGCGCAGGCTCGCCACCGGAAAATTCCGCCGTTCCAGCACGCGCAACAGTTCACTGCCCGCGGCGCCAGTCGCGCCCACGACAGCGATATGATAGCCTTTCATTAACAAGCGGATTTTATCGCTGCATTGAAGCTATGCAAAGCAACAAGCTGACGAACCTTTTGTCCAAGGGAGAGCGAGTCATAGCGACGAAGCGAATTCGCCCCTCGTTAACGAAGCACGATTCGGCATGACCGGGAAAATGAAAAGCATACACATTTCGATTCGAGACCAAATCCTCACGCTCAAGGAAGATGAAACGCCGGTCCGCACTTATTCGGTGTCTACTTCGCGATTCGGCATCGGCACCGCAAAAGGAAGCTTCAAGACTCCGATGGGTCGCTTTCGTGTGGCCGAGAAGATTGGCGGTGAGATGCCCGTTGGGACCATTTTTCGAAGCCGGGTGCCGCTGAAGGCCGGCGCTCCGCTTCCTCCGACCGACGACCTGGTGATGTCGCGTATTTTGTGGTTGGACGGATTGGACGAGCAAAACGCCAATACGCGTGAGCGCTTCATTTATATCCACGGCACAAAACATGAGACCAAAATCGGCAGGCCTGCCAGCTGCGGCTGTGTTCGGATGCGCAACGCGGACGTTGTCGAGCTATTCGACCTCGTGGATCTCGAGACGCCGGTGATCATTGACGAATAAATCGAAATAGGCGAGGCCGCACTTCTCGAATCTGGCAGTAACTGCGGGCACGCGGGAGATTTGCGCGGCAGACACATCCAAAAAAGTCGAGAAAAACGTTGCTTCCCTGTAGTTCCCCGCCTAAACAGACCGGAGCAACCTGCTGCGAAAGGAGGCGAGATAGATTGAAACTTCTAAGACTGATCATGATCGTGGCTGTTTTGACCGCTGCTTTGAGTTTTGGTGCTTGTGCTCAACACAAGGAGACAGTGACGACGGGCGCGGGCACAACGGGTTACTCAAAATAAGTCTGGTACCCGGTTGTGACACGTTCAAAAAAGTTGAGAAAAGCATTGCCTCCCGATTGTTCCCTGTCTAAACAGACCGGAGCAACCTGCTGCGAAAGGAGGCGATATCGATTGAAATTTTTGAAAGTGATCATGATCGCGGTCGTAATGGCCAGCGCTTTAGGACTCGGGGCTTGTGCGCAAACGAGGGAAGCGCCTCCACCACCGACAGCCAAGAAGTAAATCCAGCGGCTGGTTGTTTATGTTGTGGGCGGCTTCGCCCAAGAGGCCAGGTCGTGTTCCGACCTGGCCTTTTTTTTGCCCGTGTCTCCCACACAACGCGGAGCAGTGTGTGCTATCGACGGGCCATGTCTTTCCATGTTGTTGTTTTCCCGCTAAGCTGCGGAAATGGAATTAGACGGCCAGGCATTGACACTCTCCGATATCGCTGCCGTGGCCGTTGACGGGGAGGCGGTTGAGATTTCGTCTCTCGCAAAGCCGCGCGTTTTGGCGTCACGAAAAGTTGTCGAAGAAATCATTGCGCGTGATGCCGTCGTTTACGGCGTAACAACAGGTTTTGGTAAACTTTCCGACGTTCGGATCCCAGTTGACGCATTGTGCGATCTCCAGCTGAATCTTGTTCGCAGCCACGCCTGTGGGATCGGTGAGCCGCTTTCGGAGCCTGAAGTTCGCGCAATGATGTTGCTGCGCGCAAATGTACTTGCGCTGGGCTTCAGCGGTGTTCGCTTAGAGGTTATCGAAATGCTGTGCCAACTGCTGAATCGCCGCGTGCATCCGGTCATTCCGGAGAAAGGTTCAGTCGGAGCCAGTGGCGATCTTGCGCCGCTGGCACATCTGGCGCTTACGGCGATCGGAGAAGGCGAAGCGTTTTTCGACGGTCAACGAATGGGAAGTGCTGAAGGGTTGCGCCGCGCGAAACTCACGCCGGCGCGCCTGGAAGCGAAGGAGGGGCTTGCGCTATTGAACGGGACTCAGGCGATGCATGCTTCAGGTGGCCTTGCGCTCCTTCGCGCGAAACGGCTGTCGTGTCTCGCAGATGTATCCGGTGCGATGAGCTTGGAAGCGCTCAAGGGCACTCCGGCTGCGTTTGACGCCCGGTTGCAAGATGCCCGACCGCATGCTGGACAAAAAGCGGCGGCAAAACATCTGCTGGCGCTTCTCGAAGGAAGTGAAATTCGGCAGTCGCATCTAACGGGTGATCCGCGTGTTCAGGATGCCTACAGTCTGCGTTGCATGCCGCAGGTTCACGGCGCCGTGCGTGGCGCGTTGTCGCACTGCGAAGATGTTCTTTTGGTTGAATCTGCATCGGCCACCGACAATCCACTTGTATTCTCTGAAGCTGGAGACGTCATTTCGGGCGGCAATTTTCACGGTGCGCCACTCGCCCTCGCATTCGATTACGCGGCGATTGCGATTGTCGATTTGATGGGCATCACCGAACGAAGATTAGATCGGCTCGTTAATCCGGATAAGAATGAAGGGCTTCCCGCGTTTCTTGCCCGGCATCCTGGACTCGAATCGGGTTTTATGACGGCACATGTCGCAGCCGCCTCTCTGGTCAATGAAGCGCGCGTGCTTGCGCATCCAGCAAGCATTGACAACATCACAACCTCCGGCGGAAAGGAAGATCACGTTTCGATGGGCATGACAAGTGCCTTGAAACTGCGGTCGATTGTCGGACTTGCGGAAAACCTCCTAGCTATCGAGTTGCTCACTGCCGCCGAAGGCCTGGAACATCGACGCCCGTTGAAAAGCGGCGCGGGTATCGAACGTGCTTTTGCGATTGTTCGCAAACTTTCGCCTCCTCTGACGCAGGACCGGCCACTTGCAAATGATATCGCGCGTGTTGCCGAGGCGATTCGACGCGGTGATTTTGATAGCGAGACAGGTTAGGCGCTTGCGTTTTGGAGTGCGCCAGAGTTCTGGCGCTCTTCGTCACGGTGAAAGTGCTGAACACCGCCGCACTCGAAAACGTGGCCGCGGTTTCAAACGCAACGTGTTTGCTGAGCCAAGCGAAATTTGCATCTTTGTAGGGTGAGCGGAAAACGAATCATCCACGCACCACGCGGAAGTGAGCGAAGCTGCAAGGGATGGCATCAGGAAGCAGCGATGCGAATGTTGATGAACAACCTCGATCCGAACGTTGCCGAAGATCCTGATCGGCTCGTTGTGTACGGCGGGACAGGCCGCGCAGCGCGAAGTTGGGAAGCTTTCGATGCGATTGTTCGGACACTGCGTACCCTCGAAAACGAGGAAACGCTTTTGGTGCAATCCGGGAAGCCGGTAGGCAAATTCAAGACACATGATGAAGCGCCGCGTGTTCTCATCGCCAATTCGAATCTGGTCGGTCAATGGAATAATTACAGTGAGTTCAATCGGCTCGAACGACTTGGCCTGACAATGTACGGCCAAATGACAGCAGGGTCCTGGATCTACATCGGCAGCCAGGGAATTGTGCAGGGAACGTTCGAAACTTTCGCTGCTGCTGGACGGAAACATTTCGGAGAGTCGCTTGAGGGAAAATTCATTCTGACCGGTGGGCTCGGCGGAATGGGCGGCGCGCAACCGTTAGCTGCGACCATGAACGGCGCGGCGTTTCTGGGAGTAGAGGTGGATCCGGCACGGATCGAGAAGCGACTCAAGAGTGGTTACTGCGACAAGATCGCGTGGTCGTTAGATGAAGCGCTCCAAATAATCGACCAGGCGCGCAAAGATCGGCAGGCAATCTCAGTCGGACTTGTAGGCAATTGCGCCGATGTTCTGCCGGAATTGGTCAGGCGCGGGATTGTTCCCAACGTTGTCACCGATCAGACGAGCGCACACGATGCGTTGAACGGTTATGTCCCTAATGGGATGTCGCTCGAAGATGCGCTCGCATTGCGTAGAAAGGACCCGGACAAATATATCGAGCGGGCAATGCAGTCGATGGCTATACATGTCGACGCCATGCTGGCGCTGCAAAAGAAAGGCGCTGTGACCTTCGACTACGGAAACAACATTCGCGCGCAGGCACAGAAAGCTGGAGTCGAAAACGCGTTCGACATTCCAGGATTCGTTCCCGAATACATTCGCCCGCTGTTTTGCGAAGGACGCGGTCCATTTCGCTGGGTCGCTTTGAGCGGCAACGCCGAAGATATCGCGCGGACCGACAAACTTGCGCTCGAATTATTTCCAGAAAACCAGACGCTCGCGCGTTGGATGAAGCTTGCAAAAGAACGGATTCACTTTCAAGGGTTGCCCGCGCGGATCTGCTGGCTCGGATACGGGGAACGCGCCGAGTTCGGTGTAGCCATAAACGAACTCGTTAGACGCGGTGAAATTAAAGCGCCCATCGTAATTGGGCGCGATCATCTGGACGCCGGTTCTGTAGCATCGCCCAATCGCGAAACAGAAGGAATGCTCGACGGCAGCGATGCGATCGCGGATTGGCCGTTGCTCAACGCATTGATTAATACGGCCGCAGGCGCATCATGGGTGTCGATTCATAACGGCGGCGGCGTTGGCATCGGTTTTTCACAGCACGCGGGAATAGTTGTCGTCGCCGACGGAAGCGATAATTCCAAACAACGTCTGGCGCGCGTGCTAACAAGCGACCCGGGAATGGGCGTCCTTCGCCACGCAGACGCCGGCTACTCGCGGGCGATCGAATTCGCCGCCGGGAACGACATCGAGATCCCGATGCAGCCTCAAAAGCGAGACTAGGGATTTTGGTTTAAAGCTCCATGTCAGAAAGCGCCACCAAATTGCCCGACGGCAGGATCGTTCTGAGTGAAGCGCCACTCAATTTGGAGATGCCGTTTGAAACACTCGAAAACTTCATCACCCCAACAGAATCATTTTACGTCCGGACGCATTTCCCGATTCCGAAGATCGACAGGGATGCGTGGTGGTTGCATGTGGAAGGCGAAGTCGAGAAACCCTTCGCAATTAACTACGAGCAACTGCTCGAACTAGAGTCGGTCACCGTGGCATTAACACTAGAGTGCGCCGGGAACAATCGGAGCCTACTCGAACCGAAGGTGAAAGGAGTTCAATGGGGACTGGGGGCTGTAGGAACTGCGGAATGGACTGGCGTGCCGTTATCCGTCTTGCTCAATCGCGCGATGACCAGGCCAAGCGCACGGGAGGTCATTCTGGAAGGAGCGGACTGCGGCATGCTCGAAGATCCAAAGAGCCCGCCGGGTGAATTGACGTTTTCACGCAGCATTCCATTTGAGAAGGCGCAGCGTGACGTGTTGCTTGCGTACAAGATGAATGGCCAGGACCTTCCGGCGCAGCACGGCTTTCCATTACGCGCCATTGTGCCGGGCTGGTACGCCATGGCATCGATCAAATGGTTGCAGCGCGTTATCGTGAGCCGCGAGGCATTCAACGGTTACTATCAAACCTTGGATTACGCGTACTGGAAAAGGAGAGGGGACATCGGCGAACTGACTCCGCTGTCCGAGATGCAAATCAAAGCGGAAATCGCAAGGCCGACTCAAGGCGAGGCCGTTCCGGCAAATTCCAATGTCCGCGTTCACGGTGCCGCCTGGACGAGCGACGGTGAAATCACAAAAGTCGAACTGAGCACCGATGGCGGGTCAACCTGGAGCGAAACAAACTTGATTGGGACATCCAAACCGCATGCGTGGCGACTTTGGGAATTTGATTGGCGCACTCTGTCCAAGCCCGGAGCAGTAGATTTGATCGTACGCGCGACGGATTCACTGGGGAGGACCCAGCCAATAAACCGTGACCGCGACCGCGGCACGTACATGATCAATCACTTGCTGCCGGTTACAGTGGAGGTCAGGTAAATCCTGGAGCATGCGTTCGCAGGACCTCAGCTCTTATTGAACTTCTTCGTCCGTTCAGGTTAAATCTCCGGGATGTCTCTCGTTTTTAAAACCATTCAGACTGAAGGCATCGCCGAGCTTTCGTACTTGCTCGGCGACGACGATGAAGGAATAGGAGCGATTTTCGATCCTCGAGCCGACGTCGACGTTTATGTTGAAATGGCCCGTGAAGCAGGTCTCGCCATCACCCATATTTTCGAGACGCATATCCATGCTGATTTGGTCAGCGGTTCGCGCGAGCTTTGCGCGCGTCTTGAGTCAGCGAAGATTTATGCCAGCGCAGAAGGCGGCGCCGAATACGGCTTTGGACCTGAAAAAATAAAAGACGGCGATCCTTTCACATTTGGGGAAGTCGTCGTTACCGCGCGTCATACTCCAGGGCATACGCCCGAGCACATGTCTTATCTGCTCGCCGAAACAGATCGTCCCGACGAACCATGGGCGGTGCTAACCGGCGATTCGCTTTTTGTTTCATCCGCAGGCCGGCCGGACTTGTTAGGCGATAAACACACCAAGCAGCTCGCAGAACAACAATTTCACACGTTGTGCGACTTTTACTTGAAACTGCCCGATCATGTGATGATCCATCCAAATCACGGCGCAGGTTCGCCTTGCGGGGCTGACATTGGAGCGAGGTTGAGCAGCACCATCGGTTACGAGCGAAAGTTTAATAAATTTTTGCAATTTACTGACGTGAAAAGCTTCACTGATTACGCGATCACAAGTGCGCCGCCGGTCCCGCATTATTATCCGGTGATGAAAAGAGTGAACGCGGCGGGGCCAAAAGTGCTTGGAAACCTTCCGCGCGTCCCGGGGCTTCCGCCAAAAGTGTTCAAGGAAGCCATCGATAAGAAGACGAGTGTACTCGTAGATGTGCGCACGATGCTTGCATTCGGAGGGGGGCATATTTCCGGCGCACTCAACATTGGCGGCACGCCCATTCTTTCCATCTGGGCAGGCTGGATGCTCGATCCTGAAAAACCGATTTTGCTCGTATTGGAAAGCGATGACGACCTCGAAAGAATCGTGCGCCTCTTCGTTCGCACCGGATATACAAAATTCGCCGGGTACTTGATCGGTGGAATGAAAGCATGGGACGCGGAGGGATTCCCGTTGGAACGGATCGGACAAATGAGCGTGCACGAGCTCAATGACCAGAAATCCTCGCTGCAGATTATCGATGTGCGTTCACCCGGCGAATGGAAGAAGGGACACGTCCCCGGTGCACAGCACATTTTTGTGCCCGAGCTTGCCAAACGAGTTGCGGAACTCGACCGCAACAAGCCAACGGCCGTTTACTGCGGCAGTGGCTATCGTGCGAGCCTCGCGACGAGTATTCTGAAGCCGCAGGGATTTACCGATCTTTGGAACGTTCCTGGTAGCTGGGAAGCATGGAAGAAAGCGAAACTGCCGGTCGAAGGAGCCGACGGCAAATGAACGGGACAGCAACACTGCCACGCCGGTCGTTCGGTGAAACCATGCGAGCCGATACCTGGTGGGTTCAACCCCTGGCTGTGTTTCTTGGGCTCTCAATTTTTATCGTCTACTCCACGTGGGCCTCTTTTCAGGGACAGAACTATTTTTTTGGTAATTACGTCTCGCCGTTTTATTCCCCCGAAATTTTTGGGAATTCGCCGCACAGTTGGTTCGGGTCGAAACCCGGATGGTGGCCAGCCTGGTTAATCTTTTCCCCAGCACTTGTCGTTCTTTGGGCCCCGGGAGGATTTCGATTGACCTGCTATTACTACCGCGGCGCATACTACAAGGCATTCTGGGCTGATCCACCGGCGTGCTCCGTCGGCGAGCCGCGAAAAAGCTATTGGGGCGAACGTTCGTTTCCGCTAATCATGCAAAACGTTCATCGCTATTTTCTTTACCTCGCGTTGCTATTCCTTCTGGTTCTCGCCTACGATGTCTGGAAAGCGTTATGGTTCCCAGATGGATTTGGAATTGGCGTCGGCACAATCATCCTTGCAATCAACGTCGTTATGCTCGGCGGTTACACGGTTGGTTGTCATTCCCTGCGGCATCTGGCCGGCGGTCTGTTGGACCAGTTTTCGAAGTCACCGACCTGTTTTCGCGCGTACACGTGTGTGAGTTGTTTTAATCGCCGTCACATGCTTTGGGCGTGGCTTAGCCTTTTCTGGGTTGCCTTTGCCGATCTTTACGTGCGCCTGTGCGCGATGGGTGTGTGGCACGACGTGCGGCTCTTATAACCGAAGTCATTGGTCAAAATGTTAAAAAGTTAAAACGGTCTGCTTTTTTAACGTTGTAGCTCTTTTAACCTTTTATCCATGCCCGATTACGAAACGTTCGAACACGATGTCTTGGTGATCGGCGCGGGCGGCGCGGGACTCCGTGCAGCGATTGAAGCTTCGGCTGCCGGAGTGCGCGTTGGACTCGTTTGCAAATCCTTGTTAGGCAAAGCGCACACGGTAATGGCGGAAGGTGGCATTGCCGCCGCACTCGCCAATGTCGATGAGCGAGACAATTGGAAAGTGCATTTCGCCGACACGATGCGCGGCGGACAATACGTGAATCAGTGGCGAATGGCTGAGTTACACGCGAAAGAAGCGCCGGTTCGCGTCCGGGAACTCGAAGCGTGGGGCGCGGTATTCGATCGCACAAAAGACGGACGAATCCTGCAAAGACATTTCGGCGGGCACAAATACCCGCGCCTCGCGCATGTAGGCGATCGGACCGGTTTGGAAATGATTCGCACTCTGCAGGATTACGGCGTTCATCAGGGCATCGATGTCTACATGGAACACACCATTCTTTCGCTCCTAAAGGACGGCGACCGCGTGATCGGCGCGTTCGGCTACGAACGCGAACGCGGACGGTTCAAGATTTTCCGCAGCAAGGCAGTGGTGCTGGCCACCGGGGGAATTGGACGCGCGTACAAAATTACCAGCAACAGTTGGGAGTACACAGGCGACGGTCACACGCTCGCGTACGACGCGGGGGCGGATCTGATCGACATGGAGTTCGTTCAATTTCATCCCACCGGCATGGTCTGGCCGCCGAGCGTGATGGGTATTTTGGTGACCGAAGGTGTGCGTGGGGAAGGAGGAATCCTGACGAACAAAGAAGGCCGTCGTTTTATGTTCGATGCGATTCCGGAAAATTATCGCGCTCAAACGGCAGACAACGAAGAGGAAGGCTGGCGTTATTGTCAGGGTGACAAAGACGCGCGGCGTCCGCCTGAACTCCTGACCCGCGATCATGTGTCACGTTGCATCGTGCGCGAAATCAAAGAGGGCAGGGGAAGCCCGCATGGCGGCGTTTATCTGGATATCTCCTGGATCAAACAGAAGCTGGAGAACGCGGCCGAGCACATTAAGCGCAAACTGCCGAGCATGTATCACCAGTTCAAACAACTCGCGGACATCGATATTACAGAGCAACCGATGGAAGTCGGGCCCACAACGCACTACGTCATGGGCGGTGTGAACGTCGATCCCGATACGCAGATGTCCCGGGTGCCTGGATTGTTTGCGGCGGGTGAATGCGCCGCCGGAATTAATGGCGCCAACCGCCTCGGCGGTAATTCGCTCTCAGATCTTTTGGTTTTTGGAAAACGCGCAGGCGAATTCGCTGCGAAATTCGCCAGAGAGAATTCGTTAGGCAAAGTCGATCCGCCTCAGGAGGAACAAATCGAAAGCGTCGCGCGTGAGGCGCTCACCCCCTTCAATCGAAGCGACGGCGAAAACCCTTATCAAGTGCAGAAGGACTTGCAGGACACGATGCAGAACTTGGTTGGGATCGTGCGTAACGAAATCGAAATGCGCGAAGCCCTGTACAAGATCGGCCATTTCAAAAAGCGCGCTGAGACAACTGCGGTCACAGGTAATCGCGAATACAATCCGGGTTGGCATACCGCGCTGGATTTGAAGAATCTGCTCACAGTTTCCGAAGCGATCACGCTCGCCGCTCTGGAACGAAAGGAAAGCCGGGGCGCGCAATTCCGGGACGATTACCCCGACAAGGACGAGCAGTTCGCCAAGGTGAACACGATGATCTCGAAAGCGCCAGACGGTTCAATGCATGTTCGGTTGGAGCCGTTGCCGGAAATGCCTGAGTATCTGAAGCAAATTATTGAAGAGAATCGTTGAGAGTCGGCGAACAAGCTTAAAGAGTTAAAAAGTTGAAGAGAAATTCCAGTTGATGAACTCGACGATACTTTCTAACGATTTAACCTTTTAGCCTTTCAAACTTCATGGCGACAGCCACATTCAAA
>Ga0066903_100002514_pt1 | contig 14423 bp, 11 predicted proteins | sample PanSoiMetaGPlot1_FD_67491 | JGI IMG/M metagenome (GOLD analysis project Ga0066903, IMG submission 67491) | Tropical forest soil microbial communities from Panama analyzed to predict greenhouse gas emissions - Panama Soil - Plot 1 (version 2) | ecosystem: Environmental > Terrestrial > Soil >...
GGCGCGCTTCTACCGCCCCATCGAACGAAGTAGCAGACTGAGGCGCCGTCCAGGAAACCCACGACGGACGCACACACGCACACCCGCGCACGCGCACGCGTGGGGGCCGGGGAAGGCAAGACCGGCAGCGAGGGATGGGGCCGACCTGGTGGAGGGTCGAGCGGCGTATGCGCCCGGGTTCCTCGGACACGCGCGTAGAAGGGAGCCCGGGGGGAGGGTGATCGCGGGTTCTGCGGACACGGGTCGGCAGGCGCACGCGCATGCCTTCCCACGCACACTCGCGCGCGTACGCGTGGGGAGGGGCCGGTGGGGAGGGTGAATCGAATTCGTGGGCTTCGGGTCGGAGCGCTCGCCCCCTGACGGCAAGCCCTGCCAATGGACACACGGTCTGCTCCAACCGCCGCGGGTTCACGCCACGGGGCTCGCGCGAGTCGGCAAAGAAACCAATCCGCTCGCCGACACCGCCGATCTGATCCTGGCATCCGACGAGCGCGCCGTTGAGTACCGCGAGCCTTGCTGTCTGGGGTGCGGTCGTAAACTCGTAGGGCGACAGCGGCTCTGGTGCAGCGAGGCGTGCCGCAAGCGCGCGTTTCGGGCGGTCGTCCCGCCGAAAGTCCAGGCGTAAGCTGCTGCAAATGTGCGGGCGGCTCGTGAGCGAGCCGCCCGCTCAGTGGTGCGTGGCGTTCTACGGGTTCAGGATGAGGTTCACGGTGACCTCGTGCGGCCCCTCGAAGGGCCCGAGGTCGACGGTTACGTCGCCTCGTGCCGTTGCGTAGGGACCGGTACCGCCGACGATCGCCAGTGTGCTCGTCGTTCCCTCAATGAGGGAGAGCGTTCCGGCGGACATGATGTCTCCCGCCTCGAGAGGCTCTCCCTCGGGAATGTGAGCGGTGGTCGAGCAGTCGAACCTGAACGTAACCGGGTCGATGAGGACACACCTGCCATCGATGGTGCCAATCTGCTGGTCTGGCGCGCTCGCGAGGAACAGCCTGTCCGAGAAGACGTAGAGGTCACCCGGACTCAGCCCTGACGGGCCGGTATCGACGAAGGTGTTGATCGCGGTTGCCCGGCTGAGCAGATTGATCACCATCGGGTTTCCGGGATTCGCCGGCCCTCCTTCAGCCAGCGAGACGCCGCCGATCAAAAGCGCGATGGCGGACACGGCAATAGTGACCCAGACGATCCGTCGCATTCTCATGGCTCCTCTCACAGATCTCCTCCTTTTCGAATCGCCGGTCTCTGAGTTGGCTGATCAACCGTTGCCCTGGCCGTCCGTGCCAGTCCCCTCTGGTTGCCAGCCGGGGACGAACTGCACGCCGCCCGGATGGACGGCTTGTGGGTCGCTGCCATCGCTGGCGTTGAGCGTGTAGACGGTGCGGCTGGGGAAGTCGAGGGTGGCGATGCGGGTGCCGTCGGGGGACCAGGCGGTGCCGAGGTCGTGCGCGCCGCTGGTGATCGCATGTGGGTTTTCGCCGTCGGCGTCGATGACCCAGATGTCGCCGTTGCCTGCGTGGTCGGGGCTGCCGGTGGTGTCGGCGATATAGGCCACCTGTTCGCCGTCAGGGCTCCAGTCGGGCACCTGGTCCTTGGGTAGCGCGTCGTAGGTGAGCTGTGTCTGGTCTGTGCCGTCGGCGTTCATCACCCACACCTGCCACGTGCCGGTGCGGTCGCTGGTGAAGGCGATCTCACTGCCGTCCGGCGAGTAGGCGGGGTAGGTGTTGTTGCCCGCGCCGCTGGTCAGTTGCTGCAAGCCTGTGCCGCCGGTGGAGAGGACATAGATGTCACGCGCGGATGCGCCTGCGGGCTTGGCGCTGAAGGCGATCTCCGTCCCGTCGGGGGAGAAGTCGGGGAAGATCGCCGGCCCGCCGAGGTGAGTGAGCTGTTGTTTGTCGGTTCCGTCCTGGTCCATCGTCCAGATCTGGACGGGGCCGCCGCCGGCGCCGCTGCAGTAGGCGATCTTCTGGCTGTCGGCCGAGTAGGCAGGGCAGGATTCGAAGGCCGGGTCGTCGGTGAGGCGGCGCAGACCTTGACCGTCCGGAAGCACTGAGTAGACGTCGGTGTTGCCGGCGACGTTGATCCCGAAGGCAAGCCGACCGTTTGCTCCCGGGTAGGTGGCGCGGGCAGGCCCGGTCATAGCTGCCAGCGAAGCCAGCACGACCGTCGCGAGGATGCCCGCGACAGAGATCTTGCTCATCGTTGAACCTCCTCCTCTCACGAGGGTTTGTGAACGTGTCCACGTTGGCCCGCCCACCGCCGACCGCTGATCCTCCACGCGACCTTGACGTGCGGCTGATCGCTTTCGATCGTGAAGCGGCCGTCGTGCAACTCGGCCGCTACGCGAACATGGATCTTCCCGTCCAACGCGCGGAGCACATACTCCACCGGTGACCGAAGTCGGTTCGCGCCCGGCGGCAGCTTGACGATCGCGCGGCCGCGCGAGTCCGTCCAGACCTCGCCGCGATACACGGCGGCCTGTGCGTGGTCGGATTCGAGTCGGCGTGCCATCGCCGCGAGCTTGCGCTGACCGAGTAGGACCCAGACCAAGGAATGGGTAAAGACCAGCGCCTCTGAGAGCTTTCTTTTGGGCTGGGGAAGCGGTAAAACTGACGAGTGGAGTTCCGGATTCTCGGACGGCTGGAAGTGGTCGACGAGAGCGTGCCGGTGCCGTTGGGGACACTGAAGGAGCGGCTCGTCCTCTCCGTCTTGTTGTTGCACGCAAACGAGGTCGTCTCCCGCGAGCGCCTGATCGACGAACTCTGGGGCGAGTCGCCGCCGCCCACGGCCCGCAAAACGGTCAACGTCTACATCTCCCAGCTGCGCAAGACGCTCGGTCGAGACGGCAACGACCCGATCACCACCGAGACAGGCGGCTACCGTCTCAACCTCGGCGCCGATCAGCTCGACGCCACGCGAATGCAGCAGCTACTGAGGACCGCGCGCGAACACGCCGCTGCGGGCGAGCCCGACATCGCAGCAGGACTATTCCGAGAAGCGCTCGGGCTCTGGCGTGGAGCGACCCTGGCGGGCCTGCAGCTCGAGTCGGTCGGACGCCACGAGATCGAACAACTCGAAGAGCAACGCCTGACCGCACTCATGGACCGGATCGACTGCGATCTCGCCCTCGGCCGCCCCGAGGAGCTGATCGGTGAGCTCAACTTGCTTGTCCGCGAACATCCGCTGCGGGAACGGCTACGGGCACAGCAGATTCTCGCGCTCTATCGTGCGGATCGTCAGGCGGACGCGCTCGATGCGTATGCCGAGGCGCGCCGGACGCTCGTCGACGAGCTCGGGATCGAGCCAAGCCCGGCGCTGCAGCGCCTGCAGCAGGGCATCCTGCGCCACGACCCGTCGCTCGAGACGCCGACCGGGACGGCGGCCATCAACGGATTGGCACCGCTGCCGCGGCCGCCGCCCGTCGAGCCTTCGGCTCCTCCGCCAGGGACAGGCGAGCCCGCTTCGCGGCGGCGGCTGCACTCCCGGCGGTGGCAGCTCGCCGTCGCTGCCCTCGTCATCGTCGCGGCCTCTGCGGCGGCGGCGATCCTCGCGACCGCAGGAGGCGGAGCTCCGCCGCGCGTCGTCCCGAACAGCCTCGTACAGCTCGACCCACGGACCGGCAGGGTCGTCTCGGTCGTCCCCGTCGGCGTCGAGCCGGGGCCGATCGCCGTCACCCCTAGCGCGATCTGGACGGCAAACCACGGCGACCGCACGATCTCCCGCTACGACCTGCGAACCCACACAGTGCAGTCGCGCGGCGGCTTCCCCAACCAGCCCTTCGACATCGTCGCGGACGCCGACGGCAACGTCTGGGTCTCGAGCAAGACGCCGATCGTGACGCGGCTCGCGGCAGGCGTCGGCGGCACGACAGCGGGGCCCCTTTACCCATCGAAAACGGAGAGGATTCGCGCCCCCGGCCCCGGCGTCGGCTACGAAGCGCTCGGAGCAGGTTACGTGTGGACAACCGTCGGCCCCTTGACCATCCCGGGCGAAGACGACCGCCTCTCACTGATCGACCTCGCCACCGATCGGGTCGCCCGCTCGCTGCGACTCGGGCGCGCCGTGACCGCGATCGCCTTCGGCGACGGGGCGGCTTGGGTTGGGACGTTCATCAACGAGCCAAAAGACCGACCGCCGCCGTGGCGCGGGCCGAGCTGGCTGTACGTGATCCGGGCGGGGGCGCGACGAGCACAGTCCTACCGCCTCGAGACCAACGACAGCACAGGCCCGCTCGCAATCGCCGTCGGCGAGCGTCACGTCTGGGTGGTGACCTGCGGCATCTGCGGTGAGCAGGGCGAAGACCAGAGGCTGCTCGAGATCGACCCCGACACACGCCAAGTGATCCGGCGGATCTCGCTGCCTCATCGAGCGCCAGCATTCCTCGCCGCCGGCGCCGGCTCCGTCTGGCTGACGGATCAATCCGTGGACTCCGTCATCCAGCTCGACCCAAAGACCGGTCGCATCGTGCGAACGATTCCCCTCGGACGCCCCCAATACGCAAGCACATGCGGGATCGCAGCGACCAACGACGCCGTCTGGGTGTCGATCGGCGACTCGTACTGTGACACGATCGGTCACTGACCCGTCGGTGGCGAGCTGTCGCTGCGCGACCTCACCGAAGTGCTGACAAGATCGGGAAACCGAACGACGCCCTCACAGCCCTGAACAGGCACTCAACCACTACGGCGCAAGAAGACCCTGGCTGAGAACGCACAGCTGCACCCACGGCCCGAGGGCGCTCCGGAACGAACTCGCCGCATACGAGCCAGCAAGGGTCGACCGACGCATACGCACGCATTCCCACGCACACTCGCGCGCGTACGCGCTAGGGCCGGTGGGGAGGGTGAAGTCGATCTTCACGCTAGTGGTCAGTGGCGGGCGACAGAAGCACAGGCTCCTCTCCCGTGCGCACGCACGCGCCTACGCGCGCAAGGAGGCCGGCGGGGAGGGTGAACTGGCTCGTGGCTCGTGACCCCAGCGGACGCACACGCACCTCGTTCCCCGCACGCCCGCGTACGTGTAGGAGGGCCGGCGGGTGAGCGTCCTGACGTATTGCTTCGTCGTTGTATACGGCGCGATTAACGAGCCGTCAAACGATCGCGGGATTCTGGTAGTTGACAAAACCCGGACGCTCCCTCTCTATCGGCGATCGGCGGTGTTGAGCCATGCGATCTCTCGAACGGCGACGAAAGACTCGCCGCTCGCGCTATGACCCGGCTTTGAGGGCTTGTTCGAGCAACTCCTGCGTCTCGTTGAGTGCCGGCTGGTAACCGATGGAAGTGAACAGGTCGCGCGCCTCGGCCAGCGGTACTTCTGCTCCCGCGTCGCCGAGGGTGAGCAAGCAACGGCCCAGGCCGAGTAGGGCACGGGCGCACTCGGGGACGTTCTCGAACCCATTCCAGCTCTCAGCTGCTTCCGCGTAGAGCTTTGCGGCCTCGGTCGTCTCTCCGCTCGCTTCGGCGAGCTGGGCTCTGGCAGCGTGCAGGGAGTGCTCGTAGAGTGGCGTTCGCGGTTCGACGCCCTCGACTAGCCGAGCCCCGAGCTGCGTGTCTCCGATGTCGAGCGCGCAGCGCACGGACTCGGGTAGCAAGGAAATGTAATAGCGCTCCTGGTGGATCTGGGGCGTGTGCTTCAACTCGGCAAGGAGGGTCTTCGCCTGTTCTGGGCGACTCTGAGCGAACACCTGAGCGGCGGCCACGAAGCCTAACGCGGACAGCTGCGGCTCGCGGGTCTCGCGAGCGCTTGAGGCCAGGTGTTCGGCGTCGGTCAGCAACTGCTCCGCTTCACCGCGCTGAGCACGCTGGCGTAGCTGGACTGAGCGCGTCTCGATCAGAACGACTGGGTCACGAGCTGCGTTCGCTTGTTCGATCAGCCGTTTCGCCTCGGCTAGCGCTTGCTCGATGCGGCCACACCAGACGAGGAACAGCAGGCTCGTACAGGACATGTAGAGCACCAATTCTGCGATTCCGCGCTGTTCACAGAACTCGATCCCTTGCTCACAGGCGGCAAGTGCTGGTTGTGGCCCGTCGTATAGCCAGACCGCCGCCGCGAGGTTGTTGTGGAGAAAGGCAGCGGAGCGTGCGTGCCCCTGCTCAGTGGCAAGCGCCAGCGCCTGCCGTAGGTCATCGAGACCCTCACGCTCGCCCAGACCGGCGCGAGCCGCACCGCGATAGCCGAGTGCGCGCGCTGGTTCGGGCAGGCCCAGCTCGGCGGCAAGCGTGAGCGCCTGGTCGGCAGCGGAAATCGCCTGCGAGTAGGCGGCATCAAGGGCGCGGTGCCCGGATAACTCGGCAAAGGCGGCAACGAGTTCGGGCGAGGGCGGCTCGTTCCTGAGCAGCGCGATCGCCTCCTCGATCACCTTGTCCTTCCCCGGATCGCCCAGACGCCAGAGCACGTTCGAGAGGGTTGTCAGCGCCCGGCCGACACGGGCGGGCTCCGCCTCTTGCCCCGGAAGAGCGAGTGTCTCCTCAAGCGCGGCCCGCGCCTCTTGCAGACGGTCCTGTTGCTGAACGGCCCGCGCCCAACGCTCGAGCAGCGACGCCCGCATCCGGTGACCGGCGGGAAGAAGCGCCAGCGCCCGGGACAGCATCAGCTCGGCACGCTCGACATCAAGCGCAAGCGCACGCTCACTGGCCAAGACCAGGTAGCGGATCGCGCTTACCTCCAACCGCTCCTCCCCGTCTCTTTGGCCAACCGCGCGGGCGAGCTCAAGCGCGGTCGCGTAGTGGTGGGCAAGCACATCGGCGAGGTCTTCGATCCGGTCACCCGCCTCGCGCTCGAGCCACGTGGCCGCCGCCTGGTGACGGGCCACCCGACCTGCACGCGGGATCTGCTGGTAGCAGACGTCGCGCACGAGCACATGCCAGAAGCCATACTCGGTTTCGCCTTCCATCGAGCTTGCGCGGGCGGGACGGACGAGCTCCTTACGAGCGAGCTCGTGCAGCGCCAGCTCGACCTCGTGTCGGTCGCGCTCGCCCATCTCCGCAAGGGCCCCGGCCCAGAACACCCTCCCCATCACCGAGGCGTCCTGCAACAAGGCCTTGCGGTCCGGCGGGAGCGTGTCCAGGCGGGCGGCGATCAGCGCCTGCACCGAATCAGGCACCTCCACTGCCCCGCCGAACTGACCCCGATCACCGAGCAGCCGTACGAACTCCTCCGCGTACAACGGATTCCCACCCGCCCGATCGATCAGTGCCTCGTGCGTTTCCACGGGCAGCACCGCCCGCTCGAGAAGCGAGGAAATGAGCGTCGCCGTCTCCGAATCCGTGAGCGGAGGAAGATTGATCGTCGTCGCATTCCGCAAGCCCCCGGCCCAGCCCCGATGCCTGTCGTACAGTTCAGGGCGAGCAGTACAGAGGACGAGCAGCGGCACGCTCTCGGCCCAATCGGCCAGATGCTCCAGAAACGCGAGCAGCGCGTCGTCGGCCCAGTGCAAATCCTCGAACACAAGCACCGTCTCTCTCGCCGCCGCCCACGACTCGAGCACACGCCGCCAGGCGGTGAACGACTCATCCTGCGCCGCGGGCTCCGCGGGCAGGCCGACGAGCGGCGCCAGGCGGGCCTTCAGCCAGCCGCGGTCCGAGTCGTCCTCCGCCAACGCGCCTTCGAGCTTCGCTTCGGCCACGCGCGGCGAGTCCGACTCTAGGATGCCGCACTCAGCCTTGACGATCTCGCCCAACGCCCAGAACGCGATCCCCTCCCCGTAGGGCAAGCAGCGGCCCTGCCGCCACCTATAGGCGCTCGGCTGTGAGGCCACGTGCCGCGCCAACTCCATGCAAAGCCTGGACTTCCCAACGCCGGGCTCGCCCACCAGCGTCACGAGCTGGCATGACCGCTGCTGCACCGCCCGCTCGAACGCTCCGACCATTAGCGACGTCTCCAGCTCCCTCCCGACCAGCGGCCTCGTGTGGCTGCGCGTGATCTCCCGACCGAACTCTGCGCGCGCCCTGAGTGGCCGGTGCAGCGCCAGCGGCTCCGCCTTACCCTTCACGACGGCGGCCTCCAGTCGCTGGTAGTCGAACGCGCGCTCCGTCTGCCGGTACGTCTGCTCCGACACGGCCACCGCATCGACCGGCGCAACGCCTTGGATCCGCGAGGCCGTGTTCACGACGTCGCCGGTGACGATCCCTTCGCCCAGCTCGGGCCGCGCGCCGAGGGCTACGACGGCCTCGCCCGTGTTGATGCCGATGCGGACCTGCAAGCCGAAGTCCGGGTCGGACTCATTCAGCTCGACGATCGCCTCAAGGATCCGAAGACCCGCCCGGACGGCGCGCTCGGCGTCATCCTCGTGCGTGACCGGTGCCCCGAACACCGCCATCACTGCGTCGCCAACGAATTTCTCGACTGTCCCGCCATACCGCTCGATCTCCTCCCGCAGCCGAGCGTGATAGGGACGGAGGCGAGCCCGGACGTCCTCGGGATCGACCCGCTCCGACGCCGCTGTGAAGCCGACCAGATCGCAAAACAGCACCGACACCACTTTTCGCTCCTCAAAAGCGGAAGCAGGCGCGTCCTGAGTGAGCGACGCGCCGCAATGCGGGCAGAACCGAAACTCGCCTGGGAGCTCCTTGCCACAAGCGGGACAAGCCGCCACTCCGCGAGTCTAGGCCAGGCATCGACAGGGCGCAGCGGCGCCCGATACGAGGGCTTTCGAGCCCGGGAGGCTGCTTGCCGGAAAGCGGCTTGCAGGCACACACGCACCGCTTCCCCCGCACGCCCGCGTACGCGGTAGGGGCCGGCGGGGAGGGGCCGAATCAGTTCGCGGCGCTGCATTACTGTCGTGTTAGCGACTCGGCTTAGCGTGCGGTTCAGTGAGCGAGGAGAACGCCATAGGCAGCGGTGGACGTTCGCCGTGCTGGCGGCGTAAGCTCCGTTCCGCGATAGTTCGGCGACCGAGCCGTGCGCTCGGCGTGGGGCTGGCGCTGGTCGCCCCGGTGCTCGTCTGGATCGCGGTCGCAAGCCCGGCGGCGGTCAAGCCGGCCGGTCAGCTTGTCGCCCTCTCGATCGAGAACGGCAAGGTTGCCAGAGCGGCACTGCAAGTCGGTCCGTCTGGCACTGCCGTCGATTCCGTCGTCGCGGACGGGCACAACGGCTGGTGGGTCGGCGGCAGCTTCAAGAGCATCGACGGCACACAGTGCCCGTACCTCCTGCACGTGCTGCCCGGTCTGAGGATCGACCGCACGTGGTGTCCCAGACCGAACGGTGAAGTCCAGCGGCTCGCAGCAAGCGGCGACACGCTTTTTGCTGCCGGGCCCACCATCAGTCGCGTCGGAAGCCTTCCGCGCAAGGGAGTCGCCGCGATCGACGGTCGAACCGGAAGCGTGCTGCCCTGGAATCCGCGCCCCGACTTCGGAGTCGACGGACGCGGCCTCGCCGTCGACGGATCGCTGCTCTATCTCACAGGGCCGTTCGAGCACATCGGCGGAAAGGCACGGCACCAGTTGGCCGCTCTCGACACCCGCACCGCCCGAGCGAACTCCTGGAACCCGAAGCCGTTCTACACCCACGGCGACCCCTCGGTCACGTCAATCGCGCCAGCAGGTCAGGTCGTCTTCCTGGAGGGGTACTTCGACGGGATGGGCGAGAGCTTGCGGCAGGGCTTCGCAGAGGTCGACGCGACCGTTGGCAGGGTCCTCCCCTTCCGACCAGACGGCCAAAACGCGGTCGTCGCCAACGGGAAGCTGTACCTCCTCGTCTTCCCACCTGCGTGCACCAACGCCGGCGAGTGGGTTCCCGCGTGCGCCAAGACGACCTCGATCGCGTACGACCTGCCTGGGCTCGCCCGCAACCGACACTGGAAACCCGCCGCGAAAGGCGTCTTCGCCGCCGACCAGCGCTACGCATACGCCTACTCGGCGCTCTCGCAGTACACCGAACCCCAAGCACGCGAGACGCTCGTCGCCATGGACCCGGCGACCGGAGCGCTCAAATGGCGCTCTCCGGTGTTCTCGCAACCGACCAACAGGTTCGTCACGTTCACACTGGCAGCGTCGAAGACGTACGTCCTCGTCGGCGGAGACTTCACCCGCGTCGGACGCTGACCAGTCCGGCTGAGCCGAAGCGTGCACGGCTCTACAGTCGGCAAGCGCACCCCTTCCTCGCGTCGGCAGGCGCACCCCTTCCCCGCGTCGCCCGCGTACGCGGTCGGGGCCGGTGGGGAGGGCGAAACGAGCTCGAAGCGCTCGAGCTCCGCGGGGGGTCGACCGAAGCACGTTCTCGCTCTCCTGTGCGCACGCACGCGCCTACGCGCGCGAGGGGGGTGCTGGGGAGGTCAGCTCCCTCGAGACGCTCGTCGTCCGTCCTCGGCGCCGGTGGAAGCGTTCGTCCCCTGTGCTCGCGCGCGCCTAATAAGTGAGCATTGACTCTGGTCGCAGCGCGCCCGTCGATGGTGACCGTACATTCGGGCGCGTGACGCCCGTGGGCCGAGCGCTTCTGGATGGCGATCGGAGCTCTCTCGTGGAGGGAGCTCCGATCGTGAGTGGGTTGCGGTCGTCAGCTGCGAGGACAGCTCAAGGCTCACTTGCTCCCGTACTGTGCGAGGTTGGCCTTGGTGATGGTGATCGGCTGGCCGAGTCGGAGTTCTTCGTTCTGGCTGTAGTACTGGACGGTGCCGACGGGGCCGCCGACGTTGACGCTTCCCGGCGCGAACGTGTGGCCGTTGGCGAGGTAGTCGGCCGCCCAGACCGTCAGATAGCCGAGCTTGACCGGGTCGCCGGGGCAGACGATCTCCTCGGCCCCACGCCGTACGGACCGCCCGAAGTAACCCTCGTCGAGTGGTGGACAGGTAGCGCCGTTGCCGACGGTGAAGACCTTGCCGACCTTGTGCGCCTGGATCACTTGTGGCGGCACGATGACGGACTCGCCCGGGCACAGAAAGATCAGGCCGCGTAGCTGCGGGTGTGCCTTCATCAGGCGGCTGAACATGTGCGTGTCCACGTTGCCGTTCCCGAGGTCTCCGTAGACGACTCCGGCCCGCTGCATTCGCGGGTAGCGTCGCTGGATGTAGGCCTTGGTCAGCTTCAGCCAGCTGCTAACGATCGACTCGGCAGGCCGGCAGGAGACGATCACGAACTGGCCTTTCTGGTTCATCTGTGAAGCCAGCGCATCAGCGAGCGCCTGCGCGAACTGTGCCGGGCTTGATTGGTTGACCCAGACGCTGCCGGGAGAGGGCAACTGGAAGGACACGGTCGGGATGCCGGCGGCGCGCGCCTGCGCGAGAGCCGGACGAACCTGCTTCAAGGCCGCTGGCTCATCGGTGGCGAACGCGATCGCTGCCGCGTGCTGCGCGATCAGCGACTTGATCCCGCTGATCTGTGCCGCCGCGTCGCCCCACGTGCCGGCCTCGGTAACGGCGAGGTTATCCCCGAGCGCTGTCGCTGCAGATCGAGCGCCGGTCTCGATCGGGTCGAAGAACCCAGCTGCGCCCTGCCGAGTGATCAAGCCGATCGTCCGCTGCGTGTCCGCGGCACCGCTCGAACTCGCGGCGAGAACGCCCGCTGTTACGACGGCGAGGGCGAGCATCAGTGCGACTGTTCTGCTCATTTCGACTCCTCCTTCCGGCGGTTGATCCGCCAGGCGACCTTCACGTGCGGCTGGTCAGTGGCGATCGTGAAGCGGCCCTCACGCAGCTCGGCGAAGACACGCACAAGGCTCTCGCCATCGATCGCCTGAAGCGCGTACTCGAGTTGCGCCCGCGGTGGGTAGGCGTCCTGCGGCAGGTTCATGGTCGCCTAGCCGCGGGCGTCCACGCCTCACCGTGGAAGGTGACGTCCGTGGGCTGGTGCGTCTCGGGTGGGCCGGGCATGGCCGCGAGCGTGCGGACAGCGGATAAGACTTCGACCAAGATCCGATAACGCCGCGCGCCTTCCGCCCCTCCGAGGGCTTCCATTTACGCTGTTCATGCGGTAAAACCCGCTCTGTGGAGTACCGGGTTCTCGGTCCGCTGGAGGTGTTTGACGGCCACGTCAGGCGCACACGCGCCGTCCCCGTGCGCACGCACGCGCCTAGGCGCGCGAGGGCGAGGGCCGGTAGGGAGGGGAATCGGGCTTGAGGTTGATGCGAGGGCCGGTAGGGAGGGGAATCGGGCCGCTCGCGTTTGGGTCGGGGGTAGGGGTGTCAGGCATTCCGACCGTTTTCGCGTGCACGAGCCGGTGACTGTTCCACCGCAGTCGACGACCGCGATCTCCCTTTGGGGTGCTTCCGGAGCTGCTTCGCCTGGCGTCGAAGGAGAAGTTCGAGTGCGGCTTCGACCTGTTCGTCCTCGCCGGTGTCGGCGTAAGCGAGGAGCTCGTCGATCTCAAGCCGACGAAGTTCTCTGCCGGTCACGATGCTCGCGACTGCTTTCTGCGCCGTTGTCGGTGACTATTTCTGTGCCGTCTGGGGCGACGATGATGCGCTTCAGGAGGAAGCCTCCACCGCCGTCTGGGTCGCCGCTAGGCGGTCGGCCGAAGCCCTGGTTGAGCATCATCTCGACCGCCTTCGCTCGGGCTGTCCAGTCTGGAATCTCCGCCTCGGTGCGCCGGTCACAGTGAGAGCAGGTGACCCAGACCTTGCGATCGGCCTCCAGGGCGTTCTTGAAGAACGCAGCGAGGTCGGCGTACAGGCTCTCTGCGTCCTTCGCGATGCGTTCACGGACCGCTGGCTTGCCGGACGCGGGCTTCGTCTTGGTCATCTTCCACCCCCTCGGCTCCTAGAGCATTTCGAATGATCTGCAATGAGAGTAGCATCGTCGATGGATTGCAATCGGGGAGGTCGTGGTCGATCCGGCCATGCTCGATTCCTCCGTTATGCCTGGCGGGGATCTGTTTGACCTGGGCCCCGATGTGCGCGTCGGGAGGCTGAAAGTCGGTTTGCTTTGTGTGGGGGGCAGTACTTCGATCGCCTGGTCGCCTCGAAGATGCGCGGGCAGTCGGGATGCGTGACGACGCCGACGCTGGCGGAGGCCGCGAAGGCGTGGCGGGCGAGCCGGGTCGATGTCGCCGAGCAGACGCAGAACATGCACCGCTCGTCCTTCGAGCGGATCTTCAAGGTACGGCCGAAGCTGCGCGCCCGCCGGGCCGACGAACTCAGCTTCGCCGACATAGCAGATCTCGTCGCCACCCTGCACGCCGCGGGCTACCGGCGAGAAACGATCCGGAAGACGAGAACGGCGCTCGCGCAGTCGCTCGACTTCTACGAGGTCAACCCGAACGTCGTGCGTGATGAGCGGGTGAAGCTGCCGAAGGAACGCCGCCCGCACATCCCGCCACCCCTCGCCGACCACGTCGAGAAGGTCGTGTCGCTTGTCGCCCGCGAGTACGTGCTCCCGATCCTGATCATCGACTGCGCCGGGCCGCGTGTCTCGGAACTTGAGACGGCGGAGGTCGGCGATATCGACGAGGGCCGGAAGGCGATCCGCGTCAGGCCCACGTTCGAGAAGAACGAGCGCTACCGCTACCTCGACCTGCCCGACGACCTCTTTTCCGCGCTAATGGCGATGCTCCCGCCGCGCGAGGATCGTGACCCGCACGCACGGCTGTTCCCAGGCCTCACCGACGCGAACCTGCAGATGGCAATCCAGCGAGCGTGCAAGGCAGGCGGCGTGCCGCACTTCTCCCCGCACGGGCTACGCCGACGCCGAGGTTCACTGCACTACAAGCGCACCGGCTCGCTCGCCGAGGTCGCAGAACTGCTCGGCGACTCGAAGCGCGTCGCCTCCGACCACTACGTCTACGCGCTCACCGACCACCGCGAGGCCGACCGGCAGCCCGCGCTGCGGCGGCTGTTCGCGTGAGTCGTGTCGTCAACGCCTGCTGAACGAGCGATACGTGCGGCGGGAGTTTTAGTGCAACGAGCCTGAGTACGTATCTCCCTCGAACGTGAGCGTGCCGTTTAGACCGGCCAGGTCTCCGGTTCCGCTCACGACGACCCCTCTGCCCTCGAATGAAGTCAGTGCCGAGCAGTCATCGCTAACCGTGCCGGAGGTCTGGAGTTGCCAGGTAAGCGTCCCCGACCCGACTCCGGTAAGTGAGCCGTTGAAGGTCTCGACGCCGTGGCCGTGGTATTGGAGGGTCTTGCAATTGATCTGGACGCTGGAGTCGGTGCTCGACGTCCCGGTCAGTGTTCCGGCGAACCCGGTCAAGAAATCGAGTGAGTCGCAGTTGAGAACGTAGGGTCCTCGAAACACGCAGCTGCCTGTTCCGGGGTCGATCGTGGACGTCGTTCCCGAGATCGCGATCTCATGGGGATTCACGGCCTGGGCCACGGGTCCCACCGTGAGCGCGCATGCGACCACCGTTGCAGCGATGAGGACCGCTCTTTTCATGACGAAGTCTCCTTCCTGAAACGACGCCCCTCCTTCATGCGAACTGTTACAAGGCTTGCTGTCGAAATCAAGATCGCCCGCCAAGACGTGCGAGACGTGCGGCCGGTGGCCCCCCTATCGGCCCCCC
>Ga0066903_100002515_pt1 | contig 14422 bp, 7 predicted proteins | sample PanSoiMetaGPlot1_FD_67491 | JGI IMG/M metagenome (GOLD analysis project Ga0066903, IMG submission 67491) | Tropical forest soil microbial communities from Panama analyzed to predict greenhouse gas emissions - Panama Soil - Plot 1 (version 2) | ecosystem: Environmental > Terrestrial > Soil >...
TCGCGTCGGACCGTACGAAGTGATGGCCCTCCTCGGCGAGGGCGGGATGGGCAAGGTCTGGCGCGCGCACCACACCGCGCTCAAGCGGGACGATGCGCTGAAAGTCCTGCCGGATTCGTTTGCCGCCGACCTCGATCGCGTGGCCCGATTCCAGCGCGAGGCGCAAGTGCTTGCCTCGCTCAACCATCCGAACATCGCTCACGTATACGGCCTCGAGCAGGCCGCCGGCGTGCAGGCGCTCGTCATGGAACTGGTGGACGGGCCCACACTGGCCGACCGGATCGGGCAGGGTCCAGTTCCTATCGATGAAGCGCTGCCCATCGCGCGACAGATTGCCGAAGCGCTCGAGGCGGCGCACGAGAGCGGGATCGTTCACCGCGACTTGAAGCCCGCGAACATCAAGCTGCGGCCGGACGGGACGGTGAAGGTGCTGGACTTCGGTCTGGCAAAGGCCATGGAGCCATCCGGCACTTCGCCATTCGGCGTGTCGCAGTCGCCAACCATCACGACGCCCGCGATCACTCTGGCCGGAATCATTCTCGGGACCGCGGCGTACATGGCGCCCGAGCAGGCGCGCGGGAAACCCGTCGACAAGCGCGCCGACATCTGGGCGTTCGGCGCCGTGTTGTACGAAATGCTCACCGGCCGGAAAGCGTTCGACGCTGACGATGCGTCGATGACGTTGGCGGCGGTGATGATGAAGGAGCCCGACTGGACGGCGCTGCCGCCGGCGACCTCGCCTGGCATTCGCAGTCTGCTGACGCGGTGTTTGAACAAAGATCCGAAGGCGCGGCTGCGAGACATCGGCGAGGCGCGTCTTCAGATCCAACAAGCCCTGTCTGGTGTTCCCGAAGAACGAAAGGAACCGGTTGCCTCACACGCGAACGCTGGACGGCTGCGCGCCCTGCCGTGGGCGCTGGCGGTCATCGGTTTCGCGGCGGCTGCGGCATCGCTGGTGATGTGGGCTCCCTGGCGACACGCGCCGCCTTCGACGCTGCTGCGTTTGGAGGCCGGTATCGGCGTGGACGCGGATCTGTTCACCGATCAGGGGGCCGCGGCGATTCTGTCCCCAGACGGAAAGACTCTTGCGTTTGTCGCGCAAAAGACTTCGGCCACCGATCCGCAACTCTACGTACGTCGCCTCGACCAACTGACGGCGGCGACACTGGCTGGAACTGACGGGGCCAAGAATCCGTTCTTTTCGCCCGACGGCTCATGGATTGGATTCTTTGCCGGTGGGAAGTTGAAGAAGGTGGCCGCAAGCGGCGGTGCGGTAGTCATACTGTGCGATGCGCCCGACGGACGCGGTGGAACCTGGGCCGATGATGACACCATCACGTTTCTGCCGGTTTCGAGTGCGCGTGGCGGGCCCGACGGGGGCGGTGGACTGCTTCGAGTGCCGGCCGTCGGTGGGCATCCTGAGCCTGTGACGACGGTCGGCGACGATGAACTGACACAGCGGTGGCCGCAACTGTTGCCCGGCGGCAACGCCTTGATCTACACGGTCACCAATGCCCCGGCGATCCGGGCCTCAGCGGGCGCCTACGCCGACGCGAACATCGTCGCGCAGACCATTCCGAAAGGGACGCCGAAGATTGTTCAACGCGGCGGGTATTTCGGTCGTTATCTGAAAAGCGGACACCTCGTGTACGTGCATGACGGCACGCTGTTCGCCGCGCCGTTCGATCTCACGCGCCTGCAGCTTGTCGGATCGCCCGTGCCGGTGCTCGAGGGTATGGTCTTCGGTCCGAATAATGGTTCAGCGCAGATTGCTGTGTCCGACGGCGGCACGCTGGTCTACGTGCCGGGCGGCAGCCGGCTGACGAGAGGCTTTCAATTCGAGTGGCGGGACCGGGCCGGAAAAGCGACGCCGCTGCCCAGCGCAGTCGCGAGCAACTGGACGACGGTTCAGATCGCACCGGACGGTCATCGAATCGCCGGGGTCATTGCCGATAGCAACAGGCCCGATGTGTGGATCTACGACATCGATCGGGAAGTGCCCTCGCGCCTCACCACCGATCCGCGGATGGGCGCGTTTTCTCCCGTATGGACGCCGGACAGCACGCGCGTGGCGTACACCTTGGGTGGCCGGAGCCTGTATTGGCGGCGGGCCGATGGGACCGGTGAAGTCCAACGGCTGACAAACGGCCCGAATAATCAAACGCCTGTGTCGTGGCACCCCACCGGGAAGTTCCTCGCGTTCGAGGAGATCAACCCGGGGAAGCTGAGCGACATCATGATCCTGCCGATTGACGGCAGCGAGTCGGCCGGCTGGAAACCTGGAACGCCTGCGCCGTTTCTCAACACCGAGTTCCAGGAGCAGGACCCGACGTTTTCCCCTGACGGAAAATGGCTGGCATTCATGTCGAACAAGTCAGGACACCCTGAAGTGTACGTACGGCCGTTCCCGGCCTCGCCTGGGGAGTGGACGATTTCTACCGGCGGTGGCGGCGGCGCGCGTTTTCCCGTGTGGTCACGCGCGCGGCCGGAGTTGTTCTACACGACGCTGCAGGGCGATCTCATGATGGTGAGCTACACCGTGAAGGGCGACGCATTCGTCGCCGGCAAGCCCGAGCCCTGGTCCAAGGAACGCTTCCAGACCGCTGGTACGGTGCGCCGTTTCGATCTGCATCCTGACGGCAATCGGTTTTTGTTATCTCCAATGCCTCGCCAGGACACCTCCGTCAAACAGGACAGAGTCGTGTTCGTCTTCAACTGGTTCGACGAGCTGAAGCGCATCATGCCGGTGAAGTGAGCTCTAGACGAAGTTCGAAACTCCCATCGACTGCGCGACGGAGCTCGCGAAGAAGGTCGCGTCGCAGAACCAGCTGCTGACCCAAATCAAGACCCGAAAACGCCGCAAGCGGGGCGATCTGTCTGCCCGGGCTTCCTCGAGCCGCGTGAGTTCTGCCTGCCGAGTGACTAATGTCAGTGGCTCCTGACTCGAATCGCGGCTTTTCTCACATGTGAGCGCAGGGCTGGCCGGCAGCACCTTTGCACCAGACCGCACCGAGGCCCCCACCTCGACGCCGAGGAAAGCGGAACATGAGTCATGCGTTAGCGGTTCACCGTCAGCCGGGTACTCTCGTGGACTTCCCCGCGCGCGATCGAAACGTGCCGAGCGCGCAGGACGATGCGGCGACCGAAACCCTCAGCAAGACGCTCAATCTGCCGCGCGTGCACATCGAGGCGACGGCCGTCGACACGTTGGCCCTGAAAGCCATGTCGGCCCGGCTCGCCCAGAAGCATCTGTGCCTGCCACTTCGCTTCTCGGGCAAGGCGCTCGTGCTGGCGATGGCGAATCCGCTCGACAGCCAGGCGATTCAGGAGGTGGAGTTCGCCTCCAGCCGGAAGGTGCAGCCCGTGGTGGCGTCGCGGGCCGAGATCCTGAAAGGCATTCAGGATCACTACCTGACCGAGAGGCAGCGGACCTCGAGCGAGGCCCTCGATCGCGAGGCTGCGGCGGTGTTCGTGTCGGAAGGCGAGGCGGCCGCGTCAGGCGACGCCGCGCCGGCCGTGGCATTGTGCGACGAGATCGTCCGCGACGCGAACGAGCTGGGCGCCAGCGACATTCACATCGAAGCCGCCGACCGTGAAATGCGCGTGCGCCTGCGCATCGACGGCGTGCTGCGCGATCACATGGTCCTGCCCGAGTGGCTGCGCAACCCGCTGCTGTCGCGGATCAAGATTCTCGCGAAGCTGAACATCGCCGAGCAGCGTCTGCCGCAGGATGGCCGCATCCAGCACCGGACCCCTGACGGCACCATTCATCTGCGGGTCTCGACGCTGCCGACGCACTTCGGCGAGAAGGCGGTCCTGCGCCTGCTGCGATCGGGGCACACGCCGACGCTCGATGCGCTGGGCTTTTCGCCGGATGAAATCACCGTGCTCGAAACAGCGCTGCACCAGCCGCAGGGGCTGATCCTGGTGACGGGTCCCACTGGCGCCGGCAAGAGCACGACGCTGTACTCGATGCTCACCCGCCGCCAGTCGACCGAGATCAACGTCGTCACGATCGAGGATCCCATCGAGTATCAATTGCCGGGCGCGAACCAGGTCCAGGTGAACACGAAGGCGGGCGTGACGTTCGCCAGTTCCCTTCGCGCCATCCTGCGGCAGGATCCCGACGTCATCATGGTCGGCGAGATCCGCGACGCGGAGACGGCCGAGATCGCCTTTCATGCCGCGCAGACCGGCCATCTCGTGCTGAGCTCGTTGCACACGAACAGCGCGCTGGCGGCCGTCGAACGCCTTCTGAATCTGGACGTCAAACCGGCGACCCTCAACGCGGCGACGAACCTGATCATGGCGCAGCGCCTGGCGCGCCGCATCTGCTCGCAGTGCCGCGTGCCGTACACGCCGTCCCCGGATGCGCTTCACAGGCTGCAGCTGTCGGCGGACGAGTGCGAGTTCGTGCACGGCGCCGGTTGCGACGCCTGCGGCCAGACTGGTTACAGGGGGCGCGTCGGCATCTACGAGATCCAGCAGCTCACCTCCCAGCTGAAGCAGCTCGTGAGCCGGCAATCCACGGACATCGAGCTCAGGCGCGCGGCAGGCAAGGCGGGCGCGCGGTTTCTCCTCGACGATGCACTCGCGAAAGTGCGTGAGGGCCTGACGACGGTCGAGGAAGTGCTGCGCGTGATCAGGATCGAGCAGGACGACGAAGTGGCCTCGGCCGGGAGCCGGACCTCCGCCCGGCAGCTGTTGCGGTGAAGTGTTGGGATGTGAGGAATGATGATTCAGAGATCGACGCATCGATGAAAGACGATGCGACGCGATCATAGAGCCCGTCAAGCCTCAACGACTCGAGACAATTCAGTACACTCAGGTCATGGTGACCGGTGCGCTGCTCTCTGCGATCCACGTGCTGACGCTCGCGCTGGGGCTCGGAGCCGTCTTCGCGCGCGGGCGCGCTCTGGCTCGTCCCCTCGACGAGCCCGGCTGGCAGCGCCTGCTCGTCGCCGACAACCTCTGGGGCATTGCGGCGGCTCTCTGGATCGCCTCAGGTCTCGCGCGCGTGTTCCTTGGCGGGAAGGAGCCGAGCTTCTACTGGCGCAACGGCTTTTTCTGGATCAAGATAGCGATGTTCGGACTCGTGTTCGCCCTCGAGTTGACGCCGATGATGACGTTCATCCGCGTCCGGACGGCGCGCAGACAGAGAACGGTGCCGCCAACATTCTCAGTGGGCGCGTACCGCCTGATCAATACAACCGAAATCGTGCTCGTTGTGGCTATCGTGTTCGCCGCCGCATTCATGGCCCGCGGCGCCTGGTTGTTCTGAGCCGGTTGCGGCGACCGTCAACTGCGAGCCGCCAGCGCCGCCTTCACCCGCTCCGGCGTGAGCGGCGCTTCGCGGATGCGGGCGCCCGTCGCATCGAAGATCGCGTTGCCGAGCGCCGCCGCGACGAGCGTGATCGCCGTCTCGCCCGCGCCGCTGGCCCGCGCGTCGGTCTTGTTGATCAGCACGCTTTCGATCACCGGAATCTCGGCGCCGAGAGGCACCGGATGGTACGTGCGCCAGTCGACCGACGTCACCTTCTGATCGTCCCACGTCACTTCTTCGCCGAGCGCGCGGCTCATTCCCTGCAGCAGGCCGCCTTCGAGCTGATTCCTGAGACCGTCGGGATTCGAGATGGGGCCGCAGTCCTGCGCGGCGACGAGCCGCTTCACCGCGATCTGCCCCGTCGCCTGGTTGACTTCGACCTCCGCGACGAGCGCGGCGTAGCCGTTGCCGCCCTCGTACAGCACGCACGAAAAACCGCGGCCCCGCGCGACGCCCGTGCGGGCCGCCGCAGGTCGAGGCGACGGACGCGTGTCCCAGCTGGCCGCCTTCGCCGCCGCCTTCACGACGTCGACGAGCCGGGGATCCGACAGATGCCGCAGACGGACGTCGACCGGGTCGGCCTTCAGGTACGCGGCCACTTCGTCCATCATCGATTCGTGCGCGAACGTGTTCTGCAGCCGCTCGGGCGACCGCAGCGGTCCCGTGAAGAACGGCGAGCGGATGTTGCGCGACAGCACGCGTTCGCCCGTCACCGTGCCGGTGCCGCCTTTGCGTCCGTTGACGGCCCCGGCCACGTATGACGGCGCCGCGTTCAGGTTGTTGTTGAACCCCGCGGGCTCCGGCGCCTGGCGCGGCGCGAACGGGCCGGGCTCGAACCCCGCCAGCACCCCGGTGATCACATTGCCCGGCGTGTTATATCCCGGACGTCCCCCAAGCGCGGGCGACCAGCCTTCGTAGTCCCAGGCGACGATGGTGCCTGCGGCGTCGACGCCGACGCGCTGATCGATCGCGAAGGCGGTGCCGTAGTTCTCCCACGCCATCTCGTCGCGGCGCGACAGCTGCACGCGAACGGGACGGCCGACCGCCTGCGACATCAGCGCGGCATCGTAGGACACCGTATCGGCGCCGTTCAGGCCGTAACAGCCGGCTCCCATCACGAAGATCACGCGCACGTCGTCCTGCTTCAGCCCGAGGAGCATCGCGGCAGTGTTGCGCGTCGGAAACGCCGACTGCGTCGGCGACCAGATGGTCGCCTTGTTTCCCTGCACGTCGGCCACCGCGCACGACGTGCCGATCGATCCGTGCATCTGGTACGCGTGGACGTAGCTCGCCTTCACCACATGGGCGGCCGCGGCCAGCTTCGCGTCCACGTCCTTCGAGTTGACGATGAAGGTGTCGCGCGTCGCCTTCTGCGTCTTGAGGTACTCGTAGAAGCTGCGTTGCGGCGGCAGGCCGACACCTGGGCTCCACGTCGCCTTGAGTTTCTCGGCCGCCTGCATCGCCTGCCACGGCTTGTCGGCGACCACTCCGACGAAGTTTTTCTTCACGACCACTTTCACGTTGCCGGGCAGCGCGCGCACCGAGCTTTCGTCGACGCTGACGAGCGTGGCCCCGACGGCCGGCGGCCGGACGACGCGGCCGTGCAGCATGCCCGGCACGCGCACGTTGTGGACGAACTCGAACGAGCCGGTGGCGAGCGCCGGGATGTCGAGGCGCGGCACCGGCGTGCCGAGCACCTTCCACTGCCCGGGATCCCGCCGCTTCGCGTTCGCGTCGACGTTGAGATTCAGCTTTTTCCCGCCGACCAGCTCGCCGTACGTCACGCGGCTGCCGGGGCCGGAAATGGTGCCGTTCTCGATCGTGAGCCGATCGACCGGAGCGCCCAGGCGGGCGGACGCCAGCTTGAGCAGCGCCTCGCGCGCGGTGGCCGCCGCCTGCGCGAGGTTGCCGTCGTTGAAATTCGCCGGATGCGACTGGCTCCCCGACGTCGTCCCCTGATCCGGCGTCCGAGCCGTGTCGCACTGTACGAGCGTCACGCGATCGAGCGCCACCGCGAGCTCCTCGGCGACGAGCTGCGTCTGCGACGTGTAGAGGCCGTGGCCCAGCTCGCACTTGCCGGTAAACGCGGTGACGCGGCCGTCTGCGCCGATGGCGATCCAGGAATCGAGCGACGCGCTGCCTTCGCCGTTGATGCCGCCGCGCTGCGCGCCGGCTGGCTGGCCGATGCTGAAATACACGACGAGCGCGCCGGCCTGCTTGAGGAAGTGGCGGCGAGTGGTGGCGGGGATCATGCGCGCAGCCCCTCTCGATAGCGGGCAATCGCCTTGAACATCCGCACGTGCGTGCCGCAGCGGCACAGCACGTTCGACAGCGCCTGGCGCAGGTCGCCGTCCGACGCGCGCGGGTTGCGATCGAGCGCCGCCTTGGCTGTCAGGATGACGCCGCTCAGGCAGAAGCCGCACTGCACCGCCTGCTCGTCGATGAACGCCTTCTGAATCGCATGAGGCTTGTCAATCGATCCGAGGCCCTCGAGCGTGGTGAGATTCGCGCCGGCGACGCGCGACACCGCCGTCACGCACGATCGGATCGGCTGGCTGCCCGACAGCACCGTGCAGCAGCCGCACTGGCCGAGGCCGCAGCCGAACTTCGGCCCGCGCAGGTTCAGGTCATCGCTCAGCACGTAGAGCAGTGGCGTCGTCGGATCGACATCGACGGTCTGCGACCGGCCGTTGAGGGTAAATGTAGTCGCCATGAAAGCCCGTCCCCTACCTGGGTTGCGACACGACGTCGACGAGCGCCGGTTCGCCGCGCGCGACGATCTCCACCGCGCGCTTCAGCGCCGGGCCGAGCGCCTTCGGATCCGCGATCGGTCCCTCCGCGTGCACGCCCATGCCCTGCGCGATCTTCGCGAAGTCGATGAACGGGTTCTCCAGCGTCGTGCCGATGCTGGCGCGCGTGATGCCGCGATTGTGGCGCGTCGCCATGCGCTGCAGGTGCATCAGCTCCTGATGGTAGGCACGGTTGTTGTGCATGACGGAGAGCAGCGGAATGCGATGATGCGCCGCCGTCCACAACACCCCGGGTGCGTACATGAGGTCGCCATCCGCCTGAATGGCCACCGCCAGGCGGCCCTGCGCCTTGTGTGCAAGCGCTGCGCCCACGGCGGCCGGCGCGCCGTAGCCGACGCCCGCACCGCCAGAGCCGCCGAGAAACTGATGATGCTGATCGAACGCCCACAGCCGAAGCGGCCAGCGGCTGACGAAATCGACGGGCGACACCAGCCCCCACGCGTCGCCCTGCGCCGCGGCCCTGACCGCAGCGCCGATCTCGGCTGAAAGCCTCGCCGTGCTGATGGGGCTCGCGTCCCAGCCGTTGGCGGCTTCCGCGCGGGCGCGCTCCAGCGCAGCACGCTGCTGCGTCGCCAGCTTCGCCGCCCGCTCCTCGACCACACGCCGACGATCGCCGGTCGTCGCCCGCTTGACGGCCTCGATGAGCGCGGGCAGCGTCGCTTCGCCATCGGCGGCGATCGCGAGATCCACCTCCGGGTACCGCTGGAAATCCTGATAGTTGGCTTTGACGAACAGATCGCCTGCCGTAATGCTCACGAGCTTCGTGCCCGGCCGCGTCAGCGGACGCGACGTGCGGTGCAGCTGATCGCGGAACCCGTCGACCGTGCCCCAGAAGTCGGTCAGCTCGAGGCCCAGAATCACGTCGGCGCTCGCGACGAGCTCGCGCGCGCGCTCGGTGTGGTTGAGCGGATGGCGTGTGGGCAGGTTCAGGCGGCCGCCCTGATCGACGACGGGGGCGCCCAGCGCTTCGGCCAGTTCCGCGAGGCGCGCCATGCCGGCTGGAGTGCGAGCGAGGCGGTCGGCCACGATCAGCGGGCTCTCCGCCGCGATGAGGAGGCGCGCGGCTTCCGCAACTGCGGCAGCCTCGCCCTGGGGCGGCGCCGCGAGCGTCAGCCTCGGCACGCGGGGTGGCGCCTCGCCCGCCATCGGATCTTCCTGCAGCTTGCCGTCAACGACGAGCAGCACCGGCAGCATCGGCGGCGTCATCGCGATCTTGTAGGCGCGCACCGCCGATTCGGCGAAGTGCGTGAGCGACGCCGGCTGATCGTCCCACTTGGTGAAGTCGCGCACGAGCGACGCCGCATCCTGCACGCTGTGCGCCCACTCGACGCCTGGCCGCCGCTCGGCCGCGTCGATGGTGTTCCCCGCGATCACGTAGACCGGCACGCGATCGCAGTACGCGTTGTAGATCGCCATCGCCGCGTGCTGCAGGCCGACGGTGCCATGCACCATCACCGCCATCGGTCGTCCCGTGACTTTGAAATAGCCGTGCGCCATCGCGATAGACGACTCTTCGTGACAGCAGGTGATGAACTCGGGCGCCGTGTTGCCGCCGTAGTTGACGAGCGATTCGTGCAGGCCGCGGAAGCTCGATCCGGGATTGGCGGCGACGTATTCGAACTTCAGCGACTTCAGCACGTCGACGAGGAAATCGCCGCCCGGCCGATCCGTTGTCAGCAGGTCCCCGGGTCCGGGATCCGACTCGCGCGGCAGTACGGGAGCCGGCGGACGAGGCGTCGCCGCGGCCGCGGCCGGCGCTTGCGCGGCAATCGGCGCGCTCGAGGCGAGCGCCGCAGCGCCCGAGGCAGCGGCGCTCTTGAGGAAGCGGCGGCGGCCGAGACTGGTCTTCTTCATGGCGAGAGCTCCGAATTCCGAATTGTGACGGCTGAATGCCGAATTCTCAATTCCTCATTCCTAACTCCCTGATCCCTGCTCCCTGATCCCCCGCCCCTACTTAATCCCCTCCGTCCAGTTCAGCACCACCGCGATCGGCGCCGACACGTTCTCCTGCGTCACACTCGTCTCCGGCAGCGGAATCAGGAAGCGCTGCCCGTCGGACGTCACCGCATAGGTGTGATAGTTGCCGGTGTGCGCGAGGTTGACGTAGCCGGAGTCGAACAGCGGCTTCGGCGCGTCCGCCTCGAAGATCGCGCCCGACGATCGGACCTGCACGGCCATCATCCGGCCGTTGGTGGCCGCGTTCATGAAGAAAAGCTCGCGCGAATCGCCGCGCCATCGGGGGAATGCGCCGCCATCGACCGACACCTGCCATTTCCCCGTCCCACTTCCGAATGGCTGCACGTAGACTTCCGTCCGGCCCGTTTCGTTCGAGTAATAGGCCAGCCATCTGCCATCCGGCGACACCTGCGGGTGGCTTTCGAGAAACGGGGAGGCGAGCACGGCCACCGGCTTGCGATCGCCTGTCAACGGCAGCGTCCACTGATCGCCGGCGTTTGCATCGACACGGTAGATGATGGACTGGCCGTCGGGCGCCCAGCTCATGGGCAGTACCTGAACGTCTGATTCAAGGAGCCGCTCCTCGTCGCCGACACCGCTCGAGGCCTTCCGGTACAGCCCCCACTTCCCTCCGCGAACGGCTCCGAACACGATGGAGCCGCCGTCGGGCGACCAGACGGGTGAGGAGTTGTCGCGCGTCGCGTCAAAGGTGAAGCGCGACGTCGTGCCGCGCGTCAGTTCCGTGATCCAGACGTCGCCGCCGCTTGCCTCGTGCCGGTGCGCGGCGATCCGCTTGCCGTCGCGCGAGAGATCGATGCCGCGATAGCTTTCGCGCCCACCCACCGTCTCGATGAGTTTTCCAGTCCGATCGATCCACGTGAGTTGCAGTCCGGACAGCGCGCCGCTCCCGGTCCCATACGCCAGAATTCCGGTGTCTGAAACCGAGAAGGCAACGATGCCGTTGAAGACGCCGTACTCGACGCGCTCTGCAATCGGAAAGGGATCGCCGGCGAGCGTCAGCGATTTCACGTCGAACGCCTGCGCGAGGAGCGTGCCGTCGCGTACGAAAAGCAGGACGCGGCCGCTCGGCGAATAGACGGCACCGGTCGCGGCGCCGACGATCCGCTTCGATGCGCCGTCGTCAAGCGAGACCACGTGGACGCCGGCCGTGTCGTCGGACGCGGAACCGGCAAAATAAAGGACATGGCGGCCGTCGGGCAGAAACGACGGAAACGCGTGGCCCACGTGCCCGTTCGCCAGTTTCGTGAGCGGCGCGAGCGACCCGCCAGCCGCCGGAACACGGAACAGCGGCGACTGGCCGTTGTTCAGGACGATAACGCCGCTCGGTCCCCATGCGCCGCCGCGTCCCGCACAGGTGCAAATCGTCTGCGGCGGGCCGCCGGTCACATCGATCTTCGCCAGCTTGCCGCCAGCGAAATACGCCACGAAGCGGCTGTCGGGCGACCAAAACGGAAACTGGGCGCCGTCGGTTCCTGGCACGGGCTGCGCGACGAGCGCATTCAGCGGCCGGATCCACAGCATGACCTTCGCCGCCGCATCCCGCGCGGTGAACGCGAGACGCGTGCCGTCAGGAGAAATCGCCACGGACGTCCCCGAGCGTCCGCCGGTCGCGAAACTGTATTTGTCCGGAGGCAGGACCAGGAATCGCGTGACGACGGGCCTCGTCGAACGCCACACGTATACAAGCGGGATGCCGACTGCAGTGGCGAGGAGGAACAGCGCCGCGGCCGCCTGCCACAGGCGAAGACGCCGTGTCGAGACCGCGTCCGCCTTTGCGAGCGTCGGAGGAACGACCGCGCCGTCCAGGATGTAGCGCACGACGGCGATATCCGGGATGCGCGCCTTCCGATCCTTCTGCAGGCAGCCTTTGAGCATCGTGTGCACGTAATGCGGCACGTTCGCCGGCAGCGCGGTCCAGTCCACGTCGCTCTTGATGACGGACGCGAGCGTTTCGGAGATGTCTTCACCGTCGAACGCGCGCTTCCCCGTCAGCATCTCGAACAGCACGGAGCCGAACGCCCACACGTCGCTGCGCTTGTCGGCAACGCGGCCCTTCGCCTGCTCGGGGCTCATGTAGGCGGCCGTGCCGAGAATCATGCCCGCCTGCGTCGCCGCAAACGACAGCGTCGGCGAGTGCGTGACATCCCCGGCCCAACCCGGCCGGGCCGACTCGCCCGATCGTCCAGGGTCGCCGGCGTCCTGCCGCGCGAGGCCGAAGTCGAGCACCTTCACCTGGCCGTCGGCGGTGACCATCACGTTGGCGGGCTTGAGATCGCGATGGACGATCCCTTTCTCGTGCGCCGCCTCGAGCGCGTCGACGATCTGGCGGGCGATGGCCAGCGCTTCCGCGACCGGCAACGGCGACGCCTGCTTCGCGCCCGCGGGCTTCAGCCGCTCGGCGAGCGATATGCCCTCGACGAGCTCGAGCACCAGCACGCTCGACTCGCCGGCCGTTTCGAGGCCGTAGATGGCCGCGATGTTGGGATGGTTCAGCGAAGCCAGCAGTTGCGCCTCGCGCTCGAAGCGCGCGACGCGGTCGCGATCGGCGGCGAAGAGGTCGGGGAGCACTTTGATCGCGACATCGCGATTGAGCTTCGTGTCGCGGGCGCGATAGACCTCGCCCATCCCGCCTTGACCGAGCGGCGAAACCACCTCGTATGTGCCGACGCGGTCACCGCTTGCCAGGGCCATTGGCTGGCGCCTATCTTACTTTTCTATGCGCGTGGGGCCCCACCCCCACGCGGTGGGATCCTGAGCGGCTTCGCCGCTGGCCGCAGGCGCTTCTTTTTCCTACTCGCGTGGGGCCCCACCCCCACGCGCCGGGATCCTGAGCGGCTTCGCCGCTGGCCGCAGGCGCTTCTTTTTCCTATGCGCGTGGGGCCCCACCCCCACGCGGTGGGATCCTGAGCGGCTTCGCCGCTGGCCGCAGGCGCTTCTTTTTCCTATGCGCGTGGGGCCCCACGCCCACGCGCCTGAACGCTGGGATTCTGACCCTCGGCCTCGAGAGTCTACATCCCTCCCTCGTCTGCCGTCGGCCCGTACAGCGACGGGAGCGGGACGTTGTTCATACGCAGGTAGACGCCCAGTTGCGCGCGGTGATGGATCATGTGGTTCATCACGAAGCCGCGGAACACGGCGACGCGCGGCATCGCCATCACCTGCTGGCCGGCGTTCTTGAGCGTCCACGTCTTCATCATCTTCTCGTCGGAGGTAGCGGCCAGCGCCGCACGCGCTTTCTTCGTCAGGTCGTCGAACGACGCGAGCGTTTCCTGGCGCGACTTCATGATGCCGGGCTGAAATTCCGAGCCGCCCGGCGGATTAACGTCGATCTCGTCGCGCTCGAGCGTCATCGCCGCCCACATGGGGATCTCGGCGAGGTGGCCGGCCAGCCGCGACAGCGGCATCGACTTCGGATGCGGCTTGAACTCGGGGGCGTTCTCCGGCACGCGCTCGAGCACTTTCCGCGTGTTGGCCATCTCGTGGTCGAATTCATTCAAGAGCGATTGAGCGATCATGTTGGACATGGACTCCTCTTCTCAATTGCAGGATTGCAGGATTGCAGGATGGCAGGATGGCAGGACGGAAGAATTGCAGAATTCAGAATGGCCGATTGCTGGTCCTTCCTGCAAATCCTGCCATTCTGCAATCCTGCAATCCCGCAACTTACAACGTCTACTCGCAGGCCTCGGTAATGCAGATCGACTCGAGCGTGCGGCCCACCGGCGGCACCGGCAGGCCCTGCGCCGCCATCAGCTTGCGCAGGAGCAGGCCCGTCTCCGGGTGCGGGATGGCCGACTGCACGCCGACGCGCACCAGGCCGTCCGCGTAGTCGACCGCCTGCCACGTGTGCACGGCGAGCTTGCCGCCGCGGTTGTCGGTGTTGCCGTAGTCGCGGATGTCGAGCTTCGCGCCGTGATCCGCGAGGATCTGCACCACCTCGGTCGCGCCCTTGTGCGCGGCGCCGTGGAGCGCGACGCGGCCCGTATCGGCCTGCGCGTTGACGTCGAGGCCGAGATCGACGAGCAGCTTGACGGCTTCGACCGTCTGCGCGCGCGACCACTCGTAGGTGATGCCTTCCACCCAGCCGACGCCCGCCGCCACGTGCAGCGCCGTCACGCCGAGCGTCGTCGCAATCTTCGGATCGGCATGGTGCTCCAGCAGCAGCTTCATCAGCGCGAGGTCGCCGGACTGTGAGGCGCGCAGAAACGCCGTCGCTCCGTTTTCGTCGAGCCACTGGTTCGTGAACACGGTGCGCGTTTCGGTGCTGTCCTTCACGCGCGCGTTCACGTCGGCGCCCTTGTCGAGCAGCAGC